>WBZQ01001692.1_pt1 | contig 14942 bp, 14 predicted proteins | sample 5204251 | NCBI WGS metagenome assembly WBZQ01 (sample SAMN12412402, study PRJNA552823) | activated sludge metagenome | isolation source: activated sludge from nitrification reactor of wastewater treatment plant... | place: USA: Virginia | collected 2017-09 | reverse complement strand
GGCAAAATTTGCAGCCGTAGCCGGGCGCCTACGGCGAAAATTTTAACGAACAGTGAAAGAAAATTTGCCGCTTGGAGCCCGAACTTAAAATCCCGAACACGCTCTCTTAGTTACACATAATACCGGGATTCAGCGCGCCTTTGCTGATCCGCCGGATGGAAGCAGGATCGGTATACAGGATCAGCCAATCGCCCAGTTGCTCCAGGCGACCGCAGATCTGTACGCCGTCGCCCACGTAATCCAGCAGGTGCTCATTGAACGGTTCGCCCCGCGGGCCCGCCAGCAGGTAGTACTCGGCCTCGCCTTCCGCATTGCCGACTTTCAATACCGGAGGGATGCCTCCGGCAATGCAGCGCACGGCACAATCGCGGTGGGGTTTGCCCTGGCCGGGGTTCATAACGCCGAAGAGGCACTTGGGATCGGTTATTTCGCCGCGCAACACGGCATTGCCCAGCGAATACCGGGTGGCCGATTCCGCCCGGGCAAGGCTGGGGGCGGACAAAACTTCCGTATTTTCCACTTCGAGAGCGGTCTTTCCATCGCCATAGATCAGTGAGCCGGTGATCTTTAAACGCCCGTCGCTGTGATCGGTAGAATTAACCGCCGCCACCGGTGTTCCCAGGTACCCGGACTTCCCTTTCCCCACCAGCAGGACATGCTGAAAAACGGGATGGCCCGCCGCGTCCTTACCCTGTTCCACCATCAGGAACGGAAAAGGGCCCGGGGACATCACTCCATCCAGTTCGGTCTTTTCGCCAAACTCGAAAGTAGCGCTGGAAAAATGGTTTTGAAATGCCGTGATGACTACCGCGATTGCCGGCACCAGTATGGCCAGACCCAGTACAAAGCGCCGGACCATCCGGGCGAAAGTAGGCGGCGCTTCCGCCTGCCAGCCGATGTAAAATTCTTCGTGTTGCATGGTGTTAATTCGGCGTTATCAGGGCCGGAGGGCGCGGAGTGCCTTCCGGGTAGGGACGGGGATTGACGTAAACCTTGTCTTCCTGCACCCGGACGTCGTAGGTGGCCACCTTCTCTTTGAACGGCGGGGGCGACTGTCCGTTTTCCGGCAGATACTGGTACCCGTGCCAGGGGCAGGTGATACACCCGTCGATGATCTTTCCCTCACCGAGCGGGCCGTTCTGGTGTTTGCACAGGTTGTGTACGGCGGAGACCTTGCCGTCGTATTTGAACAGGGCAATGTTTTGCCCCCCGATGATCAGCATTTTGGCGCGATTGTCCGGAATATCGGCGACCGCGCAGGCAAAGACGAAGGTGGAAGGGAGGCCATCCGACCCGGTCTCTGCATCCGGATCGGAGGAAGCGCGCCCGGCTACCCGGTCCCGCCCGGCCTGTCGACGGGCCGCGATCACGTGCAGGCCAATGATGGAGAACAAACCCAGGCCGGTCAGGCCGATCAGCACCGGCGATTTCTCCAGTTGGAGGACGCCGAGCATAACGTGCATGACCAGCAGGCCGTATGCTGCATACACGCCCATGTGCAGCGCTTTCCAAACCGGCGGCGTCAGGTTTTTCAACCAGAAGTCGTGGCTGGTGGCAGCCATGAGGAACAGAATGAGCAGGGCCAGGAAGCCCAGGGACTGAAACGGGAACCTCGCCACCGAACCGTAGTGGACATTGGAGGTAAACAAGGATACCAGCGGGTCGGCATTCCCCTGGGTGTGGAACTGAATCAGGCTGAACAGGCCGTGGATCAGCCCGATCAGGAACATGGTCGCCCCCAAATGGCGCCGGTTGTACAGCAGGGGTAAAAAACGCCGGTCCAGGCGGCACAAAGGTCCGATGGCCAGGATTACGTGCAGCATCAGGAAAGCCAGGCTGCCGGTGGCGCGGATGACGAGGGTCTCGGCCGTCGTTTGCGGATGAAAAGCCAGTTGCAGTCCCCCGAACAGCACGAGGTAGAGGCCGAGCAGGGCCAGCATTACCCGGTCGTAGGTCTTTTTGTGGGGCGTCCAGTGTACCGGGTCATAAACGACAGACATTGGTTCAGAGCATAAAGGATGAACAATGGGGAGGCATTTTGCCTATTCAAAAACAACCGTGCGCAACACCCGCTGGCGGATCTTGTCTTCGAAGCGCAGTTCAACCTTTGCCGCGCGGGCGGCCAGGCTGTCCAGGTCGAAGCGGCGAATGCCGCGGGTTTCCAGCAGGCCAAGTACTATGCGGTCGTTCAGGATCAGGGTCGTGTTGGGGTTGGTCAGCGGTTTTTTGATGATGACCTCGACCTGCCGGCGATCGCCCAGGCTGTCCCGGCGCAGGTTGATGATAAAATCGCCGGATTCTTTCGACTGGCTGACCAGCGGCAGCGGCGCGGGCAGTTCCGCCCGCACCGGGGTTTGCCAGACCGCGGCCGGGATGGCCAATACCGCGGCCAACCAGCCGACCGGCAACAATACCGCCAGCGAATACCAGGTATAGCGGTGTATTTTTCTCAAGGCAGGAGTCATGGCAGTGGTGTGGGCGTTTTGTTGTACTCCGGAACAGCGTTCCGGGGTTCGGTCACTCGGCCGGGACGGGATGGCGCAGCGCCGCCAGCCATTTCCACAGCAGCACCGGCCACAACGCAGCCGAGCCGGGGAACAGCAGGGCCCGGGTTTTCCAGGAAATTCCCCTTGCGGCTTCGTCGAGAGCAGCCGCGCCGCGCCAGACGAAAAGGGTCGCAAAAACCAGCCCGGCCAGCAGGTAGAGGTAAAAAGTGTTGACCAAAAAGCGGATCGTTTCCATGTTGCAGCTTGGGTTGCCCCGTTACGATTTGTTGTACAATTTTACCACCGTCTCGCGCAGGTTGTCGCCGGTGTCGCTGACCAGGAAAGCGATGGTTTCGGCGGCGGACTCGGGGGTTACCCAGTCGCTCATGTCGGCGTCGGGCATGGCAGCCCGGTTTTGCGGCGTATCGAGCACCGAGGGGATGACCACGCTGGCGCGGATGTTCTTGAACTTGCCCTGGTCATTGATGATCTCGGCCAACCGGAACAGCAGGGATTTGCTCAGGGCGTAGGCGACCTGGTTTTTGGCTTCGGCGGGGTTGATGGCCGGCCGGGCTCCCACGAGCACGAACTGGCCGCGGCCCTGCCGCTCGAAGTGGTCCAGGAGTGGCCGCACGATGTTGTAGGCGGTGGAGAAATTGAGTTTGAACATTTTTTCCAGTTCGTACCCCGTAGTCTCCGCCAAACCGCCCGGCTGCCAGCCGCCGACGGTGCAGATCGCCGTATCGACCGAAGGATCGCGGACCACCAGGTCTTTTACATAACCTTCCGCTACCGTCTCGTCGGCCAGGTTCAGAAACTGCTGGTGAATGCCCGCCGCCGCCGGATTCTCGCTGAAAACTTTCGAATTCTCCCCGAGCCCCAGAACGGCGTAAATCCGGTGCCCCTCGCGGGATAATCGGCGGACCACTGCCTGCCCCATGTTGCCGGCCGCGCCGGTGACGATGATTGATCTCATTTTTTCTTGTCGATTTTGTCGATGTATGATGCTATGATTGGTTGCCTGTTTCGGTGACGGGACAAAAGTCGGGGCAAACCTTCCAACGAATTTTTACCCAGGTAACATTTACCAAAATTATCCTGCCGCCCGGGCAGTTATTTTTCCGGGCCCGGCCAACTCTGCCGGCCGTTACCCCTGCATGCTGCACCGGAAGTCCGCCTTCCGGCAGATCCAGGTCTTCCAGAGGGCCGCAGCCCCCAGCATGCCGGTTGGCGGAGCAGCAAGATACACCCAAAAGTGCATAAAGTTGCCGGCCGCGACCGCCGAAGCCAGCGTACGGGCCGGGTTCATCGACATGCCGGAGTAGGGATCTTCAAAAGTGATGTACAACATGACCAGAAGCCCCGCAAATAATCCGGTGAAAGGAGCGGTTCGGGGGTGATTGCCGGCGTACAGGACCGTGAGAATAAGACCAAAAGAAATCAATACCTCCGCCACCAGGGCACCGGTGGTGCCGGCAATCCCGGGCTGGGTCTGTACGTAGTTCACCTCCGGCGCGGCAGTCAGGTCCGGGAACATCATTTTGAGCCCCACCATGGCGACCGTGCCGCCCAGGCACTGAAAAATCATGTACCAGGCCGCATCGTAGCGGTTTATCTTTTTCAGGAACAGAAAGGTCAGCGTGACCGCCGGGTTCATGTGCGCTCCGGAGCGCCGGCCCCAGCCGGAATAGATGAGACCGACCGCGGTAAGCCCCATGGCGCAGCCCATCAGCCAGCGCCGGACGAAGGGGTCGGCCAGGGCCGTCCGGACCGGACCGTCCGGCAACTGGAGCACGGCGGCAAAAAACGTGGCCGACAGCATGAACATGCCCAGAGCCCAGGCCTCGATGAGGTAGTTGGGCCAGTTCGATTTGAGCGAAGCAAACATGGGTTCGATTTTTACAACCGGAAACACGGAAGGATACAAGCCCGGCGCCTTTACAGCAACCGGCCCCGTATCCCTCCGCTCATCCGGCTTTTTTACTTCGTCAGGGTGTTTTTCCAGAAATCGTCGCCCTGTTTCATCAGGGTATTTTCCGGAGTGGTTTTGATCTCTTTTTCCCAATTGCTGAGCGCGTTCGCGTAGAACGTCTTAAAAAAGAGCACGTTGCGCCCATTCACGATCTTGTAGCACTCCGGGTTGATCTCTACTTTTTCGCCGCGCACCGCCATGGCATGGCCGCACCAGCCGCCCCAGACGGGTTCGTATTTGTCCGGGTTGGTTTTAAATTCGGCCTGGTTGGCGGAATTGGCGAAGTAATACACGACACCCTTGTAGGTATAGGCCAGGGAAGAACTGCCCTTTTGGGGGCCGCTTTTGAAATACGACACCGGATCGTAACCTTCGATGGCCAGGTGGTTTTTGTCGAGGTGGAAATGCTTCAGCCGTTGTTCGGTCTCGGTAGCCAGGCGGTCGTCGCGGGTGGCGGACTGAAGGTTCGCCCGGTCCTGTTCAACGGTTGGGTTGGCGGAATGAAGTGCGGCGGCGATGCCTACACCCAAAACGGCAAGGAGTGAGAATTTCATGGTTATGATGTTTGAAAATGAATGATGTTGTCAAAGTTTGTCAATGTGGGGCCATTCACCCTAAAAGATGAATGACCGGATCTCCTGGAACGGTGCAATCGCGGTGCGCCGCCCTTTTTTCTGTTTTTCTTTCAGGTCGATGAGTACTTTGATCAGGGCGCCGACCGACCAGGCCTGATGCACCGTTCCCTTGCCGGCGCGCGGCATTTTACCGTCAAAAATTTCCGAGATGCCGAGGATGCAGTCCTCCTGGTAAAAGTGCCGCTTGAGGGGTTCCAGCAGTTTCAGCGCTTCTTTGTGCGCGGTTTCCGACCAATCGTTCACCTTGAGAAATGCCGCGATGTACTCAGCGAGCAGGAAGGGCCATACCGTTCCCTGGTGATAGGCCGTGTCGCGTTCCCAGGGGTTGCCGCCGTAGACCGGCCTGAAGCCGGGGTGTTCCGGCGACAGGCTGCGCAATCCGTAGTCGGTGAGCAGGTGCCGGCGCACGATCTCCACCACCCGCTTTTCCTCATCCCGGCCGAGCAGGGAGAAGGGCAGGCTTACCACATAGACCTGGTTGGGTCGGATCGACTCGTCGGCCTGGTATGTCCCGTCGTGTATCGTTACTACGTCGTTCAGCGCGCCGTTGGAGCGCAGGAAGGTTTTTTTGAAATGGGCCGCCAGGTTGTCGGCAATGGCCTGGTATTTCCGGTACGGCCGGTTCAGGGATCCGGCGAAATACTGGTAGATGCGCAGGGCATTGAACCAGAGCGCCTGGATCTCGACCGGGCATCCGTGCCGCGGGGTCACCACGTAGTCGCCGACCCGGGCATCCATCCAGGTGAGTTGCGCCAGACCCTCGCCGCCCGACAGAAAGCCTTCGGGGGTGACCCGGATGTTATAGCGGGTGCCGGCCAGGTGGTGTTCGATGATGTCCGTCAGCACGTCGAACTGTGCGGCGATAAAACTCAGGTCGTGAAATTTTTGGTGGTACTCGTAGAGGGCCACGAAAAGCCACAAGGTGGCGTCGATCGTATTGTACTCGGGGGCTTCGTCGCCGTCCGGGAAGCGGTTGGGCAACATGCCGCGGTCGGTATGGCGGAGAAAGGTTTCCAGAATGGACCGGGCGATTTCAGGTTTGCCCGCCGCGATGGTCAGTCCGCGCATGGCGATCATGGTATCGCGTCCCCAATCGGTGAACCAATGATACCCGGCGATGAGGGTATAGCCGGATTCGGGCGCGGCTTCGGCAGAAAGGCGGGTGTCCTTTACCGGCGTGTCCGGCATTTTTCCCTCCTTCGGGCCAGGATTACCCCGCCGCACCACAAATTGCTCGCCGGCCAGCAGGAGGTCGTTTAAAAAGGGATCGTCGGCCGGTTTGGAACGGAAGGTTTCCAGCCGCTGGAGTTCCTGGGTTTTCAGGCTCTGCGGGTCGGCTTTCATCATCGTTTCCTCGGTGGAAAAAACCAGGTGGGCTTTGGCGCCGGGTTTCAGAACCACGTCGATGTTGGCTACGGAAAAGCAGTCTTCCCGGAAATCGAGGCCGCGTTCCTGCTCACGCTGGTATTCAAAATTTTTAAACCAGTGCCGGCTTTCCGCAAACTCGCCCGAACTGAAGTTGAAAAATACCGGAGTGGCGCCAAAGCGGGCAAACAGGGCGTAATAGCCGTCTTTGGCCTGCATCCAGTAGTCGTCGCGCGGGTTTTCGGCGGAAAGCCCGTGGTAGTCGCGGTGCACGAACAGCGGGGTCAGCCGCAGTTTAAAGGTAGTTTCGCCGGTGTTCTCGTACTCCACCACCGTGGTATTGGAGCCGTGCACCATGAAGATGGTCTTGAGCAAATGATGGCCGTGCGCTTCGAATTTCATGCGCGGCAGGGGTTTCCGCTCAAAAAACTTAAAGTACCGGAATCCTTGCGGATGTACGGCCCCCGGGTACTGGTTCGAGGACAGCCCGAAAGCGCAGTCGCGGTTGAACACGATGCATTCTTCCACTTTGGACACCAGCACCGTCCGCTGGGTCGGCGGGTTCAGGGCCGCTACCAGCAGGCCGTGGTAACGCCGGGTATTGGCCCCGGCCAGGGAGGAAGCGGCGTATCCGCCGATGCCGTTGGCATACAGCCATTCCCGGGAAGCCAGTTCGCTGAAATCGGGCGGTATGTTCTTAAAGGTGATCATGGTTCTGTTCAGTTTTGGGTCTCAGCCGTAAGTTGTTTCCGGAATAACCGGGGTTTTCACAGTCTGTTTTCCCTCTTTTTGGTATTTCAGCGTGGACGGCGCCACACCCAGGTCTTCGTCCACCGGGATTTGCGGGAAGTACAGTTCCAGTCCCATCCGGATGATCGCGAGGTGGTGCACGGCATGGTCGAAGGCATACTGCAGTTCACGCCCCATGCTCGACATGTAAACCGGACGGGCAACCTGCGGCAGGCAGTCGTCGGAGAATTCGCTTTCCACGTTGAGCCACTGGTGCTCGTCCTGCTTTTTTACCGTATCGGCAACGTAGTCGAGCACCGCGAGCGCAGCACGGGGATTTTCGCTGAGCGCCGGGTTGCGCCGGCGGCTGCCGTAGTCGACCCGGGCGCCAAGCACTCCGTCGAACAGGCAGGTATAAAACTCCAGAATATGCCGGAAGTGCTGCCCGATGGTGCTGCCGTGGAACAAGGGCAGCGGCCGGGTAAAAACGGTTTCGTCGAGGCGTTCGAGCAGGCCGGCCATTTGGGCGGCGATCAGGATGGTACCTTGTCTGGCATTCATGACGTCGGGATTGTTTTCGTCGGTGGTGGTCATTGCTTCCGATTTTGTTGGTGCAAAGGTGGGGGACGGCGGCATCCTGAAATTTTACCCAGGTAACATTTGGAAAAATCGGGCGAAGCGGAGCAAATTAACCCACTTCGCCGATCAACGCCGCGACAACACCCGTCCAACCCGTCTGGTGACTGGCCCCTACCCCGCGGGCCGTATCGCCGTGCAGGTATTCGTAGAACAGTACCAGATCCTGGAAGTGCGGGCTGTCGGCGTAGATCAGGTCGTCCCCGTTGACCGGGCGACGGCCGTTCGCGTCCTTTTCAAAGACGGAGATCAGGCGCTCCGACAGGGCGTCGGCCACTTCCGGCAGGCCCAGGCGCTGCCCGCTGCCGGAGGGAAAAGCCACCTTGTAGTCCGTTCCGAAAAATTTGCCGTACTCGCGCAAAGCCCGGATAAGCAGGTAGTTCATCGGCATCCAGACCGGCCCGCGCCAGTTGGAATTGCCGCCGAAAAGGCCGCTGCTGCTTTCGCCGGGTTCATAGCGCAACCCGAATTCCTGCCCGTCGATGCGGACGGAAAAGCCGTTTTCGTGTATTTTGGAAAGCGAGCGGATGCCGCCCGGCGACAGGAACTCCCGCTCGTCGAGCATGGCCTGCAACAGCCGGCCGAGGCGCTCCTGGGGGATCAGGGAGAGCAGCAGGTCGCCGCTTACCGGATCCTCGTCGAGCACGAGGTAGTCGCCGTTGTCCGTCCGGTATTTCTGGAACCAGCGCAGGCGCCGCGCGAAATCGGGCAGTTTTTCCAGTTTTTCCTGGGGCAGGACGTACACGGCGAACAGGGTGCTCAGTCCCACCAGCGAACGCACTTTCATCGGTATATACTCCCCGCCGGGCAGAGCCAGGATGTCGTAAAAAAAGCCTTCCTGCTCATCCCAGGCCCCCGTCCAGTCGTGCCCGATCCGGTTGAGGCTCTCGGCAATATAAATGAAGTGCTCGAAGAACTTGGTAGCCACATCCTCGAAAGTCGGGTCATGCTGGGCGATTTCGAGGGCCATTTCCAACATATTGAGACAATACATCCCCATCCAGGCCGTACCGTCGGCCTGTTCCAGGTAGCCTCCGCCGGGGATCTGGTTCGAGCGGTCGAACACCCCGATGTTGTCCAGGCCGAGAAAACCGCCTTCGAAAACGTTGTTGCCCTTATGGTCTTTGCGGTTGACCCACCAGGTAAAATTGATCAGCAGTTTTTGAAAGGCCCGCTTCAGAAAGTCGAGGTCGCGGCTGTGGTCCAGCCGGTATACCTGGAGGCAGGCCCAGGCGTGAACGGGAGGATTGACGTCGCTGAAAGCCCATTCGTAGGCCGGCAATTGTCCGTTGGGGTGCATGTACCATTCCCGCAGGAACAGCAGCAACTGACTTTTGGCGAAGCCTGGGTCTACCATCGCCAGCGGAACGCAGTGGAAAGCCAGATCCCAGGCCGCATACCAGGGATACTCCCATTTGTCGGGCATCGAGATGATGTCTTCGTTGTTGAGGGTGCGCCAGTGGGCGTTGCGGCCCGTTTTGCGGCCTTCCGGCGGGGCGATCTGTCCCGGATCGCCGTCCAGCCAGCGCGGCATGTCGATGTTGAAATACTGTTTCGACCAGAGCATGCCGGCGAAGGCCTGGCGGCGGATATTTTGGCGGTCGGTCTGGGTATCCTCCGACGCGGGAGGAAAGGCTCCGCTTCGGGGATTGGAGGGCAGAGGGCCAATATTTTCATAAAATGCATCGGCCTCCTGTTTTCGCGCGGCGAAGTTGCGGTCGAACTCCCGGCCGAACGGCGTTTTCAGGTCTTTTGCCGACAGGCGGAACTGGAAGGTTCGGCTGGCCCCGGCCGCTACCTGCACCCGGTAGAGCGGGGCAAATTTGGTTCCTTCGCTTTGGTCTCCCAGCCAAGTGAAATCGTTGTAGATCAGGGCGGTATGAAAAGCGTCTTTTACAAAGGGCGTATTGTTCGGCTGGTTCCACAGGCGCTCGGTATTGTTTTCGTTTTCGGTGAACAGCAGGCGTTCCGGTTGCTGAAAATAAAAATGGTAATCACCCATTTTTTCGTGGGTGAGCAGGACGTGGCCCGGATCGGAAGCGGCCCGGATCACGGGCTTTTCCTTCATCAATCCGAAGGACCAGAGGTTGCGGAACCACAGCGTGGGCAACAGCCACAATTCGGCTGGTTCGGGGCCGCGGTTTTGCAGGGTGATGCGGACCAGCAGGTCGTCCGTATCGGCTTTGGCGTATTCGGTAAAAACATCCCAGTAGCGGTCCTGTTGAAAAACACCCGTATCGAGCAACTCGTATTCGGGTTGTTCCCGTCCGCGCCAGCCATTTTCCCGTACCAGTCCTGCATAAGGAAATTCCGCCTGAGGATACTTATACAGGTGTTTCATGTACGAGTGGGTCGGCGTGTTGTCGAGGTAGTAATACAGTTCCTTCACATCCTCGCCGTGGTTGCCCTCGCTGCCGGTCAGGCCGAACAGGCGTTCCTTGATGATCGGATCCCTGCCGTTCCAGAGCGCTACGGCGAAGCACAGGCGTTGCCATTCGTCGCTGATGCCGGCAATGCCGTCTTCACCCCAGCGGTAGACCCGGGAGCGGGCGTGGTCGTGTGGAAAATAGTCCCAGGCGGTGCCGCCGGCGGAATAGTCCTCCCGCACGGTACCCCACTGGCGTTCGGAGAGGTAGGGGCCCCAGCGGAGCCAGTTTTTTTGACCGGAATAGTGTTCCTGCAGGCGAGCGCCTTCGATTGTATTTTTCATGTGCCTTTTTTTAAGCCGGTTGTTTTTTCCGGACAAAGGTGAAGGCAGCGGCAGGAAGAGAAGTTTACGCGGGTAACATTTGGAAAGTTTTGTACGCCGGAACACCGCTCCGGTGCATGTTTTCCCGGAACGGGGTTCCGGGATACAGGCTCACTTCCGGTAGCGCAGGATGGCGGCGATGCCCGACGCAAGGCCGAAGCCGCCGATGGCTCCGACCCCCATTTGCAGAAAAACGTCGCCCATGGACAGGGACATGCCCTCTTTTTCCAGGTACTGGATCTGCTCGCGCAGCAGGTTGGATTGCTGCGGGTCACCCGTTCCGGAGGCAAGTTGCTGTTTTAAAAAATCCAGGCGCAGGGCGGCTTCCATCTTCAACAGTTCCGGGTCGGCCAGGTGCAGGGTATAGTAGAACAGCCAGAAAAAAAGGTTGGTGAGCAGGAAAACGATGAACGGCGTCCGGAGAATTTCGCGAAAATCCCGCTCCGTTCCGCGGGCAGCACAGTCTTCCCGCGCGGCCTGCCACATGAACACCACATAGAAGGCCATGCTGGCCCAGTACAACCAGGTATTCAGGAAGAGTTCTTTTCGGACAAAATACAACAGCGCGAAGTAAAACACGACCGTCAGGCCGCCCAGAAGGCCGTAGCGAAGGCCGATTATTTTCATAGAATAGAAAAAATTGAGTTGAATCGCCCGGGCCGGAAACGGCACAAGTACCCGGACCAAAACGGGCCGGCGCTCCCGGAGCGGCGCAAATGTAGCGGAATCGCCCGGGAAAAACTCAGATTATCGCGCGTTCCCGCTTCATGAACAGGCCGGCGATCAGGCCGATCACCAGGCCGGCCAATGCTCCGGCCACCACCTGCATCAGCGACATGGACAAAGGGTTGAAGGCGGCGGTCATGCTCATGGCCATTTCGATCTGTTCCTCGGTCATGCCTTGTTCCGCCCAGGCCTGCTGCATGGCTTCCAGCATTTGCTCTTTGAATCCCGGGTTAATGACCGTCATGTAGAGGAACGAAAAGACCGCTCCGATGATGCCGGAGATGGCCCCGGTCAGGGAGCCGAGGCCGATACAGCGCCCCAGGCTGATGTAGCCTCCCAGTTGCTGGTCGCGGTCGATGCGGATGGCAGTGGTAATGACCCAGACGGCAACGGCGATACCGATCACCGAATAGATCCAGGTGACGGACCCGTTGTCGGGCATGGAGGGGCTGGTATCGGTCAGGTAGCCGATGAGCGAACTGATGATGCTGATACCTCCCCAGATGGCGCCGTAGCGGATGGCCAGGTGGCGGTAGGGAACGGTGGCGGGGTCGGGAGCGGAAAGACGATCGGGCGTTTCCATAGTTATGCTGTTTTAAAAAGAGGTCGGTGGTGATTGGCTGCACGAAACTACGTCTTGTAACCTTACGGGCAAACTGTTGATCCGTTTTACCTGAAAAAAGAGGCCGCCGCGTGGGGGGGGATAAGGGTTGATAAGGTTGATAGGGTTGATAAGGTTGATAAGGTTGATAAGGTTGATAAGGTTGATAAGGTTGATAGGGTTGATAATTAGCCGGGATAAGGCACAATTCTGCCTTTTTCCGGCTCAAAAATCAACCTTCATCAACCCTTATCAACCCTATCAACTTTCATCAACCCCTATCAACCTCCATCAACCCTCATCAACCTTTGGTGGGTATATCCGGTACCGATCAGCGCAGTTTGACCTCCGGCTGCCGTTTCATAAATGCGGCGATGATCAGGCCGACGATCAGGCCGTACATCAGGCCGCCGATCAGACCGTTCTTGAGCAAGGCCCCGATGTCGCCGACCTTGTCGAAGCCTTCGAGGGCCTCGTCCAGCGATTCGGCGGGCATTTTATCACCCCAGGCGGCTACGAATTGTTCCTTCATGGTAGCCACGTAGTTCGGATCGATGAAATTGACCAGCACGTAGCCCCACAGGCTGGAGATCAGAACGCCGATGAATACGGTACCCAGGGCCACCAGCAGGGCTTTGCCGTAGGTAATGTAGCGGCCGTCCAACTGGTCGCGCTGGTAACGGATGGCCATGGCTGCGAAAACGAACCCGATGACCAGCAGCGAGGCGTAGTAAACGGCCAGGCCACCCATGGACATCATGTTGAAGTTGACAAGGTATATCAGGATGGACAGGGCTACGTAGGCGCCGGCGCAGTATAAACCGTAGCGCAGCACGGTATTCCAGACCGGGGTGTTGGCACTGGCTTGATCGGGAGTGTCGAGAATGCTCATATTGTTTCGTTTTGTGTGAAAGATTGATTTTCAGATTTGCTGCACGAAACTAAGCCCCTCCGGGCGCCCCGGTGTCAATTGTTCCGACTATTTTTTCATTTTTAACGACCAAAATCCCGGCAGCCGCTGCTTTTCGTCGAACTTTACGACCCGATTTGAGGTTTGAGGGTTTCTTTGGGTCCGAAAGTCGCCCGACCGGAGGCCGGAAATATCCCGGGAACCGGTGCCGGCATCCGCTCCGGTCAAAAAGTTCAAAACCGACGCTGTTTTACCGTCTTTATGTCCGATTCAAAAAAATTCAATTATTCCTTGTTCCGCCGGGTGATGGCCATGGTAAAACCGTATAAACGGACCTTTTACTTCACCGTTGCCCTTACTGTCGTACTGGCACCATTGGCGGTGCTGCGCCCCAAACTGGTGGAAACCATGGTCGACGACTACATTTTCCGGGGCGACGTGCGGGGCATGACCCTGATGACCGCCCTTATTTTCGGAATCCTGCTCCTGGAAGTGACCCTGCGGTATTTTTTCCTCTACTGGGCCGACTGGCTGGGGCAGTCGACCATCCGCGACCTGCGGACCCGGGTCTTTAACCACGTGACCGGGTTGAACCTCAATTACTTCGACAAAACACCCATCGGCCAGAGCACTACCCGCACCATCAACGACATCGAGGCCATCAATACGGTTTTTTCGGAGGGCAGCATCACCATCCTGGCCGACCTGATGACGCTGAGCGCCGTGCTGTTCATCATGTTCTATACTTCGTGGAAACTGACGCTGGTGGTCCTGCTGGTATTCCCGCTACTCATCTGGGGCAGTTACCAGTTCAAGGAAAGTGTGCGCAAGAGTTATGAAAACGTGCGCAACCACATCGCCACCATGAACGCCTTTCTGCAGGAACGCATCAGCGGGATGCGGATCGTGCAGATCTTCAACGCCGAAGCGCGCGAAGCGGAGAAATTCCGCCAGATCAACCGCAATTACACCTCGGCCAACCTGCGGGCAATTTTTGCCTATGCCGTGTTTTTCCCGGTGGTCGACATCATCTCCGCCCTATCGCTCGGCCTCATGGTCTGGTACGGCGCCCGCGGCGTATTGTCGGAGGAAGTCACGGTGGGTATGCTGGTGGCTTTCCCTTTGTACATCACCATGCTCTACCGCCCCATCCGGATGCTGGCCGACAAATTCAACACCCTGCAGATGGGCCTGATCGCCGCCGAGCGGGTGTTCAAATTGCTGGAAAACAACGACCGGGTCCAAAATTCGGGCACTCTGGTGCCGGAACGGCTGCAAGGGAAAGTGGAGTTCGAACAGGTACATTTTTCCTACAACGGCGACCTGCTGGAAGCCCCGATCCTGCGCGGCGTATCCTTTGCTATCCAGCCCGGCGATACCCTGGCCATCGTGGGCAGCACCGGCAGCGGCAAAACCACCATCATCAGTCTGCTCAACCGCTTTTATGAAATACAGCAGGGGCAGATCCGGATCGACGGGCACGACCTGAAGGAATACGACGTATTCGCCCTGCGCCGCCGCATCGCCGTCGTGCTGCAGGACGTGTTCCTGTTCTCCGGTACCGTCCTGGAAAACATCACCCTGCGCGATTCCGGCATCACCGAGCACCAGGTAATAGAAGCCTCCAAAATGATCGGCGCGCACCAGTTTATCCAGAAACTGCCGGGAGGGTATCACTACCAGGTCATGGAACGCGGGGCCACCCTCTCGATGGGACAGCGCCAGTTGATCTCCTTCGTCCGCGCCCTGGTGTTCAACCCCGATATCCTGATCCTCGACGAGGCCACCTCGTCCATCGACCCGGAGACGGAAAGCGTCATCCAGCACGCCATCGAGACTTTGATCGCCCGGCGTACGAGCATCATTATTGCCCACCGCCTGTCCACCATCCGCCACGCTACGAACATCCTGGTGCTGGAAAAAGGAGAGGTCAAAGAGTTCGGTTCACACGACATATTAATGGAACTGGAAAGCGGCAAATACCGGGAGTTGTACGAGAAACAGTTTTTGCAGGCGGTTGCCGAAGAATAAGCATTATTCCGGAAAACTTAATAAAATGAGGCCGTCTCATAAGTTGAACTTATGAGGCGGTTTTATTTTGTAGTTCGGGATATCGAGCTATCTTTGGGTCAT
>WBZQ01001568.1_pt1 | contig 14943 bp, 13 predicted proteins | sample 5204251 | NCBI WGS metagenome assembly WBZQ01 (sample SAMN12412402, study PRJNA552823) | activated sludge metagenome | isolation source: activated sludge from nitrification reactor of wastewater treatment plant... | place: USA: Virginia | collected 2017-09 | reverse complement strand
GGCATCGAACTGCGCGAAGGAATACCGGAGCTGCTCCGGGAGCTTCACAACCGTGGCATCAAACTCGGCCTTGCCGCGAATCAGCCCGCGCGCATCATCGCTGCGCTCGATTCGCACGGCATCGGCCAGCTTTTCGCCCACCGCGAGGTGAGCGAGCACCACGGCTACCGCAAGCCCGACGTGCGCCTCTTCCTGCGCGCCTGCGACGACCTCGCCGTGAAGCCCGAGGAATGCGTCATGGTTGGCGACCGCATCGACAACGACATCGCGCCGGCGAGACTCCTCGGCATGCGGACGGTCCTCTTTCGGACCGGCCGGCACATCAGGCAACAGCCGCGCTCGCCGGACGAAATTCCCGACGCGCAAGTCCACGATGTCGCGGGCCTCAAGGTCGCGATCTGTGGCGACATCGCGCACAGCCGGGTCGCGCGTTCGAACCTCGCGCTGCTCTCGAAGGTCGGCGCCGAGGTCACGCTGGCCGGGCCCAAGACGCTGCTTCCGAGCGGCATCGAAAGGAGCGGCGCGCGCGTCGTCGGCCGGGTCGAGGAGGCCTTGGAGGACGCCGACGTGGTGATGATCCTGCGCGTCCAGAAGGAGCGCGGCGGAGGCCTCGGGTTTCCGTCGGACCGCGAGTACTTCGAGCTCTTCGGCCTCACGCCCGAGCGCCGAAGGCTCGCGCGAAAGGACGCGATCGTGATGCACCCGGGCCCGATGAACCGCGGCGTCGAGATCGATTCCCGGGTCGCGGACGGAGAGGACTCGGTGATTCTTCATCAGGTGGAGAACGGCGTGGCCGTGCGGATGGCGGTCCTGTATCTGTTGATTGGGGCGAGCGGGGACGAGGGATGAGCCGCGATGGAGCGCGATGAATAGCGGGTTCGAGGCGCCGGTCCTCCTCATCGGCGGGCGGGTCGTGGATCCCTCGCGGGGAATCGACCAGACCCTCGATGTTCTGCTTCGGGACGGGGTCGTGGCGCGCGTGGACGAGAAGATCGCGGCTCCGCGCGGCGCGCGGGTCCTCGATGTCGCGGGGCTCGTCGTGGCTCCCGGCTTCGTCGATCTCCACACGCACCTCCGCGAGCCGGGCTTCGAGCACAAGGAGACGATCGCGACCGGCACCGCCGCCGCCGCCGCCGGGGGCTTCACGAGCGTCTGCGCGATGGCGAACACGGACCCGGTCGTGGACGACGCGCCCACCGCGTCGTTCGTGATGCGGCGCATCAGGGAGACCGCGCGCGTCCGCGTGTTCCCGATCGGGGCGGTCTCGAAGGGGCTTTTGGGGCGCGAGCTTGCCGAGATCGGCTCGATGCGCGCGGAGGGGATCGTCGCGATCTCGGACGACGGCCGTCCGGTGGCGCACGGGAATCTCATGCGCCGGGCGCTGGAGTACGCCTCGATGTTCGATCTCCCGGTCGTGGTCCACGCCGAGGACCCGACGCTGGCCGCGGGTGGCGTGATGAACGAGGGTTGGCCGGCCACGCGGCTCGGGCTCGCGGGAGCGCCCGCGGTCGCGGAAGCAGCGATGGTCGCCCGGGATGTCCTTCTCGCCTCGCTGACACAAGCGCGCCTTCATGTCGCCCACGTGTCGACCCGCGAGGCGCTCGCGGCGATCCGGCAGGCGCGGGCCCAGGGGGCGCGCGTCTCCTGTGAAGTCACCCCGCACCACCTGACCCTCACCGACGAAGACGTGCTGCGGTCCTCCTACGACACGCGCTTCAAGATGAACCCGCCCCTGCGCTCGGAAGAGGACCGGGCGGCCCTCGTCGAGGCTCTTGCCGACGGCACCATCGACGCGGTCGCGACCGATCACGCCCCGCACCACGCGGATGAGAAGGCCCTTGAGTTTTCAGAGGCGCCGTTCGGCGTGACGGGGCTGGAGACCGCGCTCGCCGTGCTGGTCGAGTCCCTCGTGATCCCAGGCATCCTGTCCGTCGGCCGGCTCGTCGAGGTGCTGTCCACGGCACCCGCGCGACTTTTTGGGCTTCCGTACGGCACGCTTGCCGAGGGCGCCGCCGCGGACGTGACGTTGTTTTCGACCACGAAAGAGACGTCCTTTTCGGCGGAGCGGTTCCATTCGAAATCGGCCAACTCGCCCTGGACCTCTCGCACGCTGCGCGGCCGGGTCGAGCTCACGTTTGTCGCGGGCCGCGAGGTCTATCGATATGGCGCGAGGCTGCCGGAGGGTTCCGAGATGCCGAGCCTCCGCGCTCCCGAAGGTGCATGATGCAGACCGCGCCCGTGACCGCTCTCGAGTCGGCCCCCCCAGCCCCGAAGCCCAAACGCGTTGTCCTGATCGACGACTCGCTTCCCTATGCCGAGCTGTGGAGGACGATCCTCGCGACGCGCTATGGGGAGCGGGTGGTGTTCGAGCATTACCAGGACCCGCTTCGCGCGATCCCGCACCTCTCGCCGGATATCGACCTCCTGTTGCTCGATCTCGAGTTACCGGTCCTGGACGGCCGGAAGATGGTGGCGCTGGCCACGGAACGCGGGCTCGACGCGAGGCGCATCGTGATCCTCTCGGCCCGCGACGCCGACGACCTTCACCGGCTGTTTCCGCAGCGCACCTGCCTTGCCGTGATCAACAAGATCGAGTCGCGCCAGCAGCAGGCATTTCTGATGATCCTCGACAGCGTGATGAAGCGCTGAAACGCGCGGTTTAGGAAGAACAGACCACCCGATGCCTGAGCCCGTGGAGGTCGCCGTCGAGGCCGCGCACGAGGCGGGGGAGCTACTGCTCCGCTACTTCGGCACGATCGACCCGGCCTCGATCGAAGAGAAGGCGAAGAACGACCTCGTCTCGCGCGCCGACCGCGAAAGCGAGGAGGTCTGCCGCCGGATCCTCCTCGGAGCGTTTCCTAAGGACCGGTTCGTCGGCGAGGAGGGAGGCGCGCAGGGCGGCTCGGACGGGGCACCCGCCTGGATCGTCGACCCGCTCGATGGAACCGCGAACTTCCTGATGGGCTTTCCGCACTGGGCGGTCTCGATCGCGAGGACGTCGGGTGGCCCGCTGGGGCCCCTCGAGGTCGGCGTGATCTGGGACCCCTACAAGCGGGATCTCTTCGTCGCGACACGCGGCGGAGGCGCGTTCCGCAATGGACGAAAGATTCAGGCGAGCGGCCGGGCGGGCCTTTCCAGCACGTCCCTCGCGACGGGATTTCCGTTTCGAATCCACGCGCGCATCGATCCCTATCTCAAGGTCTTTCGGGAGATCTTCCTCAACGTTCGCTCGATCCGGCGCGCGGGGAGCGCGGCCCTCGACCTCGCGTACACGGCCGCCGGGATCTTCGATGGGTTCTTCGAGTTCGGGCTTTCGCCCTGGGACACCGCGGCGGGAGCGCTCCTCGTCGAGGAGGCGGGTGGGCTCGTCACCGACCTCGACGGGGGAGCCTCGTGGCGGGCGCGCGGCAACATCCTCGCGGGCTCTCCGGGTGTGCACCGGGAACTCTTGAGCCTGTTCGCCAGGCTGGACGTCCGCGAAAAGACCCTGGGCTGAGCCTCAGGCCAGGCCGCGCACGCCGCGGGCCTTGCGATAGGCGTCCTCGTAGATCGCCGCGGAGTGATCCCACGAAAAGTCGGCGCTCATGCCGTTCGTAACGAGGCGTCTCCACGTCTCCCGATCGAAGAAGACCCGCTGCGAAAACAGCACCGAAGCCGCGAGCGCGTGGGGCGAAGCGTCGTCGAACGCGAAGCCGGTCGCGGCGTCGATGTTCGTGCCCTCGAAGGCCACGACCGAATCGGCGAGGCCGCCGGTGCGCCTCACGATGGGTGGGGTCCCATAGGCCAGCGAGTACAGCTGGCTGAGGCCGCAGGGCTCGAACCGCGAGGGCATCACGAACGCGTCGGCACCACCCTCGATCTTGTGGGAGAGGATCTCGTCGTACCCGACGAACGCCCGGAACCGGCCCGGCGCGTGCGCCTCGGTGAGCCTCATCGCGCCTTCCAAAGCCGGCTCACCCGAGCCGAGCATCACGATGCGAACGCCCCGCCGAATGAGCTCGGGTGCCGCCTCGAGAAGCAGGTCGAAGCCCTTTTGGTCGGTCAGCCGGCCGATGGCCCCGAGGATCATCGACGGATCGCCCGCCTCGAAGCCCGCCAGCCGGCAGAGCTCGCGCCGGCACTCTTCCTTGCCGGAGAGGTCCTCACGCGAGTAGTGCGCGGCCAGGTGCGGATCGCGGGACGGGTTCCATACCTCGGTGTCGATCCCGTTCAAGATGCCGGTCAGCCGGCCCGAGCGCGCCCTCAGAATCGCATCAAGGCCCGCGCCCCCGTCCGGCGAGCGGATTTCCCAGGAGTAGGTCGGCGAGACCGCGTTGATGATGTCGGCCCCGACCAGCGCTCCCTTGAGGAGGTTGACGTTTCCGGAGAACTCGACGGCGCCTCCGGTCCAGGTCTCGTCCGGAAGACCCAGGGCTGGGAACTCTGAGGCGGGATAGACCCCCTGGTAGGCCAGGTTGTGGAGCGTCACGACCGAAGCGACATCGTCGAACCAGCGATCCCGCCAGTTGCTCCACGCCGTGAGCATCACGGCCAGCGCCGGATGCCAGTCATGGGTGTGAAGGACCTCGGGCCTGCGCCCGAGGAGCTTCATGCCCTCGATCGTAGCCCGGACGTAAGCCGCGAAACGCCAGAGGCCGTCGTCATGGCCGTCCTCGCGTGGGGCGTAGATCGTCCGCCGGTGAAACAGCGCGTCCTGGCCGACGAAGTAGACCGGAACCGAAGAGCCAGGAAGCGTGTGCCGCCACAGGTTGATCTCGTAGGGCTGGCCCATGACGTTGATCGTGTAGGGCGGGAGGGCAGCCTCTGGCCACAACCGCCTTCTTCGGAACCACTGGGCGCAGTCGAAGTGAAACGGAAGCCAGACGTCGACATCGTGCCCTCGGTGAGCGAGGGCCTTGGGAAGGGCCCCGACGACGTCCCCGAGGCCGCCCGTCTTGGCGAAAGGCGCGCACTCAGCGGAGAGATGGGAGATTCTCAATAGACCACCACCGAGATCTCGGCGGTGAAGGCCCCACAGCGGCCAGTGATCGTGGCCGAGCCCGGCGCGAGCGCCGTGATCACTCCGGCCGAGCACACGGCGGTCGTGGGGTCCGAAGAGGTCCACGCGACCGCGACGTCTTCGATGACCATGCCCTTCGAATCGCGCACCGAGACCGAGACCCGCTGCGTCTCGCGCTCGTGCATGAGCACGGTCTTCGGGGAAACGTCGAAAGAGACCAGCTCGCGCAGGAGAACGCGAAGGTCGGCGGCCCCGCCGACGTCGCCGAGCTGCGCGGTCACAGCCACCCGGCCATCCGCGAGTGCCGTCACGACCCCCTTGGCATCGACGGTCGCGATCTTGGCGTCCGAGGTTGACCATGTGGGCACCAGGTTGACGACTTGGGCGGTGCTGCCGCGAACTTCCGCCGTCAAAGGAACCGTCATCCCCTTGGGGCCCGCCATGGTCACGCGCGCCGGCGTGACCGTGATCGTGGTGACGTCGAAGACCTCGGCGGCGATCTGGGCCGAGAGCTCTCCCGCCTTTGCGGTGATCGTCGCCTTGCCCGCCGAGAGGCTCCGGATCAGTCCGGACGCGTCGACGGAGACCACCTTCGAGTTCGAGGATTCGAAGGTCGCGGTGATTTTGGGAACCGGATGGTCGTTCTTGTCGAGAACCTCGGCCCGGAGGATCTCCGTGCGCTGAAAGCCGTAGAAGGTGAGCTTCTTGAGCGAGAGCCGGATCGACACGGGCTTCTGTGAACACGCCGGGATCGTGAGAAGGAGAGTGAGCACGATCGGGGCGAGTCGCAGCCAGGGGGGCACGAGGCTCCACCCGCGAACGGCCGACTCATGGCCGTGAGGGTCACGCGACGTTCGATTCATAGGCGGGCGAAGTTTAGCGCGTGGCGAACCGCCGGCTCGCGGCCTTACGTCTTCAGGATCACGCTTGCGGACTTGCGCTCGTGAGCGGACGTCAGGGGAGCCACGACCGCGCAGTTCTTGCCGTGGATCTTGGCGGAGTAGAGCGCGGAATCCGCCTTTTTGAGGAGCTCGTTCTTCTGCTCGGCGGGCGTCGCCCCGGGGCGGCAGTGCGTGCGGAAGCTCGCGACGCCGATCGACATCGTGATCACGCCACGGAGGTTGAGCGCGGGTTCGCCCGGACCCATCGACATCGGAAGGAAGGTCCAGTCCGCGATGGCGCGCCGGATGCGCTCGGCGACCTCGGCCGCGGCGTTGAGGTCCATATCGAGGAGGATCACCGTGAACTCGTCCCCTCCGTATCGGCACGGCAGCGAGACCGTGTCCGCGAGCGTCCGCTGCAAGACGAAGCCCACCTCGCGCAGGACCTGGCTCCCCGCGAGGTGGCCGTGCTCGTCGTTGACGGACTTCAGCCGGTCGCAGTCGAGAAACAACAGCGAGAGGTCGCCGTCCCGCGAGGCCGAGAGCCGGCTGACCTCCTGGTGAAGCTTCTTGTGAAAGTAACGGTCGTTGTAGAGGGCCGTGAGCGAATCGCGCCTCGCGACTTCCCGCGCGCGCCTCTCGTCGAGGAGGTTCTGAAGCGCCAGAGACAGCGTCTCGCCGAAGAGCTCCATGACCCTCTCGTCCCGGGTTCCGAAGACCGCCTCGTCCCGGCGGTTGAGGAGGACGAGGACCCCGCAAACGTGGCTCTCGATCACGACCGGAACCGCGAGCAGGCAGCGGATGGGCGTCTCCAACCGGGTGTCGATCTCCCGCGAGAGAGCGGACGCGCTCCCGACGTTGTTGACGCAGGTCCTCTCGCCGCGCGCGTAGACGAAGCCCGCAATGCCGTCCACCGTTCTCACGCGCTCGCCGAGGAGCGGCCCCGCGGCGATGCCCGCGGTCACCACGACCGTGAGCTCGTTGCGCGAGCGGTCATCTTCCTTGGCCACGGGGTCGTCGAGAAGAAGTACACCCGCCTCGGACGGAACGAAGTCGAGCGCGCGCCTGACGAGGGCGGACAGGAAGCGCTCGGGGGCGGTGCCGCTGGTCTCGTCGAGCAGCCGGTGCCGCTCCATGTACCGCGCGAGGAGCTTCGGTGGGAGAACCTTCGAGGGGACCGTCACCCGGCCGATGATAGGTCGGGGAAGGGCCGATTCCGCGCGAAACGCGCTCGGCGCGCCGCTTGGGGAGCTCCTCTAGGTCAGCCGAACCAGGAGGCGGGTCGCGTGCTGGCGGACCTTCTCGATCCGATCGGCGTAGTCGCCGAGCTGGGGAGCGAACCTGAGGAAGTCGACCTCGGAAAGCAGATTGGACACGTCGCTGCGGTCCTTTTCGGGCGCGCCGGCCTGGACCAGCGCCTCGAGGAAGGCCGGTCCCGCGAGGTTCTCGTCGACCGCGTATCGCTTGGCGACGACGCGTCGCACCGCGCGATCGATCCGGTTTGCCGCTCGCTCCTTGGTCTCGCCGGGTTCGGGGGCCACGGCCTGCCGGACCAGGCTTCGTGCGCGGTAGCGACCGCGTAGAAGAAGGCCCGCCCCGCCCGCGACCACGGCAGAGGCAGGCAAGGCGATCAGGAGCCAGAGCGGAACCGCGACCGGCGAGCTGAGGTCGACGCCAGCACCCTTCGGACCAGGCTTGACACGATCTTTCTGGCCCGACGTCTTGTCAGTGCCCACCGCCGCGAGCGGAGCTCCGGTGCCTTCCGGTGCCTGGCCCGAGGTCTCAATCGTGGCCGCAGATGCCGAGCCGTCGGTGGCCGGTGAGGAGGCGACGGAGGAGACCGCCGTGGTCCGGATCTGTGGCGATACGACCGGCGATGAGGCCGTCGCGACTTGCGTGCCTTCGACGTCCACGCGAATCGGCGCGGTCGCCTTGGCGATCACGCGGCGCTCCGCGGGATCGAACACGTTGAGGCGGATCGAGGGAACCGTGAGGCTGCCCGCGCTCTCCGGAATCACCACGAACTCCCAGTCGATCGAGGAGCCCGTGGCTCCCTTAACGCGCGAGGGTCCCATCTTGGTCGTTGGTGGGTAGACCCGCGCTCCGGCGATCTCGACCTTGGGCGGGTCGGTCGCGGTCCTCAGGTTTCCCGAGCCCGCGAGCCGTACCTTCAGGTTCACGGCTTCGCCGCTCTTGACCGAGCCGCGGTTCACGCTGGCGGTGAGCTCGAAGCGCCCCACCGGACCCGCGAACGACGGAACACCGGGAACCGCGAGGACCTTGATCTCGATGGGCTTGGTGTTGAGCTGGATCTGGCGGGGCTCCATCCACGCGAACGGGTCTTCGAAGGGATCAACCGGACTTCGGATACCGACCCGGATCGAGGCCGTCGGCAGCGTCGCGGGACCGGGCGTGAGGCCCGAGATGAGCTTCTTTAGCAGCGTGAACCGGGTCACGCGACGGCCCTCGTAGACCTCCTGGCGGCCCTTGGGACGCTCGGGCTTCTCGAGGTCTTCGGCCCAGAAGCCGGGGAACTTCGGAGGCTCGACGAACTCGAGGCCCTGCACGTCGGCCTGCGTGATCAGCTCGTAGTGGACCTCGATCTCCTCTCCCACATAGGCCGTGGTCTTCTCGGGCGTCGCCAGGTACATCACGATCGGCGTCGCGCGTGCCGCGGACGGATTCGGGATCGCGCGCGGCCGCCTCGGAATCCCGAAGCGGTTGAAGAGGTCTTCCTGTGGATCCGGACCGCCGGGTGCGGCTCCCCGCGCGGGGCCGATCTCGAGCCCCAGCCCGCGGGCGCGAACTGGTTTGCCGCCGATTGTCCAGACCGAGGTCTCGACCTCGGCCGAACCGACTTCCAGACCCTGCACGAAGTAGGTGACCGTGACGAGTTGAGATCGCGAGAAGTTGTTGAACGAAATCTGCGTTGAGGTCATGGGTCCGCCCACGACCTTGAGGTTCTTGAGAGGAAGCGGGGATGGCGCGCGAAGGTCGTTCAGAACGCCCGGGCCCGAGAACGAATAGGTCAGTCGAACGGGCTCATCGAGCGCGGCGTTCGGGCGCGAGACCGAAACCTCGACGTGGGGTTCGTCCTTCTGAGACGGATCCTGAGCGAGCGCCGTCGGGGCCGAGCACAAGACCGCCAAGCCCAGCGAGACCGCGAGAGACGAAATGAAGGCACGGGCCCGTCTTCTCACCAGTCCCTCGCCACGCGCCGCTCCTTCTTCTGTTCGGCCATGCGGCGCTTCTGCTCTTCGAGGTCCGCCTGCGTCATGGCTTGCAGGAGCTTTTCGGCCTTCTCGCGACTCATGCCGGCCTTGTCCTCGAACTCCTTGTCCTTCTTCTTCTTTTCCTCGTCGTTCTTGTCGCCCTTGTTCTTGTCCTGGTCCTGAGGCTTCGGAGTGGGCGTCGGAGCCTGCCCGTCCTTTTTCTGTTGTTGCCGCTCGCGTTCGCGCTTTTCCTCCTCGCGCCTTAACGAGAGCTCGTAGTTCCAAGAGGCATCGGCGTTTCCGGGCGCGAGCCGAAGTGCCTCTCGAAAGGCCTGGGCGGCCTCGCCGTATTGCCCCGCGCGATAGAGCGTGGTGCCCTTGTTGTATGCCGCCGAGGAGGCCACCTCGCGGCGCTCGCCCCCCTTTGCGGTGCTTCGGGCCGCGGCGTCGAGCGACGAGAGGGCCTCTTCGGTGCGACCGGCCTGAGACAGCGCGGTCCCAAGGTTGTAGTCGCCCGCGGGGTGCTCCGGCGCGAGCTCCTTCTGCCTCGTGAAGTGGCGGATCGCCTCGTCGAGCGGGGCCGGGGCCGCGCCGCTCGACGAGCCTGGCTTAGAAGTCGCGGGGCCGCCGGGCGCCGGGGTCGAGGGAGCCGGGGGAGCCGCGGAAGACGAAGCCGGCGGGCTTGCCGACTCGCGGTTCTCGACTTGGGGCGCGGTCTCTGGCGCCCGTTTGCCGCCGGTCTCGAGAGCCTTCTGGCCTCGAATGGCTTCGCTCCGTGCGGTGGTGAACGGTGGGTTGTTGAGAAGGCGCTTCAGGAACGGCTCGGAGCCTGGCTCCGTCTGCGTATCCACGCGGGCGGCCGAGGGAGTTGACGCCGCGGCAGAAGAGGGACCGGCGGTAGAGGCCGAGCCGGGCGCGGGTGTCTGAGCACTTGCGTCGCCAAACGGCGCGGCCACGAGGCTCAATGTCGCGAGGGCGAGGGCGGCCGCGTGCGCCGTGCCGCGCGGCTCGCGTGTCCGAAAAGTCCTCTTCAATCTCATCGCGTCACCCCGCCGGCTCGAACCGGGAAATCCCGAGGAGCAGGAGACCGCACGCGAGGACCGCCACGCCGAGCGGGATCTGAAACCGCTCCTCCAGGTTGGTCGTGAGGACCTCTGCGGTCGGGCGTCTCGCCGACTTGTCGATCGTGGTCGCGACCCCGACGAGATCGGTCTTGCCGGTCGTGACGACCGAGAAGCTCCCCGACGTCTTGGCCGCGAGCGAACGCAAAAGCGCGGGGTCCGGCTTCGAGAGGATCGGGGCGCCGGCGCTGTCGGTCTTGTATCCGGTCATCCGGCCCGCCACATCGAGCTCGGGAACGGGCGAGCCGGAGCCGCTCGACGCGCCGACGAAGACCGTGTGCACGACGATGCCCTCCTTCTTGGCCTTCTCGATCGCGCGGTCCACGCCGCCCTCGAGATCCTCCCCGTCTGAGATCACGACGCAGTGTCGCCCGGAGGTTCCGCCCGCGGGAAACAGCTCGGCGGCCGCGCCGATCCCGGCCGCGAGCGAGGTTCCCGGCTTGGCTCCGATGCCCGGCTCCAGCGCGTCGAGAAACAGCGCGGCCGCGGCAACATCGAGCGTTAGAGGCACGAGCACCTGAGCCTCGCCCTCGCACGCCACCAACCCAAAGCGGTCGCCGGGCAACCTGGTCAGGAGCGAGGCCGCCGCCTGGCGAGCCAGCACGAAGCGCGACGGAGAGACGTCCGCGGCGCGCATCGACGCGGACGTGTCGAGGACGATCACGACATCGGTCCCGCGCCGCTCGGCCTTTTCGGAGATCGAGCCCCAGCGTGGCCGCGCGAACGCAAGGCCGAGCGCCAGCGCAAGAAGGGCCGCGAGGCCGATCGCGACGCGCCGGGACGCGAGCCCCTTTCGCAAACCCGCACGCGCGGCCAGCGCCGGCGAGATCAGGGTGTCCCTCTCTCGAGTCGTCAACCGGACCGCGAAGAGCCCGAGGGCCATGACCAGGGCCGCGAGAACGGCCGCCAAAGGGAGCAGGGCGGGCTCGGCGAACACCGAACGCAGGGTCTCGAAGAACCCCGAGAGCCCGAGGACGGCGCTTTGGTTCGGGGAGTCGCTCATCGCGGGATCACCGGAAACACGAAGGCCAGGAGAGTTCCGGCCAGCGCGAGGAGGACCGCGCCGGGCATCGCCACCGAGCCGTAGATCTCCCGCCATCTCGTGTAGGTCGTGGTCTTGATCTCGCTCTTCTCAAGCTCGTTGATGGCCGCGAACGTGTCGACGAGGCCCTGCGAGTCGGTCGCGCGGAAGAACTTCCCGTTCGTCGCGTTCGCGATCCTGGTGAGGAGCTTTTCGTCGACATCCACCTTCGCGAGCACCCGCCGCTCGACGACCCGCCCGGTCTCCGGATCCCGGACCGGCACCGGGATCTCGACCGGGCCACGGTCGGTCCCAACGCCGATCGTGTAGACCCTGATTCCGAGCGCCTTCGCGATCGACGCGGCCGTGTCGGGATCGATCTCGCCGGCGTTGTTCCCGCCGTCGGTGACGAGCACGATCACCTTCGACTTGGCCTTGGACGGTGTGAGGCGTGAGAGCCCGTTGCCGAGCGCCATCCCGATCGCGGTGCCGTCGCCCTGATCCCCCAGCTTGAGCGCGGCGAGCTGAGCCAGAACCATCGCGCGGTCGGTTGTGAGCGGCGTGACCGTGCGCGAGCGGCCGGCGAACGTCAGAAGCCCGATGCGGTCGTTGACGCGTCCCTCGACAAACCTTCGCACGCAGGCCTTGGCAACCGCGAAGCGGTTCTTGGGCTTGAGGTCCTCGGCGGCCATCGAGCCCGATGCGTCGAGCGCGATCACGATGTCCACGCCCTCGGTGAAGGACTCGGTCCGCGCGAGCCCGAGGCGCGGCCTCGCAAGCGCGACCACGAGCGCCGCGTAGCCGATCAGCGCGAGGGCGAAGGGAACGTGGCGAAAGCGCACGCGCCAGGTCGGAGCGACCCTCTCGACGAACGCGAGCGTCGGAACGACCAGTGCTCCATCGCCTCGCCGTTCCCTCAGGGCGTGCAGCAGCACCGCCAAAGGCACGACGAGGAGAAGCCACAGGAAGATCGGGTCGCGCAGCGAGAAGCCGGCGGGCAACAGGTCCGAGAGGGGCAGGGGCAGCGTCGACAGGGTCTTCATGAGCTGGGGTTGCGGGCGGAGGACGCCTGGGACGGTGCGGGTCCGAGGCGGGCCGGCGCGGCGCCCGCGTGGCCCGAAGGCGCGATCTGCGAAGGCACCTGCGCGGTCTTCGCGTCCGCCTGGGCGGCCAACGCGGCTTGGCGGGCCTCGATCTCGGCCTGGCGCCGCTCGAGGTGATCGTGGATGTTCCGCGCCCGCGCGAGATAGCGACGGGCCTCGTCGCGCGTCGAGGCGCCCTTTCCAAACTTGACGTGGTCCGCTGCTCCGAAGAGTTCCCCCGGCGCGATCTCGCTCGGGAAATCGATCCCCGATTCGCGGAGGAAGCGAACCGTCTCGAGCGTTGTGGACTCCAGGATCGGCAGGGACAGCCGCCTCTCCATGTATCGCTTGGCGGCGTGTGTCAGGCGCGAGTAGAACTCGCGGGGATCGTCCCCGAGAAGCTCGGCCTCGCGGGACAGTTGGGCCAGCGCGGCGAGAAACTCGGGGCTGGGCGCGATCGGCGGCTCCTCGGCGGTCTTCGTCGTCTCGACCTTGGGACGGCGCCGAGCCAGCGCCCAGATCAGAACCGCCAGCAGCGCGGCTCCCAGGACCAGCGAGGCCCAAAACCAGAACCCTCGGGACGGGATGTATATGCCGCGATCCGCCTTGGGCCGAAGCGCCTCGGGGCTCTGATCGCCCGGCAACCTCGAGGACACCTGAAGCGTGACGCTGGGCGGGCGCACGTTGAGCTTCTCGCCGTCCGGGGTCGTGTAGACGAGCCGGGGCCCCGGAATTGGGATCGCGCCCGCGACGAACGCCGCGAACGGGAACGTGCGCGTCCACTCGACGAGCTCCTGGCCGTCCGCGGTCTTCACGGTTTTCAGGCTCGCGGGAGCGGGCGTTTCGAACTCCAGGACCGGACCCTTGTCTCCGGGCGACTCCGAAGGCGATTCCCGCTTGGCGTCCGAGGGGACCGGCGTTCGCTCCGCATCCGGAGCCAGCTTGGGCGACACCAGCGCGTCAAGCTCCAGCGCAGCACCGCGTGGGATCCGCGCCGAGTACGTCACGAGCACGCGATCCCCCAGGGCGACCGCGGTCTTGTCGAGGGTCACGTCGAAGAGCGGCGCGGGTGCGGGTTTCTTCTCAGCGGCCCGCAGATCAAGCGCGAGAAGGAAGGCCGCGAGAGCGACCAGCCGAGCGGACCCGAGCCTCCTCATCGCCCCGCCGCCTTGCGCCGTTCGCGCTCCTTGAAGAAACGCATCAGCGGACGCTCGTACGAGGCATCCGTGCGGAGCGGGACCGAGTCGATCCCGAGCCTGCGGAACACCGCGCTGGGCTCCGGGAACGGCTTGGGCTCACGCTGCGAGCGGCTGACCGACCGCCTCCAGGCCACGCGGAACGACGGATCCTTGGCGTCGAAGACGCGCGTTCGAAAGGTCTCGGCGTCGCGCAGCCTGACCAACCCTGCGGCGGGAAGCTCGGTCTCGCCGGGATCCGTCAGCGGGATCGCGACCACGTCGTGCCTCTTGCGCAGGATGCCCAGCGGCTTCTCGTAGTCGGCGGCCAGGAAGTCCGAGATCACAAACACCACCGAGCGCTGCTTGAGAAGCGCCGCGGCCTTGCGAAGGCCGAGGGCGAGGTCGGTCGTCTTGCCCTTGGTCTCGCCGTGAAGCGCCTCGCGTACGACCGTGAGCGCGTGGTCGAAACCCTTGCGCGGGGGCACGAAGCGCTCGACCCGGTCCGTGAAGAGAAGCGCGCCCACGCGGTCGTTGTTCTTGACCGCCGCGAACGCGAGCAGCGCCGAAAGCTCACCCATCAGGTCGCGCTTGGTCAGATACCGCGAGCCGAAGGCCTGCGAGCCCGACACATCGAGGATCAGGAGCACCGTCAGGTCGCGTTCCTCGACGTACTTCTTGACGTGCGGAACGCCAGTCCTAGCGGTCACGTTCCAGTCGATCGACCGAACGTCATCGCCCGGCACGTACTCCCGTACCTCGGAGAACTCCATGCCGCGGCCGCGAAACACCGAGTGGTATTCGCCTCCGAGGCCCGCATCCACCATCCGGTTCGTGCGGATGCGGATGCGATGGATCTTTCGGGCGATTTCGCGTGGCAGCATGGGTTGCTCTCTACCGGCTCGTTCTCAGCATGCCCGGGCGGGCTCGAAAACCCGCCTCCTGTGTGGCCTCAGGGAACCTCGACCCGTTCCAGGATTCTCGAGATGACCTGGTCGCTCGTGACCTTCTCGGCCTCGGCCTCGTAGCTCAGAAGCACCCGGTGCCGAAGCACGTCGGCCGCGATTTCTTTGATGTCCTCGGGGATCACGTAGCTGCGGCCGGCGAGAAACGCGCGGCCACGCGCCGAGGAGAGCAGGGCGAGGGACGCGCGAGGGGAGGCCCCGTAGGAAATGAAGTCCACGAGATCGGCGAGCCCGTACGCGCGCGGATCGCGGGTTGCCGCGACCAGCTCGACGAGGTAGTTCTTGATCCGGTCGTCGGCATAGAGGTGCCGGGCGATGTTTCGCAGCTCGCGGATGGTCTCGGGGTTGAGGACCGGTCGGACCGATGCTGTGGCCTTCGCCTCGGTGGTGTCGCCCATGCGTTCGAGGATCTGGCGCTCCTCGGCCTTCGTTGGGTAACCCACCTTCAGCTTCATCAGGAACCGGTCGACCTGCGCTTCGGGAAGCG
>WBZQ01001690.1_pt1 | contig 14945 bp, 12 predicted proteins | sample 5204251 | NCBI WGS metagenome assembly WBZQ01 (sample SAMN12412402, study PRJNA552823) | activated sludge metagenome | isolation source: activated sludge from nitrification reactor of wastewater treatment plant... | place: USA: Virginia | collected 2017-09 | reverse complement strand
CCGATTGCGGCGCAAGTCAGAAAGCATTGGACCGTGGGAAAGAGCTTGAAACCCACGCCTACGCGTTCCTTCACACCAACAACATTAAGACTCGGCTTGCGGAGATTTTCGGAGGGAATATGCAATTCGACGTGATCATCGGCAATCCGCCGTACCAATTGGATGATGGCGGTCACGGTGCGAGCGCTGCGCCGATTTACCATTTGTTCGTGGAGCAAGCGAAAAAGCTTGAACCCCGCTATCTGTCTCTGGTTATTCCCGCGCGGTGGTTTGCTGGTGGGAAAGGCCTGGACGACTTTCGTGAGAGCATGCTTGCAGATAATCGGACCCGCGTCATTCACGACTACCTGCTGGTTGGAGAAGCCTTTCCCGGCGTAGCTATTCAGGGCGGAATTCTTTACTTCCTGTGGAACCGGGAACAGCGTGGTGACTGCGAAGTGGTCACGCATTACGAAAACAAGGTTATGTCGAGTGCCAGGCGGCCGCTGTTCGAGTTGGGCTCGGATGTATTCATCCGCTACAACGAGGCAGTGCCGATTCTGAAGAAGATCGTTGCCGTTGAAGGTGGGACAGAAGGTTCCGTGTTACTGCCGGAACGGAAACGCTTCATGAATCTTGTGAGTTCCAGCAAACCGTTTGGCCTACGCACATTTTTCAAAGTCCGTTCGGACAAGCGGAGAAACGATCTTATCGCCTACTGGAATGGCGGTCCAGGATTCAAGAAAGCAGGTAAAGGTTGGGTCTCACGGACCGACGTGAAAGAGGGGCTTAACTTGATTGACCAGTGGAAGGTCTTCATTGGTATGGCCTATGGAGATCGAGGCGGCGGCGGCGCAAGCCGGGATGCGCCGCCCAAGGCCGTTCTGGGCCGACCTTTCATCGGTGAGCCGGGTTCGGTATCTACGGAGACCTATATCTGCATCGGCCCATGCAAGTCAGAGAACGAGGCAAAGAATGTGGCTTCCTATATCTCGTGCAAACTGACACGCTTTCTGGTCATGCTGCACAAGCCATCGCAACACGCGACGCGAAAGGTATATACCTTCGTGCCCGCCCAAAACTTCTCCAAGCCGTGGAACGACGAGAAACTTTATGCAAAGTATGGCCTGTCCGATGAGGAAATTAAGTTCGTCGAGTGGATGATCCGCCCGATGGATCTCAGCAGCGATACCCAGGACGAGGCTGTTGACGAAGACGATGAGTAAAACCATAGAGGAAATTCTCGCCCCCAAACCGGAGGCTCGGCTGCGCATTTATGCCTATTCCATTAACGATAGAGCGCACGAGGGGCTTCTCAAGCTGGGGCAGACCACGCGTGATGTGAAGCAGCGTATAGCCGAGCAGCTCAAGACTGCCGCCATCAAAAACTACACCATTGAGTTAGATGTGGCCGCAGAGCGTGACGACGGCACGATCTTTAGCGATCACGACGTGCGTGGCGCCCTCGTCAAAAAGGGTTTCGAGAACGTTGAGCTGGAGTGGATGCGCTGCACACTCAAGGACGTGAAGACCGTCCTCACTGAGTTGCGCACAGGTCAGCGGTTCACGGGAACGCATCACGAAACCTTCCCGATGCGGCGAGAGCAGGCCGAGGCCGTGGACAAGACGCACGCCTACTTCCATTCGATCTGGAGGGAAGATACGCGCGCTGTGCCGCGCTTCCTCTGGAACGCGAAGATGCGTTTCGGCAAGACCTTCACTACCTATCAGTTAGCCAAGAAGCTCGGCACCAAACGAGTGCTGGTGGTTACTTTCAAGCCTGCCGTCGAAGATGCATGGCAGACGGACCTCGAATCTCACGTGGATTTCGATGGGTGGCAGTACCTCTCCCGAAATTCCGGCAGCGATCCCACTTATATATCCGCTAAGAAGCCGCTCGTCTATTTCGGTTCCTTCCAAGATCTGCTGGGCCGCGATGCGGCGGGAAACATCAAACCGAAGAACGAATGGCTCCACAAGGTGAAATGGGACCTGGTGGTCTTCGACGAATACCACTTTGGGGCATGGCGCGAGACTGCGAAGGAACTGTTCGAAGGTGAAGAAGAGGCAGTTGCCAAGAAGGAGGCCAAACTCGAATACGCCACCGAACTGGATAACGTGAACGAAGATCTCGCCGTGCTCTCAGAAAAAGAGACCGAGTTCCTCCCCATCACGACCAAGGCCTACCTCTACCTTTCCGGCACGCCATTCAAGGCACTGGCTACGGGCGAGTTCATCGAGGAGCAGATCTTCAACTGGACGTATACCGACGAGCAACGCGCCAAGGAAGATTTCGCCGTCAAGAATTACGGCAAGTGGAATCCCTACGCTGCGCTTCCGCAGCTGCGCCTGCTCACCTATCAAATGCCGGACGAATTAGTGGCGATTGCCAATGCCGGGGAATTCGACGAGTTTGATCTCAATGCGTTTTTCGAAGCATCCGGAAGAGGCACAAAGGCGCAGTTCAAACACAAGAGCGATGTGCAAAAGTGGCTCGACATCATCCGTGGCGGGTACGCGCCCAAGGTCGCCGAGTATCTCAAGAGTGGCACGCGGCCGCCGTTTCCGTACTCGGATATTCGTCTGCTGCCATACCTCCAGCACTCGTTCTGGTTCTTGCCGAACGTTGCCGCCTGCCATGCGATGGCAAACCTGCTGGCCGAGAAACCCAACACCTTCTGGCGCGACTACAAGGTTGTCGTTGCGGCCGGCACATTGGCAGGCATTGGGCTCGATGCGCTGCCGCCTGTGCGCAAGGCCATTGGTAGTGGATTCGAGACCAAGACCATCACGCTCTCCTGCGGCAAGCTCACCACTGGAGTCACCGTGCCGCAGTGGTCCAGTATCCTGATGCTGCGCAACCTCAAGTCGCCGGAGACGTACTTCCAGGCCGCATTCAGGGTTCAATCACCCTGGTCCATCAAGAATCCCAATGGCGACAACCCAAACGAAGAAGAGATCCTCAAACCCGTCTGCTTTGTGTTCGACTTTGCGCCCACCCGGGCACTGCGGCAGCTCTCCGAGTACGGTACCGGACTATCGCCCAATGAGCCTAACCCAGAGAATGCGGTCAAAGATCTCGTTTCGTTCCTGCCGGTGCTGGCCTATGACGGCGCGAATATGACGCAAGTCGACGCGGGGGGCATTCTGGACATCGCGATGGCGGGTACTTCGGCAACGCTCTTGGCTCGCAAATGGGAGTCGGCACTCTTGGTAAACGTGGACAACGACACGCTTCGCCGAATTCTCGATAACCCAGAGGCGATGGCTGCGGTTGAACGTATTGAGGGGTGGCGTGCCCTAGGTGACAACATCATCGAGACCATCATCAACAAGAGCGAGAAGGTCAAGGATCTTAAGAACAAGGCTAAGAATGGTGGTCTAACGGTGAAGGGGAAGAAGGAGCTCACCGAGGAGGAGAGAGAATACAAGTCCAAGCGCAAGCTTGTTCAGGAAAAGCTGATCAAGTTCGCCACCCGCATTCCGGCGTTCATGTATCTAACTGACTTCAGGGAGAATACGCTGCAGGACGTTATCACTAAGCTCGAACCGGACTTGTTTCTTGCGGTTACCGGCCTCACCGTGAAGGACTTCCACCTGCTTGTGCAGCTGAAGGTATTTAACACCGAACAGATGAACCAGGCGGTCTTCGCCTTCCGCCGCTACGAAGACGCCTCGCTTCGCTACACGGGGATAGAGAGTCACCCGGGACTGACTCACTATGGGCTGTATGATACCGTGGTGGCAAGAGACTAAAAGAAATCGAATGCCCGACAAGGTCAAGAGGTACTAGACGGCTCAGATCGAGTGAGTGGTTGAGCATGAAGATGGCAAGAGCAATATCTGGTGTCTGGACAACGGTTAATACCGACAAAATTTATGAGTGAGGCAACTACAGAAAATACAAATGGGGCGAACCGAGCAATGCCGTTCGAGATTACAGTGCCGACAAACGAAGTATAGTGCTATGCGTCCAGCCTACGTCAGAGTTGATCTTGGAGATCATGTGGATAATCGGGCACCAAGGTTCGTGGTCTCACCGGTTCCCTTCCTCTATCATGAGGGAGAGCTTCAGATGGCAGGTAAGGCGAAATTATACCGAGCAACGTCTTACTTGGGTTTGCGTCTAGTACTAAAAGATAAATTTCAAATTCCCGATTCCATGCTCCCGCTAGCGACGTACTTCAAGCCCAAAAAATCCGAAATCGCATACGAAGATTGTTACATTTACAGGACCGTTCCGGAGGGGGCTGGGGAGCCCGAATGGCGCATGAAGGCTCGCCAAGCCATCATGTGGGCCATAGACGAGCCACGCGTGGTTTGGCCCGGAGACAGCATCTCCGTCAATGGGAAATCTTGTTACTCAATGGAAGAATTACAGCACGAACTTGAAGCCATTGCTGAGCAAGCCAGCGGCAAGAGGAAAACCAAAGACGAAGCATATCAACCGGATTATGATGTGCTGGTGAAAGAGGTGCTCGCACTCCATCCCTATGTAGTCTGTTATGAAAACCTCCCGAAGAACCGCAAGCGGTGAAAGGATAGTAGAGTATTTCGTGGCTGTGCTATCCCCCGTGCGGTGGCCGATCTACTCAAGCTGTAGCCGTGATTGAACTCCGGTACGCGCCATTACGGTTTAAGTCTCGACAGCATTGCCGAAGCGTCGGCAAAACACGGGCAGGGCGAGAGCCTTTCGACGCCCGCCCTGCCTCTTCACTATGTGGCGGTGGAAATACTACTTAGTATCACCACGACCTGGCTTGGGAACCCGCTCCACCTGCGTAGTTCTTGGATGGCTCCGTGCATACTCGACCGTTGTGAATTGGCCGGACTCTGAGTCGCGACCGCGTGGCGTGGTTTTCGATCCTTTGTTTGCCATGGTTTTTCCTTTTTTTAGAGTAATTGGATGTCCCCCGCGGGATTAACCCGCGGGGGTATTAAACCACCGCTATTCGTATACCGGCGCGGTTGAGGATCCTTTGACCAACGAGATTCCTGCGAGGCAGTCGGATTTGTTCCAATAGCTTTCGCCGGAATCTGCGATCGTGTTTCCGTTGGCAGACCTGAGCCGCCACCGCCATTGACCCGTGCTATCTTTATAGAGCTTGTAATTCATCGTCGGATTTCCTTTTCCGAATTTAGTTGAAACGTTTGGGGCGGCATACTACAATCGGCCGCCTCCAGGCGACGGATTTGGGAATCCCCTCCGCTGCCAACAGGGACGCGCGGCATCCGCCGTGCACCCTTCCTAGGGGTGTGGATCATCGATTTTTCATCGTTGTACCTCCTTTTCTCTAAATGGCCCATGGGTTTGATCTTGCAGGACTCGACCCATGGGCCATTTACATCTGCCAAATTCATTACATCCTATTGGTAATCCATTGTTTTCTGATGGCACAGATCGTGCTCCCGCATAATGTGCCATTATAAGACATCCCCGTGTGCAGTCAACTAAAATGCACAGCATCCAGCCGTGCAGAAATTTCCCATACCATATCTAGTGGGTCTCGTTAGCGGATGGAGTTGCAAAAGTCAAATGCAGGCGGCATTCAACTCTATTTAGGCCTGGACTTTCCATGCCCTCTTTTGGGCACGTATCCTACGACCGATGTCTTACTGCTACTCAGGCCAAGCTGGTGGGACATGGGAAAAGGTCTCAAAGGATCTGATGGGTTCCTGCCGAATGTGTCATCCGTAAGTGGCAGCGGCTGTGCCCGGTCGTTGATGTGAGATTGCGAATCCCTTCTCGTAAGTCCAAGGCTTGTCCTATATAGGACAAGGATTCTGTAACCCATTGTAAATCCTTGTCATTCATTGGACGGTTTCTCTCTATCAACATATTGTTTTTCCTCAGTTTCACTGGCCCTTTTAAGGCCGGCCGCAGCCATCGAGAACGAATGCTCCTATGGGGTTTCGGTGCGAATTAAGGCCAGCGCTAATTGGTGGTGACGCAGCGTATTCCCCGCTGTCATCTCAGCTGCGAGGTATCGCTATGGAAAGAAGGCGATGGGGTGATGACAGATCTGAGGACAGGGGAAGACCTTGTGAGGGCGAGCATTCGGTGCATCGATCTTGCACAATTAAGTTGAGGTCGCATTTCTAACGAGCGCTACCGCCGCCATCCTGTTTTCTACCCCCAACTTCACATAGACATTTTCAAGGTGTTTCTGCACCGTCCTCCGACTGATATTCAGGATTTGCCCAATTTCTGGATTTGTCTTACCTCGTGCCACCCAATCTAGAACTTCCAGTTCGCGTTTGCTCAGCCCGAAGTGTCTGAGTTGATCGAGTGAAGGAGTGGTCTGCTGTTCTTCGAAGAGCAGCACATCATTCAATCCTTGTTCTAGTCGCCGAATTGTCAGTTGGCCTGACTCGCCATTGATGACAAGCGGTTCGACGGTTGATGGAACATCATCACGCCTGTCCACCACCTTGTGCAAGTGACTTAGCCAATCACGTAAACGTGCGGGGAGGAAATGTGAGCCTGGCCGAGTTTGTAATCCATACTTTTCAAGTAATCGGCGAGCACGCAGGTTTGCGAAGTGTATGCGTCCCCGCCCGGTTGCGTATGTTACGCCCTGTTGTCCGTTATCTGCAGCTTTACGAAATGCCTCTAACTCATTATGCATCCGTGTGACAGCCAGGGAATTTGCTAAAGCTTGTTGGATGTGTGGATGAATAGCATTAAAGGTGGTCTTGGCTGAGTCAGAGAACTCTCTATCATTTCGGTGACGACTAATTGAGAGCATTCTTCTGCCGACGCGAAGCCCCATAAACAGCAAAAAAGGCATCTTGAGAGGTTTATAGAATTCGTTATGAAGAGCGGTTTTCTGAAATTCTCGAGCCGATACGAAATCAGAAAAGGTATAGGCGGACTTATCGTAAGTTTGAAGGAAATGAGTTACCACAGGATGCTCATGAAGATTGTTCTCGAGGACCCTAGCGTAATGTAAGGGATTTGGGCAGTAGGGAAGTTGATCAGATTTGTAAATTACCCGTTGTTCACCGAACAGAAACTCATTGTATGAGGTGAACTCGCCTTCAGTAATTATCGGCAGGGCGTCAACTAAGTGGCTCGTGAATTGATCGTGTGTTCGTAGCTGATGCAGCTCTTTAAGAAATCTGGATAGCCGTTCTAGTTCTCTTCCTTTTAGACGTTCCATTGTCACAGCCTTCCAGGAAGCATGTTTTAACCAATGGAATGAAGTACGTCTTGAGTGCTGACTTGGTGTCGCATGGATGACGTCCTTGTATGATGCGAACTCGCCTGGTTTTCGTCTGTACTCCTGCTACAACCAACTGAACTGACTATGAAAGCGAAGGAAGAGAGGTCTCGAAGAAGCTCTCATAATCGGCGAAGGTCTTTTTAAATAGGTCCTTCCATGAGCGATGGCTCTGCATGTCAATCAGCTTCGACTGAGAATATTTCGATCAAGGCACCGATTTATTGCTCGCTCCGATCGTCATTTGGGAACTGATCTTGTATGGCTATGCTTCACTAGTTTTCCGGTAATGAGGAGCAGTGCGTCCTTATATAGGTACGTACTGTAGCATAAGTATCGATATATAAGCCAGTTAGCGTATTTCAGCTCCTGAGTCATTTTGATAGGAAGAGCACCATAAATCAAATTTTCTTAGATGTGGGAATGCGTCCACTGAGGCTAAATAGGTGAATGAGGAACGGTAGCGAACAGTGGGGACGTGCCGCACGGTTATTCTAACCGCCAACTCAAGAGGCCATGAAAGGAGTCACTATGAGAGAGCAACTGAATAAAGATGGAGGGAGTTCAAAGCTTGCGAGTTTGGTGGCCATCACATTGCTTCTATTGGCAGGGTGTTCAACTATGCAAACTAGTGCAGTGCCAGAATCATCTGTAAGCTGTGAGGAAAGCAACTCAAAACAGATAGTTGCAGCAATTTGTGTAGATGGGACTACTAAGTGTGTAGGCGGGTGCGACAGAGGACAAATCGCCTCTGGCATAGGGAGGACTGTTGTGTGCAAGCAAGGACAATGGCTCGAGAGTGCTGGTTGTGGCTCATGCATTGCTCACTAAACATTTAGTAGGTGGCATGTTCAGAGAACTCCCGTGTAAGGCCGCCGCAAATCGGGGGCTTCAAGAGAACTTTGTTGCAGCCGACGCTGGCACGATTACAAGAAGAGCTAACGGCTGACCAATCCAATTGGGCCAATTAGAATCAGAGAACTCCAGTTGTTTCTGCTAGGCCACAACTATGGAGAAATTATGCGCGTATCCCTGTATTGCGGAATTTTACTGCTCACACTAGCAGGTTGCGCAGCACCTGCAACGTCAGTTTTGATATTGAATTATAGTGATGTGCCACAGAGCTTTAGTAGTACGACCCAATTAGCCATTGAAAATGTCAGTGTTTCTAATAATTTGTTCTCGGCACTGCCTCGCAACCTGGTCGTGCCTACTCCTTTGCCAAAATCAGTGCCGGGTTCTGGCAGTGTCCGTCCAGAAGTGCAGCAAGGAGATCCGTGGTCCATTGTCTTGTCTAGGGTCCGAATCACGGAAGCCGAAAAAGGTTGGTTTGATGGTGCCCCGAATATTGCAGTTTTACTGCGAGTCAACATAGGCGACAAAAGCGATATCGATGGGAAGTGGGTTCTTGCAGCGGTTCAAAAGGAGGTTGCAGTTCCCTCATTCTTGAATTTTGACAATCTTCTGGTGTGGAGCGGGATTACCGATCGTACAGTGACGATCGACCTACAACTTGTCAAGCTCAACAAGGCTGACAAGGACCGGATGGATGGATATCTTTCTATAGCTTCTCTAATAAGCGGAGCCATTCCGCAGTATGGGCCAGTGGCCAACTCCATAATAAAGGCCGGCGAAGCGATAAATGAAGCACGTGATAGCTATACGGTGTTATTGGCCTATACCGCAGGCTTCCATGCCCAACACAGTTTGCGATATGCGGCGTACGCTCTCTTGCCGCAGGCTATTGCACAAGCGAATGCTAGAACACTCTGGTACGACCTTACGGCTCCCGACGAGATTAAAGTAGGAAAGGAGCGTCTCAATTCGAACTGGTGCGCCTTCCGAATAATAAAAGGGTCCTCGAGAACGTTTGAATACGGTCGCGCGGATTCTCTAGAGAAAGTGCGACAAGTGGCTGATCAATGGATTGCGTCTGAGAGCCCGGCAGCCTCATTCACCAGTCTTAAAGAAGCTGTCTCAAAATTAGTCAGTTCCGTAGAAGCGGCACGAATAACTTCGAAAATAGATTTTCAGAGCAAGGTTAGCCTGGAAAGAGCAATACGTGCGGTAAAGGAGAGGCAGGGCGACCCTGACCCAAGCATGCGGTTGAACACTCAGGACTACAATCGTTTTCTTCAGATTGTTTCTAGCTACTTGCCGCCAGAACTGACTCCGGCGAGCGATGCAGGCATAGACAAGTGGCAGGAAGTCATCAGTAAGTTGGATTCCTATCATTATGACGCTGACAGCGATCGTTGGGTGAAGAATTTATAGCTCCCGAGGGCGTTCTCAGCGTGTGTTTGGTGCTAAGCGCAAATGCAGCGGAAATCCTCGAGGATAGGAAAACTGATTCGGTAGCGACTCAGTACCTTACTTATTAAGGAGCTTTGAATGTTGATCGGTAGAAAACGTCGAGCGGGGCAGCAAATGTTCGCGCTACTGGTTCTTATAGCAGGGCTATGCTGCTCATTAATACCGCGGTTTTCCTTTGGTGCCGACTGGAGTGGGGTTCCGCCGAGAGACAATCGCGGGACGGTGCTAATTCACACAAATTGGGTCGATAGGGAGGGGCATCAAAGTGGTACGGCGACAGGATTTGTCATTTCAAAAGAAGGTCATATCCTCACCGTTGCGCATCAGTTTCCTAAAGACAACCCAACAATCTTGATCACTGGAGAGACTGAAGGATGGCCTTCATCATACCAACGACAAAATTTCCCGCTCAAGCTCGGACCCATTGACCGCGATGCAGACTTCGCTATCTTGACTCCCGCCAAGAATCCAGTGCTGGTCCCTCTTCCGACTTTTTGGGAGTGGGAGCCCCTGGAAGGTGCTGAGGTAAATGCGCGGGGGTTTCCGTTAGGCGGTCTTCTTGAAGGGATGGAAGGAAAAATTCGGCGTTCAGGCTCTAGCCCGGAAGTGCCAATGGGTGTCTGGGTGCGTGGGGGCTATAGCGGGGCACCCGTCTATGACAGCCTAGGAAGGGTTGTTTGCATGATTCGCGGCGGAACGGCGGTCGCAGATATCGAGGACCCTACAATTATGGGGCTAGGCTTTTGCGTGCCTCTTTCACTGCTACGACAAAAGGTTCCGACGGACATAATGACTGCTGTTGTGAATGCAGGATTGCAAGCGGAGACGGGGGTCAGAGGCCGAATTCGCGTGAGCTATTCAGTTGATACAACCAAAGAAACAATCTTTACGGGACTCCAGGATCTCGTAAAACCAGCATCCACGGAGTCGTATACAACTGGTCGATTGGAAGCAACAAGCGGTTACCGAATCGTCAACTACGAGTACCTCGAGCACAGCGGCACTAAAGTTAGTGATCGTCAGGTCAAAATTGCTCCGGATGGGAGTTATCTGGAGATGACTTACAAGTTAACCAGCGGTCCGGGCTTCGATAGATATAGAGGTTGGCTGGCTGCCACGATCATCACCATTCAAGAACCGAAGGGGAAGCCATGATTGATAGGCGTAGCATTCTTAGAATGACTATTGCTGGAGTGATACTTTTGTCAAAGCAATCCTTGTTCGCCCAAGAACACAATGAAGAGGGTGATTATCAGGAGATTAGGACGCCATTCCCAACCAATTATCGGCTCTTCGGAACATGCCCGGCGCTCGGCCCAGAAGAAGATCAGGCTCGGAGCATCCTGGATGCTGCTCCTGTAGGCAAAACTTTGCTAGAGACCGCTCGCTACTTCGAGGGGCTGAAGATCAAGAACAGCGAAGACCATATGTATAACGCACAGTGGCCGACTCGCTGGAATCCCGTCATCGTGGGATTCTACCAGTCGGCAAAATATCCCTACTGGGAAGGCGACACTACTGCATGGTGTGCTGCCTTTATCAACTGGTGCCTGCGCAGAGGAGGTTATCAAAGTACGAAGAGTGCCTCGTCGGGATCGTTTCGTGAATCTCCTGCAGGGCCTGGATTAGGAACGATAACCGACAATCCAAAGCCAGGCGACATTATCGTATTTAGAAAAATAAATCGCCAGGAAGCCAATGCGGGAAGGGGACACGTAGGCATCTACATAGCCAAGGCCCCGGGTGGCTATATGGTACTCGGTGGAAATCAAAAAGCTGGGAAAGACTATTCATCAGTCAACACTACCTTCTTACCAGCTAAGGGTTCCGAAAATATGTTCGACTCCATCCGTTCTTTTGATAGCCTTCAGAAGGTTAATGAGGAATTTAGCATTACCAGCTCGAAGCCTAAGCCGAAACTAAGCGCAAAGTGTGCTAAGGGCGGCCTGTCTCACTAAGTCATCGCAAAATCAAGTCGCTATACAAATACTGCTTAACGAACTTTTAAGGCGAGATGCTCCCAATCCGCCTCATCCTGCTCACCATTCTCGACAATTCAAATATATCGATCCATCCAAGGCGAAGTTGGATGTAGCTCGTAGTGGTTGTGTGTTTAGGCTTAACGTAGCGTCGTTGACAATTAGGCGTGGGTGGACGCTCTCTAGGCGGTCTCGTCATTCATAGTGGTTAGTCATGCTGCCTGGCCTGAACGGAGTTGCGCACTCTTCGTATTTTGTCAGTGAGAATGCCCGTTGTCTGATGGTTTAGCTTCTCCACTGGTCAGATTGCGACTCATAATCTAGATCAACTGTCTGCTAGTAGCCGTGATCCCCCCGCCCGAAACCGTGTCGGACCGGACACCCCCCAATGCGAGAAATGAATGCAAAATTCCCTTCATGAGCCCCATGTGTCCAGGCCCTCCGTTCGAAGTAGACTGTCCAAGATCTTCGTGTGGATTATGCATACGAACAAATAGCTCGACATCCCTTTTAGAAATAATTGTGGGCCAACGAAAAAATACGTGGATTCATTTGGCAATCGGATTGCTTTTTTTTGAAGCTTCGTTATCATTGGCGGCCGAGAAGTTAAGTCTTCGCCCAAGTGAAGACCATTAAAGATATGGATCTAGTCATCCAAGCTGAGGTAGCGTTCGAACGAACCATGAGGTGGCAATGCGCTTAGGAAGTTTCAATGTCGAAAACATGTTCGATCGGCCTCGTATAATGGGCACGCGAAACGGCGAGCAGGTAGATACAGGCTTGCAAGATTATTACTTGCTGAATAGCCTGATCTCCAAAGAGGTTTACCTTCCTGGCGACAAAGCTCGCATGTTGGAAATCATGACAAGGCATGAAGGCTTATTGAGTCCGAGTAGGTGCGGCGAGCTGATTAGGTTGCGAGATATTCGTGGCAGGCTTTTCAATCTGGAGCAGGGAAAACCTGTTCAGATTACGGTTAAGGGGAGAAAGGACTGGATTGGTTGGTTCGAGCTGCTGACGGCGCCGATAGATGAGGTCGCTACAGAAAATACGGCAAAAGTCTTTAAAGAGGTTAACGCACACATTATTGCCGTTGTGGAGGCCGAGAACCGAGTCGCCCTTAGGAGGTTCAACGAGGACGTAATTCCCAAGGTCGGGCATGCAGCGTATGAAACGGTGATGCTGATCGACGGCAACGATGAGCGGGGAATCGACGTAGGCCTCATGTGCCGATCAGGTTATGTGATTAAACATATGCGAACACATGTCAATGATCTCGTTGATGGCAAGCGTCTATTCAGTCGGGATTGTCCAGAGTATCTTATTGAAACACCTAATGGGTCTGAGTTCTTACTGTTACTTAATCACTTTAAGAGCAAAGGTTATGGAAATCAGGGAGACAACGACAGGCTTAGATTGGCTCAAGCCGCCCGAGTGCGTCAGATCTATGATGAACGTAGGGCGCAGGGTATCAAGCATATAGCGATTTTAGGGGATTTTAATGATAGCCCGGATAGGTTCACGTTAGCTCCATTGCTTGCGGATGAGGAACTGAAAGACTTCAGTGCTCATCCCGCATATATTGATGACGGATACCCAGGCACCTATGGTGACGGAGGAAAATCAGACAAGTTGGACTACATTCTACTCTCACCTTCATTGTTCGGGGTGGTGCAGCAGGCCGGGGTCATGCGAAGAGGAGTCTGGGGAGGGACGAACGGTACGCTGTGGAAACATTTCGATTCAATGAAGAGAGCAGAGGATGCGGCTTCTGACCACGCAGCAGTTTGGGTAGATTTGTTAATTCCCTAATCAGGATTATTCTAAAAACCCCTCAATCTTTTCATCCGGAGATACGCATGCCGAAATCATCTGTTCTCGTGAACCCACTTAGGAATGCCCTCTACGAAGCCGGTGAATTATATGACACCTATGACACTGCAAATTACAAAAGTTACCAGGAAATGTTTGATTTTAAGGTCTACAGAGATTTCGTCGCGGGAGGGAAATATGAACGTGCATCCGGATTGCCGGCTGTGGTGCAAACCCTGCATGATGGATCAATTATGCAGTCGACGAGACGGTTTATCTATGACCAAAAGATCGTCGCTTTCATGGGAGGACACAATCTAAAACGCGATGGTGAGCTTTACAAGACTGTGGCTCAGATGGCCAAGCATCTCGCCGAGAAAGGATTTCTAATTGTTACCGGCGGCGGGCCAGGAGCTATGGAGGGAGCTCATCTCGGTGCGCTACTCGCCGACTTGGCTGAATCGGAAATTGATGACGCTATCGCGAAGCTTACGAGTGAGCCGGGATTACCTTCCGGGCTGAATAAGTTGGTTTCAGACTCGGGGCAGGTGGATGAGGACTTGTTGCAGAAGGTGCACCGTTGGATCAGGCCGGCACTAGATTTATCTAAGAAGTATGAAAGACGAAAGAATAGTTTAGGAATTCCGACATGGCACTACGGTCACGAACCATCGACTCCATTGGCGACGCATATTGCCAAATATTTCCAGAATAGTATCCGGGAGGACGGTATGCTGGCAATAGCAACTCACGGAGTCATCTATGTAGAAGGTATGGCGGGAACTCTTCAGGAGATTTTTCAGGACGCCGCGCAGAACTATTACAGTACATTTGGGTTCCCCAGCCCCATGATATTCTATGGGAGCGAGCAATGGGCAAATAAACTTCCAGTCAAGCCTCTGATTGATAAGCTATTCGAGAAAACCTCACTGGAAACACAGAAGCTCATACATTTTGTTGATTCAAAGAACCAGGTTTATGAAGCCATTGAAGGGTTCAAACCCCCCGTACTCGTCAAGTGGTAAGGGCCTCGGAAGGTCACTTCCTCAGTGCAATGTAATGACCTGCGTTAGCTGTAAGGAGCCGACTTCCTGTCGACCCAATGTCCGCTTCATGTGAAATGTGGGATCATTTTATATATTGAGACAGCTAAAGGCCACACCAGCACCAGGAGGCGGCAAGTAGGCCAGAAGTGTGTTAATAGGTTCCAGAGAGCATTTCGTCAGTTGCACGATTGAAGAAGCGCGAAAACATTGTGAAGTTGTCGAAAGAGTTAGACGTCCATCGGCGGTTATAGCGGAAGGACGGCAACCGACCCGAAGTGTGCTAATGCGAAACTGTCTCACTAAAGGGGTTCACCCCAGCTCCGTGTGCTAAATTTGTGCTAAAAGTTTTCAAAACCGACTCGATTCGCTACAAATCATGGAATCAATGGAAGATGCCTAACCGCTTGATTCGTCGATAAAAACGGGGAAACCTTCGCAAAATCAAGCCGCTCCAGAAATACTACTTAACGAACTTTTAAGGCGAGGGTCCTGGGTTCGAATCCCAGCCGACTCACCATACAAATCAATAGCTTCTGCAGTTCCACCCATCCCCGCCTTAGTCTCATAGGACAATCCATAGGACAACGGATAAG
>WBZQ01001685.1_pt1 | contig 14969 bp, 17 predicted proteins | sample 5204251 | NCBI WGS metagenome assembly WBZQ01 (sample SAMN12412402, study PRJNA552823) | activated sludge metagenome | isolation source: activated sludge from nitrification reactor of wastewater treatment plant... | place: USA: Virginia | collected 2017-09 | reverse complement strand
AGTATGGCCTCGCGCACGGGGAGGCGCTCCAGCACCAGGGCGCGGGTGGTGCCGGGCAGCAGGCCCTGGACGGGGGCGGTCACGAGCTCCCCGTCGATGGCGCAGAAGACATTGGCGGTGGCCGCCTCGCCCAGGCGGCCGGCGGCGTCGAGCAGCAGCGCGGTGCCGGCGCCGGCCGCCTCGGCACGGCGTTGCGCGTCCCGCCAGCCGAGGAAGGACAGGGTCTTGTGCTCGGCCAGGTGGCGGGTTGGCAACCATGTGTCGCGCAGGCTGGCGGCGCTGAGCACCGGCAGTCTCGGCCGTGTGGCGGGGGCGCCCTCGACGAGCAGCGTGGGGAAGGGGGTGAGGGTCGCCCGCACCTTGCCGACCCCGGCCGGAATCGCGGCCGCGACCTGACGGATGGCGTCCGCCACGGCGGCGATGGGCGGCATGTTCGGCAGGTCGAGCGCGGCGATCGACCGCTCCAGGCGGGCCATGTGCCGGTCGAGCAGCGGCGCCACGCCATCTTCGGTCCGGATCGACTCGAACAGCCCTTCGCCGTAGCGCACCGCCGGGTCGTCGTAGGACAGCCGCGCGTCCTCCGGCGCCACGAAGCGGCCGTTCAACCACAGCACGGTCATCCGTCGGCGCCGATCGCGCGCAGGAACGGGATGGCCTTGGCGGTGGCCTCGGCGTGCTCGGCGGCTGCGTCGGAGTCCCACACCACGGCGCCGCCGCACCAGTAGCGCACTTCGCCGTCGCTCAGCCAGGCGGTGCGGATCGCGACGCTCGACTCGATGGCGCCGTCGGTACCAACGGCCACCACGCTGCCGAACGCCGGCCCGCGCGACACGGGCTCGAGCTCGCGGATGACCTCCATGGCCCGCACCTTGGGCGTGCCGGTCACCGATCCACTGGGGAAGACCGCGCGCAGCACGTCCGCCGCCGTCACGTCGTTGCGCAGCTCGGCGCGGATCTCGCTGACCATGTGCTCGACGTACGGGGTCGGCAGATGTGCGAACAGGCTGGGCACGCTCACCCCGCCGGCGCGGGCGACGCGCCCCAGGTCGTTGCGCAGCAGGTCCACGATCATCACGTGCTCGGCGCGGTCCTTCACGCTGCGCGAGAGCTCCTCCCAGTGGCCGAGCGGCGCGGTTCCCTTGATCGGTTCCGCCGTGGCGACCCCGTCGGTGACCGCCACCAGCCGCTCCGGGGAGGCGGAGACGACCGTGCCCTCGGGGAGCCCCAGGTAGGCGCGGTGGGTGCTGGGGCCCGCCGCCCCCCACAGCCGGCGGGCGAGGTCCAGGCCGGTGCCGTTCCACGCGGCGGTGAGCCGCTGGGTGAGGTTGACCTGATAGCAGTCGCCCGCCCGGATGAGCTCGCGGATGCGCTCGACCGACGCCTGGTAGCGGGCCTCGGGCAGCGAGCTGCGCACGGCGGCATCTGCCGGCTGGGGCGGACGACTGCCGACAGCCGATGCTGCGCGGAGCGTGCGCTCGAGGTCGTCGAGCGCCGCGCCGCCGCGCCGCGAGCCAAGCACACAGGCACCCTCGGGGTCGATGAGCGCGACGGTGTCGTAGCGGGCCATCACGGCCACCGGCGGGCCACCGGGGTCGGGCAGTGGTGTGGGCAGTCGCTCGATCGTGCCGGCCAGGTCGTAGGCGAGCAACCCGATCCAGGCGCCCACCGCGCCTGCCGGACCGGCCGAGCGGGGTGCGCAGTCGATCGCCAGTGCGTGCCAGACCTCCGGTCCCACCACCACCTGCGACGGATCGGCGGCCACGATCGTGTGGCCCGCGAACGGCACCATCACCGGTCGCTCCCGATCGGCCAGCGCGGCCAGTGCATCACACGGGTCGATCGACGTGGAGAGCGGGCGCAGCGTCACGTCGGGGGCGACATCGATCATCGCGCTACAGCATGCCGCACACCGTGGGTGGAGACCGCCGAGCCGGCGTTATGCTGCTGCCCATGCAGCCCGGCCGCTACAAGATCCTCGTCTACGACTACGTGCCCGACATCGTCGCGCGCCGCGATCCGTTCCGTCCCGGTCACCTGGCGAACATCAACGCGCACGTCGCAAACGGGACGGTCGTGATGGCCGGCGCGGTCGGCGAACCGATTCACGGCGGGTCGATCGTCTTCACCGATGTGGACGACGACGTGATCGGCCGGTTCGTCGCCTCCGACCCCTATATGGCTGCGGGCCTCATCGCCGCCTGGCGCGTGGAGCCCTGGAACGTCGTCGCCGCGGCGGGCAGTGTATGAGCCGTACCGGGTTCGTGGGGCGCGAGGCGCTCGGCAAGTACGACCTGGGCGCCGACCATCCGCTGTCGCCGCTCACGCGCGAGCTGGCCGTGCAGCTCATCCGTGCCTACGGGCTGCTCGATCGGTCCGACGTGGTCGAGATCGCGCCGCAGCCGGTGTCGGACGCGCTGATCGAGGAGGTCCACGCGCCCGAGTATGTGGCCACGGTCAAGCGGTATGCGGCCAACCCGATGGAGGCGACCTCGCTCGACGCGCTGTCGTGGGGGCTGGCCGCCTGGGGCGACACCCCGCCCTTCGCCGGTATGCACGATGCGGCGTCTGATGTGTGCGCGGCATCGGTCACCGCGGCCCTGGCGGTGTGGAACGGTCAGGTCGACCAGGTGTTCTGCCCGGGCGGTGGCCTTCACCACGCGCTGAGGGCCAAGGCCAACGGCTTCTGCACCTACAACGACCCGGCCGTGGCAATTCAGGCCATGCTCGACGCCGGGGCCGAGCGCATCGCCTACGTCGATGTGGACGTGCACCACGGCGACGGCACCCAGTTCATCTTCTACGACGACCCGCGCGTGCTGACGTGCTCGGTGCACGAGAGCGGCGCGTTCCTGTTCCCGGGGACCGGCGGCATCGAGGAGCGCGGCGAGGGGGCCGGTCTCGGTACCTCCGTCAACATCCCGCTGCCGCCGCTGGCCGGGGAGGGTCCCTATCTGCGGGCGATCACCGAGGTGATCGTTCCCGCGGTGGGCGCCTTCCGGCCGCAGGTGCTCGTGACGCAGAACGGCGTCGATCCCCACCACCAGGATCCGCTTGCCCACCTGCAGATCACCATGGGCACCTTCCCGGTGCTGTGGCGGACCCTGCACGACCTGGCGCGCGACGCGGCCGGTGGCCGTTGGGTCGCGCTGGGCGGCGGCGGCTACAACGTCGACGTGCTGCCGCGGGCCTGGGCGCTCCTGTTCGCCGAGATGGTCGGCGCCGAGCTGCCGGACCCGCTGCCGACCGACTGGCTCGCGACGGCACAGGAGCGCACCGGCATGACCCTCACGCCGAACCTCCTTCAGGAGGCGCCATTCGCGACCGACGACGCGGAGCGCGCGGCGGCGGACGCCGAGGGCGCACGCGTGGTCGACGAGGCCGCCCGGACCTTGCTGCACAGCTGAGAAGGGCCGGAGCGACGAGCAGACGGGGGTGTGCTTTCCGGTAGGTGTGTCGACATGGCAAACGGTGTCTGACACCGTTTGCCATTGTGTCGACCGCCTACCTCAATGTAAACTTGACGGTAAGTGTTGTCGGCGACGTCGCCTGCTACGGCGGCTAAGGTCGTCGGCCATGACGCACGCAAAGCTCCCGCCGGCCCTCCGTTCGCCGCTGTCTCGAAACGTCGCACTGCTGTTGGAGTCACGCATCCCTGCACGTCTGGCGTGGTGCTGGGAGGGCAGTCCCCGCGTGATCGGGATCTGGTTCGTCTGGCAGGAAGATCACGGCCTGTCGATGGCCACGTTCGCAGGCTCGCCGAAGCTCGGTGAGCTGCGCGCGGGTGATCCCGTCGCCGTTTCCATCGACACCGAATCGTTCCCGTACCGGTCACTGCGCCTTGGCGGTCCGATCGCGCTCAGGCAGACGACTGGTCTCGCACCCGAGTACCGGGCTGCAGCGGCACGCTATCTCGGCGCAGATGCCGGAGCCGCCTGGTGCACGCAGCTCGACGGACGCGATCAGGTGGTGCTGCGGCTCGTGCCGACCTGGGCGACGGTCTCGGACATGTCCCGCTCTCCGTTCCTGAGCGAGCCCGTCTGAGTGCCGAGTCGCGGGACCGGTCTAGGAATCGTCCCCGTCCGTGCCCAGATCCTCCAGCAACGACGCGGCAGCCTGGGCGATGTCGGCCGGTGACAGGCCGTAGTGCTCCACGAGTTCCGGGCCCGGCGCCGATGCGCCGAAGGAGTCGATGCCGATGACCACATCGGCCCACCGCTCCCATCCGAACGTGGCCGCGGCCTCGACCGCGATGCGTGGCGGACCATCCGGCAGTACCTCATCCATGTAGTCGCCGTCCTGCTCGTCGAACAGCTCCCAGGAGGGCATCGACACCACCCGGGCGGCGATGCCCTGCTTGGCGAGCAGGTCGCGCGCCTCCATGGCGGCCGACACCTCGGAGCCGGTGGCGATCAGGGTGCAGTCGCCTCCGTCGGCGACGACCCAGGCGCCCCGTGCCACGTCGGCGGTGCCAGGCAACGTCGGCAGGCCCTGGCGGGTGAGCACGAGCACGGTGGGCCCGTCGCTGCGCTCCAGCGCCACGCGCCACGCCTGCGCGGTTTCGTTGCCGTCGGCCGGGCGGATGGTCACGAGGTTCGGGACGGCTCGCAGCGCCGCCAGGTGCTCGATCGGCTGGTGGGTGGGCCCGTCCTCGCCGAGGGCGATGGAGTCGTGGGTGTAGACGAAGATCGATCCGATCTCCATCAGCGCGGCCAGGCGCACCGTGTTCTTCATGTAGTCGTAGAACTGTAGGAAGGTGGAGACGATCGGACGGAAGCCGCCGTGCAGCGTGATGCCGTTGGCGATGGCGCCCATCGCGTGCTCGCGCACCCCGAAGTAGAGATTGCGACCACCGAAGTCATCAGCGGTGACCGTCCCGAAGGCCTTCAGCGTGGTGTCGGTGGACGACGACAGATCGGCAGCACCCTGCACCAGTTCCGGCAGCTCTCCGGCCACGGCGTTCAGCACCTGGCCGCTGGCGGCGCGGGTGGCGGGCTTGTCGTCGGGGCCGAAGACGGGCAGCGCGTCCGCCCAGTCGTCGGGCAGATCGCCGGCAAGCGTGCGCTCCAGGGTGGCCGCCAGCTCGGGCTCCGCTGCACGGTAGGCCTCGAACGCCTCGCTCCACGCTGCCTCGGCCTCCGCACCGCGGTGGCGCATCTCGTCCTGCCAGGCCGCGACCTCGTCGGGTACCAGGAACGGCTGGTCCGCTGGCCAGTCGTAGGCACGTTTGGCGGCGGCGGCCTCCTCGGGGCCGAGCGGCGAGCCGTGGGCCTTCTGCGTGTCCTGCTTCGTCGGTGCGCCGTAGCCGATGTGCGTGCGGCACACGATCAGGGTTGGCCGGCCGTCGGAGGCCATGGCCTCGGCGAGCGCGGCATCGATCTGAACGAGGTCGTTGCCGTCCTCGATGTGCAGCACGCGCCAGCCGTAGGCGCCGAAGCGCGCGGGGACATCCTCGCTGAAGCTCAGCGAGGTGGGGCCGTCGAGGCTGATGTGGTTGCTGTCGTAGATCGCGATGAGCTTGCCGAGCTTCAAATGGCCCGCGATCGAGGCGGCCTCGTGGCTAATGCCCTCCATCAGGTCGCCGTCGGAGCAGATCGTCCAGGTGCGGTGGTCGACCACGTCATGGCCGGGACGGTTGAACCGCGCGGCCAGCATCCGCTCGGCCAGGGCGAAGCCCACCGAGTTCGCGAACCCCTGGCCCAGCGGGCCGGTGGTGGTTTCCACGCCGGGCGTCATGCCGTACTCCGGGTGGCCCGGGGTGATGCTCTCCCACTGGCGGAAGCGCTTGATCTCCTCCAGCGGCAGGTCGTAGCCGGTGAGGTGCAGCAGGGCGTAGAGCAGCATGGAGGCGTGGCCCGCCGAGAGGATGAACCGGTCTCGGTTCTCCCAGTGAGGGTTGCCCGGCGAGTGGCGCAGCGCGGTGGTGAACAGCTGCCACGCCACGGGTGCCAGACCCATCGGTGCCCCTGGGTGGCCGCTGTTGGCCGCCTCGATCGCGTCGATGGCAAGCGTGCGGACGTTGGTGATGGCGAGCTGCGGCGCTGCGAGTGCGGGGGCCAATGGTTCTCCTTCGCGGGACCGGTCGAGTCTAGCGACGCGGGCCGCCCGCTCGACGTGACAGGGAGGCCACCACCACGTCGCAAGGTCGCTTCGTCATGGCTGTCCCGGCACACCGCCGCGCTACAGTCGACATGATCGACAGGAGGAGCGTCCATGCGCAACACCCCAATGCCGGTGCGCCGGCGGATCGTGCTCGTGGCCCACGACAACCGTAAGGCCGAGCTGGTCGACTGGGCGCGTTTCAACCGCGGGACGCTGGCGCAACACGAGCTCTTCGGGACGGGGACCACGGGCGGACTCATCGCCAGCGAACTCGGGCTCGAAGTGAAGACGTTCCTCTCCGGTCCGCTGGGCGGCGACCAGCAGATCGGTGCGGCCATCGCCGAGAACCGCCTCGACCTCGTGGTCTTCTTCTGGGATCCGCTGCAGCCACAGCCCCACGATGTGGACGTGAAGGCGCTGCTGCGGATCGCGGTGGTCTACAACGTGCCGATCGCCTGTAACCGCGCGACCGCCGACTTCGTGCTGTCGAGCCCGCTCATGGCGAAGGACTACACCCCGTCGGGGAACCTGCTCGATGCGTGAGCGTCAATCGCGGCGCGGCATTGACTCGGGGCCGATGCGTTCGCGGATGAGCGGCAGCACGTCCTCCGGCTCCGGATAGCGGCCGAGCATCTTCTTCCAGAACACGAGCTCGTCGTCCACGTGGATGTCGAAGATGCCTCCGGTGCCCGGGATCAACTCCACCGATGCGAGCGTTGCACCCCACCCTTGGAGCAACGGCGCCACCAACCTGGCGGCGTTGGGCGCGGCGCCTCAGGGAACGCAGTACTCGATGCGGATGCGGTGCGTCGGGTTGATCGCCATGCTCGCAGTGTTCCACACGTGAACGGTACGATGCGTGCGATGCCCGCCTCGGTGACCACGTGCGCCTGATCGTCGCCCGCTGTGAGGTGGTGTACGCGGGCCGTGTGACCTCCGTGCTGCCGCTCGCCGTGCGGCTGATCATGTGGAAGTCGGACGGCTCCATCATGGTGCATTCGGATGCCGGCGGCTACAAGCCGGAGAACTGGATGACGCCACCCACGCGCATCGAGGAGCAGGAGGGTGCCATCGTCATCGAGAAGGGGCCGGCCGCGCGGGTGGAGCGGCTGGAGATCCGCATCGACGAGGTCATCTCCGACTCGGCCCACGACATGGGCGAGGCGGCACGCCTGGTCAAGGACGGGGTCGAACGCGACCTGCAGGAGGCGCTGGCCGACCAGCCCGCCACGTTGGGGGAGGGGATGCGGCTGGTGCGGCGCGAGTACCCCACGCCGATCGGCCCGGTCGACCTCATGTGCATCGACGGCGACGGCTACGTGGCGGTGGAGGTCAAGCGCGTCGGGACCATCGACGCGGTGGAACAGCTCACGCGCTACCTCGACTACATTCGCGCGGAGCACGGTATGGCGGCCTGTCGCGGCATCCTTGTCGCGGAGTCCGTGAAGCCGCAGGCCCGCACCCTGGCCCGCAGTCGCGAGCTGCACGCCGTCGAGGTCAGCCTGGCCGAGCTGCGGGGCCTCAAGGAACCCGACCTCACGCTGTTCGCATAGCCTCAGGACGGCGCGCAACGACGACGGTGCCGTCGACGGCCGGATCGTGGACCACGCCGGCCGCCAGACCCTCCGCGTCGCAGTGTGCCGCAACCGCGTCGGCCTGGGTGGCGCCGGCCTCGACGATCAGCGCACCGGCGGGGGCGAGCCATCTGCCGGCGACAGCGACGACGCGACGAAGTACGGCAAGGCCGTCGGTGCCGCCATCGAGCGCCTGCTGCGGTTCGTGGTCGCGCGCCTCCCGCGGCAGCGATGCGATCGCCCCCGTGGGAACGTAGGGGGCGTTGGCCACCAACAGGTCCACGTGGCCTCGCAGGCGCGCGGGCAGGGGCGCGTCCAGGTCTCCCTGCACCACATTGCCGCCCACGGGGGCGACGTTGCGCCGAGCGACCTGCACCGCAGCCGCATCGATGTCGACGGCGTGCAGCTCGATGGGGCCGGCGCGGCGTGCGATCGCCGCGCCCACCGCCCCGCAGCCGCAGCAGAGGTCGACGACGATCGGTGGGTGGGCGGCGGTGTGGGCCGCCAACCCTGCCACACCCGCCGCGACCATCAGCTCCGTGCGTCGGCGCGGCACGAACACGCCCGGTGCGACCGCGTAGCGCCGACCGGCGAACGACGCCCATCCGACCACGTGCTCCAGCGGTTCGCCGGCGATGCGTCGGGTGAGGAGGGCCTCCATCGCGGCCGGTGACCCCACCGAATCGACCAGCAGCGCCGCCTCGTCCTCTGCGAAGACGCAGCCCGCCGCGCGCAGGCGGGCGACGAGCACGGCGCGGTCGGCGTCAGAAGGCCACGTCGTGCGGATGGCTCTCCTTGAGCCCGGCCGGGGTGATGCGCACGAAGCGCGCTCGCTGCTGCATCTCGACGATGGTGGTGGCGTTTGAGTAGCTCATGCCGGAGCGCAGCCCGCCCACCAGCTCGCTCACCACCGACTCTGCGTTGCCGCGGAGCGGCACCACAGCCTCCACCCCTTCGGGCACCACCGGCGAGAATTCGGTCTGGTCGCCGCGTGCGATCACCTCGCGCGCGTCGCCGTCGATCGCCCGCCGGGCGGCTGCGGCACCGGCCGAGGCCATGCCGCGGAAGACCTTGACCCGCGTGCCGCCGCGGTTGACCACGGTGCCGGGGCTCTCGCTGGTGCCGGCGAGCATGTTGCCGATCATCACCGTGTCGGCACCGGCGCCGATGGCCTTGGCCATGTCGCCGCCGGCGCGGATGCCGCCGTCGGCAATGACCGGCACGCCGGCTTCGGCGCACACGCGCGCGCACTCCTGCACAGCGGTGAACTGCGGTACGCCGACGCCGGCCACCACGCGGGTGGAGCACACCGACCCCGGGCCCACGCCGACCTTCACCGCGTCGGCGCCGGCGGCGATCAAGTCGTGTGCCCCTTCGGCCGTGGCGACGTTGCCGGCCACCACCTCGACGGCGCCGGTCACGTCGCGCACCGCACCGACGGCCTCCAGGGCCTGCTCCATGTGCCCGTGGGCGATGTCCAGCACCAGCGCGTCGGCGCCGGCCTCGACCAGGGCCTTCGCCCGTTCCAGGTGGTCGCCGCGCACGCCGATCGCCGCCGCCACGGCCAACCGGCCGCGTGCGTCCTTCGTGGCAAACGGGCGCTCCTTGCGCTGCAGCAGGTCACGCATGGTGATGAGCCCGGCCAGCCGTCCGTCGGCATCGATCAGTGGGAGCTTTTCGATGCGGTTGTCGCGCAGGATCGCCGCGGCCGCGTCCTCGTCGATGCCGGCCGGCGCACTCACAAGGCGCTCCCGAGGGGTCATGATCGCGGCCACGGGCTGGAGGCGGTCGTCGCGGAGCAGCGTGTCGCGCCGTGTGAGGATGCCCATGGGACGGCCATCGCCATCGACGACCACCAGCCCGCTTGCGCCACGCGCCGCCATCTCGTCGATCGCGGCCCCCACCGTCACGTTGTCCCGGATCGTGAACGGGTCTTCGATCACGAGCGCTTCGGCGCGCTTGACGCGTGCCACCTCGCGCACCTGCTCTTCGATCGTCAGGAAGCGGTGGATGACGCCGATCCCGCCGGCCCGGGCCATGGCGACCGCCATCGGCGCCTCGGTGACGGTGTCCATGTTCGCCGAGACCACCGGCGCCGCGAGGGCGATGCGCCGCGTGAAGCGACCTGAGGTGTCGACGTCGGCGCGCGAGGCGATGGGGCTGCGCTGGGGTACCAGCAGCACGTCGTCGTAGGAGAGGGCCATCTGGGGAGTGTTGTTCACGCGACGAGGATAGCCGACGTCACCGCGATCGCCGGGTAGGCTCGTGCAATGCGCGTTCGCTCCGCAGCCGTCGCTCTGTGCACTGTCGCCCTGGCCGCGCTCACATCCGGATGCGGTTCGGCCGGGCCGGTGACCACCGGCACGATCGCCGTCGGGACGACCGTCTCGCAGGAGCAGTATCTCGCCGACACTCGGGCAGCGGCGGGTGCGATCCGCGACTTCGCCGCGGTCGTCAACGGCCTGCCGAACCCGTTGACCCGCGAGGCGCTCACGGAGGCCGCCGGTGCGATGGCCGATCCGCTGGCGCGGGCAGAAGCGGTGCAGACCCGCCTTGTCGCCGAGCGGCTGGAGGACCAGCGGCTCGAGTCACAGCGCGGCAAGGTCCGCACCGCCAACGCCGCGGTGATCGCCGGCATGGGCCGGATGAGGAACGCCGCGCAGGCGGGCGACATGCCGGGAGCGAAGCAGGCCGCCGCCGACCTGCAGGCCTCGGTGGAGGCACTGCGTGCGATCGGGGTGGGGGGCACGTAGTTCTTGCAGGTTCCTGCGGGTGTAATGCTCGCCCGCGAACCTGCCGATGAGAACCTCAGCGAGCGCGCCGGATCGGACGTCCGGCGTGAACCCCCGACCTCACATGGACGGTGCATGCGTGTCTGAGACGCTCCTTCCGCTCCTCATTGCCAGCCGGTCTCCCGCATTCGCCGAGGGCCTACGAACGTTCCTGCGTGGAACACCCACCCAGATCGCCCTGTGCCACACGGTGCACCAGGCGCTGACGCTCATGGAGCGTCGGCTGCCCGGCCTCCTGCTGGTCGAGTGGAGCCTGGCCGACGCTCCCGGTGTCGAGCTCATGCTGGAGTCCCAGCGGCGCGGCATGCGGGTGCCGACCCTGGCCTTCGTCGAGCCGGGCGCGCACGGCTCGGTGCAGGAAGCACAGGCCCTGGATGCCGGCGCATCCGCATGCGTGCTCGTGACCGCCACCCGCGAGGGCGTGCTCGACGCGGTCGCCGAGGCGCTCGATCACCGACTCGACCCGGAGGCCGCCCGGTCGATGGGCGAGCTGGTCCAACGCACCGCACCGCGTAATGTGCTGCTCACCCCCCAGGAGCGAGTGGTGCTGCGCCTCATGCGCCAGCAGCTCACCTACAAGGAAATCGCGATCGAGCTGTCGGTGTCGTGGCACACCATCCGCAGCCACGCACAGTCGATTCTGCGCAAGCTCGGCATCCACACCCGGCGGGACCTGGCCACGTGGGACGCTCGCCTCGGGGCGACGCCCGAGGGCGAGGTCGTCGCCGCGTGAGCGTCACCACCTGTCAGGACCAGGAGGTCCGGGAGGCGGTGCCGGTCGGGGATCAGCGGATTGCCGATCGAGGCGCGTGGCGCCGTCGGGTGATCGCCGGGCCGGCCGGGCTCGCCCTGCTGCTGGCAGGCGGCGGACTGTTGATCCGCGTCACGCTCCTGACGTTCCAGAAGGAGGGGCTCACCGGTCGGGGATGGCTCTTCACGGCGGTCGCCTGCCTGCTGGCGGGCGTGGCCCTCGTACTGATCGCGCTGCCGCGTGTGGTGAACACCCACACCGTGGCGGCTCACGACGAACCCACACCCGACAACCACACCGGGTAGGGGTGCAGCGGTGGGCAGCCGCTGGGAGGCCGGCCGCCCACCGCTGAACGATCGCGCGTCAGCCGATGACCGAGGCTTCCAGCGCGGCTTGGCGGGCGTGAACAGCGGGCCACGGCACGAGGATCTCGCGGCCGTCGAGCTCCACGTCGCCCTGGGCTTTCAACTTGCCGAAGGCGGTGGTGACCGCCTCTCGCGATGCGCCCACCAATGACGCCCACTGGGCGTGGGTGAGGTCGAGGTTCAGGCGAATCCCCTCGCGTCCCGTCACGCCAAAGCGCTCGGCGAGTTGGTGCAGGCGCGCCCGCAGGCGGTCCTCGACGCGCATTTCACTGACCATCGCGATGGTCTCGGCGAGCATCGAGCAGCGCTCCGAGAGCGAGCACGCGAGGTTGCGCGCCAGACGCGGGTAGCGCGTGGTGAGCGCCTCGAACGCCCGTACCGGCAGCGGTGAGATGGCCGACGATTCGAGGGCGGTGAGGGCCGGGGCGGCGGTGGCGCCGATGGTGGTCCAGATCGATCCGGGTTCGAGGATCGCGACCATCACCTCGTGGTCCGGCGTGATGCGCTCCAACAGGCCGACGCGCCCTTCGCGCACCAGGAAGATGTGGTCCAGCCGGTCGAGCGGAGCCGGAGTCTCCGCGCCCTGCGGCCAGCGGATCATCCCGAGCCGGGCCTCGAGGATGTCGAGGTCCGGCTCGGGCAGTCCGGCGAACAGCTCCATGCGCCTCAAGGGCGGCCGGTCGGGTGACTCCGCCAAGCGCAAGGGGGTACGCAGGGCGGGTCGACGAGGGGCGGAGGCGATGGCTGCTGTTGACATGGGTGCAGCCTTACAGCCGATTGTTAGTGTCGCGTGAAGGCGGTGGTGGGTTTTCTTGAGCGCTCCCTGAGCGTCAGGGCGCCTTTCGCCGTGGATCGGGCAGCGGCGACACATTGGTAAACGGTGTCTGGATCGGGCAGCGGCGACACATTGGTAAACGGTGTCAGACACGGTTCACACCCGTGTCGGGGACCGCTTGGCGCCCGCTGGGTGGATGGGCGCCGGACGTCCCAGCCGGCGGTGCAGGGCGGCGGCGACACACTGGTAAACGGTGTCAGACACGGTTCACACCTGTGTCGGGGGGAACGGTTGCCTGCCACCGGGTACGGGCCGGCGGCGCGTTCCCGTTAGCCTGTGCCAATGGACGCCGAACGTCCCACGGTGGCGGTGCAGGACTACCTGAAAGCCATCTACCGCGTGGAGGAGGACACCGGGCGTCTGTGGGTGACGACGACCGAGGTCGCACGGTCGCTTGGCGTCAGCGCCCCTTCGGCGAGCGCGATGTTGAAACGCCTGGGAGCGCTGGGCTACGTGGTGAGCGCCGAGCGGCGGGGTTCGTTCGCCCTCACGGACGACGGGCGTGCCGCGGCCCTCCAGGTGATTCGTCACCACCGCCTGCTGGAGACGTTCCTGGTGGCGCGCCTCGGCATACCCATTGGCGACGTGCACCGGGAGGCGGAGGTGTTGGAACACCACATCTCCGCGGCCCTGGAGGCACGCATCGCGGAGGAGCTCGGCCACCCCGAACGCGACCCCCACGGCGCACCGATCCCATCCGTACCAGGCGAGGTGGACGCGGGGTCGACCACGGTGCTTGCCGACATGGCGGCCGGCCATCGCGTCGTGGTGAGCCGCGTGGGCGACCGCGACCCGTCGCTGTTGCGCGGCCTGCAGCAGTGCGGGCTGGTGCCCGGCGCGAGCGTCGAGGTGATCGACCGCGACGGGGAGGGGACGATGCAGCTGCGGATCACGGGCGCGGACCCAGTCTGGGTGCCGCAGTCGGCCGCCCGAGTGGTGCGGGTCACTCCGGAGGCTGAAACGGCACCGAGGCGGCGATGATGTCGTCGATGGCGAGGCCGAGGCTCTGCAGGAAGAACGGCGTCACCAGGCTGAGCGTGTGCCGGCACGCCGGGCAGATCGGCAACGGCGGCACCGGCGGCAACCCCTCGGTGTGGCCCGTCAGCGAGTAGCAGCAGCCGTCGTAGGGGCGGCAGACGCCGCAGTTGCCCTGCTTCTCATCCACCCGCACCATGTCCACCCCGGCCGCAGCCAGCTCTGCCCGGTATCCGGCCTGCGCGTCCGCGTAGTCGGCCGCGTCGCGGGCGAGGGTCTCGCGCTGAGCCTCGGTCCAGCCGTCGCGGAGCGCCGTGGCGAACGGCTCGGGCGGATCGGGGACCAGGCGAAAGCGCTCGGTCCACAGGTCGATCTCGGCGAACCAGTCGGTCGGCGCCGCGTCGCTCATCGGTCTACGGCACCCAGTCCACGGGGACGGCGGCAGGGATGAGGCCGGCAGCGGCCGCACGGTCGAGCAGCTGCGCAACCGCGGCGCGGCCCTCGTCGCCGTAGTCGAGCGTGCGGTCGTTCACGTACATGCCGACGAACCGGTCGGTGAGATCGTCGTTCAGCCCACGGCCGAAGCCCGCGGCGTAGTCGAGCGCGTCGGCGCGGTGGTCGAGGCCGAACTTGATGCTGTCGTGCAGCACCTGGGAGAGCCGCACCATCGTGTCCTCTCCCAGGTCGCGCCGCACCGCGTTGGCGCCGAGCGGCAACGGCAGGCCTCCGGTGAGCTCGTGCCACCACTCGCCCAGGTCGACCACCAGCTCCAGATCCTGCGAGGCGTAGGTGAGCTGACCCTCGTGGATCACCAGGCCGGCATCGGCCTTCCCGGCTGCGACCGTGTCGAGAATCTCGTCGAACGGCACCACCAGCGGGTCGTCGAGCTTGGTGCCCATCGCCAGCTGCAGCTCGAGGAATGCGCTGGTCCACAATCCGGGCACCGCGATGGTCTTGCCGGTCAGGTCGGCCAGGCGCATCGGCTCGCGCGCCACCACGATCGGCCCGTACTGCTCACCCATCGACGCCCCGTGCGGCAGGAGCCTGTACTTGTCGGCGACGTAGGCGTACGCGTGCACCGAGATCGCGGTGACCTCGAGCCGCCCCTCCAGCGCCCAGCGGTTGAGCGTCTCGATGTCGTTCAGCTGGTGCTCGAACCGGAACCCGTCGGTGGGGATCTTCGGTTCGCCTGCGAGGGCGTAGAACATGAACGCATCGTCGGGGTCCGGGCTGTGGCCCAGGCGGATGAGCTGGTCGCTCACGGGCATCCTCAGGTCGTGGTCGCTGACCGCGGGATGCTACGGGAAGTGCACCTGGCACTAGAAACTGGGCGCTGCGATCGGGACAATCCGCCCCGATGCTCACCTGGTGGCAAAAAGACTGGCATGTGCTGGAGCGCTTCCGGTTCCCGCTCGCGATGCTCCTGTTCGCGGGCATGTACGGGGTGATCGGCTACATCTGGCTGTTCGGGTTCACGATCATCGATGCGGTCTACATGACCGTGATCACCCTCACCACCGTCGGCTACCGCGAGGTCGAGCCGATCGAGTCCGCGGGCGCCAAGTTGTTTACGATCTC
>WBZQ01001425.1_pt1 | contig 14972 bp, 13 predicted proteins | sample 5204251 | NCBI WGS metagenome assembly WBZQ01 (sample SAMN12412402, study PRJNA552823) | activated sludge metagenome | isolation source: activated sludge from nitrification reactor of wastewater treatment plant... | place: USA: Virginia | collected 2017-09 | reverse complement strand
ATGCGCCCATCGAGCCGCACTGCGCGCTCGCGCGTCACGAGGCCGACGGCGTGCTCACGCTGTGGTCCTCGACGCAGATCACGCACTACGTGCATCGCGCCCTGGCGCGCGTGCTGGGCCTGCCGCCGCACCGCATCCGCGTGATCCAGCCCTGCCTGGGAGGCGCGTTCGGCGGCAAGTCCGATCCTTTCAGCCTGGAGTTCTGCGTCGCCAAGCTGGCCCTGCTGACCGGCCGGCCGGTCAAGATGCTCTACACGCGCGAAGAGGTCTTCTACGCGCACCGCGGGCGACACCCGATGCACATGCGCTACCGCACGGGCGCGACGCGCGACGGGCGCCTGACGGGCGTCGACGCGCGCATCGTCATCGACGGGGGCGCCTACAGTTCCTACGGGCTCGTCACCACCTACTACTCGGGCCAACTGCTCACCGGTCCCTACGATTTCCCGGCGTATCGCTTCGACAGCACGCGCGTCTTCACCAACAAGCCGCCCTGTGGACCCAAGCGCGGGCACGGCTCGGTGCAGCCACGCTTCGCCTTCGAGGTGCAGCTCGACGAGCTGGCGACGCGCCTGAATCTCGATCCGATCGAGCTGCGGCGCCGCAACCTGCTGCCGCCCGGCGCGAAGACGATCAACGGCCAGCGCGTCACGTCCAACGGCTTCGCCCAGTGCCTGGAGCGCGTCGAGCGCGCCAGCCGCTGGCGCGAGCGGCGCGGCCGGCTGGGTCACGGCCGCGGGTTGGGCGTGGCCGGCTCGATGTACATCTCCGGCACCAACTACCCGATCTATCCGAACCCGATGCCGCAGTCGGGCATTCAATTGAAAGCCGACCGCTCGGGGCTCGTGACGGTCTTCACGGGCGGCAACGACATCGGTCAGGGCTCGAGTTCCGTGGCGCGCTACATCGTCGCCGAGGAGCTGGGCCTGGCGCTCGAACAGGTGCGCGTGGTGGCCGCCGACACCGACCTGTGCCCAGTCGACCTGGGCGCCTACTCCAGCCGCGGCACGTTCATGATCGGCAACGCCGTCATCGACGCCTGCCGCAAGCTGCGCGCGCTGCTGGTGCAGGCCGTGGCCGAGTCGTGGCAGGTCGACGCGGCGCGCGTGCGCTTCGTCGAGGGCGCCGTGGTCGACCTCCAGGACACGTCGCGCTCGCTGACCTCGGCCGAAGCCTTCCAGCTCGCGGAGGCGCGCTTCGACACGCTGGGCGCCACGGGCTCGTACAACACGCCCGAGCTGGGCGGCGACTACCGCGGCGGCAGCATCGGCGCGTCGCCGGCCTACTCGTTCACCGCGCACGTCGTCGAGGTCACGGTGGACGTCGAGACCGGGCGCATCACGTGTGAGCGGGCCTTCGTGGCGCACGACTGCGGGCGCGCGCTGAACCCGATGCTGGTCGCGGGGCAGATGGAAGGCTCGGCCTACATGGGCCTGGCCGAGGCGCTGATGGAAGAGCACGAGGTCAACCGCTTCGGCCTGCACCGCGGCCCGTCGCTGCTCGACTACCGCATCCCCACGTCGGTCGACACGCCCGAACTCCTGGCGCTGATCGTGGAGAGCCTCGACCCGGAAGGTCCGTACGGGGCCAAGGAGGCCGGCGAAGGGCCGTTGCATCCCGCCATCCCGGCCATCTCGAACGCCGTCTTCGACGCCGTCGGCATCCGTCTGCGGCACCTGCCCTTCACGCCGGGCAAGGTGCTGCAGGCCCTGCGCGCGCAGGCCGAGGCCAGGCAGCAGGCGGCCGAGACGGCCGCCGCGAGCGGAGGATAGGCGATGGCGTTGCCGAGCGACAGGCGCACCGAGCGGGCCGCGCGACACACGACAGGCAGCGGGGACGTCGGTCGCCGCGCCCTAGTGTCCTGTCCCAGAGATTCGCTGGCCTTCGGCCGCCGACGCATCCCGGCTCGCTGCGTTGCTCGTCGGTTGCAGGTTCCCGATATGCGCCGCTCCTCGCGCCTTGCGATCCGGGCGCCTCGGTGCACAGCAACTTCTGGGACAGGACACTAGCCCATGCTGCGGCTGCCGCGCTTCGAGCTGCGTCAACCCGAATCGCTCGAGGCCGCCGTGGACGCGCTGACCGCGGCTCCTGGAGCCATGCTGCTGGCGGGCGGCACCGACCTGCTGCCGAACATGAAGCACGAGCTGTTCACGCCGCCCGTGCTGGTCTCCCTGGGCCGCGTGGCCGAGTTGCGCGGCGTGCGACAGGCGGCCGACGGAGCGCTCGTGATCGGCGCGATGACCACGCTCGACGACTTGGCCGCGCACGAGCTGGTGCGCGCCCAGGCGCCCGCGCTGTCCCAGGCCGCTTCGCTCGTGGCCGGCCCGCAACTGCGCCGGCGCGGCACGCTGGGCGGCAACGTGCTGCTCGACACGCGCTGCCAGTATTACAACCAGACCTACTTCTGGCGCCAGGCGCTGGGCTTCTGCCTCAAGAAAGACGGCACGCTGTGCCACGTCGTGGCGGGCGGCTCGCGCTGCGTCGCGGCCGCCTCGGCCGACACGGTGCCAGCGCTCATGACGCTCGGCGCGCGGCTGGAGCTGCTCGGTCCAGGCGGGCGGCGCGAGGTCGCGCTCGACGACTTCTTCGTGGCCGACGGCGTGCGCAATCACCGCCTGGGCGCGGGCGAACTGTTGACCGCGGTGCGCCTGCCGCCGCCCGCCGCAGGCCATCGCGGCGCGTACGGCAAACTGCGCGAGCGCGGCTCGATCGACTTCCCGCTGTTGGGCGTGGCCGTGCGCGTCGACTGCGACGCCGACGAGCGCGTCGTCGACGCCGACGTCGTGCTGACGGCGCTGGCCGCGCGGCCACGACGGGTGAGCGGCGCGGCGGAGCTGCTGCGCGGTCTGGCGCTCCGCGGCGCGGCCTGGGACGCGGCCACGGGCGCGCTGGCCGAGGCCGCTCGACGCCAGTGTCGGGCACTGCCCAACGTGCCGGGCGATCACGACTGGCGCAGCGCGATGGTGCCGGTGTACGTGCGTCGCACGCTGCGCGCCGCGGCGCAAGGCAACGGCCCCGTGCATCATGTCTGAGACGTGTTGCCGCCCGCAGTGGGCGCGGCCGGCCGCCGGTGGTGAATAATGTGGGCCGGTTGGGGGTAAGCGATGGCTGAGACGAGCATGGCCGGACCGGCCGGACAACCGCGCGCCGCGGAGCTGATCTACGACTGGAACACGGCCGGCACCGGCTATCCGCATCGCGCAACGCCCGTCGAGTTCGACGACGAGACGCTGCGCGACGGTCTGCAGTCGCCCTCGGTGCGCGATCCCTCCCTCGAACGCAAGCTCGAGCTGCTGCACCTGATGGAAGACCTCGGGCTGCACAGCGTGAACGTGGGCCTGCCCGGCGCCGGCCCGCGCGCGCGCGCCGACATCGAGGCGCTGTGCCGCGAGATCGAGCGCTGCCGGCTGCGCATCCGGCCCAACTGCGCGGTGCGCACGGTGATCGGGGACGTGCAGGCGCTGATCGAGATCTCCGACAAGGTCGGCATGCCGATCGAGGCGGCGACCTTCATCGGCAGCTCGCCCATCCGCCAGTACGCCGAAGAGTGGACCCTCGAGCACATGCTGAAGCTGTCCGAGGACGCCATTCGCCTGGCGGTCGCGCACGGCCTGCCGGTCATGTACGTCACCGAGGACACGACGCGCGCCACGCCGGAGACCATCCGGCGCCTGTTCCGCGCGGCCATCGGCGCCGGGGCCACGCGCGTGTGCGTATGCGACACCGTCGGCCACGTCACGCCGCGTGGCGTGCGCAACCTGATCCCCTACGTGCGCCAGTTGATCCAGGAGTTGGGCGTCGACGTCAAGATCGACTGGCACGGCCACAACGACCGCGGCCTGGGCATGATCAACACCATCACGGCCATGACCTCGGGCGCCGACCGCGTGCACGGCACGGCCCTGGGCATCGGCGAGCGGGTCGGCAACTGCTCGATGGACCAATTGCTCGTCAACCTGCGCCTGATGGGCTACATCGACAACGACCTGACGGCGCTGCGGCGCTACGTCGAGACGGCCAGTCAGGCCACGGGCGTGCCGGTGCCGGTCAATTACCCGGTCTTCGGCGACGACGCCTTCCGCACCGCCACGGGCGTGCACGCGGCGGCCATCATCAAGGCCCAGAAGAAAGGCGAGGAGTGGCTGGCCGATCGCATCTACTCCGGCGTGCCGGCCGGCATGGTGGGTCTGCACCAGCGCATCGAGATCGGCTTCATGTCGGGCGTGTCGAACGTCGTGCACTGGCTGCTCGCGCACCACGTCGAGCCGTCCGAGCGCGTCGTGCAGGAGATCCTGCGGGCCGCCAAGGAGCGCGACCGCGTGCTCGGCGACGACGAGATCTTGCAGATCGTGAAGTTCGTGCAGGCCGAACGCGAGCAGCCTCTGGCGGTCGACACGCTCGAGAGCTGGAAAGCGGAACTGCGCGAGCGCTGAGATGCGGCCCCACGCGCCGGCTCGATCGGCTCGGATGCCCGGGGAACGGCGCGCATGAACCGCCTGCCTGCGCCGCCGCAACCCGTCGCCTACTGCCCGCACTGTCGCGCGCGCGTCGGCAGCCCCTGGCGTTGTCTGTGCGGCTCGTGGCTGCCATCCGCCTGGCTGCTCGCGGCCGGCTTCGCCCTGGGCACCGTCAGCGTCGCGCTGGGCGTGGTCGTGGAAGCCATGCTCTTCGACCAGGTGGCGAGCGTCTACCGTGGCCTGGGCGCCAGCCTGCCGTTCGGCGCGCCGCTCTTCTTCGCGCTCGCCCGGCCGATCGCGTGGTTGGGCGCGGCGTGCGTCCTGGCTACCCCGCTGGCAGCGCTGGCCGTGGGGCGCACGCGGGCCGCCGCGGCCGCGCGTCTGGTGCGGCGCTCGCTGGCGGTCTCGGTCCTGCTCGCGTGTTGGGCGCTCGGCAGCCTGGCGCTCTGGTACGCCGTCGTGCGCGCGACCATCGACGTCCTGCGCTGAACCGCCGGGTCAGTCGTCGTCGGACGCGGGCCTATCGGTGAGCAGATCCCGCCAGGCGTCGAGCACTCCCAGTTCGCGCGCCCAGTGCTCGACGTAGGCGCGGTCGAGGGCGCGCTGAACCGCGACGATGCCCGCGGCGTCCTCCAGTTGTTTCTGTGAGCCGCCGGCGCGCGCCGACCATTCGAGCTTCGCGAGCAGCGTGTCCTCGGCCGAGGCCACGGCCAAGCGCAGCCCTGAGAGCAACTCGACTGTCTGGCGCCGCGCCAGCTCGCCGCGACTGAAGGGCCGATCCTTCACGACGATCAGGTCGAGCTTGGCCGCGCTCTCCATGGCGATCACGTTGAACTGGCGGCGCCGGCGCCAGGCGTCGCGCGCGCGCGCGTGGTCGACGTAGAAGCCTGCCGCTTCGAGGCCACGCGCCAGCGCATCGACCTGCTCGGGCGTGGGGTCGATGACGAGGTCGACGTCGTGCGTCGCGCGCGGCCGCCCGTGAAAGCTGCTCGCGACGGAGCCCGTCACCATGTACGCGATGCCCAACTCCTCCAGAGCGCGCGCGACGGCCAGGAGCGCCTGCTCCTCGGGGCTCGGGAGCGGCGTCACGGTTCGACCAGCGGCTGGTCGGGCCAGGCCTGGCGGACGACCTCGTCGCCGTGCGCCAGGCGCGCCCAGGCGCGCAGGACCTGACCTTCGTCGTAGTCGCGATGACGCGCGCGGATGCCGGCCATCGCGACGCCGCGGGCGAGCGCGCTGAGGCGCAGCATGACCTGCACGCGCCCGCTGCCGCCCATGCGTCGGTAGGCCTCGATCTGGAAGGCGTCGGCGGCGGGGCTCGTGTCGGCCCCGCGCCCGCGGCCGTGGGTCATTCTGAAGCTAGCTTAGCAGCAGGCTCGCGGTGGCCTGTTCGAGCGGCGGGTCGGGGATCAGGGCGAGCAGCGCGGCGTCGGGGTCGAGCGCCTCGTCGTCGTCGCCCGGCAGCCGCACGCGGCCCTGTCCGTCGATCAGCGCCACGGGCAGCGCGCCGCGCTCGGCCAGGAGCGCGCGCGTCGTGCAGCCCGCGCGCGCCGGCAGGCGGTGCAGCTCGCAGGCCCGTCCGGCGAACTGGAGCCGCGCCAGGCGCGTGTCGCCGGCGGCAAAGGCCGTGAACAGGCCCGCGCCCAGCAAGGCGCCGCTGAAGGTCGCCTCCAGCCCGAACGTCGCGGACACGGGCGCGCACAGCTCGGGATCGAAGAAGCGCAGGATCACGGGCAGACGCGGCGCCAGGCTGCGCGCCACCAGCGCGATCTCGACGTTCAGATGGTCGTGGCTGGTGGCGGCCACGAGCGCACGCGCGCCACGCACGTTGGCGTAGTGCAGCACGCGTTCCAGGGCCGCGTCGCCGTAGACGAGCGGGATGCCGGCCGCGCGCGCCTCGGAGGCGAAGCGCTCGCGCGGGTCGGGATCGACCGCCACGACCGGCTGGCCGGCGTCGCGCAAGGCCTCGGCGATGCGCAGGCCCAGGCTGCCCAGCCCGCACACGACGACGTGGCCCGAGAGGCGCGTGCGGAAGTGGCCGCGCCGGCGCTCCTGTTGACGCGCCAGCAGTCGATTGGTGACGAGGCCGACCAGCAGCGCGCTCAGGAACAGGCCGGCATACATGGTCACGATGCCGAGCAGCTTGTCGGCGTCGGCCGCGTCGCGCAGGTTGAAGTCGCCGAAGCCGACCGTCGTCAGGATCGTGCTGACGAAGTAGACGGCGTCGAGCGGGGTCAGCCCGAGACGCGCCCTGAAGATCCAGGCCACGCCGACCAACAGGGCCAGCAGCGCGCCGAGGGTGAGCGCCAGGAGCCGATCGCTGTCGGCGTGCACGCGCCCCGAGCGGGGCTCGGCGCCGCGTTCGGGTCCATGCCACGGGCGGCGTGGCGCTTCGGACGCGCGCGTGGCCACGAGCCAACGCCGCGCGCCGCGCACCGACGCGGCGGCCTGGCCCCACGTCACGCCCTCGTCGCCGCTCGCGCCCAAGACGCGCTCGCTCGCCTGCGGAGGCGACGCGCAGTCGCGCAGCAGCAGCGCCTCGCCGCCCGCGTCGTGCGCGAAGACGACGTCCGGCACCAGCGCCGCGAAGGCGAACGTGGGCGCGGTGGAGTGCGACAGGCTCAGGATGCGCGCCTCCGGCAGGTGGCGTTGCAGCAGCCGGCCCAGGCGCACGTTGAACTGGCGCACGACGAGACGCACCCCGGGGCGCGCCTCACGCGCGCGCAGCGCGGCCCCGAGATTGAGCTCGTCGGCATCGCAGACCGCCAGCACGGCATCGGCCTGCGCCAGCCCGGCCGCGGCCAGCACTCCGGGCGCGTCGGGGCGCGCGCGCAGCACGTGCCACGCGGCCGGCAACTCGGCCTCGGCCAGGAAACTGCCCGGCACGGCCACCAGGGTGACGACGCAGCCGTCGCGCTCGAGCTGCTCGCCGATGCGCAGCCCCAGTCGATCCGACCCGATCACGAGCGCGCGCAGACCCAAGATCCCAGCAGGCTACGGCCGCGCTCGAGCAGCGTCAACCGCGGGTGCCGCGCGCGCCTTGGCGCGAGCAGGCTTCTGTGGTCTATTGGCGGGATGCTGGCCGACACGCTGCTCGACGAGCCCGCGACGGACGCCCTGCGCCACGACTGGACGGTCGACGACGTGGAAGCGCTCTATCGCCTGCCCCTGACCGAACTGGTCTTCCGCGCGGCGCAGGTTCACCGCCGCCATCACGACCCGACGCAGGTGCAGCGCTGCACGTTGCTGAGCGTCAAGACCGGTGGTTGCCCGGAGGACTGCGGCTACTGCCCGCAGAGCGCGCACTACAAGACGGGCGTCGCGCGTGGCGAGTTGCTGGAGGTCGAGGACGTGCTGCGCGCGGCCCGCGCGGCGCGCGACGCCGGCTCGACGCGCTTCTGCATGGGCGCGGCCTGGCGCGACGCGCACGACGGCGCGGCCTTCGAGCGCGTGTTGGAGATGGTGGCGGGCGTGGCGGCGCTGGGGCTCGAGGCCTGCGCGACGCTCGGCATGCTGACGGCCGAACAGGCCCGCCGGCTGAAGGAGGCCGGGCTCACGGCCTACAACCACAACCTCGACACGTCGCCCGAGTTCTACGGGGCGATCGTCGGCACGCGCACCTACGACGAGCGGCTGCGCACGCTGCGGCACGTGGCCGAAGCGGGCCTCGCGGCCTGTTGCGGCGGCATCGTCGGCCTGGGCGAGTCGCCGCGCGACCGCTGCTCGCTGCTGGCTCAGCTCGGCAGACTGCGCCCACACCCCGAGAGCCTGCCGGTCAACCTGCTGGTGCGCGCGCCCGGCACGCCGCTCGAGCATGCCGCGGAGGTCGATCCGCTCGAGCTGGTGCGCACCGTGGCCTGCGCGCGGCTGGTGTGCCCGCGCGCGCGCGTGCGGCTGTCGGCCGGACGCCTGGCGCTGTCGGCCGAGACCCAGGCCCTTTGCTTCCTGGCCGGCGCCAACTCGATCTTCGCCGGCGACAAGCTGCTCACGACGCCCAACCCCTCGCGCGACGACGACGAGCGTCTGGTCGAGCGCCTGGGTCTGCGCTTCCAGGCTCCGGCCGCCGTCTGACGAGGCTGGCCTCCTCGATGAGCGCGACCAGCGAGTTCGCGCACGAGCTGTCGCGGCGCCTCTCCGACCTGGCGCGCGACGGCCTGCTGCGCAGTCTGGCACCCGGCACGGGCCTCGACCTGACGTCCAACGACACGCTGGGCCTGGCCGGGCACGCGCGCCTGCGCGAGCGCATGCGCGACGCGCTGCGAAGTGGACCGGCAGGGGCCGGCGCCGCGCGGCTCTTGGGCGGCGAGCACGACGTGTTCGCGCGGCTCGAGACGCGTCTGGCGCGCTTCTGCCAGAGCGAATCGGCCCTGCTCTTCCCCACCGGCTACGCGGCCAACAGCGGCCTGGTCCAAGCCTTGGCCGGAGCCGACGACTTCGTGCTCTCCGACGCGCGCAATCACGCCAGCCTGATCGACGGCCTGCGCCTGAGCCGCGCGCGCAAGCTCGTCTACCCGCACGGCGACGCGGGCGCCGTCGCGGCGGCGCTCGCAGACTGGTCCAAGGCGCGCGGCAACGGTCGCGCTTTCGTGCTGACCGAGAGCCTGTTCGGCATGGACGGCGATCTGGCCCCACTGCGCGAGTTGGCCGACGCCTGCGAGCGTCACGGCGCCCTGCTCGTCGTCGACGAGGCCCACGCCACCGGCCTGCACGGCGCGCACGGCTCGGGGCTGGTGGAAGAGCTGGGCCTGCGCGCGCGCGTGCTGTGCAGCGTGCACACCGGCGGCAAGGCGCTGGGCGCGGCCGGCGCCTGGGTGGCCGGGCCAGCCAGCCTACGCGACTGGCTGATCAACCGCGCGCGCCCCTTCGTCTTCAGCACCGCCCCCATGCCGGTGCTGGCGGTCGCCCTCGACGCAGCCCTCGACGTGCTGCGTGACGAGCCCTGGCGACGCGACGAGCTGCGACGCAAGGTGAACCTGCTGCGCGCGGCGCTGGCGTGGCACGGGGTGCCGTGCGTGGGCAGCGCACAGAGCGCCGTCGTGCCCGTGATCGTGGGCGACAACGAGGCGGCCGTCGACTGGCAACGCGCGCTCCAGGCGCAGGGCTTCGACGTGCGCGCCGTGCGCCCGCCGACCGTGCCGGCGGGCAGCGCGCGCCTGCGCGTGTGCGTGCGCGTCCCGGTCGCGGACGACGACCTGCGACGGCTGGCGGCCGCGCTCGGCGGACTGTGGTCCACGCGCGCGACCGTGGCCGACGCGCAGGCGGCCAGGCCATGAGCGCGCCGACACCCGACGCGATCCGACTCTGGGATCGCGAGCACCTCTGGCACCCCTTCACGCAGATGGCCGAGTACGCGCAGACGGACCCGTTGGTGATCGTGGCGGGCGACGGCCCGTACCTGATCGACGACCGCGGGCGGCGTTACTTCGACGCCACCTCGGCGCTGTGGTGCAACTTGTTCGGTCACCGCGTGCCGGAGATCGACGCGGCCGTGCGCGCCCAACTCGACCGGCTGGCGCATTCGACGCTGCTGGGCGCCACCCACCCGCCCGCCGCGGAGCTGGCTCGGCGCCTGGTCGAGATCGCGCCCGAGGGCCTCACGCACGTCTTCCTCTCGGACAACGGCGCAACCGCCGTCGAGGCGGCGCTCAAGATCGCCTTCCAGTACCGCCTGCTGACGCAGGGCCGCGAGGCCGCCGCGCGCGCGACGTACCTGAGCTTCGACAACGCCTACCACGGCGACACGCTGGGGGCTGCCGCGGTGGGCGGCGTGGAGTTGTTCCACGACGTCTTCCGCCCGATCCTGCTGCCGTCGCTCAGGGCGCCATCGCCCTACTGTTACCGCTGTCCGCTCGGTCTGGAGCGCGCGACCTGCGCCGTGGCCTGCGTCACGGCGCTCGAAGACACGCTCGCCCGTGAGGCCGGGCGCGTGTGCGCCGTGCTGCTCGAGCCGGGCGTGCAGGCTGCGGCCGGCATGTTGACGCTGCCGGAGGGTTTCCTGACCCGGGTCGCGGCTGCCTGCCGGCGTCATGGCGCGCTGCTGATCCTCGACGAGGTGGCCACGGGCTTCGGCCGTACCGGCACGCTCTTCGCGTGTCAGCGCGAAAGCGTGACGCCCGACCTGCTGTGTCTGGCCAAGGGCCTGACCGGCGGCTATCTGCCCGTGGCGGCGACGCTCGCCACGCACACGGTCTACGAGGCCTTCCTGGGACGCTACGAGGAATACCGGCACTTCTTCCACGGCCACACCTACACAGGCAACCCGCTCGGCTGCGCGGCCGCCCTGGCCACGCTGGGCCTGCTGCGCGCGGGCGACGTGCTGGCCGACGTGACGCGCAAGGCGCGCCTGCTGAGCGAGGCCCTGCGTCCCGTCGCGGCGCACCCGCACGTGGGCGACGTGCGCCAGGCCGGCCTCATGTGCGGCGTCGAGCTGGTACGCGAGCGCGCCACCAAGACGCCCTTCGCCCCGGGCGAGCGCAAGGGGCACCGGGTCGGACTGGCGTTGCGCGAGCGCGGCTTCTACGTACGTCCGCTGGGTGACGTGATCGTGCTCATGCCCCCGCTCACGGCCAGTGACGAGCAACTGCGCGACCTGGCCGCGGCGCTGCTGGCCGTCCTGCACGAGGCCGCCTGACCGTGGAGACGCCGGGAACGGGACGCGCGCGCGACCTGCTCGTGACCGGCACGGACACTTCCGTCGGCAAGACCGTGATCGCCGCCGGCCTGCTCATCGCGGCGCGCGCGCAGGGTCAGCGCGCAGTGGGCTTCAAGCCGGCCGAGACCGGGCTCGAGGCGGGCCTGGCCTGCGACTCCGAAGTGCTCGCTGCGGCCGCGGGCATCGACGAGCCCCTGACGCGCCCGCTGCTGCGCCTGCACGAGCCGCTGACGCCGGCACTGGCCGCCGAGCGCGCCGGCCTGACGCTCGAGCCACGGGCCGTGTTGGAGCGCGTCGCGGCTCTGCGCGCGGCCGGCTATCGGCTCGTGCTGGAGGGTGCGGGCGGTCTGCTCGCGCCGCTCACCTGGGATTGGACCGCGCTCGACCTGGCCGCCCAGGCCGCGCTCGACGTCGTCATCGTGGCGCATGCCGGGCTGGGCACGTTGAACCACACGCTGCTCAGCGTGGCCGCGCTCCGCGCGCGCGGGGTGACGCTGCGCGCCGTGGTGCTGAACGGCCGCGGCCAGCCCGCGACCCTGGCCGAGGAAACCAACCCGGCCGCGCTCGCGCGCCTGTTGCCGGGCGTCGACGTCGTCAGCGTCGCGCGTCAGCCCAGCGCCGACACACTGAGCGCGGCTCGGCTCGCGGCGCCCGCGCTGCGCGCTCTCGTCAGCGGGTGAGGCCGCGCAGCCGCTCGGGGCGATCGGCGCTCGCGTCGAGCCGCCACAGCAGCACGGCCGCCGGCAGCACCAGCAGACCCAGCAACGGCCAGAAGACCTTCTCGCCCAGAGCCGCGTAGGCCGGCAGGCACAGCAGCGGGTTGAGCGCGATGGCCAGGCTCCAGGTGGCCGAGAAGCCCGAGAGATAGCGACCGCGCTGCTGCGGAGGCGCCCAGTCCGTCACGAAGGCGGCCTGCTGCGGGACGGTCAGGATCTCGCCGGCGGTCCAGAGCAGCACGGCCAGCAGGAACCAACTCCAGTGCAACACCAGCCCGGTGATCGCCACGCCCAGCCCGCCCAGCAGCGTGCCCACGGCCGCCACGCGCAGGCGCCGGAAGCGGCCCAGCCACGACGTGAGCGACACCTCGAACAGCATGATGAGCACGCCGTTGAGACCCACCAGCAGGCCGAACACGGAGGCCGGATAGCCGGCCGAGAGCGTGGCGGTGAGCGGAAAGACCGTGAAGTCGGAGAACACCACCGTCGCAAAGAGCAGCGAAGCCAGCGACACCCGCAGGAAGGTCGCGTCGCGCCAGATCGGCACGAGCGGCGCGGCGGGCGCGGCCACGCCCTCGGCCGACGGCTGCATCGGCTCCGGCCGCGATTCGCGGATGAAGCGCCAGACCACGGCGCCGAACGTCAACGTCGTGAGGCCGTCGGCGACGAACATCACGCGCCAGTTCAGGTCCACCAGCACGCCGCCGAGCGCCATGCCCACGGCAAAACCCAGATTGACCGCCACGCGCAGGGCCGCGAAGCCGACCGCGCGCTGGGCCGAGGGCAGGTGATCGCCGATCATCGCCGACGACGCCGGCCGATACAGGTCGGCCACGAAGGCGAAGCCCGTGAGAAGCGGCACGAACACGGCCAGCGACGGCGCGAGCGCCATCCCGGTGGCGAACACGCCGCTGCCGACGAGGCTCAGGAGCAGCGTGCGCCGGCGGCCGAGCGTGTCGGTCAAGACGCCGCCCAGGAGGATCGAGACCAGCGAGCCGCCGCCGTAGGCCGCCACCAGCAGCGCGGCGCGACGCGGGGTGAGCCCGAACTCGCGCACCAGCACGAGGCTCAGGTAGGGCACGATGAAGCCGCCCAGCTTGTTGACCAGCGAGCCGCCCACGAGGACCTGGACCTGTGACGGCAGGCTGCGCACGAGCCGATACGTGTCGCCGAGCATGCGCCGCGACTCTACGCGCGGAGAGCCGCGCGCGCCAAATCGGCGCTTGACCTGCCGCTCGCGGCTTGATTGGATGGGCCGTTCGAAAAGGAGCGCACGCGATGATCAAGCTGGTCCTGCTGCGGCACGGCGAGAGCACCTGGAACCTGGAGAACCGTTTCACCGGCTGGACCGACGTCGACCTCTCGCCCAAGGGCCTCGACGAGGCGCGCGAGGCGGCGCGGCTGCTGCGCGAGGGCGGCTACACCTTCGACGTAGCCCACACCTCGCTGCTCAAGCGCGCCATCCGCACGCTGTGGATCACGCTCGACGGCCTCGACCTCATGTGGATTCCCGTCCAGCGTCACTGGCGTCTCAACGAGCGTCACTACGGCGCCCTGCAGGGGCTCGACAAGGCCGAGACCGCGCGCCGCTTCGGCGACGCGCAGGTCAAGATCTGGCGCCGCAGCTACTCCACGCCGCCGCCGCCGCTCACGCTCGACGACGAGCGCCATCCCGCGCGTGACCGGCGCTATGCCGGCCTGCCTCCGTCCGAGCTGCCGTGCAGCGAGTCACTGGCCGACACCGTCGCGCGCTTCCTGCCGTGCTGGCACGACGTGATCGTGCCCGACCTGCGCGCGGGCCGGCGCGTGATCCTGACGGCTCACGGCAACAGCCTGCGGGCGCTCGTCAAGCTGCTCGACGACGTGTCGGAGGCCGAGATCCTCGAGTTGAACATCCCCACCGGGCTGCCGCTCGTGTACGAGCTCGACGACGCGCTGCGTCCGTTGCGCCACTACTACCTGGGCGATCCCGAGGCCGCGAAAGCCAAGGCCGCGGCCGTGGCCGCGCAGGGCGCAGCGCGCCCAGCGTGAGACGATCGTGACCGCGGAAGTCGCCGTCCTCAACACGCAGGCCGTGGCACTAGCCGCGGATAGCGCCTCGACGATCTCGGGCAACCCCAGGGGGCCGAAGGTCTACAACGCCGCAAACAAACTGTTCGCGCTGTCGCCCGCCCAGCCGGTCGGCATCATGATCTACGACTCGGCCGAGATCTGCGGCGTACCGTGGGAGACCGTGGTCAAGGAGTTTCGTAAGCAGCACGATGCAGTTCGAGACACGCTGGCCGACTACCTGGTGGCATTTCTCGAATTCTGCGACGGCAACGAGGTTCTGTTTCCGGAGGAGCAAGAGGACGCTTGGGCAGAGGATCTCCTGGTGTCCGTCTTCGACGCGGTGCGCGAGGCCGCGGCGGCTGACGCGGCCTCGCGCGGCACCGCGATCGGCGAGGAACTGGTCTCGCGGATCACCGCTACTTGCGAGGCCATGGAGAAGATGGCGTTTATCCCCGGTCACGATGCTGCTTCGGCCGCCGCGATCGTCGACGCTCAGCCCGTCGTCAACGCTGCACGCGAGCGTGCAGGTCTCACGTCGCTCGACGAGCAGCTCGCCGCGCGTCTGGCGTCCGCATGCTTGTACCGGGAGCACTCCTGGACGCCACGCTCGGGAGTGGTCATAGCGGGTTTCGGCGCAAAGGATCGCTTCCCGGCGCTCGTCGAGGCACAGATCTTCGGGCTCCGTCGCGGTCGCCTGACGTATCACTCTGCGCCGCCGACACGGGTCACTCCGCGCGAACGGGCGATCGTGCGAGCTTTCGCCCAGACCGACATGACGCATACCTTCATGGAAGGGGTCCATCCGGAGTACGCGCGCTTCATCCGTGAACAACTGCGCGCGCTGCTCACGCAGGAGTACCCCAACATGGTGGCAGCCACAACGGCGGGCGCGCCGTTCGCCAAGGAATTGGCAAGCGCGATGTCCACGATCGGGGAGAGCGCTGTGCAGCTCCTGTTGGAGCGAGCGCAGCAGTTCATCGCCGAGAATTCGGTGGACCCGATCACTCAAGCCCTCGAGTTCTTGCCGAAGGAAGAATTGGCCGCTTTGGCCGAATCACTCGTGAACTTGACCTCCCTCCGCAAGCGAGTTAGCTT
>WBZQ01000286.1_pt2 | contig 14983 bp, 10 predicted proteins | sample 5204251 | NCBI WGS metagenome assembly WBZQ01 (sample SAMN12412402, study PRJNA552823) | activated sludge metagenome | isolation source: activated sludge from nitrification reactor of wastewater treatment plant... | place: USA: Virginia | collected 2017-09 | reverse complement strand
AGCTGGACACCTCCGAAGCGCTGGCCTTGGTCGGAAAGCGCGGACGCGTCGTTGTTACGGCCATTGGGCATCCCGACGAGTCGTCGATCTCAGGGTCACTGCTAGAAATGACGCTTTACGAGAAGCAGATTCGCGGCGCATTGTATGGCTCGTCCAATGCACCACACGATATACCGCGGCTGGTCGATCTTTACTCCGCCGGGATGTTGAAGCTCGACGAGTTGGTCACCCGCGAATACTCCCTCGACCAAATCAATGAGGGCTACCACGATATGCGTTCAGGGAAAAACATTCGAGGGCTCGTCCGGTTTTGAAGAAAACCGTGCTCCACCACTCGTGTTCATCTCTGCGCGCCGCCGCAGATTGCACGCCGCCGGGCCGCTTAGGCTACCGCGCTTCGCGTCGTCCCTTCCCGTCCCGAGGACAGCACGCACTAGGCACCTGGTGATCAATCACCCATCGAATTCTGACGGAGGCTGAGATGACGGAAGCGGGCACGACCATGGCAAGCGAAGGTGGGGTAGCTCCTTTCGCCGTGGCCCCGGAGGAGTGGACCACTCCGGAGCGACGAGCGCTGAGTCAGATGGCGCGGTCTTTCGTCGAACGTGAAATCGCGCCGAAGCTAGCGCAATGGGAGCAGGTGGGTGAGATTCCACGCGACCTGCACCTCAATGCTGCCGAGGTGGGGCTTCTCGGAATCGGGTTCCCGGAAGAAGTCGGCGGCAGCGGCGGCAACGCGATTGACTCTGCACTTGTCACTGAGGCCATCCTGGCCGCAGGTGGGTCCACTGGCGTCTGCGCCGCCTTGTTCACCCATGGCATTGCCCTTCCCCACATTGCCGCCAACGGCTCCGAAGCCCTGATTGAACGGTACGTCCGTCCGACGCTCGCAGGAAAGATGATCGGCTCGCTGGGCGTTACCGAGCCTGGGGCAGGTTCAGATGTCGCGAATTTGCGCACACGCGCAGTGCGCGACGGCGACACCTACGTGGTCAACGGAGCAAAGACGTTCATCACCAGCGGAGTTCGGGCGGACTTCGTTACTACAGCGGTACGCACCGGTGGACCGGGTTACGGTGGAGTTTCATTGCTCGTGATCGACAAGAATTCGCCTGGCTTCGAAGTGTCCCGCCGGTTGGACAAGATGGGATGGCGATGTAGCGACACCGCCGAGTTGTCTTTTGTCGACGTTCGCGTACCGGCTGAGAACCTGGTGGGGGCAGCGAACAGCGGGTTTTTGCAGATCATGCAGCAATTTCAGGCTGAACGGCTCGGCATCGCTGTCCAGGCGTACGCGACGGCGGGTCGGGCTCTCGATCTCGCCAAGAGTTGGGCGCGGGAGCGTGAAACGTTCGGTAGACCCTTGACGGGGCGCCAGGTCATTCGCCATAAGCTTGCCGAGATGGCTCGACAGGTCGACGTGGCGTGCACCTACGCCCGTGCGGTCATGCATAGGTGGCTAGCGGGGGAGGATGTCGTTGCCGAGGTGTCGATGGCCAAGAACACCGCTGTGTATGCGTGCGACTACGTGGTCAACGAGGCGGTTCAGATCTTCGGTGGGATGGGCTACATGCGTGAGTCTGAGATCGAGAGACACTATCGAGACTGCCGGATTCTCGGAATAGGCGGCGGCACCAACGAAATCATGAACGAGATCATCGCCAAGCGTATCGGAATCTAGCTACTTGATCCCAGTAAAGAAAGTTCTCACACCGCAGGTCAGAAGCCGTTTGCGGTCGCTGGCACCGATCTAGTCGCTGCTGGATGAGCAGGGCTGGCCGGTGGCCGAGCACAGCGGTGGTAGTACGCGGAGGCTGCGCTGCCGAGCCTCATTTCCTGCTGTGGGTGGTCGATCCAGACAGAGTGCGCTTGCCGGTACTGGCTGCTGTGGCGGCGGACAGAGGGCGAAGCGTAGCGACCGGCGCGGACGGGAGCGCCAGCGGACGGGAGCAGAGGGAGCGTAGTAAAGCCCGCAGGTAGCCGCCGGATGCTGCACGCGAGAGCCTTCGTTATTGGCACTCTTCGGGTCGGGCCGCTTCGGTCAGCAGGGTGACGAGGGTGTCGGCGTTGCGGCCGAGGTGGTTGAGCAGCGCGTGGCCTTTGGCTTCGGTGGCCCGTGACGGGTAGCCGATGACACCGGTGGTGGTGTAGGCGCTGATGCCGACTGTGGTGAGGTAGCGGCGGTCGCTGGCACTGTGATCAGCGGTGTTCCATCCGGCGCGCAGGTAGCTGGGGTACGCGGCGAGCAGGATGGAGGTTTCTAGTTCGCCGGCGTGCATGTCGTCGTGATTGGTGCTGGTGATGCCAGCGGCGGTGCGGGCTTCGGTCCAATCTTCGCGACTTGGATAGAGACCCACATTGATCGGGGTGGCGGGCTGGTTCGCCTGCTGCACGACATTAGTGAGTACAGCGTTGCCGCCGTGGGCGTTCACGACAATGAGCCCGCGCACTGCCTGCTGGATGAGCGACTGGGTGATATCGGCGATGACCGCCGCGAGTGCTGTGGCGCTGATACTGACCGTTCCGGGATACGCGGCGTGTTCATGAGAGCATCCGAACGTGATCGGTGGTAGTCGGAAAACGTTGTGATGCTGGCTGATTGCCGTTGCGATGGCGCAGGCGATGAGACAGTCAGTGCCCAGCGGCAGGTGGGGGCCGTGCTGTTCGAAGGAACCAACCGGTAGCACTGCCACGGAATTGGTGGCAGCAGGATCGGTGGTGGTGGTATCGGGGATGATGTGGCGGCTCACGTATGTGCTCCTTGGGTGGCTTTCTTGATGCGCGCGGCAAGTTCTTGCAGGATAGGGCTGGTGTCTCGCCGTCGACGGTCACGGACGAGTTTGCCCGCCTGAGCGAGGTGTCGGCGCGCTCGCTGCGATGGCGCTGACAGGTAGGCGGGGATGGCGGTGTCAGCTAGCGCAAGCGCGAGGTGATAGTCCCGGATCGCGATGTAGGTATGCAGCAGCCGCATGTCGGCGACGGCACGGTCGCGGTGTTGTTGTGAAGTCCATTCGGTGTGGTGGCTGGTCAGCAGCTCCAGCGCTTTCTCAGCATGGCCGAGGCGTAAGTATCCGGATGCGATGTCACTGGCGACGTAAGCGGCGTGGGCGTAGGGTGCCCGGTCATCGGTGGCGGGCTCGATGTCGCCGAGTTCAAGGGCCTCGGCGGCGTGCCGGTGAAAGCCCCGCTCGTCGTCATTGTGCAGCGCGGCGAGGGCTTGCTGGCGGGCGATGCTGGCCGTCAGCCGCCCTGCGTCGCGGCCGTCGATGAACTCGGCGGCATCGGCTACGAGGTCGACGGCCAAGCTGGCGTCGCTGCGCGTGAGAATGTTCGATTGCCGCATCAGGATCATCGCACGTAGCTCGGGACTAGCAGCCCGCAGATGCAGGAACGCTTTATGCGTCAGCGTTTGGGCGGCGGCATGATCGCCTAGGTCTTGGGCGATCCAGCCAGCTACTTCGGCGATGGTCCCGGCTGCCTCTGCCATGGCACGTTTGAGTCGGTGGGGTGCGGTTTTGATCAGCGCTTCGACGGTGTCGAGATCGCGCTCGACCAACGGCCGCGCGTGTTGAGCGCCGAAGGCGTGCTCTGCCTCGATGTGCGCAGCCCGCTGTGTGGTGATTACCGACAACACATCCTCGTCGACCGGCAACTCCAGCAGCAACGGGTGCGGCAGCGGTGATTGGACCGGCACGCTGAATATCTCGTCGGGGTCGCGGCCGAAGACTGCGGCAAGGTCTGCCCGCCACATTTCGCCGAATGGGCCGCCGCGTTCGATGCTGATGATCATCTGACGCAAGGATTCGCGCGGCGGAATATCGCGGTCACTGCGCATCCCGCGCACGTTTTCGACCTCGGCTGCCAGTTCTTGGAGACTGAATCCGTATTCCAGGCGGGCACGTCGGAGCCGCTGCGCGTTGAGCGCACGGTGTGGATCGACTGCCGCCATCTTCCGATCATGCCTCACACATCAGCGCAGGTCAGGCAATCGTGCGCGTGCCGGGGTGTTACTGGCTCTTACTGGTGGTGACTTCCGGCGATTGCCGTCCACACGCTGTTCTTGGATTCGCGGACACCGACGACCGCATGCGAAACCAAGAAGGGACAGCACAGCAATGCGATTGAGAATTGACACATCAGGCACCCGGTTCATTGTGACGCGGGCGGCAGAACCTCGGCTGAATTTCGAGACAGGTAGCCCCAAGGTCGACACCAGTACCGGGTTGCCACTGTTTGCGACACAACTCCTAGCCCTGGATGACACCGGCGGCGAAGTACTCAATGTCACCGTCGCCGGTGACCCGAAACTCACTGTCACACAGGCGGTGTCGGTGTCGGGCTTGGTGGCGATCCCGTGGGCACAGGGCGATCGCAGCGGTGTGGCCTTCCGCGCCGACGCGATCACCGCGATCTCGGCTGGGTCGGGTGACCAGGTGGCGCGCGCACCGAAATGAGCGCCTGGGCTGGGGTGTGGCACTGGCACAGTCTCACGCCCCAGCCCGGGCCGCACATCCGCACATCACGCCGAGCTCACGGAAGGCAGCCATCATGGCGTCAAACAACAAGAGCACCAACAACACCCAGTCGAACAATGACGACTGGATTGAAGACCTCATCGTGTCACTGTTCAAGGCGGTGGGATATCTGCTGTGGTGGGCGATCTTGTTTCCCGCCATCAGCATCCCGATCGTCGCCTGCATCGCGGTGGCGATCACCCATGGGGTGCGTCCGGGACTGATCACTGCCGTCGTGGTCAGTTTCGGGTACATGGCGTGGGCATGGCTGGACCGCCGATCCTTTCACGCCTGGGTGACCGAGCCGGTGCGGCGGCGCTGGCTGACGTGGTGGCGCTACACCCGCAACTGGGGCTCTGTGTGCGTCCTGCATGGATTGACCGCCAAGCTAGGCGAGCGCATTCTCACGCCGACACTGCAGTCAGTGCAGATCGGCACGCATACCGATGTACTCCGGCTGCGCGTCGTGACCGGCCAATCGGTGCCGGACTGGCACAGACAAGCCGAGGCGCTGGCTGCCACGTGGCGCGCGGAGCGCGTCACCATCACCGCTACCGCACCAGGAGAACTACGGATCACCCTGATGCGTGGCGACGTACTCGCCGAACCGATCGCACTTCCGATGCCCACGCCGGCCACCATCGTCGACCTCACGGCTGTCTGCGTCGGGATGACCGAAAGCCACGGGTGGTGGCGGTTGCCGCTACTGGGGCATCACATCCTGGTCGCCGGGGCGACCGGCGCCGGCAAAGGCTCGGTGTTGTGGTCATTGGTCACGGGCATCGCTCCCTCGGTGAAGACCGGGCACGTGCGACTCTGTGTCATCGACCCCAAAGGCGGCATGGAACTGGGCGCCGGAGCCCCGATGTTCACGGTGTTTAGCCACGACGCTACCGACACCACTCTGCATCTGCTGCGGCAACTGGTGGAGGTGATGCACGCCCGCGCCAACCGGTTGCGCGGCAAGACGCGCCTGCACACCCCCACCTCATCCGAACCGCTCTTTGTCGTGGTGATTGATGAGATCGCGGCCTTGACCGCCTATGTCACTGATCGCAAGCTGCGCAGCGAAATCGAACAACTGCTGGGCTTGCTGCTCTCCCAGGGCCGCGCCGTCGGCATTTCGGTGGTGGCCGCGGTCCAAGACCCGGCCAAGGACACGCTCCCCGTTCGGCAGCTGTTCACCGTGCGGATCGGGCTGCGGCTGACCGAGGCTACTCAAACCGCTATGGTGCTGGGCCAAGGCGCGCGTGATGCCGGTGCGGAATGCGATCGGATCTCCGATGCAACACCGGGTGTGGGCTACATGCTCGTCGACGGCACCGCCCAACCTCAGCGAGTGCGGGCTTTCCACGTCACCGACCAGGACATCGCCACCCTCGCCGCTCGATTCCGCCGCCCTACCGGTCGGCCGGGCAGCAAGAGGCAGCCGAGAAGCCATGGCGGCGGCCAGACATCGGGCGAGGGCAGCAATGAATAGCTCCAAGGAAGCGGCACAGCTCGGCCTTCCCGGTGTTCCTGAGATCATCGACACCGCCAAGGTGGTTGAGCAGATGGTACGCCGCGCGGCCTCTATGGGGTTCGAATCGTGGTGGCGGCGTGCCGAATCGGTCGGGTTCTGCGCTCACCCCATCCAACTGGTCGGCACCGATGAATATGGTCGGGATCGGGTGGTGTGGACACGGTGCAACAACCGCCGGGCCCAGATCTGCCCGTCGTGTTCAGACCTATACGCCCGCGACACCTGGCAACTCGTGCACGCCGGCACCGTTGGCGGCCATCACGCTATCCCCGCAGCAGTGGCCGATCGTCCGCAGGTGTTCCTCACCCTTACGGCCCCCAGCTATGGACCTGTTCACACCACCGAACGTGCGGGCGACAAGCGGCACCGGGTGTGCCGCGATCATCACCGCACCGGCGGCGCCAACCGCTGCCAACACGGAAAACCCCTCTGGTGCAGTGCAACCCACAGCGACGGTGATATCCATGTGGGACAGCCGATCTGCGCAGACTGCTACGACTACACCGGGCACGTCCTTTTCACCTGGCACCTGCCTGAACTGTGGCGACGTTTCACCATCACTCTGCGACGCACACTGCGCCGAAAGCTAAGCGCCTCGGGGGCCGACCCGGATTCGGTGCGGGTCAGCTTCATCAAAGTCGTTGAGCTGCAAGCCCGACTTGTCCCGCATATTCATGCCTTGATCCGCCTCGACCCGCCCGCCGGCGACAACAGTGGCGGTCAGGACTGGCAGGCGCCTCTCGCGGCAACCGAACTGGCCACCATCATCCAACAGGCCGCTCGAACCGTGGCCGTGACGGTCACCGACTCATCCTCAGACACCGCGACACGGGTAATCAGGTTCGGCACACAAGTCGACACCCAACCAATCGACAACCGGCAAGCTGACGCGGAAAGAATTGCTGTGCAGGAGGATTCACCACGCGACCGGATACTGCCAGGCCGGCGCGTAGCTCGCTACCTCGCGAAATACGTCACCAAGTCCTTGGCTGACGTGGGGATTAGTGCACGGCGAATCTCCGCTGAGGCCGTCGCTGACCTCGACGTCACTGAGCACGTTTGCGCGATCCTGACCACCATCAGCCAACTCGCCGATAGGGGATTGGCCGGTATCGGCCGCTGGCTGCACACTCTGGGCTACCGAGGCCACATCACCTCCAAGTCCCGCCGCTATTCCACCACCATGACCGCGTTGCGCGAACGCCGCGCCACCTGGACACGTGAACAGCGTTTGATAAGCACTGCACATCAGCATGATCTGGATTTGGAGTCCGCCGATGGCGATGATCTGGTGGCGTGGGAGTTTGACCGTGCCGGCCCCGCCAGCCTCGGCGACCGCACCCTCATCTATTCCGCCGCCCTGCAACGCATCCACGCCCGCCGCATCGGACGGGTGGAAACCCGTCGCCAAGCTTGCAACCAACAGGGAGATCCCCCCAGGGGTGGCGATGGCTGACAGTTCCCGAGCAGCAGATGCTCGCACCGAGTGCGACGGTCGAATCGATGCGCCGACCTTGTCGGAGGGAGGTGTTGAAATGGTGGTACCCGAGAGCTATCGATTTCCGCATGAGGCCAACCGTGCGCTGGTGCAGGTCATACTGGCTGTACGGGACCGGATGCTTGGATCAGGGAGGGGAGTGGCGTGAGTCTGAGGTTCGCCTTCTACGGCCGAGTGAGCACGGAGGACGCTCAAGAACCCGAGGCGAGTCGCAGTTGGCAGAAACGGCGGGCCATCGACCTGATCACTCCGCATGGCGGGGTCCTCGTCAGTGATTACTTCGATGTGGGACAAAGCCGTTCGCTGCCGTGGAAGCGCAGGCCCGAGGCGTCGCGTCTGCTAGCCGATGTCACCGGCCGGGATCGTGGCTTCGACGCTGTGGTGATCGGCGAACCCGCCCGCGCGTTCTACGGGCCGCAGTTCGCGCTGACCTTCCCGGTGCTTACGCACTATGGAGTCGGCCTATGGGTGCCCGAGGTCGGCGGAGCGGTCGATCCCGGCTCCGAGGCGCACGATCTCGTGATGACGCTGTTCGGCGGCATGAGCAAGGGGGAGCGCGCTCGCATCCAGATGCGCGTGCGTACCGCGATGTCGGCGCTCGCGCAGGACACTACCCGGTACCTCGGTGGTCGGCCGCCATATGGTTATCGGCTCGTCGACGCCGGACCGCACCCCAACCCTGCCAAGGCAAGTCTTGGGCAGCGACTTCACTGCCTCGAACCCGACCCCGCGACATCGTCGGTCGTTGAGCGGATCTACCGCATGTACGCGGACGGCGCCGGGCTGCGCTACATCGCCCAACAGCTCACCGACGAGGGTGTGCCATCACCAAGCCAATATGACCCGGCGCGGAACCGGCACCGTGATCCGCGCGGATGGTCCCATTCGGCGATCCGCGCAATCCTCGACAACCCGGCGTACCGCGGTATTCGTGTGTGGGGCAAGCAGGAGAAATACGAGGTCTTGGTCAACCCCGACGATGTCGCTGCCGGGTACGAGACTCGTATGCGGTGGCGTGACGAGGTCGACTGGATCGCACCTGACCGGCGAACGCACGAAGCGCTGATCACTGACGAGCTGGCGCAGGCTGTCCGACTTCGGATGCAGGCGCGGCGGGGTCCGGGTCTTGTGTGTAGCAGAGAATCGACGGTGCCATATGCGCTGCGCGGGCTGCTGTTCTGTGCCGCATGTGGACGCCGCATGCAGGGTGCCGCCCGACCAGGGAAGCAAACAACGCGCATCCTCTACCGATGTGAGCTGGGCAAGTCGCGTTCCGTACCTGTGGACCTGAGTGACCATCCGCGCACCGTCTATCTTCGGGAAGACGAGGTGACCGCACGACTGGACGAATGGATCGCCACCCTGGCCGATCCAGAAGACCTCGCCCGCGGGCAGGAGATGGACCCCTCGGCGAGAACTGGCCACGCCGCCTTGCAGCGCGAGCTGAGCGAGGTCAACAGCAAGATTGCTGCCTTGGTCGCCGCGGTCGAGTCGGGTGTGGCTGTTGAGGACTTGACTGCTGCGTTGCGTCGCCGCACGGCCGAGCGTGACGAGCTGAGGGCTCGTCTTGAGCGAACGGAGCGACCCCACGTCATGTCTGCTGTCCAGATCAGCGAATTGGTACAGGAGCTGGGCGGACTGTCGGTGATCCTCGGCAAGGCGACCGGGGTGGAACGCGCCCAAGTGTACGCGAGCCTGGGTTTGCGTCTTGATTACGACCCGCACCTACGACAAGTCAAGGCGACGGCCGACTTAAGTCGTGTCGCCGGATGTGTCCGAGGGGGGACTTGAACCCCCACGCCCGTTAATAGGGCACTAGCACCTCAAGCTAGCGCGTCTGCCATTCCGCCACTCGGACTGCTCCCGCCTGCGCGGGCAGCTAAGGCTAACGGATGCCCGGCGTCATACCCAAACCAGACCCGACCCCGGATGGTAGGAAAGAAGCGTGACCCAGCCACAGCGGCCCGCCGACGAGGTCGTCGACCTGGTCAGCGCCCTGATCAGGTTCGACACCACCAACACCGGCAACCCGGACACCACCCGCGGTGAGGCCGAATGCGCCCGCTGGGTCGCCGACCGGCTGGAGGCCGTCGGATACCAGACGGTCTACGTGGAATCCGGCGCCCCGGGCCGCGGCAACGTGTTCGCCCGGCTGGCCGGCGCCGATCCGGGCCGCGGCGCCCTGATGATCCACGGCCACCTCGACGTCGTGCCCGCCGAGGCCGCCGACTGGAGCGTGCACCCGTTCTCCGGTGCCGTCACCGACGGCTACGTCTGGGGCCGCGGGGCCGTCGACATGAAGAACATGGTCGGGATGATGATCGCCGTCGCCCGGTGGCTCAAACGCGCGGGCGTCGTCCCGCCGCGCGACCTGGTGTTCGCGTTCGTCGCCGACGAGGAGGCCGGCGGCACCTTCGGCTGCAAGTGGTTGGTGGAGAACCGGCCGGACCTGTTCGATCGCGTCACCGAGGCCGTCGGGGAGGTCGGCGGCTTCTCGCTCACCGTGCCGCGCCGCGACGGCGGTGACCGGCGGCTGTATTTGATCGAGACCGCGGAAAAGGGCATGCAGTGGATGCGGCTGACCGCGCGCCGCCCGGCCGGGCACGGCTCCTTCGTGCACGACGACAACGCGGTGACCGCGCTGGCCGAGGCGGTCGCGAAGCTCGGCCGGCACCGGTTCCCCCTGGTGCTGACCGACGCCGTGGGCGAGTTCCTGGCCGCCGTGGCCGAAGAGACCGGACACACCTTCGACCCGGCCTCGCCGGATCTGGACGGCATGGTGGCCAAGCTCGGCCCGATCGGACGGATCGTCGGCGCCACCCTGCACGACACCGCGAACCCCACCATGCTGTCGGCCGGCTACAAGGCCAACGTGATCCCCGCCAGCGCCGAGGCCGTCATCGACTGCCGCGTGCTGCCCGGCCGCCGGGCGGCCTTCGAACGCGAGCTCGACGAACTGCTGGGGCCCGGCATCGAGCGCGAATGGATCACCGAATTGCCGCCGTACGAAACGACTTTCGACGGCGATCTGGTCGACGCGATGAACACGGCGCTGATCGCGGCGGACCCGGAGTCGCGCATCGTCCCGTATATGCTGTCCGGCGGGACGGACGCCAAGCACTTCGCGCGGCTCGGGATCCGCTGCTTCGGTTTCACCCCGCTGCGGCTGCCCCCGGAACTGGATTTCGCGGCGCTGTTCCACGGTGTCGACGAACGGATTCCGGTGGATTCGCTGGTCTTCGGGACCGAAGTGCTGACGAGTTTTTTGCAGAACTGCTGAGCTGAGAAGGGAACCCCACCGTGGCTTTTCCGTACAACCCCTACGATTTCCTGCCCGAGCTGCCGAGCTTCACGCTGACCAGCCAGTCCTTCACCGACGGCGGTCCGCTGGCGAATCCGCAGGTCAGCGGCATTTTCGGCGCCGGTGGGGAGGACGAATCGCCGCAGTTGAGCTGGTCGGGTTTTCCCGAGGAGACCCGCAGCTTCGCCGTCACGGTCTATGACCCCGATGCCCCGACGGTGTCCGGGTTCTGGCATTGGGCGGTGGCCAACCTGCCCGCCACGTGCACCGACCTGCCCGCCGGTGTCGGTGACGGCAGTTCGCTGCCGGGCGATGCGCTCACCCTGGCCAACGACGCCGGCTTGCGCCGATTCCTCGGTGCCGCCCCGCCGCCCGGACACGGGCCGCACCGCTACTTGGTGGCCGTGCACGCCGTCGGTGTGGAGCGCCTCGACATCCCCGAGGACGCCACTCCCGCCTTCCTGGGTTTCAATCTGTTCAGCAATGCCATCGCCCGTTCCGTCATCCACGGCACATACCAGCGCTGACCGGCCGTAACATCGACGGGTGAGCGAACTGTCCTGGCGCGATGCACCGCGGACTTCGGTCTGGGCGCGCATCGACGCCGAGCTCTCAAGCCCCGGTCATCGAGGCCTGGCGCTGGTCGGCGCGGCCGGGGTCGGTAAGACCGCGCTGGCCCGCCGGCTGGCCGAACGGCACAGCACCGGGGACCGCCGGTCGGTGTTGCGCTGGATCGGCGCCACCGCGTCGGCCGCCGACATCCCGTTCGGCGCGCTGAGCCATCTGCTCGACCTGGCGCCGGCCGCCGAATCGGCCACCCTGCTGCGGGCTGCCCGGCTGTCGCTGTGCCAGGACGTCGACGAGCGGCGGATGCTGGTCGTCGTCGACGATGCCCAGCACCTCGACGAACTGTCCGCGACGCTGCTGCACCAACTGATGATTCACTCGCAGGTCAGGCTGGTCCTGACCATGCGCGACGACATCGAGGCACCGGCGGCCATCACCGCACTGTGGAAGGACCAACTGGTCACCCGCCTCGATATCGACGCACTGTCTCGGGAAGAGACCGTCGAGCTGATCGAATCGGTCCTCGGTGGGCCTCTGGTCAGCAGCACCGCCGCCCGGCTGTTCGAGATCAGCGGCGGCAACCCGCTTTTCGCGCGGCACCTGGTCGAGGAGGCGGTGCGGACCGGGGTGTTGCGCAGCGCTCAGGGCGTGTGGCAGCTGCACGGCGTCGCGACGCTGTCGGTGCCGCTGGCCACCCTGATCCGGCGGCAATTGGACCTGCTGCCACCCGACGCACGCCGGGTGCTGCAGTATCTGGCCATCGATGAGCCGCTGGCGCTGCGCGATCTGGTCGAACTGGTCGGCGCCGACGCCGTCGAACAGGCCGAGTCGGCCGGTGCGGTCACGGTGTCGGTGCGTGGCCCCGACACCGTGGTGCTTGCGGGCCATCCGCTCTACGCCGAGTGCGTGCGCAGCGAGCTCGGGGTGCTCACCCGTCGTCGGATCAGCGCCGAACTCGTCGCCCAGATCGCCGCCCGCGATCCCGATCACGTCAGCGACCGGCTGCGGCTGGCGCAGCTGTCCCTGGAGACCGACACCCCGCTGGGATCCGCCGAGCTGCTGGTTGCCGCCTGGGAGGCCATGCGGCTCGGCGACCTCCAGCTGACCGAGACGCTGGCCAGGGGGGCGCTGGATGGCAAGGAGAGCCTCTACGCCCGGCTGCCGCTTGCGCATTCACTGGCCTGGCAGGGCCGCGGGGCGGAGGCCGACGAGGTGCTGGACGCCATCGAGATCGACACCCTGTCCGAGACTGATCTGGTGGCCTGGGTCCTGCCCAAGGCCGCCAACCAGTTCTGGATGCGCGGGGAGTCCGAGCGGGCCAGGGAGCTGCTGGCACAGATCCGCAGCCGGGTCGTCAATCCGAGCAGCCGCGACGTGCTCGACGCGCTGGCGGCGACGTTCGCGCTCAATGCCGGTGAGATCGTCGATGCGCGGCGCGACGCCGAACGGGTGCTGGCCTCGGACACCGCCGACGATCTGGCCGTCGCCTGGGCGGCGGCCACCGCGGCGCTGGCCAACGCCCGGATGGGATGCTGCGAACCGGTCCCCGCGCAGGCCGAACGAGGATTGGCGATGCTGCCGCCCGGCCTGTTGCGGTTCACCATCGGACTCGGCCAGACCACTGCGGCGATGGCCAACGGTGACGTCGACGGGGCCGAGGCCTGTGCCCGTCAATGCCTGGACTTCGCCGGTATCCGGCAGCCGGGCCGGGCCATCGCCGACATTCTGCTGGCCACCGTGCTGGCCGCCCGCGGCGCCCTGACCGAGGCATCGGCGCTGCTGGTGCCCAGCGCCGTGGCCTTGGCCGGCACCGGGTACTCCTGGGGTCCGCTGGCACTGATGGTGCAGGCTCGGTTGCTGGGCCAGCGCGGGGATCACGCGCAGGCCGCCGAGGTGCTGGCCCGGGCGGAGGCCGGCTACGGGATGCGCTCGGCCATGTACGCACCGGAGTTGGAACTCGCCCGGGCCTGGACACACGCGGCGCGCCGTGACCTGGCGGCCGCCGTTGCCGCCGCCCGCCGCGCCGTCGAGGTCGCCGAACGCGCCGGGCAGTACGGCGTTGCCCCGCTTGCAGTGCTCGATTCGGTCCGGCTCGGTGACCGCGGCGTGGTCCCCGCCGCCGAACGGGTCGCGGCGCGGCTGGGTACGGCAATGTCGGCGCTGATCTTCCGCTACGCGCGGGCGCTGGCCGACGGCGATCCCGTTGCGCTGGAGGAGGTGGCCTCGGAGTTCGCCGCGGCCGGCCGACTGGCCGCCGCCGCCGACGCCGCCGCGCAGGCCGCGGTACGCCACGGCGCCGCCGGCGCCGGTGCGGCGCAGTTGCGGGCGCGGGGGTGCGCGGCCAAGTGGGCGGCCGCGTGCGGCTCACCGGCCACCCCCGCCCTGGAGCAGGCATTGGCGCCGCTGCCGCTGACGGAACGGGAACGCAACATCGCCGTGCTGGTGGCCGACGGCCTGAGCAACAAGGTGATCGCCGAGCAGCTGTGCGTATCGGTGCGCACGGTGGAGGGCCACGTCTACCGGGCATGCACCAAACTCGGGGTCGCGGACCGGATGGGCCTGGCCGAAGCGGTCAGCGGTTCAGCTGCTCGATGATGTAGTCGAAGATGTCCCGGGCGGCGTAGCGGGCGAAGAAGATGTCCAGGTGCCCGTAGCCGTCGAATTCCTTGATCGACTGCGGCCCGCCCGGCCGGTGTTTCTCCAGGTATTCCAGGGTCCGGTACTGACTTTCAGGCAGGAAACATCGGTTCTGCGAACCGGTGAGCAGCGCGACGCGCGCCGCGGTTTTCGGCCGGTGATTCAGCAGATCCGTGGGCAGGCATGAGAACTGTCCGGTGGGCAGCAACTGCCCGGCATGCACGGAACGCGCCATCTGGCCGAAGAAACTCAGTGGCACCGCGCCGAACTCGGCCCGCAGCCAGTCGTGGGTTCTCTCCGAGAGGTTCTCGTGCGACCACAGGGCGGGGCGCCCCGAACCGTAGGTGAAGCTGATCATCCGGCAGGAACTGTTCGCGCACTCGCGGTGCGTGGCGTGCACCATCGCCACCAGTGCCCCGGCCGCCGGATTGGGCGGGGGATGGCCGGGTTCGCCCCACCGGGTGTCGACGTAGGGGAGCAGCGGTGCGATCAGCGGTACCAGCCGGCGCAACTTGAACGCGGAGAAGGCCGGCACCACCGGGTGCAACGACATCGAGTTGGCGACGATGTTGTCCACCGCGGGCAGCAGCCCGGCCGCCACCGCCAGCATGAAGCTGCTCGATCCCTGACAGTGCACCACCGCCTTGACCCGCTCGGCGCCGGTGAGGTCGCAGATGGTGCGCACCGCCTGCGGATGGTCGTAGGCGGCGGCCTGATCCAGGTTCCACCGGTTGCGGGGCACGTCGATGCTGGCCCGCCAGTTCTCCAGCCACACCTCCCACCCGTCGGCGAGCAGGGCGTCGACGACGGTGACCGCCTCGGGCGGGCGGAACAGCTCGGCGCGTACCCCGGCCCCGGGCGCCAGCAGCACCGGACCCTTCCACGGGGCGACGGGCCCGCGAATCCGCTTGAGGTTCAACTTCATTCCGTCCCCGGCGGTGAAC
>WBZQ01001682.1_pt1 | contig 14987 bp, 17 predicted proteins | sample 5204251 | NCBI WGS metagenome assembly WBZQ01 (sample SAMN12412402, study PRJNA552823) | activated sludge metagenome | isolation source: activated sludge from nitrification reactor of wastewater treatment plant... | place: USA: Virginia | collected 2017-09 | reverse complement strand
CCTCGTGCTTGCTAAACGACGAACGCACGTGGATGGGCATGTGATAGCGGCGGGCGTACTCCACACACCGAAGGTGCAAGATCTTGGCGCCACAAGCAGCCATTTCGAGCATCTCTTCGTAGGCGAGACGGTTGATTTTGCGGGCCGTCGGCACGATGCGCGGGTCGGCGGTGAACACGCCGTCAACGTCGGAGTAGATCTCACACACCTGCGCGTTGAGTGCCGCAGCCAGTGCGACCGCTGTCGTGTCGGAGCCACCGCGACCTAGCGTGGTGATGTTTTTGGTGGTCTGGCTGACACCTTGGAAGCCGGCAACGATCGCGATTGCCCCCTCCTCGACTGCCTCCAAGACCCGGCCAGGGGTGACCTTCATGATCTTGGCGCGACCGTGCTCCTCGGTGGTGATCACGCCGGCTTGGCTGCCGGTGAACGAGCGGGCGTCGTACCCCAGATTGCCGATGCCCATCGCCAGCAGCGCCATCGAGATCCGCTCACCAGCGGTCAACAGCATGTCGAGTTCACGGGGGCTAGGCAGCGGCGAAACCTGCTCGGCGAGGTCAATCAGTTCGTCGGTGGTGTCGCCCATCGCGCTGACAACAACAACGACGTCATAGCCGTCGCGCTTAGTGGCCACGATCCGCTGGGCGACACGCTTAATGCCGTCGGCATCGGCGACAGATGAGCCGCCGTACTTCTGCACGACAATTCCCTTTGGACTAGCCACGGGTGAACCTTCCCAATCGCGCCTCGCGCCTGTCGCGCAAAGCCCCGACAAGGGTAGTCGGTCGCGGGATTTGCAGTACGACGCTGCCCGAGTGCCGGACTCAGGTTGCCCGACTAGTTGCGGATCACGAGCTACCCAGCGATCTCGGCCCGATACCAACGATGCTCCGGGTCGGCCTCAACCATCGCGACCAGCGCCTCGATGCGATCGCGCGCGCGGCCATTGGCTAGCTCGTCACGATCTGCGGGATGGCGCCAATAGTGGTTGACGCAGTAGGCCGCCACTTCGGCTTTGGTGGCAAATTGAGGCGGCACGACCTGGATTGCTCCGGAGCCAATCCCATTCAAGAAGGCCAGTCGACGCCACGCCTTGTGGGCCTTGGGGTAGGCGGTGATCAGATGCGCACCGTCGCGCAGATGGAGGTCGATCACGGGCATGCGCTTGAAGCCGGTGAACACGATGCCTTGGACATCACTCCACGCCACCATGGCCAGCGGCTCACCCTGCACGATGCCCACTCGGGTGGGTGTCAGCACCAGTTGTCGAGGCGCGTTGGGGAGCTGGCGAATCGGCCACCACGAAAGAAGGCCAAGCCCGATGAGCACCGCGAACACTGCGCCAGACAAGACACTTCGACCTACCTCCCAAGCGCCTTCTGGAGGCATTCGGTCATGTAGGTAGAGCGTGCCCGTGACCGCGAGGCCTAGCAACATCAGCGAGCTGGCAAGCGTCACGATCGACTGAGTGCGTCGCCCTCGGTCGATCGAGAAGGCGATGCCAGTTACGTCGAGGGCCAATGGGGGAGTGTCAATCACCACGGTTTCAGCCAGGTTTGGTCTCACGGCGGTGTACACCCCGAGCACGAAGGAACCCACAATGAGAGTTGCCAGAAAGGCCAACCCCGACCAGCCCAGATCCGCGAGCGCCGACTCGCCCTCCGTAAGCAGCGCATAGAGCAAACCGGCACCGAAACCGAGCATCAGAATCACAACAAACCAGCGCGCCAGGGCTTGCGGCTTAGGGCGCCACGAGACCGGCGGCAACTCTGCTGGGTCGATGTGCAAGTGGGCTACTCCCCCAGCACCTCATCGGCCACAGCCACTCGATCCGACTCGTCAAGATCGGAGTCGAGAGCCGAATGTGCGACCACCGAGTGCAATGCGGAGAGCACTCCGCATCCGATAGTGCCCCAGTTTGCGAGGTAGGAGTACTGCCACCACCACAGCGCCTCGATCACGTCACCCGAGCGGTAGTGCGACAAACCATTGGCCAGGTCGGTGGCCATGGAGGTCAGGTCATCGGAGATGTTGGCCGGCAAGGTGTCGGGGTCGTAAGGCTCAAAGTTGTGGGCGTAGGTATCAAGGTCACCGAGCACCCCCGCGAGCCGGATGCGCATCGCATCTAGGTCGGGATCTGGGCCTGCGTCGGGCTGGAATTCAGTGTCTGGCACAAACGGCACCTGCACACCGAGCCGAGCCCCAGCCAGCATGATCTGGCTGACCTCCAAGAGCAGCATCGGGATGGCCGTCGAAGCAGTCTCATCACGCGCGATGGCACGCAACGACACCAGGTACGACTCCACCGCGTCAGCGATCTGTTGTCCGAAATCTTCTACGTCCAGGTCTTTCACCCTGTGCTCCGCCTTCCTGCGAATGCTCGACCGAGGGTCACTTCGTCGGCGTACTCCAAATCGCCGCCCACTGGCAGTCCACTAGCCAATCGGGTCACGGTCAACCCGAGAGGGCGGAGTTGGCGTGAGAGGTACGCCGCAGTGGCATCGCCCTCGATGTTGGGGTCGGTCGCCAAGATGATCTCGGTGACAACCCCGTCTTCGAGACGGCGCAGCAACTCGCGCACCCGCAACTGCTCAGGGCCGATGCCATCAAGTGGAGAAATGGCTCCGCCGAGCACGTGGTAGCGACCCCTGAACTCACGAGTGCGCTCGATTGCGACCACATCTTTGGCTTCTTCGACGACACAGATAAGCGCGGGATCACGACGTGGGTCTTGGCAAATGCGGCACTGCGGCTCCTCGCTGACGTTGCCGCAGATGTCACAAAATCGTGCCTTCAACTTCAACGTCATCAGCGCCTCAGCGAGGCGGCGCACATCGGCTGGCTCGGAGGACAGCAGGTGAAACGCCATCCGTTGGGCTGACTTTGGCCCGATGCCGGGCAGTCGCCCGAGCTCGTCGATGAGGTCTTGCAGTGCGCCTTCGTACATCTAGACGCCCCACCCGTCACTTGTCATGGGGAATCTCCTCAATCACGGTGGCGCCAAGCTCCCGAGCAAGCAACGCAGCGCCGCTCTCGGCCTCGTTGCTGATCGTCGGGTCGGCAGGGTCAACGTAGTCGTCAGGGTCGATCGGCTCGGCCTCCGGCCCCTGCGCTGCCTCAGGGGGCGGAGCAGGGGCGGGCGGCCTCGACGCAGCCGCTGGACTCGCCGGCGGTGCATCGACGACGGCAGGCTTGATCACTCGCGGGGCCGCCGCCTTCACAGGGTCGGCGCTTGGGTCGACCACTGCCTCAATACGCCAATCGGCACCGATCAAGTCGATCATGGCTTGCCGCAAGATCTGGTCGCTGCCACCTTGCAAGAACGACTCACGGGCCCCGGCAGTCTTAAAGCCCAACGTGAGCACGTTGGCCTCGATGCCGACCACCTGAGAGTTCTGGCTCAGCAGCATCCAGGTGAAGCGCTTCATGGTGCGCACCCGGTCGAGCACGTCTGGCCACAAGCGGCGCACGTCGGCTTGAGAGAGCGCACCCGGAGGAGCGGCCTTGGTCGGCTCACTCGCCACAGGAGGAGCGGCGGGTGCGGGGGGCGCCTGGCGAGCAGTCGGTTGCTTAGCTGGTGGGCTCAACGGAACTGTCGGCTCGTTGGTGTCAGTTGGCGCAGGCTCTGCGGGGGTTGGTCGCGCCGGAGTTGGCTGCCCAGTGGTGGGTTTTACGGGGGCAGGTGACACAGCGCTCGGCGGTTCGGGAGTCGGCGCTGGTTGCTCTGGGGTCGGTGCCTGCGTGGTGGGGGTCTGCGCAACAGGTGCCTGCGCGGTGGCTGCGCTCAGAGCAGCCCGAGCCCCTGCTGGGGTTGCCGGCGGAGAGTCAAAGGCGGCAGCACTAGGCGCTGGCATCCCCGAGGCACTGATGCGACGCTCGAGGCGATCAATGCGGGCGCCAAAGCCCAGCGCAGAGTCATCGGCACCTGGCAGCAGAAGTCGCGCACAGATCAGTTCCAGCAACAGCCGGGGGGCTGTCGCACCACGCATCTCAGTGAGCCCAGCCGCGACAACGTCAGCGGCACGCACCAACTCGGCGCGACCAAACCTGGCGGCCTGTGCACTGAGCCGATCGGCAGCGTCGTCGGAGACCTCAAGCAGCCCACCCCTGGCAGAGTCGGGGGCCGCCGCCATGATGACGAGGTCACGCAGTCGCCGCAGCAGATCTTCGGTGAATCGGCGCGGGTCTTGACCGATCTCGATGACCTTGTCGACGACGCCAAAGACGGTGCCACCATCGCCCTCTGACATCGCATCGATCACTTCGTCGAGCAGGCTGTCGGGGGTGTAGCCAAGCAGAGCCGCTGCTACCTCATAGGTCACCCCGTCAGGACCGGCCCCGCCAATGAGTTGATCAAGCACCGAGAGTGAGTCACGAGCAGACCCCGCGCCAGCACGCACCACCAGCGGCAACGCCGCGTTGTCGATGTGGACGCCCTCGGCTTCACACAAGGTGGCGAGGTAGTCACTCAAGGTGCGCGGTGGGATCAGCCGGAAGGGGTAGTGGTGGGTGCGACTGCGGATCGTGCCCAACACCTTGTCGGGGGCGGTCGTGGCGAAAATGAACTTCAGGTGCTCAGGCGGCTCCTCGACCAACTTCAACAGCGCGTTGAAGCCCTGCGGGGTGACCATGTGGGCCTCATCGATGATGTAGACCTTGTATCTGCTGCTCACCGGCGCAAAGAACGCACGCTCGCGCAGATCGCGGGCGTCATCAACACCGCCGTGACTGGCCGCGTCGATCTCGATGACGTCAAGCGACCCAGGGCCACCACGAGCCAGATCGCGACATGACTGACACTCGCCACACGGATCAGAGATCGGCGCCTTCTCGCAGTTGAGTGCGCGCGCCAAAATGCGAGCGCTCGTGGTCTTGCCACAGCCTCGTGGCCCGCTAAACAAGTAGGCGTGGTTGACCCGGTTGTTGGCCAAGGCCTGACGAAGCGGCCCTGTGACGTGGTCTTGCCCCACAACCTCCGCGAAAGTCTCGGGTCGGTAGCGGCGATAAAGGGCCAGGGGTTGTTCCACGGATAGAACCCTAACTAGACCCACCGACCAGTGGCGGGTCTTGGGGCAGGTTATCCACTTTTGTGGCGCAGAGTACGTCGACGCCACCCTCATCGAGGTGTTGCTCAGGCGCCGAGCTCAGGGTCTTGTGGAAACTTCGAGCACCAAAGCGGCTCCCCCTCAACGCGTAGGGGCAAATCGGACGAACCCCTCACCTAAGATGGCGGGCGTGTCCGACGCCGACGTACCTCAAGAGCCGCGTGACTCTTGGTCGTCGCGGTTGGTGAAGCACTTTCTAGGGCACCCACTGCCTGCGGTGCTGGTGGCTCTCGTGTGCGTGATCGCAGCGACGATTCCTTTTGGGGGATTCGCCCGAGCTGAGGTCACCAAGCCAGGCCTGAAACAACTAGAGGTTGGCGTCGAGCACACCTTCGGCCCGTTGAAGCTCACCATCATCGAGGCTTCGTGGGACACAGATCCCCAACATGGTCAGACAGATCGACAGATCTACCCCTCGGTTGGCGGGGCTTACCTCATGGTCCACGCCAAAATCAGGGCGGTCGGGAAGTCCGAGGTGCCCTTCTCAGTCCTCAACAACGTGATGCGGGTGCAAAACCTCGGGTCAATGTTCGCGACTGCTTACACCCACGATTCGATCAGCGACGACGGCGAAGTGACACCGGGCAAGACAGTGCCCGACGAGGAAGCGGAGTACACCGTCGCCAACATGGCCGACGCCATCTCCCTACCATCGATCGGGCCAGGAATGACGTACGACGTCGTGTTCATCTTCGGCCACCGCGGCACTGACTTTCCTAACGAACTCACCCTGCACACCTACGACTTCACGTGGCGCGCCAGTTCGATCGACGGCTCCTTCGACTGGCGCGATCCCGAAGTCAACGGCCAAGTCACCATGCCGCTGAAGCCCTCAAAGGCTCAACAGCAGCGACTGGACCGGGCATCCCAACGGGCAGCCCGCAAAGCCGCGCGAGAGCAGCACAAACACAAGCGGGCACATCGATGAGCCGCCGTACCCTCAGGACAAAGGCCCTCACTGGCGTCGTCGCCTTGGCGGTGGTTGGGATCGGCCAGTTGCTCACCAGCCACCTGCCTGATGAATTGACAGAGTTGCGGCCGTTCGAGGCCGCGGGCCACATCGATGAGTCGGTCGACGTACGGACTGGCAGCGTCCGCGTGCAAACCGTCAACGGTGGCACTTCACTCCGCTCCCCCATCGCAGCCATGCGCACGAGCAACCTGTGGGTGGTGATCGCCTATACGTTTACCCCCTCGCAGACCACGACGGGACTGTTCTCAATCGAGATGGTGGCCGCCAACGGCATGCGATGGAGTGGCACCGCCAGCCGAAACCAGAACCTCTGCACATCATCCGTGCCGGGGTTGCCTATTCAGTGTCAGGCAGCCATAGAGGTGCCTGCCGACTACATCATCGGTGCCCACCTGGAGTTGGCTCCCACCGCGGACCTGACGCAGTACGACGCAGTCGCGGTGATCGACCTGGAAATCACCCCCGATGTGGTCGCGGACTGGAAGGCCAACCCGGAGGTCACCCTCCAAGGCAGCACGTTAGGCGCCTCATGACAGCGACGAACCGGCCCTCTTGGGCGCAGCGCAACAAATGGGGCCTGATTTTGCTACTGCCAGCTCTGGTGCTTGCCCTCGCGGCTGCATCAAGCCGAGTGCAACTGTTTTGGTGGGGCGCTGACCTCCATCAACCCATTTCCGGCACCCAGGGTCGGCCACTCGTGCTGACCGACACGTTCCACGCGCCCGAAGGCTACTTTAAGCGCTCCGTCGAAGTGACCCTCCAGGGTGTGAGCCCGGGCCAGGCGCCTCTCACTTCGCTCGGCAAACCGGTTGACACACCTTCTGGATCGAAGTGGGTCTCCGTTGCTTTGCATATCAAGGCAGACCCGAAGTCACCGCTGTCTGTCTGCCAGGTTGCTTTGCGTGATGGGCAAGGTCGTCAGGCTGACTACGACCCAACATTGTTGGGCATGGGCACATTGCGAAGCTCACCGTGCGTGCCCGAAGACCATCCTGGCCCCAGCGGCATGTCGGCAGAAGAGCAAGCAGAGGCCGAGACTGAGGGCCCTCGCCCGGCCGAATACGACATTGATGTGCCTATGTTGGTCGCAGATAGGTTCGAGGCAAAGCACGTGCTGTTTTGGCTGAATCCACCGAAGTACCTAAAGATCAGCGTGCGCTGAAGCCTCTGCCCCCGCGCTGTCGTGACGACCCAGCACTCGATCGATCGCCGCCGCAAGCAAGCCAACGATGAGCAAGGTGTAGACCGCCTGTGCGAGCACCGCAAAGTGCGGCCACAGGACCTGTCGATCGAGGTAATCCATCGGCCCAGTCACCCAGCGAATCACTTCATAGGTGCCGAACTCGGCTTGCCTGGCCAATACGAAGACCAAGCCAAACAGCACGACCTGAAGCAGTCCGGCCACCACGAGCACTTTGATTCCCTGGGCGATGCCAGCGAATCGTCCCGCCAGATCCCCCATCACGCGCCCGACCCAGGTGCGCACCAAGGCGGGGGCCATGCGCAGCCAGCCCTGGACACGGGCGTTGGCCTTCGCGGCGTACGACGTCGCAAGTTCGACCCCATCAGCATCACGGCGAAACACGATCGCACCCACGGTGAGCCAAGCCAGCGGCACGATCACCAAGGTTTGGCTATCGCCTGCAACGGCCCACACCCACTCCTTAACCCCATCGAGGGCAGGGCCCAAAGGCCCCAGCACCCCGACCAACTGTTGCCAGGTGGCGGCGCCCCACACCCATAGTTGTCGGGTCGTCACCCAGTCACTGACCAAACCAAACAATGGCCCCAGGCGATGCACCAACAGGGTCAGCCAGGTGACCTCCAACCATGCAGCAGCAAGCCCCCAACCGACGTGCTTGTCGGGCAGATCGAAACGCTCGATCAGCCAGCGAAAGACGAACGCGAGCGCAATGAGCACGAGCAACGAACTTCCAGTGGCGATCAGCGTGCGCTCGGTGTCGGCCCCTTGCGCCAACCAGGCACTCGAACCGTTTTGCAGCTCGTCGATATTGGCCTCATTGACCCACTTCTGTCGATCATCAGCGAGGTAGCCCTGCGCCGAATAGACCGCCAGAAAAGGCACCAGTGTGCTAGCCAGGAGTGCCAGGCGTTCGCGCATTGGGTGGGCACCTGAGCCGTCGGTCTCAAAGTGGGTGTTACGCAACGAAGGCGACACCGTGCGCAGCATCAACACCAACGCCGACAAACTCGCCAGCGGCGCCAATGGCACCAGCAATGCGCCGAGAAGGTGATTGCTGTCAGAGACGATCACCGCCGCCCACAAAGCCGCGTTGCGCACGGCCTGGCCCAGCAAAAAGATGGTCAACAACACCGGCCAGTGCGCCGCGATGATCCGCAGTCCCCGCCACACCACCTCCGCGGTGTCGCTGAAAGCCTCGCGCACATCGTTCACGGGGGGATCCTATGTTGTGGATTTCGGGGGTGGAAAAGTCACAAGTAAACCTGTGACTTTGGCGCCTCACCCGGATGATCCTCCCCGCAAAGCGACAAACTTCCGGGTGAAGGGGGGAGCCCGTGCGGATTCGGGGTCCCCAGACTGCTGTTATCTAAGCCCTTCGGCATCGGCCGTGCTGGACGGTTCCGCAGCTGAATCTCGTAACTTTGCTGATCAATAGATCAATTTCTGAGCCTCAAACAGGGATATTTCGGGCAGTTCGACGGCCTTTGATCAGCAAACTTACGAAGCTGTCAGTCACATACTGGGTGCCAAAAGAGTCAAGATGTGCGTCTGAGTCGATTGGAATGATTTGACGGCCATGGCTAGATAGAAATTGTCGCTCGGAGTGGTACCCACACTCTTCAGTCGGTGCACCTCCCAGCGATCAAGACGCTCTACTACCAGCAGCGCTCGCCACAAATAGACACAGAACTACAATTGTCCATTTTACGTCCCAATTGCCGAATATTGACATGACCCCCACGATAACCAGCAGGACACCCATGATTATTGAGATCGTTCGCATTGTAGATTTCAACGTGCCCAACACCACGCGACTCCAACATACGCGAGGTGGAACCCGACCCCACGGTCGTTCCAATTGCACGCATTAATGCCCGCCGCACCTAGCGATAGGAGTGCAGCAATTGCACCACCAGAAAGTCCGCCAACGCCTGTCCATGAGGTGAGTTCCGCGGCGACCCAGGCAGCACCAGAGCCAGCAGCAACCCCCTTTACGAGGATATTCGTGGCATAGTTGTCCAACCACAGGGTGATTCCCCACCAGGAGAACGTAACTCCCCCGTGACGGGTCCAGCGATCAATGGAAGAGAGCGAGGCGCGCCCTCCCAACAGGAGGACACCTTGATGCGTTTCGACCGTGATACTTCCAGTCGCGGATCGCAACTGCTTGTTAGATAGAGCAATTGTTGCGGCAACAGCCCTCGCGGCTACCGGATCCGCTTCGGAAACCGCCCCTGGAACTTTGGCAACGAAGCCACCCGATCGAGACCAATTCACATACTGATCGAACTTCGCGATTGTTTCTGAATCAAGGTTAGCGAATCTTCTGCTGAGTTCAGCCGAGCCGCCACTTTCAGCGGAAATTGAGTCAACTGCTATGGAAGCCGATTTCGATACAGTGGCAAACGCTGGTTGCGCAAATGACATCACAATCGCCAGCGGCACAATTATTAGGGCACGCAACTTCATCTCCCGGATCGATTGAAGGTGGTTGTGCGAACGTAACAGGCCGGGATGGGCGTCGCGACCGGCGGGCGCCGAGAGGCTGGTGGCTGCTGTAGCCCTGCTTCAGGACGTTTCCAGACTCCACGAAACTGCGGTTGATCCAGTGCGAGGGCTGATCAACGCCAGCCCCTGCTTCACCCGGCAAATGCACACTTCACCCGGATGATCATCCCCGCAAAGCGTCAAAGTCACAGGGTGGGCTCGTAGGGGGAGCCCATTGGTGTGTAACTCTGGGCGCCAGCAAGGGAGTAGTCCCACGCATAGGCATTACCGCCCACAAGCATTCCAACAATGACCAAGCGACAAATATGGTCGCGGCCCGGAGTCGCCGAACCATCAGCCCATCTCCCCCGTAAAGATCTGAACGCGGTCCGCTAGTAACCACTCTTCACCGACTCGCTTCAAAGACAGCTGATATTGCATTTGACCACCAGACCAGGCCTTGTGGCCGGGGTTGGAATAGGCCACATGGCCACCAAAGAGCACGAATGCTTCATCTCCGAGAACTCGCACTCCCTCCCACTTTTCGACGACCTGTTTACTTGATTGGGCACTGTTGTATCCGGGATCATTCCTGACCTTTTCGATGGCCTCACCAAGCGTGCGCATTTGACTCTGCCTCTCGCTGGGTACCCATGCCTTGGAAGCCGCACCCAAAGTCGACGTGTGCCGACTGCTTGCGAACCACCGAGCTCGCGCCTTCAGTGGCCTGGGCATATCTGACGCCGCGGCGATTTGATCAAGACACGCGACTGCGGCACGGCGAACTGCGGCAATAGCTGAGGGGTTGCCCGAGTTTGGAAATGCCTTGAGTATCGCGTGCTTTGCGCCGAGGTTCCCGTCGTCGACGCTTGGCACCTTTGCATTTTGGATTGCCTCAATCTTCCCCGAGGGCAAATCGTCGTTGCCTGCTGAGGCGTACACACCCATACCCGCGGCCAGTCCCACTACAGCGCCGAGCGCTGCGACTCGCATTTTCCTCACGCTAGGGTCGCCTCCCGACTAACTAGCACACTATGGGTGTGAAATTTATCACCCCAACCGCCCTAATGAGAGTTACGCTCGCGACGGTAGTCCGTGACAAATGCCTTGTGGCGTCGTCGGCCGATAGCTTGGGCTCACGCAGTAACGGCTAGATGGTCCGGGTCTCACGGCCAGCTCACGGGGCGGCTGTCCGCTCGACTGCCGGTCGTGACGGCTCGAAGCACTCACGAAGAAACTGGCGCAACTCGACAAACGCGAAGAACGTCTGATCGATCTGGCTGAGTCCGGCTTGCCTCAAGACAAGATCCGAGGGCGGATCAACAGTCTGCGTAGTGAGCGGGCTCGCCTGAACGCTGAGCTTGCCCAAACAGGCGAAGAACTCGCCACGGGCGCTGAGCGGCTCTTGGCTGCTGTAGCCCTGCTCCAGGACGTTCCACATCTCTATGAAACAGCGGTTGATCCAGTGCGAGGGTTGACCAACGCCAGTCCCTGCTTCACCCGGCAAATGCACACTTCACCCGGATGATCCTCCCCGCAAAGCGACAAAGTCACAGGTTTACTTGTGACTTCGACACTGCGCCCCAAAAACCAAAAACCCGGACGAAAGCCCGGGCTAGAGGGAGTCAAACGACTGCAGTGGCGGAGGATAGGGGATTCGAACCCCTGAGGGCTTGCACCCAACCCGCTTTCCAAGCGAGCGCCATAGGCCACTAGGCGAATCCTCCGCCGGAGAGGTTACCTGGTTGCTGGGGTGGGCGACGAATCGGTGGGGAGCTAAGCCCGAGTCGGCGTTGGGTGGGCTTGCCCCGTAGACTCTGCGCAACCCCTCATGCGGCGACATCTCACTGAACTCCCCCAGGGCCGGAAGGCAGCAAGGGCAGGTGGGCTCTGTTGGGTGCATGGGGGGCCTTTTCTTGCCTCTTGACTTGGACACCTGTCCACTTACACACTTAGACACGTGTCCAGATGGGATGGCAGTGCGGCGAAGTTGATCGCTGCTGCGCGCCAAACCCTCGCCACCACGGCGTACGACGACCTCACCGTGCGCTTAGTCGCCAAAGAGGCAGGGGTGGCTCCCGCGACGGCCTACAACCACTTCAAGTCCAAGCAGCACTTGGTGGCCGCGACGTACCTCGACCTCCTAGAAAACAACCCGATTCAGGATCAGCCTGCCGCTGACGCGCACGAGCGGCTCTCGAATCTCTTCACCCGACTGCTCGGACTTCTCGATGACTGTCCGGAGATTGCCGCGGCTGCCACCGTGGCCATGCTGGCCGACCAGCCCGACGTCAAACAGGTCCGCACTCGAATCGGGCGATTGATGCGGGCCAACTTGAGCAAGGCGCTGGCCCCCGATGGTGACGTGGATGAGCGGGTGCTGACCACGCTCGAAATCGCCTGGGCCGGAGCACTCATGCGCTCGGGGCTGGGACACATCCCACGCGAGCAGGCCACCAAGGAACTTAACGATCTCGCCCATCTAGTCCTCAAAGGCAGCCAATGATTTTCGACCCCTATGACTACGAAACTCAAGAGAACCCTTACCCGACGTACGCGAAGTTGCGTGCCGAGGCGCCGGTCTATCGCAACGACGAGCGCGACTTTTGGGCGCTGTCGAAGCACGCCGACATTTTGGCTGTGCTGAAGGATGAGAAGCGGTTCAGCAACGACCACGGCGTCTCGCTCGATCCCAGTTCGTGGGGCCCCAACGCCCACTCTGTGATGAGCTTCTTGGCGATGGACCCTCCTGACCAGACCAGGCTGCGCAAGTTGGTCAGTCGTGGGTTTACCCCCCGCCGGGTTGCGGAGATGAGTGAGCAGATTCGCCGGATCAGCGTCGAGCACCTCGAGCCCGCCCTCGAACAAGGCACCTTCGATTGGGTCGATGACTTCGCCGGCCGAGTGCCCATGGACGTCATCTCCGAAATGGTGGGGGTGCCCAGAGCAGACCGCGCCGAGCTACGCCGACTGGCTGACCTCGTGGTGCACCGCGATGACGGTGTGTACGACGTGCCAGCCGAGGGCATCGCAGCCACCTTGGATTTGGTCGTCTACTACCAAGAGATGGTCAATCAGCGGCGCAGGAGCCGCACCGACGACCTGACCAGCGCCCTGATTGACGTCGAAGCTGACGGAGAGCGGCTCACCGACAACGAGATCATCTCCTTCCTCTTCCTCATGGTGGTGGCCGGCAACGAGACCACCACCAAACTCCTCGCCAACGCTGTGCACTGGGGTGCGGCTAACCCTGACCAACTGCGCAAGCCGCTCAACGACCCGAGCCGGATCAGCGACTGGGTGGAGGAGACCCTGAGATACGACACCTCTAGCCAGGTGCTGGCCCGCCGGGTCAACGCGGACGTGCAGATCAGAGGCGTCGACATCGCCAAGAACGAGCGCCTCATCGTGCTTCTGGGCAGCGGCAACCGCGACGAGGACGTCTTCCCCGATCCTGACAAGTACGACCTCGACCGAGGCAGCGAACAGTGGGCCGAGCACATCAGTTTCGGCAAGGGCCGCCACTTCTGCCTAGGCGCCAACCTGGCCCGGCTCGAAGCCAACATCGCGTTGGCCGAACTCGCCCAGCGGGTGTCCTCGATCGAAGCCGATCCTGCTCAAGCCGAGCGGGTGCACTCCATCAATGTGCGCGGCTTCGCGCACCTTCCGATCACCGTGGTGCCCGCATGAAGCACCCAGACCGCAGACCGATCGCGATTGCCGGTGCGTCCAGTGGCATCGGTGCCGCGACTGCAGTGTTGCTCGCTGAGCACGGATATCCGGTGGCGCTGGGCGCTCGACGTACTCAACGAGTCGAAGAACTCAGCGAACAGATCAAAGCCAAAGGTGGCGAGGCGTTTGCTGCCTCACTCGACGTGCAAGACCCCGCAAGCGTCAATGCCTTTGCGGCAGCCGCTGAGTCAGCACTAGGCCCAATCGAGGGGCTGGTGATGTCGAGTGGCATCAACTCCCCTGGGAGCGCCTGGGAGGTGGGTGCCGAGCGGGCCGCCGAAATCCTCGACGTCAACGTGATCGGGGCCTATCGCTTGCTCGACGCATTCGCCCCAGGCATGGTCGAGCGCCAGCGCGGCGACTTGGTCTTCATCTCCAGCGATTCCAGCACCACTCATAGGCCGCGTACGGCGGCGTACAACGCCAGCAAAGCCGGCATCGATGCGCTCGTGCTCACCTTGCACAAGGAACTCGAAGGCACAGGAGTGCGCGCCTCAGTCGTGCGTCCTGGGCCAACCATGACCGAGATGGGCACGGGCTGGCCCGGCGACGAACTCGTGAAGGTGTTTGAAGACTGGACGACCTTCGGCCTAGCTCGGCACTCCCAGTTCTTGCCCGCGGAGGCGTTGGCCACGGCCATTTGGACGATCATCAGCGCCCCCCGAGGCACCCATTTCACCGAAATCAATGTGCAACCAGAAGCCCCCGTCAAGAAGGTGGACAAGCAGTGACTATCCAAAGTGTCTCGGTGGCAACCGCAGGCGAACAGACCAACCTCGAAGACATGCGCACCGACCCGATCGGGTTGCTCGAGCGGACCTATGCCGAGTGCGGCGAGCTAGGCCACATCCAGTTGGGCCCCAAAGATGTCTATCTCGTCGTGGGCGCGGAGAAGCAAGAGATCTTCTTCCGTGCACCCGAGGAGGTGCTCGACCAGGGTGAGGCCTACCCCTTCATGAAGGCGATCTTCGGCGAAGGGGTCGTCTTTGACGCCTCACCTGAGCGACGCCAAGAGATGCTGCGCAACCAGGCGTTGCGCGGTGAGCAGATGCGTGGTCACGCCCAGACCATCGAGGCCCAGATCAAGCAGATGGTGTCCAAGTGGGGCGACGAAGGTGAGATCGATCTGCTGGACTGGTTCGCTGAGCTCACCATCTACACCACATCGGCCTGCCTAATTGGCGAGCGCTTCCGCAACCAGATCGACGGACGATTCGCCAAGCTCTATCACGACCTTGAGCAGGGCACCGACGCGATGGCGTTCGTTGATCCGTACGCCGACTTGGAGTCGTTCCGCCAGCGCGACGCAGCCCGAGTGCTGCTGAAGGAACTAGTCCAAGAGATCATCGATGAGCGAGCACAGTCACCCAAGGTGCCGCGCGAGGAGCGCGATCTGCTCGACGTACTCGTCTCATTGGGGTCGTTCTCCACCGATCAAATCACCGGGATGTTCATCTCGATGATGTTCGCGGGCCACCACACCACC
>WBZQ01001680.1_pt1 | contig 14993 bp, 12 predicted proteins | sample 5204251 | NCBI WGS metagenome assembly WBZQ01 (sample SAMN12412402, study PRJNA552823) | activated sludge metagenome | isolation source: activated sludge from nitrification reactor of wastewater treatment plant... | place: USA: Virginia | collected 2017-09 | reverse complement strand
CTCCCCGCTCTCCACCAGGCCGCCTTCCGATCCGGGTGGGATGAAGCGCGGGTCATGCGCGGCGGCGCCGACCTGCGCCAGGGAGATGGTGCGGTCGGTGCCGGCGACGCGGAACAGGCCGTCGGCATATTCGATATCGACGACCGCGGCTTCCAGCACCTCGGCCGCCAGCTTCTTCGCCGAGTCGAGCACTTTGTCCACCGCCAGCATGACCGCCCCGCCGCCGATGCACAGCGCGCCGGAGCCGCCATTGCCCTTGCCGAACGGGATCAGGTCGGTGTCGCCGCCGTCCCAGATGATGTTCTCGATCGGGATGCCGAACCGGTCGGCGACGATCTGGGTCATGGTGGTTTCCAGCCCCTGGCCCACCGACATCGACCCCGACCGCAGCACGAGCTTGCCGTCCTCCAGCAGACGGAGTTCCGAGAAATCCTTGGCCGGGCGCAGGAACGGCCCGCCCGCGACCTCGATGCAGTTGGTCAGGCCGATGCCGCGCAGCTTGCCGCGGGCCTTGGCCTCGGCGCGTCGTGCCTCGAACGCCTCCAGCTCCGCCATTTCGGCGGCGAGCTGCATGTTCCCCTCGAACTCCCCGCAGTCATAGGTGAAGGTCAGGGCGGTCTTGTACGGCATCGCCTCGGGCGGGATCAGGTTGCGGCGGCGCAGCTCGTAGGGACTGACGCCGATTTCCCGCGCGGCGACGTCGATCAGCCGCTCGATCACATAGGTCGCCTCGGGCCTTCCGGCGCCGCGATAGGCGGCGGTGGGCACGGTGTGGGTCATGATGCCGTGGCACTCGGCCGCGATCGCCGGGATGATGTAGGTGCCGGCGATGCCGCCGATATTGCCGACGCCCCAGCCGGAGCGGCCGGAGGTATAGGCGCCCAGGTTGCAGTCCCACCGCATCTTCAGCGCGGTGAATTTTCCGTCCGTGTCCAGCCCGAGTTCCGCGGAGATGTGCATCTCGCGCGCCTGTTCGTCGGTCAGGAAGCCCTCGGTGCGGTCGGCGATCCATTTGACCGGGCGGTTCAGCTTCTTCGCCGCCCAGGTGACGAAGACCTCTTCCACGTGCACGCCCGACTTCATGCCGAAGCTGCCGCCGACATCGCCGGGGATGACGCGGATTTCGGTGGGCTTCACGTTGAAATTGCCGTTCGCCATGCCGTTGCGCAGGTTGAACGGCGACTGGTGCGCGGCATGCACGACGGGGCGGCCATCCGGTCCGATCTCGGCCCAGACGCCGCGCGGTTCCATCGTGTTGGCGGTGACGCGGGAGACGGTGAATTCCAGCTTCGTCACATGCGCGGCCGCGGCCAAGTTGGTGGCGGTGGCATCCGCGTCGCCGCGCTTCCAGACGAAGCCGATATTGTCGGCGTAGTCGTCCCAGACCGGCGGCGCGCCAGGCGCCTGGGCTTCCTTGACGCCGGTGACGATGGGCAGTTCCTCATACTCAACCAGCACGGCCTCGGCTGCGTCGCGGGCTTGGGCGATCGTCTCGGCCACGACGGCGGCCACGGCTTCCCCCACGAAGCGCACGCGGGAGGATGACACCAGCGGGCGATGCGTCTTGGCCGACGGGCTGCCATCGGGCCGGGTGAAGCCCAGGCCGCCCGGGATCGGCGCGACATCGGTCAGGTCGGCTTCCGTATAGACCGCGACCACGCCCGGCATCGCCTTGGCGGCTTCGGTGTCCAGCCCGGTGATCCGCGCATGCGCGTGCGGGGAGCGGACGAAGATCACGGCCAGTGTCCCGGGCGCCTTGCCATCGGACGCGTAGTTGCCGCCGCCCGTCAGCAGGCGCTGGTCTTCCCGGCGGCGAACGGATTTCGTCTGCACATCGCTCATGGTCTGTGTCCTTTCGTCGTCGGGTCGAGGTCGCATGTTCCGCGCGGGCGTGGCCGACGGATAGGCACAGGATGCCTTACTTCCCGAACTTTCGCATCGCGGCCAACGCCTGGTCCATGTCGTTGGTCAGGTCGTCGACGTCTTCCAGTCCGATATGCAGCCGCACCACGGGGCCGGCGAACGCGCCCGATCCGGCGGTGCGGGTGACGAAGCCGGTGGTCGGCACGGCCAGGCTCTCATAGCCGCCCCAGGATGCGCCGATGCCGAACAGTTCCAGCGCCTCGCAGAAGGCGTGCGACGCCTCGACCGAGAATTCCGGCTTGAACTCGACCCCGAACAGGCTGCATGCGCCGGTGAAGTCGCGCCGCCAGATGTCGTGGCCGGGGGCGCCGGGTAGGGCGGGATGCAGCACCTGCGCGACCTCGGGGCGCTTGCGCAGCCAGTGGGCGACATGGATCGCCGCCTCCATCTGCGTTTGCAGGCGGATCGCCATGGTGCGCATGCCGCGCAGGGTCAGCCAGCAATCATCGGGGCTGGCATACATGCCCAGGGCACGGGTGCCGGCGTGCAGGGTCTGCCAGTCCTCGTCGCTGTTGACGGTGATCGAGCCGATCAGGATGTCGGAGTGGCCGGCCGGGTATTTCGTCGCCGCCTGGATCGAGACATCGACGCCATGCTTGAACGGCTGGAAGTGATGGATGCCCCAGGTGTTGTCCATCAGCACCTTGGCCCCGCCGGCATGCGCGGCGCGGGCGATGGCGGGGATGTCCTGCACCTCGAACGTATGGCTGCCGGGGCTTTCGGTGTAGACGACCTTGGTGTTCGGCCGCATCAGGGCCGAGATGCCGGCCTCATCGATTTCCGGATGGTAGTAGGTCGTTTCGACACCGAACTTCTTCAGCATGCCGTCGCAGAAATTGCGCGCGGGGCCGTAGACATGGTCGGGCATCAGGCAGTGGTCGCCACCCTTCAGGAACGACAGCAGCGGCGCCGTCACCGCGGCCAGGCCCGAGGGCACGATATAGCAGCGCGTGCCGCCCTCGACCGCGGCGATCGCGTCTTCCAGCGCCCAATGGGTTTCCGATCCGCCCAGGCCGTAGGTCAGCACGCGCTCGCCGCGCCGCGCCTGCATCGCCTGGCGCTGCTTGACGGTCGGCACCAGCACGGTCGAGCCGCGCAGCAGCGGGGGGTTGACGAACCCGTGCTCGGTTTTCGGTCGACGCGCGATATGGGACATCGTGGTGCGGAAGCCGCGTTTCTTGTCGGTCATGATCAGCCGGCCTCCACTTTGGTGTCGGGGCGTCCGCCCCATTCGGTCCAGGACCCGTCATAGACGGCGCCCTCGGGCAGGCCGGCGAGACGCAGGCCCATGGTCAGGATGCAGGCGGTGACACCCGAGCCGCAGGAGGTGATCACCCCCCGGTTCGCGGTGACGCCGGCGGCGGCGAAGCGTGCCTTCAGGTCGGCGACCGGCTTGAATGTGCCATCGGCGTTGAGCAGGTCGGTGTAGGGCAGGCTCGCCGCCCCGGGCATGTGGCCCGAGCGCATGCCGGCGCGCGGTTCCGGCGTGGCACCGGTGAAGCGGCCGGCGGCGCGCGCGTCCAGCACCAATTCTGCCTGGGTCTCGACATTGCGGATCACGTCGCCGACGCCGCGCAGGCGGGCGGCGCGGTAGTCGGGGCGGAACGTGGCGGGCGCGGGTGTCGTCGCCGAACCGTCCTGGGTCGGACGCCCCTCCTTCATCCATTTCGGCAGGCCACCATCCAGCACGGCGGCGGCGTCATGCCCGAACAGGCCCATCAGCCACCAGCCGCGCGCGGCCGAGGCCAGGCCCTTCTGGTCGTAGAACACGATCCGCGTCGTGTTCGACACGCCCATCGCACCCATCAGCTTCGCGAACCGGCCGGGGGTCGGGACCATGTGCGGCAGGTCGGTGTCCTGGTCCGCCACCTCATCGATGTCGAAATAGCGGGCGCCTTGGATATGCGCCTTGAGGAATTCGGCCTTGCCGTCCTTCGGCTCGTTCGGGAGGTATTTGGTCGCGTCGAAGACCACGAGGTCGGGCTTGCCCAGTTCCCCCGCAAGCCAGTCGGTCGTCACAAGCGGACCCATCGATGCTCCCCTCTTGGATTATCAGCGTGACCGGCAGTGTGGGCAGCGATGGCGGTAAGTCAATCCGGCGCAGCGTCCCCGGGCTTGGTGTCGATCAAGGTGATGCCGCGTCCTCGACCAGTACCACGTGCAGCCGGCGTGGGCCATGCGCACCCAGTTCCAGGGTCTGCTCGATATCCGCCGATCGGGACGGACCGGTGACCAGCATGACGTTGCGCGGCATCGCGCCAAATTCCGTGCGCAGCTTGTCCCAGGCTTCCTCATACGCTCCGACCAGCCGCGAGGCTCGCAACACGACGATTTCCGTGTCCGCCAGCACGTTCAGGGTCGTCGGCCGCTCGGGCGCGCTGGGCAGCATCAGGGTTCCGGTCTCCGCGATTGCCGCGAAGGCGTGCTGCACGCTGACGGCGTCGGTCGGTTCCGCCCGTCCCTCGCGGATCGACAGCAGGGGCCGATTGGACCAGGGGATCGCCTGCAACTCCGGGTGTGGGGCCATCACCATGGCGCTGGGCAGGTTCTGTTCGGCCAGATAGCTCGCCACTGCATCGGGCACCTGGTCGAGGTCGGCCACGCGTGCCACGGTCCCGAATTCCTTCTCGACGTTGCGAACGAACAGGGCGATCTGCTCCGCGTGCGGCAGGCGCGACCGGGCCGGAATCAGATGGCGTGGGTGTCGTTCCAGCCGCCCGCGCAGCATGGCGACCTGGTCAGCCGGCAGTGGACCGCGCCGCAGACCCCGCCGAATCGCGTTCAGAACAACCTCCCGGCTCATGTCAGACCCGTCCCGCGCGCTGTTCCCGCGCGTAGCGGGCGAAGAACGTCTCGCCTTCCGGTGCCGGCAGGTCGCGCCCCGCGGTCCAGCCGCGTGCCAGGGGGAGACCGGTGAAATGGCCCCGACCGCGCGCCATCCACCGCAGTGCCCGGACTGCCAGGCCCGTCGCCATGCGGTAGAGCTGTGGCCGACGAGCGAGAAACGCCCAGAGGCCGAGATTGGTGCGGACCGTGGTGGGGGTCAGATGCCGCTCGAATTCCCGCTCCCGCCAATGGCGCATCAACTTGGGCAGGGGAATGCGCACCGGACAGACGCTTTCGCACTTGCCGCAGAAGGTGGAGGCATTGGGCAGGTGCCCCGCCTCCTGCACGCCGACCAGGCTGGGGGTCAGCACCGAGCCCATCGGACCGGGATAGACCCAGCCATAGGCGTGTCCGCCCACCGCGCCATAGACCGGGCAATGGTTCATGCAGGCGGCGCAGCGGATGCAGCGCAGCATGTCCTGGAACTCGGTGCCGATCATCCCCGACCGGCCATTGTCGATCAGGATGACGTGGTATTCCTCGGGTCCGTCCAGGTCACCCGGGCGGCGCGCACCGGTAGAGAACGTGGTGTAGACCGAGAAATCCTGCCCCGTGGCCGACCGCGCCAGAACGCGCAGCAGAGACGTGCAGTCCTCGATGGTGGGCACGCATTTTTCGATGCTGGCCAACACGATATGCACCCGCGGCAATGTCTGGGTCAGATCGCCATTTCCTTCATTGGTGACGATGACACTGGATCCGGTTTCCGCGATCAGGAAATTGGCGCCAGTGATGCCGACATCCGCGGCGAGGAATTTCTCGCGCAACCGCGTCCGCGCCTCGGTCAGGATGTCGCGCCGTTCCGCGAAAACCCGATCCGCCGGCAGATCCGTGTGCGCCTTGCGGAACGCCGCCTCCCAATCCTCCATATTCAAATGGAACGCTGGCGCAATGATGTGGCTCGGCAGTTCATGGCGAAGCTGGATGATGTATTCGCCCAGATCGGTCTCGACCGGTGTGATCCCGTGCTTTTCCAGGTGTTCGTTGACGGCGATTTCCTCGCCGATCATCGACTTGCCCTTGGTGACGGTGCGCGCGCCGGCCTTCTGGCAGATGGCCAGCACCGCATCCCGTGCGGCGGCGGCGTCAGCGCACCAATGCACCGTCCCGCCCGAGGCGATCACGTTGCGCTCGTATTCTTCGAGATAGAAATCCAGATAGGCCAGCGCATGGTTCTTGATGTCGCGGGCAACGTCGCGCAGTTGCTCGAACTCCGGCAGGCCCGCAACCGCCGCGGTGCGGCGCGCGATGAAGCTGGGTCCGCTGCGTGCCAGCGCCTTCTGCAGCCCGGCATTGCCCAGCGCCTTGTGGGCGTTTTCCTTGAAGGCGTGGGAGGTGGCGGTCAGCATGGCGGCAGGCTCCTGATCGCCGGGTTGTACTCGCGTGCTGGCGGCTAGGCCACCGTCTTTGCCAGGGAGTCGAAGGCCTTCAGTCGCCTGATCAGGGCCGGCATGTCACGCAGCGCGATCATGTTGGGCCCGTCGGATGGCGCGTGATCCGGGTCTGGATGGGTTTCGATGAACACCGCGGCCACCCCCACGGCGAGCGCGGCGCGAGCCAGGACCGGCGCGAATTCGCGCTGCCCCCCCGATGATCCACCCTGGCCGCCCGGCTGCTGCACCGAATGGGTGGCGTCGAACACCACCGGATAGCCGGTGCGCGCCATGATCGGCAGGCCACGGAAATCGGTCACCAGCGTGTTATAGCCGAAGCTCGCGCCCCGTTCGCACAGCAGGATCCTGTGGTTGCCCGTGCTGGCGATCTTGGCCGCGACATGCTGCATGTCCCACGGAGCCAGAAACTGGCCCTTTTTCACGTTGATCGCACGTCCGGTTTCCCCGGCCGCCAACAGCAGGTCGGTCTGCCGGCACAGAAACGCCGGGATCTGCAGGACATCCACGGCCTCGGCCGCGGGGGCGCACTGGTCGGCGGCATGCACATCCGTCAGCACGGGCAGGCCGGTCGATTCCCGAACTTCCGCCAGAATGGCCAAGCCTTCCGCCATACCGACCCCGCGCTGCGCGTTGACCGAGGTGCGGTTCGCCTTATCGTAGCTGGACTTATACGTGATGGGCACACCCGTATCCAGGGACAGGTCACGCAGGGCGGCGGCCACCTCCAGCGCGTGGGATCGCGATTCGATCTGGCAGGGACCCGCGATCAGGACGAACGGGCGATCATTGGAGATCGCGATCCCGCCCACGGTCACCACGCGATTCACAGTCTGTTCCATTCAACCCTGCCCCTGCTCGTGGTCGATCCTATCGCGGATCGGCCACTTGGGGAATCCGACTCCAGGCCGGAGGTTTTGCCGGGGCAGTATCGCCGCCAGGTCATCATTGGATAGCCGGTTGATTGATTTACCAATTTGCAACCTTTGATAATAATCCGAGCATTCTGCCTATTGTCACGACAGAACAGGAATCCAAACATCTATGATCCGCATCACAGGATTTCCAGATTCTTGCCCCACAATTTTCGCGAATTAGGAGAATGTTCCGTGCTGACGGAGTTATCCACAGGGGTTGATCGGCGAAATGATCCGAAAAGGTCATTGATCGGTTCGGATGGGTTGTCACCGATGCAACCCTGCTGCTACCGCCGGTAGGGTCTGGAACCGGTTGGGGGGTATGTGCATGCGGGATCGAAGCGTCGGACTCTCGGCCTTGCTCGTCGGGACCGCCCTTCTGCTCGCTTGGCCGAATGCGGCGGATGCGTCTCGCGCGTCGCAGCAAACCGCGCCGTCTGGTAAGTCGGCGGGAAAAACCTCTGGCGCCCCGATGGCAAAGGCCGCACCCGCGCGCAGCGTCAAGACCGCCGTCCCGTCCGCCAAGGCGGCCGCACCGGCGGCGCGTCAGGTTGTCGTGATCACGCCAAATCGCCCGCTGATGTCGACCGCAAGGGCACAGCCCGGTGCGCCGACGCCGATGCTGATCAACAGTGGCCGCAGCCGGTCATCAGGCCCGACCGCGTTGGCTTTACGCGGTCAGCCGCCAGCGTACACCACCCCGGCCGCGCAATCCGCTTATCGCGTTGCGTATGGCCGTGGATATGCCGCCCAGTACCGTGGCCAGCTTCGCGGCGGCCGTTACGCCGCCTATTCAGCCGGTCGTGGCGTGGGCGGTGGTGGCATGTCCTGCGTGCCGTATGCGCGGTCGGCTACCGGCATGACGATCGCCGGAAATGCCTGGCAATGGTGGGATAATGCCGAAGGCCAGTACGCCCGCGGCCAGGTTCCCGAGTCCGGCAGCGTCCTTGCGTTCCGCAGCAACATGCGGATGCCGATGGGCCACGTCGCGGTCGTCAGCCATGTCGAAGGGCCGCGTGTTGTCCGCATCCATCACGCCAACTGGCCGGTCGGCGGTCGTCGTGGGGCCGTTTCGCACGGTATCGCGGTGGTAGACGTGTCGGACCGCAACGACTGGTCGGCCGTGCGCGTTGCCCTTGGCCGCGACGGCGATTTTGGGTCTGTCTATCCGACCCACGGCTTCATCTACAATCGGACCGACACGGGCGCGATCCGGACCGCTACCCGCACACCGGCCCCGATGCTGGCGCTGAACGCGCCGCCGGCGGATCTCCGTGGCCGCTACGACCGCAATCGGGCGCAATACGCCGACCGCGCCTATGACGAGGTCGCCGAAGCACCCGCCCAACAGCGCAGTGTGCCGCAGCGCACCGGATACGTCGCGCCAATCGCACCTTATCCGGTGGTCATCCCGAGCGCGGTGTTCAACGGCGGGAACTGAGGCGCGTCCGCGGCTAACGCGTGTCGGCCACTTGCTGCAACAGCAGCACGGCCCGTCTGAGTCGAGCGATCCCGCCGCGCACATGCCCGGCATCACACATGCGGCGCCCTTCCTCGGTCAGGCTGATCACCTCGGCAGACGGCGCAAGATGCGCGGTAAACATCAGCGCATCCAGCCGTTCGGTCAGATGCGCGCAGTAGTCCTGCGAATGACTGGTGATTCGCGGCGCCGTGTCATCGTCCGCCATGGCCCGATCGGACCACGACAAGCCGGCGGCCAGGACTAACAGCCCCAGAGCTGCCGCTCCAGCCCGAACATCGCGCGCACCGACCATGGCCCCTGATATCGGATTTTGTCTGTGCAACGAATGGTGCTCACATGACAAGGCGGTAATGCCGATCGGTCCCCTGCCTGGTCTCTGACCAGTCCCCCCTTCCGTGCCTTTGTGATTTCTGCGACCGTGGTCATCATGAATGATGCCATACCCTCGCTGGCGATCGATCCCGATGCGCTGGCCTTGCACCGCGATCTGGTGACGCTGGACACCCATATCGACATTCCATGGCCGACCGGCCCCTCGGCGTTCGAGGACGGGACGCGCAAGGTGGATATGCCGAAGATGGTCCGCGGCGGCCTGTCGGCGGGGTGCTTCGTCGCCTATGTCCCGCAGGCGACGCGCACCCCCGCGAACGAGGACGCCGCCTTCAACCGCGCCGTCGCGATGCTTGAACATATCAACGCCCTGGGTCGCACCGAGGCCGGCATCACGGTTCGGGTCACCCCGACCGCCGACGCCGTGGAAGCCGCCAAGCGCGACGGGGTGATCGCGATCGTCCCGGTAGTGGAAAACGGGTTCGCGGTCGGCACCGACCTGACCCGTATCGCGCGGTTCCGCGCCCTGGGAGCAAGGTACCTGACGCTGACCCACAACGGCCATAACGCGGTGGGTGATTCCTGCAATCCCCGCCGTGACCTGGGTGATCGCGAGGCCGAACACGGCGGGCTGTCGGATTTCGGACGTGATGTGGTGCGGGAACTGAACCGTGTCGGCATGCTGGTGGACGTCGCCCATGTCTCGCGCGACACCATGCAGCAGGCGGCCGAGGTGTCGCGGACCCCGATCGTGTCCACGCATTCCTGCGTCAGTGCGTTGTGCGACCATTCTCGCAACATGACCGACTGGCAGCTCGACATCATCCGCGACGTCAAGGGCGTCATCCAGATCACGGCGGTGTCCGCATTTCTGAAACCCAATGCCAAGCCCGAGGACGTAACGACCGCCGATTTTTGCGACCATGTCGACTACGCGGTCCGGCGCATCGGCATCGACCATGTCGGCATCTCGTCCGACTTCGATGGCGGGGGTTGGTTCAGCAATTGGCGCAACGCGGGCGATTCGGCGAACCTGACGGCCGAGTTGGTGCGTCGGGGCTACGACCGGGATGCCCTCACGAAGCTGTGGGGCGGCAATTTCCTGCGCGTGATGCGGGTCGCGGAACAGGCGGTCGGATAATGCGCACGGTCACCCTGCCAGGCGGCGAGACCGTACCAGCCCTTGGCCAGGGCACATGGTACATGGGCGACCGCAAGGCCAATGCCCGGGCCGAGGCGGACGCGCTACGCCTGGGTATCGACCTGGGCATGACACTGATCGACACAGCCGAGATGTATGGCAATGGAGGCGCCGAGGAAGTGGTGGCAATGGCCGCCGTCGGGCAGCGCGACAAGCTGTTCATCGTCAGCAAGGTCTATCCGCACAACGCCTCCCGCAGCGGCGTGCCGGCGGCTTGTGAACGCAGCCTGAAGCGACTGAAGACCGACCGGATCGATCTGTACCTGCTGCACTGGCGCGGGTCCCATCCGCTGTCCGAGACCGTCGCCGCGTTCGAGAAACTGCGAGCCGAGGGCAAGATCCGGTACTGGGGCGTGTCGAACCTCGACACCGACGATATGGAGGAATTGGCCGCCGTCCCGCATGGCGGGCACTGTGCCGCCAACCAGGTGCTGTACCACCCCAACAGCCGTGGTATTGAGTTCGACCTGCTGCCCTGGTGCGCCCACCGAGGCACGGTCGTCATGGCCTACTCGCCGCTGGGGCATTCCGTGCAGCGCCTGCTTGGTTCCAAGGCGCTGCGCGCGGTCGCGGGTCGTCACAACGCCACACCGGCGCAGGTCGCGATTGCGTGGGGGGTACGACATCCGCACGTGATCTCGATTCCGAAAGCGGCGGACCCGAGCCATGTGCGGGATAACGCGAAGGCGGCCGACCTTGTGCTGACCGCCGACGACCTGGCCGAGATCGATCAGGCCCATCGGCCCCCGACGCGCAAACAATCGTTGGACCTGCTGTAGCGGCGGCGTCCGACGGTCCCGCGGGACAAGACCGCCGTGACCGGAAGGTGCTTGCCTTGCCGGCCCGTCGCGGTATGACAATGGCGGACGGGCGGTTAGCTCAGCGGTAGAGCGTCTCGTTTACACCGAGAGGGTCGGCGGTTCGAACCCGTCACCGCCCACCATCTGTCACCCCTTCACCGATCCGGTCAGACCGGAAACGTAGTGCTCGACGAAGAACGAGTAGACGAGCGCGACTGGGATCGACCCCAGCAGCGCGCCGGCCATCAATGATCCCCAGAAGAACACATCACCACGCACCAGTTCCGACACCACGCCGACCGGGATCGTCTTCTGCTCTGATGATGACAGGAACACGAGCGCGTAGATGAACTCGTTCCACGACAGCGTGAAGGCGAAGATCCCCGCGGACAGGATGCCAGGTACCGCGACCGGCAGAATGATGTACAGAATTGCCTGGAATCGCGTTGCGCCGTCGATGCGGGCGCACTCCTCCAGTTCCTTCGGAATCGCCTTGAAGTAGCCCATCATCAGCCATGTGCAGAACGGGATCAGGAAGGTCGGGTAGGTCAGGATCAGCGACCATGGCGTATCGCCCAGGTTCAGCGTGCGGATCGTATCGGCCAGCGGGATGAACAGCAGGGTCTGCGGCACCAGGTAGGTGACGAAGATGCCCGTTCCCAGGCTGCCGGCGAACGGGAACTTCAGGCGCGACAGCGCGTAGCCGGCGAACACGCCGCACAACAGAGAGATACCGGTGGATGCCAGCGAGATCACAATCGTGTTGAACATCCACGTCGAGAACAGCGTCTCCTCGAACAGCATCATGACGTGTTCGATCGTCGGATTCATCGTCCAGAACGGATTGTAGTTCCGGGCGTTCCACGGACGGTACAATTCGCCGTCCGGGCGGAACGTGGTGATGACCATCCAGTAGAACGGAAACAGCAGCACGATGACAAATCCGCCCATTGGCAGACGGAAATTGACCCAGCGTCTCCAGCGCGCGCCCTCGATCATCGCGTTTCTACCTTACGAATATACAACAACTGCAACAGCACGACGATGAACAGGATCGGGAACATCGCGAGCGAGATGGCTGCGCCCTCGGACAGCAATCCAGTGCCGATGCCGATCTGGTAGGCGTAGGTGGCGAACAGATGCGTGGCATTTGCCGGTCCGCCGCCGGTCATCACATAGATCAACTGGAAGTCGGCGAAGGTCTGCACGACGGAAAACAGCGTCACGACCATCGTCACGGGCAGCAGCAGCGGCCATATGATGTGCACGAAGCGCTGCCAGCCATTGGCACCGTCGATCGCCGCGGCTTCCTGCAATTCCGGGTTCACCGTCTGCAACCCGGCGAGCAGGCTGATCGCGTAGAACGGCACGCCGCGCCAGACATTGACGATGATGATCGAGGTAAACGCGAGGTCGGGATCACCCAGCCAATTGATCCGCCCCGTGATGGCGCCGAGCTTGAACAGCATCCAGTTGATGACGCTGAAAGTGGGATCGAACATCCACTTCCAGGCAAAGGTCGACAGCACTGTCGGGATGATGAAGGGCAGCAGGATGAAGGCGCGTATGAACGCCTTGCCCTTGAAATGCCGGTTCAACAACTGCGCCAGCCACAAGCCCAGGATCAGCTTGATCACTGTCGTGATGAACGTATACCAGCACGTATTCCAGACGGCTGTACGGAAGATCGAATCGTTCCAGATCTTCTCGAAGTTCTTCAGCCCGACGAACGAGCCCCGAACACCGACGCGGGAATCGGTCAGCGACAACCATATCCCCTCCGCGAAGGGATAGGCGATGAAAATCCCCAGCAGGACGATCGTCGGGGCCAGCAGCAGCGCTGCCAGCCATTGCTCGTTGTCCAGAATACTTGGTTTCGCGAGCGTGGACTTGCTCGTCTGCGTCGTCGTCGCCGTGCCCATCGCCGATCTGTCCTGTCAAAGTGTCAAGCGTACCGGGAGGGCGTTGGCCGCCCCCCGGTACGCGGGTCAGCCGCCATAGACCTTGCGGAGCTCGCCGTCGGCCCACTTCACCGCGTCTTCCGCGGGCATGCCCTGAACGGCTTTGGCGTACATATCGGTGACGATGTATTTCGACAGCGCCTCGGCCGCTTTCTGGTTGGCCGGACCGGCGTAACCCGGCACACGGCCATCGGCGGCAGCGGCGCGAAACGGTGCCATCACCGGGTCTTCATCCCACATCTTGTTGGTTTCCCACGACCGTGTCGGGCCGCACGCAAACCCCTTCAGGATGGTGAACCACTTTTCGTAGTTCTCCGCGGCGTGGAACCAGCGCAGGAAATCCATCGCCTGCTTCTGGTTCTTGGAATAGCCCATGACCATCATGCTTTGGGCTGCGTGGAAGGCGTACTGCCCCGCCGGTCCTTTGGGCAGCTTGGCATGCAGGATGTCGGTCCGCATCTGCGCGCCGGAATCGGTCTTGTACTGATCTGGCCGCCGCAGGGTCTCGATGTAGATCGACGCCCCATTCAGTGTGGCCGAGATGGTGCTGGACAGGAAGGCCCGGTTGTTGTTGGTGTCGTCCCAGGCAAGCCCGCCTTCGTCATGTGCGTCCTTCCAGAACGCCGTCATGAACTTGACGGACTCGATCGTCTCCTTGCTGTTCAGCACGACGGTCTTGCCGTCCGCCTCCACCTCTTTCCCACCAAAAGACCACAGCATCGGATACGAAAAGCTCGGCGCATCGCCAACCGTGTGGCCCAGGGTCTGGCCGATCGGACGCCCCTTGGCCTTCAGCCGCTTGCCGGCCTCGCGATACGCTTCCCATGTGTCAGGGAACTGGGGAAAACCGACTTCCTCGAACCAGGATTTGCGATAGGCGATCAGGCCGCCGACGATGCAATACGGCACGGCGATCCAACGCTTGCCATCATGCGCGTTGGCCTTCGCGATGTCGTAATACCCGCCCTGCTTCGGTCCGATCTCCTCGGTCACGGAACTCACATCCGCGAGGCTTTCGGCATAAAGCTGTGGATGGCTGTTGAAGCCCATGATGATGTCGGCGCCCGCACGCGACTGGATGCCCGCGGTCGCGCGCGCCTGCAGGTCGTTCAGGCTGATGGTTTCCAGATTGATCTTGAACCCCAGCGCCTTTTCCGCGGCGGGCAAGGCCTCGCGGCGCAGATAGGTGTCGGCGGCGGGCACGAAGTCGGCCCATTTCAGCCAATGGACCGTGACGCCCTGCGCGTAGGCTGGCGCGCGTCCGGTCGCCAGGATGGTGGCGAGACCCCCACCCGAGGCATGCAGTACGCGCCGGCGGGTCACGATCGGCTTATTCACGCTCGGCCTGATTAGCTTGGCCATTGGTAGCTTCCTCCCGTCCTTGTCGTGTGAGGGACAGGTCGAGTTTGGTGATCTCGATTGTCTTGCCAGTATCCCCCAACAGGAACGCTAACGGCCCTGCCCGCCCTTGGCCAGCCCCGTCCGTCGGAAGGTGTCGAATGGATGCTTGCCCCCATGCAGGGTCGCCGCTATATGCGGCGCCTCGGCCGGAGTGTAGCTCAGCCTGGTAGAGCACTGTGTTCGGGACGCAGGGGCCGGAGGTTCGAATCCTCTCACTCCGACCAGCCGATTTCTCCCCTCGTCACGCCGCGATCAGATGGCATTCGACGACCCCGGCCTGTCCGGGTGCCGTGACCGGCGCGCGCGTCGCACAAGCGGCCACGGCGACAGGGCATCGCGGATGAAAGCGGCAACCCGCGGGCACGTTGGTTGGATCGGGCATGGCATCGCCCAGCCCGATTTCGGGAATGCCCAGGCCCGGCTCGGGCGTCAGGACCGAGGCGAGCAACGCTTTCGTGTAGGGATGCCTGGGGGCGTGGAACAGCGCGCGGGAGAGGTTTCTCTCGACAATTCGCCCGAGATACATCACGGCGACCTCGGTCGCGACATGCTCCACCACGGCCAGGTTGTGGCTGATGAAGACGTAGGACAGCCCGAACTCCCGCCGCAGTTCGGCCAGCAGGTTCAAAATCTGCGCCTGCACCGACACATCCAGCGCGCTGGTCGGCTCGTCGCAGACAACGATGTTCGGCCGCAGGAT
>WBZQ01000454.1_pt1 | contig 14994 bp, 12 predicted proteins | sample 5204251 | NCBI WGS metagenome assembly WBZQ01 (sample SAMN12412402, study PRJNA552823) | activated sludge metagenome | isolation source: activated sludge from nitrification reactor of wastewater treatment plant... | place: USA: Virginia | collected 2017-09 | reverse complement strand
CGAGGTTGGAACCGACACCGCGGATGACCACGACCTTCACATCGTCGTCGATCTCGGCGCGGTGCAGCAGGTCCGCGTACCGCAGCCGGGCGTCGGCCGTGGGGGCGTTGAGATGATCGGGCCGGTTGAAAGTGATGGTGGCGATCTTTGTCGCCGGATCCTTCGAATACAGAATAATTTCTTCGGCGCTGGACGGTTCGTACGTTGTGCCGTTTGTGCCGGTTGCGTCCTTGGTGCCGGAAATGTCGGTCATGTACTCGCTCAGATCCCTTGATATCGGTCGCGGAATGAGTCGGAATGTCCGAATCGTTCGCGAGCAGGTGGCGCGGAATGGTTTACGGAAACTATTCGACGAAAATGCCGGAAACGGTGGAAGGGCGGAACGGCCCGGGGGCCGGCAGTCCGGCCGGTGGTCGTCGTTACCTGTGGTTGGGAAGGTTGGTATGCATGGCCCGTGGGGCCCGGTCAAGGTCGTTCGGTGTCGATCACCGGTGACCTATGTCCCAAGTGAACCGCATCACACGGTGAAAGTCAATCAAGTGCTTGATTTAACTGTGTGTGGATCCGAAAAACGCCTCTGACCTGCGGTGATCCGCAGGCCAGAGGCGGTGTGAGGGGATTCGAGGTGACTACACAGGTGTGACAGGCGCGGTCCAGACGCCCACCAGCATGTCGACGAGGCCGGTGGCCATCTCTGACCAGGACGCCCGGATCGTCGGCTCGCCGTTGGCGATCGCACGCTCGCGCTGAGCGCACATCTGGATGATCAGGAACATCGAGCAGTCGACGCGTTCGGGCTGAACCTGCACGGGCAGGAACGGCAGGCACTTGAGCAGTCCGTCCATCGATGCGCGCAACGACGGCGACTGCGCGAAGGACGACTCCATCAGGATGTCGCGGAGCTCGGGATCGGTCATCATCTGGGTGCCGACCCGGGCGAACCAGGTGGGGGTGCCGATCTCGTCGAAACGGTCGGTGATGGGGCGGACCTGGCAGTCGAGCCAGTCGCGCACGTTGAGAGAGCCGGCGATCTGCGCGAGCATGGCCTCACGGGCGGGTTCGACGCTGTTGTGGAACCGCGAGACCATCGCCTCGATGAGGTCGGCCCGGCTGCCGAAGTGGTAGCCGACGGCTGCGGTATTGCCCTGACCAGCGGCTTCGGCGATCTGCCGGTTGGATACGGCGTAGATGCCGTGCTCGGCGAAGAGGCGTTCGGCGGTGTCGAGGATCAGTTCCCGCGTCGCTTCCTTCTTGCTGCTGCGACGCGTGGCGGGCCTGGCGGTACCGCCGGTTCCGGTGGGGGTGTCCTGGGAGTCGCGCAGGTTGCTCGTCATGCTCGGTGACCCTGCCTCTCTCGTGTGGGGCCGGTCGCCGATGCGGGGCTCGCGGGCGGGCGGCCGCGGCCGGTGACCGTACCTTGCGTCATTGAAGAAAGTTTACTGGGCCGGCCCTGGTCTGGGTGTCGATGGCTCAGGTGAAGGAACTCCGGCCGGCGCTGTGTGGTCACGGTTGCGGCGCTTCATCCTTGCTTGATGGTGCTGATCACGGCTCGATCAAGCGTACGCAGCGGGTGGACGTTCGGTCCGGCCGGTCTGCGGTGGTGGTGCCTCAGCGTACAAGTTCAATCAATCGCTTGACAAATTATCGCCTGGTTGCGAGTCTGCTAGTCGTGGATGAGACGTACACCACACCATGAACTGATCGTGAGTGAGTACACCTTCCGCGTCCGGGTGGGAACCGGCGTGCCCGCCGTCAACACGGATGGACCTGCCTCGTCCGGGAGCGGTGGCCCCGGGCTGTTGCGTCGCAGAATCACCCGAACTCCGGATCAATGGTGAACATCGGTGACTCATCGATATTTCTCGTGCCATATCGACTTTCGAAGGGTGGCCACAATGGCCGAAGAATTGTCAGGAAAAATCGCAGTAGTCACAGGTGCGGCTTCCGGGCTCGGCGAAGGAATTGCCGAGAAGTTTGCCGCAGAAGGGGCGAAGGTGACGGTCGCCGACATTGATGAGGCCGGTGGAGCCGCGCTGGCCGAACGACTGGGGGATGCCGCCGAGTTCGTCCGTGTCGACGTCTCCGATCCCGCCGCGATCGCCGCGCTGATCGATCACGTCGTAGCCGCCCACGGGCGCATCGACATCATGGTCAACAACGCGGGTGTCTCGGGCACCATGCACCAGAACTTCCTCGACGACGACCTGGCCGACTTCCATCGCATCGTGGACACCAACCTGCTGGGGACGATGGCCGGAACCCAGGCCGCGGCGCGGCACATGGCCGAGACCGGCGGCGGCTCGATCGTCAACATCTCCTCGATCGGCGGCATCCAGGCCGGCGGCGCCGTGATGACCTACCGGGCGTCGAAGGCCGCCATCATCCACTTCTCCAAGTCGGTGGCCATCGAGCTGGCCGAGCAGAACATCAGGGTCAACACCATCGCACCCGGCAACATCCCCACCCCGATCCTGGCCGCGTCGGCCGCCAAGATGGGTGCCGATGTCGACGCGTTCCTCACGATGGTGCGGGCCGTGATGGCGTCCAACCGGCCGTTGGCCCGCGAGGGGACCGCGCAGGACGTGGCAAACGCCGCGCTGTTCTTCGCCTCCGATCGGTCCGCATACGTGACCGGCACCCTGCTCCCGGTGGACGGCGGCACCGTCGCCGGACCGCCCAACAAACTGAAGGCGGGCGCTGATTCGCGGCCCGACTCCGGTGACTCGCGGCTCGTGGGCGCCTCGGCGTCACAAAAGTCCTGACGACGCCGGGCCGGCGCCTACTCCGGCGCCGGCCCGATCTGCTGTTGACCGATGAGTGGGACCGGCGATCGCAGATCGGCCGGAAGGGTCCATAGCATCTGGACACCAGACCCGGTATCTGCTTCAACTGCTTTCGAAAAGAGTCCGGACAGAACACCGGAACGATGTGGCCGCAAGACATTTCGTGCGACCGCCCTGCGCGCGACCACACCCGACAGCCCCATGAATCAAGGATCGAGGATGCTCCGCATGACCGAGACCGCCACAGAAGTCCAGAACGACACCCCGTACTTCCCGATGGACCGGGACATGCGGTGTCCGTTCGCGCCACCGGAGGGCACCCGCCTGCTGCGGGAGAAGAACCCGGTGAGCCAGGTGGAGATCTGGGACGGCTCCACGCCGTGGCTGATCACCGGTCTGGCCGAACTCAAATCGCTGCTCAAGGACTCCCGGATCAGTGTCGACGAGTCCAGGGAGGGCTTTCCGCACTGGAACGAGGGCATGAAGGCCAATGTCGCCATGCGCCCCAAGTCGGTGTTCAACAGTGATGGCAAGGAGCACTCGCACTTCCGCCGGATGATGACCAAGGCGTTCACCCCCAAGCGGGTCAACGCGCTGCGGCCGTTCCTGCAGGAGACCACCGACAAGCTGATCGCCGACATGCTGGCCGGTCCCAAGCCCGCCGATCTGGTGACATCACTGGCGCTGCCGCTGCCGTCGATCGTCATCTCGCAGATGCTGGGTATCGGGTACGAGCATCACGACTTCTTCCAGGAGAACGCGGTCAAGAGCGTCGACCGCTACGCCACACCCGAACAGAACATGGAGGCCTTCGCGGCCATGTTCATGTTCATGTACGAGCTGGTGGAAAAGAAGATGGCCGAACCCACCGACGATGTGATCAGCGACTTCGCGATCCGCGCCCGCGACGGCGAGATCGACGCCGCCGAGGCCGCACAGATGGGCCTGGGACTGCTCATCGCCGGCCACGAGACCAGCGCCAACATGATCTCCCTCGGTGTGCTCGCGCTGCTGCAGAACCCCGATCAACTCGCGATCATCAAGGACACCGACGACGAGGACGTGATCGCCAACGCCGTCGAGGAACTGATGCGCTACCTGGGAATTATCCACAACGGGCAGCGCCGCATCGCCGTCGAGGACATCGAGATCTCCGGCCAGACCATCAAGGCCGGCGACGGGGTGATCGTCGAACTGGCCTCCTCCAACTGGGACCCTCGCGCCTTCGAGAACCCTCAGACCCTGGATCTACGACGTAATGTGGTGCAGCACACCGGGTTCGGTTTCGGTCCGCATCAGTGTATCGGCATGATGCTGGCTCGTGCCGAGCTGCAGATCGTTTTCAAGTCGATTTTCCGGCACGCCCCCGACCTCGCCGTGGCATGCGCACCCGACGAGATCGAGTACAAGTCCGACCGGCTCGCCTACGGCGTGTACGCGCTGCCGGTCACCTGGTAGCCGGCCGGATCATCGCTCACCGCTGAGCTTTTCAGTCAAGCAACGACTCAACGAACGAGGATCGCAATGCCCGAATGGGACCACGTCACGGACTTCCTGGTGATCGGATCGGGCGGTGGGCTGGTGGGCGCGCTGCGTGCCGCCGCCCTCGGCCTCGATGTGGTGGTCGCCGAGAAGTCCGACATGATCGGTGGCTCGACCGGTATGTCGGGCGGCATCATCTGGCTACCGGACAACCCGCTGATGAAACGGGAGGGTGTCCCGGATTCGCTCGACGACGCCCGCGCCTACTTCGACTCGGTGGTGGGCAAGGCCGACGAATGCTCGCCGGCGTCGTCGCAGGCGCGGCGGGAGACCTACGTGACGGCGGGCAACGACATGTTCACCTTTCTCGAGTCCGAGGGGGTGGAGTTCCTGCGCTGCGAGGGCTATAGCGACTACTACTCCGGCGCACGCGGGGTTGTCGGCGGACACGCGCGGTCCCGGTCGGTCGAGGCCGTGGCCTTCGACACCCGGGAGCTGGGGGAGCAGGCCACGCTGCTGCGGCCGCCGGTGGCCGGGAACCTCACCATGTACACCTATGAGGCCGGATATGTCTCCAATCTCCGCACCCGCGTGGGGATGTCGGTGATGGCTCGGGTGATGCGGCGTACCGTCGGCGGCCGGCTGCGGGGCAAGAAGCTGGTCACCAACGGTGCCGCGCTCATCGCCCATCTGCTCAAGGCGCTCGGTAGGCGGGGGGTTCCCGTGTGGACCAAGACCTCGCTCGAAGAACTCGTGGTCACCGACGGCCGAGTGGTGGGGGCGGTTCTCATCAAGGGCGGCAAGCCGATCCGGGTTCAGGCACGCGGTGGTGTGCTCCTGGCCGCCGGCGGATTCTCCCGTAATCAGCAGATGCGCGACGAGTTCTCGGCGGATCAGCCCGGCCGGGTGGAGTGGACCTCCGCCAATCCCGGTGACACCGGCGAGGTGCTGAGGCTGGCGATGGGTCTCGGAGCCGCCACTGACATGATGGACGAGGGCTGGTGGATGCCGTCCTGGCTCCTCGCCGACGGTACCCCGTCGATGACGCTGTCCGAGCGCTGCAAACCGCACTCGATCATCGTCGACGCACACGGGAATCGGTTTTTCAACGAGGCGATCGCCTATCAGGAGGCCGGTCAGCTCATGTTCGCGCATGAGAAGAAGGCCGGTGGTGCGCTGCCGTCGTGGCTGATCATCGACTCCCGGCATCGTTCGAACTACACCTTCGCGACCGCCTCACCGGGGATCACCCCGCGCAAGTGGATCGCCGACGGGGTGATGAAGAAGGCCGCCACCCTCGACGACCTGGCCCGGCAGTGCGGAATCGACCCGGTAGCGCTCGCCCGCACCGTCGAACGGTTCAACGGCTTCGCCGAAACCGGTGTGGACGAGGACTTCTACCGCGGCGAAGGTGACCACGAACGCTACCAGGGCGATGTCACCCACCAGCCCAACGCCTGCCTCGGCCCGATCTCCAAGGCGCCTTTCTATGCCGTCGCCATGTACCCCGGCGACATCGGCACCAACGGCGGACTGCTGTGCGACGAGGCGGGCCGGGTCCTGAACACCGACGGTGCGGTGATCGACGGCCTGTACGCCGCCGGCAACTGCACGGCATCGGTGATGGGCCGCAAGTACCTCGGCGCCGGGGCGACGATCGGCCCGTCGGTGATCTTCTCCTACGTGGCCGCCGCCGACGCGGCCCGGCAGGCGACCGCAGCCGGGGAACCGGCGACCGAGACCCGACAGTAAACGGCAACAAGCACTTTCCCGCCAGCAACAGCCCATGTGAGAGGCCATCCCGTGACCAGTACCGCAAGTCAGAGCATTGCGAACCCCGTGAAGTACGACCCCTACGATCTGGTGCTGAATGCCGACCCGTATCCGGCGTTCTCCGCGATCCGCGAGGAGCAGCCGCTCTATTACAATGCCGATCACGACTTCTACGCGCTGAGCCGGTACGCCGATGTCAATGCGGCGCTGGTCGACTTCAAGACGTTCAGCTCCGCCCGCGGCGCCATCATCGAACTGATCAAGGCCAACATCCCGATCCCTCCCGGCGTGGTGATCTTCGAGGATCCGCCGATCCACGACATCCACCGGAAACTGTTGTCGCGCATGTTCACCCCCAAGAAGGTGCTGGGCCTGGAAGACCAGATCCGGGAGTACTGCGCCGCCTGCCTCGACCCGCTGGTGGGTACCGGCAATTTCGACTTCGTCAAGGACCTCGGTTCGCAGATGCCGATGAAGGTGATCGGCATGCTCCTGGGCATCCCCGAGGAAGATCAGAGCATCATCCGCGACTTCGCCAACGACCAGATGCGCACCGAGGACGGCAAGCCGATGAAGGCCGCCGAGGAGGGCATGACCACCGCCGACAACTTCGAGGCGTACATCGACTGGCGGGCCGAGCACCCGTCCGATGACATCATGACCGAACTGCTCAACGTCGAGTTCAAGGACGAGGAAGGGGTGGTCCGCCGGCTGCGCCGCGAGGAACTGCTCACCTACCTGAACGTGGTGGCCGGTGCGGGTGCGGAAACCACCACCAGGCTGATCGGCTGGGCCGGAAAGGTCTTGGCCGAGCATCCGGACCAGCGCCGCGAACTGGCACAGGACCCGTCGCTGATCCCCAACGCGATCGAGGAACTCCTGCGTTTCGAGCCGCCCGCGCCGCATGTCGCCCGCTACGTGACCCGCGACGTCGAGTACTACGGGCAGACCGTTCCCGAGGGCAGCGTGATGCTGCTGCTGCTCGCCGCGGCCAACCGCGACTCACGCGAGTTCCCGGACGGCGATTCGTTCGACATCCACCGGAACATCAAGGCACACCTCACCTTCAGCGCGGGCCGTCACCTGTGCCTGGGGATGGCGCTGGCCCGGCTCGAAGGCCGGATCGCGCTGGAGGAGATTCTCAAGCGGTTCCCCGAATGGGAGGTGGACCTGGCGAACGCGGCGCTGTCGCCGACGTCCACGGTCCGCGGCTGGGACACCTTGCCGGCCACGTTCTGACGGCAATTCTCGAACAACGACATCTGACAATCACATCGGTAGGCACACAGGAGGATTCATGACTGGACGGGTAGCGGACAAGGTTGCCTTCATCACCGGCGCGGGCCGTGGGCAGGGACGTGCGCATGCGGTCCGGCTGGCGCAGGAGGGCGCCGACATCATCGCGATCGACGTGTGTGCGCCGATCGACGGGGTGCCGTTCGACCTGTCGAGCGAGGAAGACCTGGCCGAGACCGCGGAACTGGTCAAGGCGCAGGACCGCCGGGTGGTCACCGCCAAGGTCGATGTCCGCGACCTCGACGGCCTGACCGAGGCCGTCAAATCGGGTGTCGAGCAGCTCGGCCGCCTGGACATCGTGGTGGCCAACGCCGGAATCGCCACCGGTGGAGCGAGTCTCGGAGACATGGACTCCAAGACCTGGCAGGACATGATCGATGTCAACCTCACCGGCGTCTGGCACACCGCCAAGGTGGCGATCCCGCACATCGTCGCGGGTGGCCGGGGCGGGTCGATCGTGCTCACCAGCTCGGTGGGTGGCCTCAAGTCGTACCCGTTCTGCGGGCACTACGTGGCGGCCAAGCACGGAGTCATCGGCATCATGCGGACCTTGGCACTTGAGCTGGCGCAGAGCAACATCCGGGTCAACTCGGTGCACCCCACACAGGTCAACACCGCGATGATCATGAACGAGGCCACCTACAAGATGTTCCGGCCCGACCTCGAACACCCCGGACCCGACGACTTCGCGCCGCTGTCGCAGATGATGAACACCTTGCCGGTGCCGTGGGTGGAACCCGAGGACATCGCCAACGCCGCGCTGTTCCTGGCCTCCGACGAGTCCCGGTACATCACCGGTGTCACCCTCCCCGTCGACGCCGGCGCCTGCCTCAAGTAGCGCACCGCGAACACGACCGAGACAACCACCGCTGCAAGGGGAGAGGTATGAGCACCAACACCGCATCGAGGCGGGGCGGCATCGTCGCCCGGTACTCGTCGGGGCCTCTCAAGGCGATCGGCGGGTTGTTCCTGATGACCGCCGACGCCGTCCGGTTCGCCTTCCGCAGGCCGTTCCAGACCAGGGAGTTCATCGAACAGTCCTGGTTCGTGGCCCGGGTGTCGCTGATCCCGACGGTGCTGGTGGCCATCCCGTTCACCGTGCTGGTCAGCTTCACCCTCAACATCCTGCTGCGTGAGCTCGGCGCCGCCGACCTCAGCGGTGCGGGTGCCGCGTTCGGCGCCGTCACCCAGGTGGGGCCGATGGTGACCGTGCTCATCGTGGCCGGTGCCGGCGCCACCGCGATGTGCGCCGACCTGGGCTCGCGCACCATCCGCGAGGAGATCGACGCGATGGAGGTACTCGGCATCAACCCGGTGCAGCGCCTGGTCACCCCCCGGGTGCTGGCATCGGGTCTGGTGGCGGTGCTGCTCAACAGCCTGGTGTGCATGATCGGCATCGGTGGTGGCTATGTGTTCTCCGTGTTCGTGCAGGGGGTGAACCCGGGCGCCTTCGCGGCAGGGATCACCCTGCTCACCGGCGTTCAGGAGGTGATCATCTCCTCGGTGAAGGCCCTGTCGTTCGGGCTGATCGCGGGGATCGTGGCCTGCTATCGCGGGCTGATCGTCACCGGGGGCGCCAAATCGGTCGGCAATGCCGTCAACGAGACCGTCGTGTACGCGTTCATCGCGCTGTTCGTGGTGAACGTCGTGATCACCGCCGTCGGCGTGCAACTGGGATAGGAAATCGACCATGGCTGTCATCCCGTCGCAGATCCCGAGTGTCCGGTTCCCACGTCTGGCACGTGAGGTCCGCAGGCCCGTCGGAATGCTCGGGCGCCTCGGCGATCACGCGATCTTCTACGCCAGGGCGCTGCGCAGCGTGCCGCACGCGGCCGTGCATCACCGGCGCGAAACGATCCGTCTCATCGCCGAGACCAGCATGGGTGCCGGCAATCTGGCGCTCATCGGCGGCACCGTGGTGATCGTCGGATTCCTGACCCTGGCCACGGGAAGCACCCTTGCGGTGCAGGGCTACAGTTCGCTCGGCGACATCGGCATCGAAGCCCTCACCGGATTCCTGTCGGCGTTCATCAACGTGCGGATCGCCGCGCCGGTGGTGGTGGGGATCGGTCTGGCCGCCACGTTCGGAGCCGGTGCGACAGCGCAATTGGGCGCGATGCGCATCAACGAGGAGATCGACGCCCTCGAATCGCTGGGGATCAACCCGATCTCGTACGTGGTGGGCACCCGGATCGCCGCCGGCATGATCGTGATCGCGCCGCTGTACGCGATCGCGCTCATCGCCTCGTTCGCCGCCTGCCAGTTCACCACGGTGGTGCTGCTCGGTCAGTCCTCGGGACTGTACGCACACTACTTCTCCACCTTCCTCAACCCGACCGACCTGGTGTGGTCGTTCGTGCAGGCCTTTGTGATGGCATTGGCGATCCTGTTGATCCACACCTACTTCGGCTTCTACGCGAGCGGCGGACCGTCGGGCGTGGGGGTGGCCGTGGGGGACGCGGTCCGAACCTCCCTGGTCGCGGTGGTCACCGTGACTCTGCTTGTGGCCCTGGCGATCTACGGGTCCAACGGAAACTTCAACCTGTCGGGCTAGGGTATGCGGACAAGTAATGACGTGATACGGCCGCTGGCCGGGCTGGGCATGGTCGTGGTGGTCATCGCCCTGGTGGCCACCGCCATCGCCATGTTCACCGGCGCCACCTCCCGCACCGACACCGTCACGGTCCAGGCACCGCGGGCGGGTCTGGTGATGGACGTCGACGCCAAGGTGCAACTGCGGGGCGTCACCGTCGGACGCGTCGCCGCCATCCGGTACGACAACGACGACACCGCCACCATCAAGCTGGCGATGGAACCCGATCAACTGGAAAGGATCCCGGCGAACGTGGGCGTGAGTATCGCCGCGCCCACCGTGTTCGGGGCGAAAAGCGTTGAGCTGGTGATGCCGTCGCAGCCGTCGGGCAGCCATCTGCGGGCGGGACAACACCTGTCGGCACGCGACGTGGCGGTCGAGGTGAACACGGTCTTCCAGGATCTGACCGAGGTGCTGGCACAGATCCGGCCCGCCGAGCTCAACTCCGCGCTCAGCGCCATCGCGACCGGCCTGAACGGCCACGGCGACGCCCTCGGGCAGACCCTGGTGGACATGAACACCTTTCTGGGACGGGTCAATTCGCAGCTCCCCTCGCTGCGGGCGCTGCTTCGGCAGACACCGGACGTGATGAAGGTGTACGCCGACTCCAGCCTTCCGTTGCTGAATATCATGCGCAACACCAGCACTGTCAGCGACGCGGTGGTGACCGACCAGCAGAAACTGGACGCGTTCCTCACCAGCGTGATCGGGCTGTCGGACACGGGCAAGAAGGTGCTCGGCGACAACGGATCGGCCCTGGCCAAGGTACTGCGCCTGCTGGTGCCCACCACAGCCCTCACCGACGAATACAGCGAGGCGCTCAACTGCTCGCTCGAAGGTTTCGCGGATCTGGCGGTATCACCGCCCGCGGACGTGCCCGGTCTCGGGCTGTCGGCCAACTTCCTGTGGGGTATCGAACCGTACAACATGAACGACCTCCCGAAGGTGGGTGCCAAGGGCGGCCCGCAATGCATGGGAATGCCGATCAAATATCAGCAGCGCTCACCCTTCCTGATCGCCGACACCGGCGCCGACAAGTTCCACACCGGACGGAAGTCGTTGCAGCTCAACACCGAAAGCCTGCACCAGATGCTGTTCGGTCCCATCACGGACGGAGCGCCGCGATGAAATCCCAGTCGAGAAGGAGGCGATTCGACGCGACCACCGTCAAGTTCACCGCGTTCGTGACGGTGATGCTGGTGCTGGGCGCCTTCCTGTTCCTGGTGTTCAGCGACAAACGCTCGGGCGATGTGACCCGCTACCGTGCGGTCTTCGCCGACGCCTCCGGCCTCGTCTCCGGAGACACCGTGCGCATCGCCGGCGTGCGGGTGGGCACCGTCCGCGACGTCACCCTCGACGACAACAACCAGGTGCACGTGAGTTTCGACGTGGACAAGGCGCTGCCGGTGCCGGCCGATTCGGGTGCCGCCGTGCGCTACCTGAACCTCGTCGGCGACCGCTACCTGGAGATCACCGAGGGCAAGGGGCCATCCCTCATGCGTTCGGGCGCACAGATCCCGATGGAGCGGACCACCCCCGCGCTCGACCTCGACGTGCTGCTCGGCGGCCTCAAGCCGGTGATCGCCGGACTCGAACCGAAACAGGTCAACGCCCTCAGCGGCGCCGTCCTCGACGTCTTCCAGGGACAGACCACCACCGTGTCGACCCTGTTCCAGGGCAGCTCGTCACTGCTGAACACCCTCGGCGACAACATCGGTGTCATCGAGCAGGTCATCGAGCAGCTCAAAACCGTGATGGTGACCCTCAACAAGGACGGCAAGAGGTTCGGCGAGACCATCGACCGGCTCGACGGGCTGATCGGAAAGCTGGCCGCACAACGTGATCCGATCGGCAACGCGATCGCCTCGCTCGACAACGGCACCGCCACCGTGGCAAACCTGCTCACCCAGGCCCGCCCGACGCTCGCGGCGAACGTCGATCAACTCTCGCGCCTGGCCCCGAATCTGAACAAGAGCAAGGACACCCTCGACAAGTCCCTGGGCCGGGCGCCGGAGAACTTCCGCAAACTCGTCCGCACGGGCACCTACGGCAACTTCATCCAGTACTACGTATGCGCGGTGACGGTCCGGGTATCCGATCCGACGGGCAAGGTCCTCACGCTGCCGTGGATCGAGCAGACGCACGGAAGGTGCGCCGACAATGCATAGATATCGCGGCAGTGGCCTCGTCCGGGCGGGCCTCATCGGCCTGACCCTGCTCATCCTCACCGTGCTGGCCGGACTCAACACGGCCAAGGTGGGCGCCTGGTTCACCAGCATGACCTACCAGGCGGACTTCGAGGAGGCCGGTGGACTCACCGCCGGCGCCGACGTGATGGTGTCGGGCGTGCGGGTGGGCACGGTGTCCGAGGTCGAACTCCACGACGGGCTGGCCAGGGTCCATTTCACCGTCGACACCGACACCCGGCTCGGCCGTGACACCGCGGTGCAGATCCGTACCGGATCGCTGCTGGGACAACGCCTGGTCACCGTCGAACCGAAAGGTGCGGGAACGTTGCTCCCGTCGGACGTGATCCCGGTGACCCGCACCGCGTCCCCGTACTCGCTGAACGAGGCCGTCGACGACCTCACCACCAACGCCACCGACATCGACACCAAGCAGCTCAACGCATCGCTGGAGGTGCTCACCGACACGATGACCGCCATCAGTCCCGACCTCGGACCCACCCTCGACGCGCTCACCGACGTCTCGCGCGGCATCAACTCCCGCAACGACTCACTGCGTCAACTGCTGTCGGCCACGAGCGACATCACCGGGGTGATCGGTCAACGCGCGCAGAAGGTCAACACGTTGATCCTCAACGCGAATTCGCTGCTCGGGGTGCTGGTGCAGCGGCGCGAGCAGATCTCGTCGCTGCTGGTGAACGTGACAGCCGTCGCGAAACAACTCACCGGCCTGGTGGCCGACAACGAGAAGCAACTGGCACCCACACTGACACAACTCAATTCGGTGCTGGCCATGCTGGAGAAGAACCGTGACAACATCAGCAAGGCGCTGCCGCTGTTCGTGAAGGTCAGCACCACCCAGGGCGAGGCGGTCTCGGGCGGACCCTTCTACCAGGCGTACGTGGCCAACCTGATGCCCGGTCCGCTGTTCCAGCCGTTCATCGACCGCGCGTTCGGACTCAAACCGGAGGCCAAGATTCCCGGACTCGGTGGGGGCATTCCGTTGCCGGGGAATCGGGGTGGACGATGAGAAGGCGCATCATCGCGGCGGTGATCACCGCACTGCTGGCGATCGGGATCTTCACCGTGGCGTCGCTGGGCTACCGCGAGATCACCGGACCGCACTCGCTGACCGCCGTATTCCCCAAGACCACAGGTATTTACGTCGGCGACGACGTCCGGGTGGCCGGGGTCAAGGTGGGTACCATCACCGGAATCCACCCGCAGGGCACCACGGTGCGGATGACGATGGACATCGATCGCGGCGTCAAGGTGCCCACCGGGGCGAAAGCCGTGATCATCGCCCAGAATCTGGTGGCCAACCGCTACGTGCAACTCACGCCGTCCTATCGCGGCACGGGCACGACCCTGGCGGACGGCGCGATCATCCCCCTCGGGCGGACCGAGATTCCGGTGGAATGGGACGAGATCAAGAAGCAACTGACCCGTCTGGCCACCGATCTCGGCCCCGACGAGAAGGACGCGGCGAGAAACCCGGACAGCGTGGTGGGCCGATTCATCGGGGCAGCCGCCGACACCCTCGACGGCAACGGCGAATCCATGAGCAGCGCCCTGCGCGAACTCACCGACCTGTCCCGGCTGCTCGGCGAGAACACCGGCAACATCACCACCACCATCTCCAACCTGTCGCTCTTGGTGAAGGCGGTCAGCAGCAGCAGCGAGCAGATCACCTCCTTCGAACACCGGCTCGCCACCGTCAGCTCCGTCCTCGACGGCAGCCGCACCGACATCGACTCCGCCCTGACCACACTCGCCCGGGCGGTGGCCGATGTGCGCAGGTTTGTGGTGGCCAACCGTGACGGCGCCTCCGAACAGGTACGCAGACTCGCCGCGGTCACCCAGAACCTGGTGGACAGCGACGATTCGATCGAGCAACTGCTGCACGCGTTCCCCAACAACCTGTCGAACTTCTACAACATCTACAGCCCGGACACCGGAACCCAGGCCGGGGTGTTCGTGGTCAACAACTTCTCCAACCCGATCCAGTTCGTGTGCTCGTCGATCGCGAGCATCGAGAACCTGACGGCCGCCGAGGGAGCCGCGAAATGCCGCAAGTATCTCGGCCCGATCCTGTCGATGCTGAGCTTCAACTACCTGCCGTTCCCGCTGAACCCGGTGCTCGGACCGGACCCGGAGAACGTCATCTACAGCGAGAAGCGGCTGATCCCCGGCAACAGCGATTCCGGCGGGTCCACCAAGCCGGCCAAGTCGCGGCGCGAGCTGCTCCTGCCCGGACAGGGAGGCCGGTGATGCGGCGGCGGCACACCCGGGCGACGGCGCTCGGCGCGGCTCTGGTGAGCGTGACCCTGCTGGTCGGCGGCTGCCAGTGGGACGGCGTCAACTCACTGCCGCTGCCCGGCACCGTCGGCAACTCCTCGGACGACTACTCCATCACCGTCGAGGTGGCCAATGTCGGCACCCTGTCCCAGAATTCGCCGGTCTTCATCAACGACGTCGAGGTCGGCAGCATCGGCGAGATGCGGGTGCGCAACTGGCACGCGCAGGTCACCGTCAACCTCAAGAACGGCACCGTGGTGCCCGGCAACGCCGTCGCCAAGGTGGGACAGACCAGCCTGCTCGGGTCGATGCACATCGCGCTCGACCCGCCGGCCGGTGAGAAACCCACCGGGGCGCTGCCCGCGGGATCGGTGATCACCCTGGACCGGTCGTCGTCGTATCCGTCCACCGAGCAGACCCTGGCGGCGGTGTCGTCGGTGATCAACGGCGGCGGGCTCGGGCAGCTCGGTGAGATCGTCAAGTCGATGAACTCGGGGCTGGTGGGGCGCGAGAGCGACATCCGCCAACTGCTCGGCAGGTTGTCGAGGTTCGTGCGGACGCTGAACCGCCAGCGCGGCGACCT
>WBZQ01001571.1_pt1 | contig 14998 bp, 15 predicted proteins | sample 5204251 | NCBI WGS metagenome assembly WBZQ01 (sample SAMN12412402, study PRJNA552823) | activated sludge metagenome | isolation source: activated sludge from nitrification reactor of wastewater treatment plant... | place: USA: Virginia | collected 2017-09 | reverse complement strand
TGATCCGCCAGGGTTCGAAACCGTTCCTCGCTTTCTTTGAGCACGGTGCGCTGGCGCTTCTGTTCCATGATGTCCCGCCCGATCACGGAGGCGCCGATAATATGGCCGTTCGAATCCGTGATCGGCGAAATCGTCAATGAGAGATCGACCCGCCGGCCGTCCTTCGTCAGCCTAACGGTTTCGTATGGCTGGATACTCTCCCCGGATGAGACGCGCGCAAGAATGCGGCGTTCCTCGTCCTGGAACTCTTCCGGAATGAGCCGGCGCATGGTATCACCGACCATCTCCGCTGCGGAGTAGCCGAACATCCGCTCAGCCGCCGCGTTCCAACTGGTCACCACGCCGTTCAGCGTCTTGCTGACGATCGCGTCGCACGACGAGCCGACCACGGCCGCAAAGTGAGCCGCGACTTCTTGGGCGCATTTGCGTTCAGTAATATCCTGCATGGCACCGACGGCCCGCAACGCGGCGCCTCGCGCGTCGCGGACGATGTACCCGCGATCCAAGACCCAGGCATAAGTTCCGTCCCGTTTCACAAAGCGATACTCATCTTCCCAACGGATCACCGACGGGTCCTGGATGGCCGCGTGGAAGGCTCCGCCCACCCGCTCGCGGTCCTCCGGATGGACGCGGTCGACCCACCACTGCGCCGATTGCGGCTGTTCAACGATCTCGGTCCAGCCGAATAGTTCGGCGCCGGCCTGATTCCATATCTGACTGTCGCGTGCAATGTCCCACACCCACACGGCATCACGGGTGGCGGCCAGCGCAAGGCGATACCGTTCTTCGGAGGCTTCCAGCTTTGCCTGAGCCGGTTCGTCTTCGGGTGTTGAACTCATCTCATCTCCTCTCCCATACCTGTCACCGGCCCAGCGGATCTCGGTCACTCCATCGGACACGTAGAGTTCGGTTTTGAGCCCGGCGCCTGCCGGTCGTCACTCACCAGAAAAACGGTCCTTGGGCTCGCAGCCTCTCCGCCCTCAGCCTATCGCCACGACATGGATGCGGCTACGCTTTCAGCCGACAGCTGTCGAACTGCAGCTGGACGATAACGAACGATGCCCTCGCGAGTATGGGGTCGGCAGGCAAGGAAGGCGTCGATGTGCGCAGAACACGCGTCACCTGTCCTCATCTTGAAATGAGACGCTGCTGACGTCGGAATGAAGCGGCATCCCCAACCGTTCGAGCCCGAGAAGTCCTGAACGATCAAGAGGCCAAAACCATGGGGTGAATCGGGAAAGAAATTATACCCTGGCAAGGGTGTTAAAGCGAGTGCGAGCCCTTCCATCCACAGCTCGCGGCTCCATCCAGCGGAATGATCAATCACCCCCTCTCCGGTACAACTCTTTTCGTGACGCCGTCCGACCGCCACGGTATCGATCGCCTCACACTCACTCTCTCGACCTGTATAGAAAGCCGATAGGCTTCGCCCACTCACCGGTCCAGTTCATCCTCCGGCACCGCCGGTGGTAAGGCCGATTCACCGCTTCGTCCTGCCCGGCCTCTGGCGGAAAACCACGCGCCCTTGGCCGCCTGCGCCGGGGCGAACCGCAAAAATCCGATGTCCTGCAGGATGTCGTTGTAGACCGCCTCCATCCCGCCGCGCATGAAATGCGCTTCGTGCCAAAATCCCGTTCCGCCAGTATCACGAAGAAATTGCTGCCACCACTGCCGATGAGGATCGGAGCGAGCCCAGCGCTCCAGGGCATCGAAGTCGCGCCAATATTGCCGCATCCCGACGTGCGGCGGCAGAAGCGACCAGAGCAGTGATTCATGGAGCAGCAGCCCCTCCGGCCGCGCCTCGACTGATTCGGCAATGTGAGGACCGAAACCGAACAACGTCTTCAACCCTGTCCAGCGATTGACCCGCATGCCGAGGTAGATGACGACCAGGTCTGGAAACCCCGAGAGATCGACAGTCCGGCGGTTGATAGGAAGAGGCATCGTTTCCTCGAAGGGAGGTCCCAGCATCGGCCGGACCCACGACGTTCAGCGAAGACTACTTGCCGCGCCGCACGATCACGGCAGCGACCTGATCCAGGCGAACGGTCGCATCGAAGAACTCCATCCCCGAGAGTTCGGTGAGGCCGACTGCCTGCGTGCCGACCTTTGTCACCTTGCCGTCGAGGTCCTGTCCTGAGAGCAGCTTGACCTTCACCCGCTTGCCGACTTGCTGCTCGAATATCTGCCGCAGAACCTCCGGACTATTGAGTTCAACCGTCGGTTCCTCGGCCTGAGCGAACGGAAGGGTGACGTTTCCTCCAGCCAAGACGCACCACAGCACGACGATCAGGCCGAATCCGATTCGTCCGTGACGATCCCCCATGCAAACCTCCTTGTAATGTTGAGCAATGACCTGCACAGGTCTCGGCGATGGTCACCCGAGAACCAGCCGGTGTCCTGGAGGATACCCGCCGCATCGAGGAAAGTCACGCAGCCGTGACGACATCGCACGGGACTACGCGGCCCCCTATCCAACAGCGATGTCCCCCTGCAGGAACGCGGCGCAATCCTTTACAGATGTCAGGGAGCACGGTATCATCCCTGAGGCTCAGTACGTACCTTCACCCAAAGCCGCAAGGAGACACCGATGGGTTGGATCGTCCTCGCCGTGCTGGTTACGCTCGTGCTGATCGTCATCGGAATGTACAACTCGCTGGTCCGCCTCCGTGCCGCTAGCGAAAGCGCCTGGGCCGATATCGATGTGCAGTTGAAACGCCGCTACGACCTCATCCCGAACCTTGTCGAAACGGTCAAGGCCTACGCGGCGCATGAAAAAAGCGCGCTTGAAGCGGTGATCAATGCCCGGGCGAAGGCGATGTCGGCCCAGGGGCCGGAAGCCAAAGCCGCCGCAGAAAATCAACTGAGCCAGTCGTTGAAGTCGCTGTTTGCGCTGGCCGAAGCGTACCCGCAATTGCGCGCAGTCGAGGCCTTCAACCAACTGCAAGGCAGCCTGAACCAGGTGGAGGACGCGCTGCAGAACGCCCGGCGCTACTACAACGCGATCGTGCGTGATTACAATGCCAAGACGCAAGAAGTTCCGACCAACTTCATTGCCGGATGGTTCAACTTTGTCGGGCGGCAGTTCTTCGAGTTGACCGACACCATGCAGCGTGAACCGCCACGGGTGCAGTTCTAGCGTGGATCGTGCCGGCGATCCGATGGTGACACCCAGCCGCCGTCCAGTATTCTCCTCTGTGCTATCCAGCCTGGTGTTCCTGTGCCTCCTGCAATGTGTGAGCGTGCTGCAAGCCGATGCGCGCTCCTTCGTCCTCAGCCGCTTCGATGTGGAACTGCAAGTGTTGTCCGGCGGCGAGTTGCTCGTGACGGAAACGGTCAGCCCCCGCTTCGAAGGTGCCTGGAATGGCATCGAGCGGCTGATCCCGATCGAATATCGCACCCCGCAAGGGTTCAACTACACGCTGCTGCTGGATCAGGTCTCCGTCACCGACGAACAAGGGACGCCGCTCAAATTCGAAAGCAGCCGGGAGCGGCATTATCGAAACTTCCGCATCTGGATTCCCGGCGCGACCGATGTCACCCGCACCTTCGTCTTGAAATACCTCGTCCGGAACGGGCTGAAGTTTTTCGAAGACCATGACGAGTTGTATTGGAACGTCACCGGAGATGAATGGGACGTGCCCATCGAGCAAGCCTCCGTGCGCATTCTCCTTCCCCCGCAGGCGACCGGCGTCCGCGCCCAGGCATTCACCGGAGCCTATGGTGCGCGCGAGCAGGCGGCAACCGTGACGATCCTCGGCTCGGGGATCGAGTTGAGAATGACGCGCCCGCTCGGCTTCCGCGAAGGACTCACCGCGGTGGTCGGCTGGGACAAGGGCCTCGTAGCCGCACCCACCGTCTTGGATCAGACCCGCATGACACTCGTCAGCAATTGGCCCTTGGGCATCCCTGTGCTCGTGTTCCTCGTGATGTACCGTCTCTGGTCCATCAGGGGGAAAGATCCACGGCTTCGACCGATCGCCGTCATGTACGAACCACCGGATCACCTGGCGCCGGCGGAAGTCGGCACCCTCGTGGATGAAAGCCCGGACACTCGCGATATCACGGCCACCGTGGTGGACCTGGCCGTGAGAGGATACCTACGGATCACCGAACGCAAGGCCGAGCATCTGTTGGGCCTCTGGTCGAGCCTGGACTATCTATTCCAGCGGACAAAGCCCCGCCAGGAATGGGCGGCCCTGCCCGCATTCGAGCGGCTCCTATTGGAGGCCTTGTTCAAAGATCGCGAGGTCGATGAGGTGCTCCTCAGCTCACTCGAAAACCGCTTCTACAAATCTCTGCCGGGAATTCACGACGCGATATTTCAAGCCTTGCAACGCCGCACGTATTACAACCAACGGCCCGACCGTGTGAAGCAAGGCTACCTCGTCGGCGGTGTCGCACTCGGGATCGTGTTGACTATCGCGCTTGCCGCCCTTGCCGACCATTGGGGCCTGGCGCCGTTGACGGCCTTCGCCGCCGGCTTGGGATCGGGCGTGATTGTCGTGGGGTTCGGCCGGATTATGCCGGCTCGCACGCAGCAAGGCACAAGGGCGCTCGAAGGTGTGCTGGGATTTGAAGAGTTTCTGACGCGCGTCGAAGTCGACCGGTTCAATCGCATCATCAAGACGCCCGAACTGTTCGAAAGATTTCTCCCTTATGCCATGGCGCTGGGGGTTGAAAAGAATTGGGCCGGGGCATTCGAAACGATCGTCATGACTGCTCCGGCCTGGTACCAAGGCAGCGATCTCGCACAGTTCAATACGAGAGGATTCACGAGCCGCATGGGTGACATGGCATCACGAACCGGGGCGACAATGACATCGGCACCTCGCAGTTCAGGCGGTTCCGGATTTGGCAGCGGAGGGTCGTCGGGCAGCGGATTCGGCGGCGGAGGCGGCCGCGGGTTCTGACCAGCGGCCTTCCTCACCCGGTGGCGCCTTCACCACCCATGACGATCATTCCATCCGTCACTCATGAGGTCAGCATCTCCTCGAGGAGACTACCCGCGATGATGCATGGTCCGCCAATCATCGGGACAACATAGAACAGGATCTGCGCGATATCGGTCGCACCTTGCGCGACCCCGCCGAATGCGCCTGGGAACAGGTACGGCCCGCGGCGCGATGAAGAAGCACCGAGAACCCCTGGTTCCGGGGAATCGTCATTGGAATGGACAGGGAAAAGCGAATCAAGACGCGGGGACCGGTGTGCGGCCTTCCTCCATATCGATCAGGTCGAAGAGAGGGTGCCGCGTGAACTCAACCTGCATCGCCAGTTCAGGGCTCAGCCTCGCGAGGAGCCTGGCCAACGCTCGATCCGGCTGGAGTCGCTCCAACGTCTCGCTCCACCCCCGGATCTCTTGAGAGCCGTGGGGCACGGCCGCTTGTGTCACCCAGGCCAGGATCTCTTCCTCGCTATCCCTACCGAGTACCGCCTGTCGCAGGACCTCCGGTTGCAACCCGGTGAAGGCCATGAACCGGCCGTCCAATGGCAGGCCGGGGCGAAGCAGAAACGGCACATACGAATCAGGCAGCAGCCCCTGCGCATGGAGCCGCAGCTTATCGATCAGCCGCGGCAGGATTACGTACCCGCCCAGACGCTCACGTGGCGACCGAAGCTTATGCGACATCGCCCCCTGAGACCTCCACCATCTTCACTCCTCCTCAAACTCGCACACGTCCGTCACGACGCCAGCGGCTAGATCGACGACACCAGCACCTGTTCGATCGAACCGGCGACAGGATGCAGTTCCGTCCGGGCAAATCCCGCCGCGGCAAACATCTGCTCATACTGCCGGAAGGTATAGGCATCGCCCTCCGGCGTGGTCGCGAGCATGATCAGGCTGAACTCCGCGACGGGCGGCGGCGTGACGCGATTTTCATCCGGCACGAATTCCAACGTAATGACCCGGCCTCCCGGCCCAAGCGAACGGTGGACTTTGCGCAGCAACGATTCGCAGGTCTGCACGGAGAAATGGTGGAGAAAGTTGGTGAGCAGGACGAGATCATACCCCTCGCCGAACTCCTGCTGAAACGCGTCGCCCTCGATGGTCCGATAACGTGACGCGATGCCGGCCTGTTGGGCGAGTTCCTTGGCCACGGTCAAGACGTTGGGCCAATCCACGGCGACGATCTCCGCCTGCGGGCACCGGCTTCCGATCTCGACGCCGAAGAGCCCGTGCCCCGCCGCGATATCCAACACCCTCTTCACGTTCGGTTGCGACTGCCGCACGAACATGCCGATCTCCTCGGCCGGCTTGGCCATCATCGGGATCATGGAGCGCGCGAAATCCACCCAGAGCGGATGCTCGGGCGTCACCGTTCCCGCTTCGCCGGCTACGGTCCCTCCCTTCCGCACCGCCTCAGTCAGATTCTCAAACGCCGCGATGAACTTCGGCGCATGCAAAAACCCCAACACCGACCCCATGTAGGCGGGCGAGCGACGGTCGAGGAACACCGCACTGTCCGGCGTCAACTTGTACCGGTCGCCTTCTTTGGTGAGGAAGCCTTGGATGGTGAGGTAGTCCGCCAGAATCCGCACGCCGCGCTCGGCGGCGCCACAACGCTGGGCCAGGGCCGGCACCTGGTCATGACCCAACCCGATGGCGGTGAAGAGATCGAGTTCAACGGCAGCCTTGAGCGCCTGCGACCGTTGGTAGGCATTGGCCGTCTGGAAGAACAACTGCGGGGTCGGCCCCCCGGCCGGTTCCGGTTTCAACATCGGCAACACTCCTCGGTCAGATGGTAAGAGCCATGCGACAGATCGGCATCGACTGGATTGTAATCCTTTGACCGTTTTGTTGCGAGGGTGGGAACGGGAAGGGGAGCTACACCAAACCAGTATTGATCGATGAATGCGAACGAGCTAATATCACGAGCTTCTTTCCGCCGAGACCTCGAAAGCACCATGAGGCCCTAGTGGCACATCATCAACTGAGTCCACCCGAAACAACGCAGGGCATTCAACTCCAGCTCATTGCACCGACACACCAGCCTGCCTCCGCTACCCCCATAGGCCCCAAAGGCGTGGTCTACACCAAACGTTGGGTCGTCGAGCTACTCCTCGACCTAAGCGGCTATTGTCCTGACAGGAATTTGGTGGATGCGCTGGCTATCGAACCCGCTTGCGGTGAGGGAGCATTTCTCGTGCCCATGGTCGAACGCTTGCTACAGTCTTGTCGAAACCTTGGTCTTCCTCTAGCAGAGTGCCGGAAATCATTAGTCGCCTATGAGCTGAATGAGACAAGCGCCGCTCGCTCTCGTGCCCTGATCCGCAATATTCTGGTGCGCCATGGGGCCCAACCGTCATTGGCCAGCAACCTGGCCGATACCTGGGTCTTCACTCGTGATTACCTTCTGGAGGCCGGACATGAACCGGCCGATTTCATCGTAGGGAACCCTCCATACGTACGCCTCGAAGACATCCCTGAGGAAACAGCCTCGGTTTACCGCAATGCTTATCCCACGATGCGCGGGCGCGCTGATCTCTACGTTGCATTTTTCGAGGCAGCGCTTCGACAACTGAAGAACCACGGCACCTGTGCATTTATCTGCGCTGATCGATGGATGCGCAATCAATACGGAGCCGAACTCAGGAAGCTGATCAGCTCAGCTTACAGTGTCGACATGCTCGTGAGTATGCATCATGCCAACGCATTTGATGACGAGGTGGATGCCTATCCTGCTATTACGGTCATTCGACGCAAAACTCAACGCTCAACCATTGTTGCCAGTGCAGGGCAGGAGGCTGAGACCATTCAGCCGCTACAATTAGCGACCGCACTGCAGGGAGAAGGTAGCCTCGCGCTCCCCGCTGGCATTCACAAGGCCGTGGTAAACACATGGTTCAAGGGCCCGGTTCCCTGGCCCTGCCACTCCCCAGAACAATTGGCACTTCTTCGACAACTGGAAGAGCGGTTTCCTGCCCTCGAAATGAGTGCCAAAGTAGGGATCGGGGTTGCCACAGGAAACGACCGTATCTACATTACGACCAATGACGCGCTTGTGGAGTCCTCCCGGTTGCTGAAACTCGCAGTTGCGAAAGATCTGGCTGGAGGAACGCTACACTGGTCTGGACACTATCTCGTGAACCCTTGGGACGAGAATGGCCTTGTCGATCTGATCGACTATCCCAAACTTCGCGCCTACTACGAGCAGCACGCAACAGAGTTGAAACGCCGTCACACGGCGGAGAAGTCTGTCACCGGCTGGTACAAGACGATCGACCGCGTCAATCCCTCCCTGACACACACACGCAAACTCTTTATCCCGGATATTAAGAACCGCCTGGAACCCGTCTTGGACGAAGGGGAAACCTATCCTCATCACAATTTGTACGTCATTGAGTCGGAGGAGTGGGACCTGGAAGTACTTGGGGGGGTCCTCCTGTCCAAATTCTGCCAGTTTTTTGTCGAATCGTACGGAGTCCGCATGCGAGGTGGCTATCTGCGTTTTCAGGCACAGTACCTGCGCCGGATTCGAGTCCCGGATCCCAAAACCTTGTCCAGTACACAGTCCGACGAATTGAGGGAGGCCTTCCGTCATCGCGATAGAGATCGAGCGACCCTCATGGCTGGTGAGATTTATGGGATAAGCCCTCGCATGATGGAGGCCGTACTTGGACATTGAGAAGCGGTTACAGGCCGCGGTCCAAAGCTATTGGGACGCGCGGCGGCGGAATAAAGAAAAGCAGATCCAATCGGGAAAGATTGATGCCGGGACGCGCGGAGAGGTCACAGGCGGAACCCAAATGGGAGCCTTGGAGGTCTTGGTATCAGACATCCTCTGCGATGCCGGGTTGCAAAAAATCGATGTCCGTACAAGAACCGCGCTCGAGCTGCCAGGTTATTTTAGAGCCACAAAGAAATGGGATCTTATTGTCGTCTCAAACGGCGCATTAGTTTTGGCCATGGAGTTCAAATCCCAAGCCGGCAAATCGATCGGCAACAATGTAAACAATCGGGCAGAAGAAGCCGTAGGCAGCGCAAAGGACATCTGGACGGCATTCCGAGAAGGCCGCTTCGGGCAGGCCCCTCCTCCTTTTCTGGGCTATCTCTTCTTATTAGAAGATCGAGACAATGTAAAAACACCAGTCGGCAACAAGGAACCGTACTTTCAGGTGGATCCGGAATTCCGAGGCGAAACATATACCAAGGCGCCAACAGCAATTCGCCGACATCGAGGAGTGTCCTATAGCACACGGTACGAACTGCTCTGCCGCCGCTTAATATTAGAGCGGCTCTATTCCGCCTCCTGCTTCTTGATGGCCACCAACTCAAGAAAAACCAAACTCACACAGCCGGCTGAAGACCTCACCTTTCGCCGCTTCGCAGCAGCCTTGCGAGGTCATGTCGTCACATTCTTGGGTGGCCGTAGCAAGTAATAGTGAGAGCGAAATGTTTTGACGGCTCTCTCAAATCCTGCACATGGGCAGCGTTCCCTGGGTCCGGTGCTCCACCGTCCCCCTCACGCTCCTTTACACATCATCAATCAATAGCCTTCTTTGCTGGAGTGCGCGAGCTCGGCCACGGAGCCGACTGAACGGGAAGAGGCAGCCGATCATGAACAGGTCAAGACGCGCAGGCACTTGGTCGACGACCTGGCCCAGCACTCTGGTTCGACGATAACCGCGAGACCGAGCAATCCGTCGCCATCGAACAGGCAGGAGCCTGACAGAGACCGCAGATGTATCGTGTGCGTGGGTGCGACGAAAAGTAATCAGCTGCGACTCAGTGGGACTGCCAGGCACTTTGGGCAATGAGCAGGAGCAGGCAGAAACACAGTACAACGAGTGCGCCGGCGCAGGACCAGGCGATTGAAAATGCCCCATACTGTCTGAACCGGTCACGGCGCATATGGGGAAATCGCATGAGGCAATACGTCGTGACCGACGCCCCCATCCCGACAATTGCGATCAACACTCGCGCCAGGTCCATTGTCTCCCCGTAGGTAAAACCGTGGTGCCACCCTACCCGCGAACAGAAGAGGCGTCAAGAAACGCGCTGAAAGTCGACGGTTGTGTACGGCCCCGGCGATATGATGAGATCGACCGATGACATCCGACCTCATGATCAGAACCGAGCGGCTGCTCCTCCGTCACGTTCAGGCAACCGATGCGGAGGCCGTGCATCGTCTGGCCGGAGCAAGAGACGTGGCCGCCGGCACCTTTCTCCCGCATCCGATGGATCGGCAGGCAGCCCTGCGCTGGATCACCGAACGTGTGGAGGAGCAGGCGGCAGGCAGAGGCGTAACCTTTGCCATCACCCTGGCCGAGAGCGGAGAGCTCATCGGCGCCATCGGCATGGAGCTCGTCCCCGCGCATGAGCAGGGGCGGCTTAGTTACTGGCTCGGACGTGCCTATTGGAACCGTGGCTACGGGACGGAAGCCGTCACCGCTCTAGTCGAGCACAGCTTCGTCAGCCTGAAACTGCATCGCATCTACGCGCCGCATTTCCATACCAATCCGGCTTCCGGCCGAGTGTTGCAGAAGGTGGGCATGACGCACGAAGGCCGCTTGCGTGAACACTATCTTCGATTCGGTCAACGCATCGACGTGGAGCTGTACGGGATGCTGCGGCAGGAGTTTATCGCGCGCCGCCCGGCAAACGGCGGCGGGACGTCGCCAAGAGAATCGTGACTTCCTCCGCGACTCGCAGGCCACTCTCGACGGCCCCGTTCATGTACCCTTGCCAACGCAGGCTCGTCTGTTCGCCGGCAAAGAGAATCCGTCCATGCGGCCGGGACAACCAGGCACGTTGCTCCGGATCGTATCCCGCCTGAAAGACCGCGTACCCGCCGCGCACGAATGGGTCCTCTTCCCATGCCACATGGCACGACGCGCGCAGCACGGCCTTCGTGGCCCCCAACCACTTGAGTCGTTGCGCGACCGCCTCGGCGCCTCCTTGTGCAAGGAGTTGCTTGGTGTCACGACTCGTCGACCCGCCTGCGAGCAATGTCAAAATACCGCCTCGCCCCTGCTGCTCTTCGTTGCCGTCCCAGATCGCGCCGATCGACAAGTCGGTTCCATAGGCCAGAGACTTTCCCTGGCGTCGCCAGAAACGCCGATCGAACTGCAAGAGCGTTTTGGTTGCAGCTCCGTAGAGTAGATCGCGAAACGCGTTGCGTTGTGGAGCGGGCAGGGGTGGCGTGAAGGCAAGGCGCCGCGCCATGGTGGCGGGCAGCGCCAGCACCAATGCGTCAGCGGCCATGTGGCTCTGCCCGCCCCGTCTACGCAAGGTCACTCGCACCTTGCCGCGATGCTGTGCGACAGCGCGCACCATCGTGTTGAATTGAACCGGCTCTTGCAGTGTATCGGCAAGTGCGGTGGCGAGACGATCGTTGCCGCCCCTGATGCGATAGAAATGGTCCAAGACAGATGATTCCGTCGCGAGTTGGTCGACGAGGGCGAGCAAGGACAGATGTTCCGGATCGGCCAGAAAAAATCCGCGCATGCCGTTCAATCGCGCGCGTACCTGCCCCCTCGCCCCGATAGAGTCGAGCCAGTCTGCAACAGATTGTCCGGCAAGCTGCTGCGCGATCGGCCCGTCCCATCGACGCTCGTTCAACCGGTGGGCTCGCACCCAGGGCTCCGCTGCTTGTGCTAATTCGCCCCACAGGCCGCTGGCCTCCGAGACTCGAGTGACGCCTGGCGTGCGACCCGCCTGACAGGCAAAGGCAAACCCGCCGCGTAAGATCGGCGACAGGGTCACACCCAGGTTCTTGGCCAACCGACGGATGGTCTCCTGATCAGGATCGATCATGTCGCCGCCGGCCTCGGCATGTTGCCCCTCGGCAAATCCGTCACGCCTCGTCCAGACCCGGCCACCCAGACGGTTGCGCGCCTCCACCATCGTCACTCGCGCACCGCGCCGTTGCAGCTCATAGGCGGCGGTCAATCCGGCGAGTCCTGCCCCCGCCACGATCACCGACGTGCCACGCAATGAAGTACTGCCTCCCATGACTCTCGACGATACGCGATTCAGCAACCTAGAGATAGTGTGATGTGCGCATAGAGCGATGCGGGAAGATCGCAACCGACTGATCGCTCTTCATCGCGAAGACTTCGCAGGCAATCGACAATGACACGTGCCCCGGCTTCCCCGAACGGCGCGGGATGAGACACGGAATGCCGCGTCCTGCGACTCTCCCTTGATCCCGCGTACCAGAACCGCTACGCTACAGTCTTGGAACGAGGAGGTTGCGCATGGATGCCGATCACCCGAGTACCCCTTCCTCCCCTGACATGCTCGTCCCTCAGCCCTCCACCGATTCGACCCCTGCCGACGAACGGAGCTTTCACATCAGGCTCGCCGTCTTTGCCTCGGTGGTCATCGTCGCGGTGATCGGTGCATTCGTGGGATACCCGACGTGGCAGGAATACGTCTCACAGCAGGAAGCCAAACTCGAACTGCGTGCTTACGTGAACGTCCGCGCGCTCGGGCCGCCGGCTTTGAAGGAAGGCGTGCCGCCTGGAGTCCGGGACACGATCCTGAACAGAGGGCGGACGCCAGCCTACAACGATGCCATCCAGTCCTTCGTCACCGTGGCCGACTACCCGTTGATCAAGAATTTCGAGCGGGTGACCTGCCCCCCGGACGATTCACAACCGGACAAACGGAGGTGGTTCCTAGGGAAGGTCCCGCGAAGAGAAACGGTGCGCGAGACGCCGTTGACGGCCGAAGAGATCACGGCCATCCAGACGGCCAAGTCGGCGCTCTATTACCATGGGACCGTGTGCTACCGGGATATCTTTCACGAATCGCACCGCACCGACTTCTGTATGTTTTGGAAATGGGACGCAGGCCGCGTCAGTCCGTCGCTCTCCTGTGATCTGGGAAACAAGGCGGACTAAGCGGAATGTTGAACTGATGGCTGATGATCTATGTCGGAGGAGGCCGCGCGCCGAGCGGTAGGAATGGCAGATCACAGCACAAACACGTGGTCGACGAGGTACCGGCCTCCCTGCTGGACCAAAACCATCTCCGCGACATAGTCGCCGGGCGAGCCGGTGAAGTGTTGCTTCCACACAATGGCAATGGAGCCGGGACGACGGAAGATGGCGACCGGCGCTCGCACGCCAAACGTGCCCTTCTCAGCCTGATACTGCCGGCACACCCGCTCGAGATAGTCTTTCGTCACGATGGCTTTCAGGCGATCGGTAAAATCCTGCACATGGCGGGCGTGGTCAATGGCCGTCGACGCCTCCATCAGATTGTCCATGATGGGATCGGCAATGGCCAGAATCTCCGCGTCGGATTTAGTCTCCAGATCCATCAGCGCCTCTTAAACATGTGTTCGGTGGTTGGTCTCGGCGCAAAGATACGGACGAGCACTGAGGAGAATCAATCAGGCGATATACGGTATTGTGGCGGGCAATCCGTCTCATGCGCTACTGCTGAAGCAGTCACAAGATGGCAATGAATTTGGGACATAGGCACAGGTAATCGGCACGCATGCCCGAACAATTCTGGCGTAATCTTATTCGTTCATAAAACGCAGCAGTTCATCGAGAAGCGGCTGTTAGCCCGAGAGAATCTGTTCCCGAACGGTCGGCAGATCACACCAGACGCCGCGGTCGACTTCGGGAGAGTATTGGGCCCGTCATCTCGCAGCCGGTGTCCTCCTGAAATTCGCGCAGTGCGACGGCTGCAGGGTCTCCCCCTTCAGCATATTCACCGTTCGGAATCGACTAGACCCCGGCATCCTTCTTCATCCAAAACGGCCCGCCCGGATGGACAAGAACGACTTCCAGCCTTCCGCCGCTTCTTCGACAGCGCACAATTCCAGCGCTGAGTTTGTTGGTCCCGCATGACCTCGACGCATTCGTCATGAACCCAGGACTGAACAAGCATCGCGCATTCACCGAGTGGCACGCTTCCGATTGGATGAATAAAAACCAGGGCTCGGTTTCGCCCGATTCTTCTACTGCACACTGAGCGCGATGATCAGGGGCTCGCCGTCTCTGGTCAACCAGGTCGCTTGCCCGTCGGTCAGGCGAGCGAGGACCGTGGCGGTAAACCAGGCTTGCTTCCGGCCGACACTGACGGCAAAGAGCAGCGTCCCCGGCCATTCCGGAGGACTGGCTAGTGCCGCACCGGTCGCATGGGGAACACGTTGGACCACAAAGGGAAGAGGTTGACTGTTTTGCATGAAAAGAGACCGGCTTAATCGCTCAGCGGATGGATCACACGTACACCGGCCGTGTTCCTGAGCAGCTGCGACGAGACGCCAGCAAGGGAGCCGAGCACGTGGCGCGTACTGAAGGCCGCCCGATCCAGCGGCAATCCATGGTGCCCATATTTGAACTTTGGAATGGCCACCGCCGCGACCAGGAGGCTTTTAGCTCGACAGACCGAATTCGTTTTCGATAGCCCACGCTGAGGACCACACGTCGTGCATCAAGGACAGAGACTCGATGCGATAAACCTCGTGTGCCCACCCGGTTTTCTATTTCTGGAACGGGAGAGCCTCAATGCTGAGAGTGACGATCCGAGCCCGCGCCCTTGAATCTCAGCCCATGAGACGTGATCATTCGCTTTTCCGTCGGTTCGAGCATTGCTGCCGTTCGTTCTGTATCCTTTTCGACTGAGGCTGTATCGGAAAGGATACCGTGCCTTGACTGACAGAGGGCTCCGACTGTCCGGCTCTAGCGAGCCGAGACAAATGGCCATTCCTAAACCCATGTCAGAACTCAAGAGTCCCAGAGTGGCGCGAAGAACGACTTGTTGTCAATACAAGCGGTACGTCCCTTGCCTTCCGCTCAGTCATGTTCGCTGGAACAGCGTTACTTGTTTCTGGAAGCCGTGAGACGAATCGGTCACTTCACATCATCATGAAGGGCTGAGCAGATGTCGCCGCAGATTCAATTATCATCATCTCCCTACCCCCCCCCCCGCCTTACCGGCATGAGGCCCGCATGAAGCGCAAGGATCGCGCGTTAAACATCCTGGCATGGTGCTACCGACAGCTGAACCGCATTCTCCCCTGGTACCGCCTCC
>WBZQ01001679.1_pt1 | contig 15001 bp, 13 predicted proteins | sample 5204251 | NCBI WGS metagenome assembly WBZQ01 (sample SAMN12412402, study PRJNA552823) | activated sludge metagenome | isolation source: activated sludge from nitrification reactor of wastewater treatment plant... | place: USA: Virginia | collected 2017-09 | reverse complement strand
AAACAAGTGACTCCCTATGAACCAGAAGCTGGTGAAGAGTATATGAGTCTTGAGCAGCTCAAGCATTTTCGCAAAATTTTGGAAGATATGAAAATTGAACTAGGTCAAGATATTGATCGTGCAGTACACACCATGCAAGATGAAGCAACAGTATTTGCCGATCCTAACGATCGTGCTAGTCAAGAATCTGATATGACACTTGAGCTGCGCAATCGAGATCGTGAACGTAAGCTTATCAAGAAAATTGATGAGATAATAGAAAAAATAGATTCTGGTGATTACGGTTACTGCGAGAGCTGTGGAATAGAAATCGGATTGAAAAGACTTGAGGCCAGACCAACAGCGACACTTTGCATTGATTGTAAAACATTGGATGAAATGCGGGAGAAACAAGTAGCTAAATAGCACATATTAGTACTTTTGTAAAAACAATGACGAGAAAAAAGCATGTAAATTGCTTGATTTAATGGTTAGAATGACTGTATTGTGTTCTTGACGCAGCTTGTTCATTTTGAACTAAATGAAAGAGTGTTAATGGGAAAATTAATGCAGAATTAAATATTCTGAGATTCTTCGTCTGGAGAAACTGAGCTATTTTCATCAACTGATGCAGCTTTCATACTTAATCGTAATCTTCCTTTATCATCAGCTTCAAGAACTTTAACCCGAACTTGTTGACCTTCGGTAAGGTGATCTGAAACATTGTTAACACGCTCATTGGCGATTTGTGAAATATGCAATAATCCATCTTTCCCAGGAAGTACACTAACAATAGCACCAAAATCAAGTAATTTTAGAACTATACCATCATAAATTTTTCCAACTTCAACTTCAGCAGTAATATCTTCAATACGTTTCTTAGCAAGTTGCCCACCTTCTGCACTAACACAAGCAATAGTTACCTGACCATCATCCGTAATATCAATTGTGGTTCCGGTTTCTTCCGTCAATGCACGGATGACAGCGCCACCTTTACCGATGACATCACGAATTTTTTCGGGATTAATTTTGAGTTTGATTATACGTGGAGCATGGACTGAAATATCTTCACGTATTGAAGGTAGTGCTTCCTTCATAATTTGAAGTATATGCATGCGCCCTTCGTGGGCTTGTATCAAGGCTGCATGCATAATTTCTTTAGTAATACCCTGAATCTTAATATCCATTTGTAATGCTGTGATACCTTTTTCGGTACCTGCAACCTTAAAATCCATATCACCCAAATGATCTTCGTCACCAAGAATATCTGTTAAAACTGCAAAGCGATTTCCATCTTTAATTAATCCCATAGCGATACCAGCAACATGAGCTTTCAATGGAACACCGGCATCCATGAGTGCGAGACAACCTCCGCAGACTGATGCCATTGAGCTAGAGCCATTGGATTCAGTGATTTCTGATACGACGCGCATAGAATAGCCAAATTCTTCAGGTGATGGTAAAACTGCGACAAGAGCACGCTTTGCAAGACGCCCATGACCAATTTCGCGTCGTTTGGGTGTACCTACCCGGCCTATTTCTCCAGTTGCAAAAGGCGGCATATTGTAGTGCAGCATAAAACGATCGTTATAATCTCCTTGAAGGGAGTCAATTTTTTGCTCATCACGTGCAGTACCCAGCGTGGCTACTGCTAATGCTTGAGTTTCTCCTCGCGTAAATAAAGCAGAGCCATGTGTGCGAGGCAGTACGCCATTACGGATCGAAATGGATCTAACAGTGCGTGTGCCGCGACCATCAATGCGAGGTTCACCATCTAAAATTTGATTGCGCACGATTTTAGATTCGAGCGTAAAAAAGGCTTCTTTAAAAGATTGTAGATCAGGGCCACCTTCTGTATCGACTCCTACTTCAGCTGATATACGTTGACTAATTTCTTCAATAGCTTCAGATCGTGCTTGTTTTTGTTTTATTTTAAATGCTTGCCGTAAATCGTTTTCTGCTAAATTAGCGATTTTTTCCTCAAGCGCAATATCTCTTTCTGGGGGAGTCCAGTCCCAAGCAGTTACTCCTGCTTCATCAGCAAATTCATTGATGGCATTAATAACTGTTTGCATTTGCTCATGACCATACATAACTGCACCAAGCATCACTTCTTCAGATAACTCCATGGCTTCAGATTCGACCATAAGAACTGCTTGTTGTGTACCCGCTACAACAAGATTTAATTGAGTATCCTTAAGCTCTGAAATGGTTGGATTAAGTACATACTCATCATTGATGTAGCCAATGCGAGCGGCACCTAGGGGACCATCAAACGGTATGCCAGAAAGTATTAAGGCTGCTGAAGTTCCGATTATAGAAGGAATGTCTGCATCTATCTCGTTATCGGCAGACATGACAGTCGCTACGATCTGTACTTCATTATAAAAACCTTCAGGAAAGAGTGGGCGAATTGGGCGATCAATCAATCTGGAAGTAAGCGTTTCTTTTTCTGATGGCCGACCTTCTCTTTTAAAGAAGCTACCAGGTATTCTACCTGCCGCATAAAATTTTTCCTGATAATCTACCGTAAGAGGAAAAAAATCTTGACCAGGTTTTATATTTTTAGCGCCCACTACAGTAACAAGTACTACAGTATCATTCATTGTAACCATGACAGCACCATGCGCTTGCCTTGCTATTTCTCCTGTCTCCAGCGTAAGTTGGTGGCGCCCGTAGGTAATGCTCTTTTTGATAGATTTCAATTAACAGTCCTTTTTCTGATGAATTTTTCCAAATTCCAAATTACATCGAATTTTATTACCCGTTGCGTGATAAGCGTGATAATTCTATTGGAAAAATTGTCTACTTATTTTGCTACTGATTTGATCCATGCAGAACGTTTATTTGCGTAGTCCGAGACGTTCTATCAGTGTTTGGTACGTGTCTATATTATGGCGCTTGAGGTAATCTAATAGCTTTCGACGGCGACCAACCATTCGCAGAAGGCCTCTGCGGGAATGGTGATCCTTTACATGAGTTTTGAAGTGTCCGATTAAGTCATTGATTCGAGCTGTTAGAAGGGCTACTTGAACTTCTGGAGAACCAGTATCCCCATCGGCTCTTTGATAGTCTTTCACTACCTGTGCTTTTTGGTCGATTGTAACTGACATAAATGATTTCTCCGATTAAATTTAATTGCTAGCGTAAAAAAAGCCAGAATTTTACTCTTTAATCTTGTTCTTGTCCAAATTCAAGTGCAGAGCTATTTAAAGAGTTGTGAAGTTAAATAAGCATTTTCTAGTAATGTTTGCATACATAAAATTTAAGCAAATGTAATCTATTAATTTTTTTAAAGTATTTTAAATGGTGGCAATTGCATTAAAAATTAAGGTAACTCAGCTCTAAAAAATACAGGATAGCTAGAGAATTGGCGATTAAAGAATAATGCCCGCAATTTTTATTTTTTTGCTACATATGCTCAAAACATTTGTGATGCAAAAAATTTAAACTTGCGAATTTGTACCTCCATGTCCTGAGGGATTTGTAAATTGATCATTTAATGCTTGAATATAGTCATTAGCTTCATTGACGATTTCATCAATAGTTTGCTCAGTTACTTCATTCCAACCAGCCGGCCCGGATAGAAACATCGGGCGATAAACGGCAGTACTCTTGTTAAATGCCTGCATATATTGTTTGTAGGTTTCGTGATCACTTCCAATTTCACTAGCCAGTTTTTTGAGAAGGTTGTTAGCAACTGCGCGACGAATAGAAAAATGAATATAGATAACACCAAAAGTTAATAACATAGCTATGATCAATGCTGATGTTTCGCCTTGCATAAATTCTGCAGGGAATGTTTTTACAAGACTCCAAGATTCACTGATAGTAAGTGCGATACTTCCAACGATAGCTAAAAAACTAAAAGCCAGGCTATCGAATAACAATACCTTACTTTTCCATTTTCTTAACATATCAGCAAGTTTAACGACAACTTTATTTTTAATATCTTTTGCTGTTTGTTCAAGTTTTCCGACAATGCGATATGAGCGCTCTACTTCAATCTGGCGCATTCGGGCATCAATAGCAGCCATATCTTCCTCACGCTTCTTTTCGAAACGTTCTCTGATACTGGGGTTAGCGATTGGAACTGCTGCGCTAGGATTATAAATTCGATAAAATCTCCCGGTAACTAGTCCGACTTCAGCCAGTGAGCGCTGCCAAGCTGAGACAACTTCCTCTGGATTATCTTCTTGTGCTGTTACATCAATTTGATTAAGAATATAAAGAAATTTATTAGCATCTGCGCGGTTAACACTCGCTGATACCAAATAGGCTAAGGTATCTTGCATGGCTTTCGGTTCTGGATGACGCGCATCAAAAAATACCAATACCAGATCTGATAAATTAATAATATGTTGGGTTAGTCGTAATGTGGATGCCCGTTGATCATCAGCATCAAAACCTGGAGAGTCGATTAGAATTTTTCCACGAATTTTCTCGGAAGGGCAGGTTTTGAGCTGTAAATAAGCATCAATACGTTCCTGACCCGTTTCTGAAATTTCTTCAATACTTCGACTAATCTGAAAAAAAGGAAAGCGAGGGTCTGCGTCGAGTGCAATGCCAGGAAGTATTTTTGCTTCATTATGACGGCTATAGCAAATTACCGTAAATTTGTCATCGACAGCTTGATTGCCAGTGCGCTGTAATGGCATATCCAAATATGAATTAATATAAGTCGATTTGCCCGCAGAAAATGTGCCTAATACGGCTATCATTGGCCACCATGTGACACAGGTTGCATAAGATTCGTCTTTATTAATCAATCCCATACTATGGCCTACATAATCCATTTTTCTAAAACTTTTTACCGCATTGGCTAGAGTTGGATTATCGGGATGTTCGTCAGAAAGATGTTTTTGTAGACTTTTCAAGTACTTATTTATTTGTGTTGAACTATGTGACATAAACAGTTCCTTTTCATTCTTATGAAAGTGCACCTTGAGCTAGACGCTGTAGGGGTGATGTTTTTTTATCAATAAACTTGCTGTGTGATTCGACAATACTTTTCAATAAAGAACTATTAATTATTGTTTTTTGAGTGAATTAGTCGAGTATATGGTTTTTGCCTCATCAAAAAACGAACATCGCTCGTGTATATTTACTATGACACCTTCATTGCTCATTAAAGTGAATGTAAAAAATCACGAACTCGCCCAAGGATTCTATCAAGAACAGCGATACCTTGCTAGTAAATGATACTTTCAACCTACTTACTATGTTTGCGTAAAATAATAGATGGCTAGTTTAGTGATGGAAAATGGAAACAATATCTGATATTGGGATTGGTGTTGGAGGATGTGACGCTATTAACTAATGGATAATGTTAAATGTATTAGCTTTTAAGTGGAGGCAATTAAAGAAATGACAATAGGACGTAACAATGAACAGCAGATTCGGTCAGTACATGTTGGGCGTTACATACTGATTGGTTTTCTCACAGTGGCACCACTTTGGGTTACCTGGTTAGTGTTTGATTCTTTATTAAATTTATTAGCGCGAATAGGCGCTCCCTTATTAAAAGGAATGGCTCGGGCGGTTCGTCCATTTTCTGATACAACAGCAAGTTGGTTGTTGGATTCAAATTTTCAGCATGCAGTCGCTGCATTACTAACTATCGTTAGTCTATATGGTATTGGATTACTAGCGTCGTTTGTTATAGGCATGAAAGTTATCGGTATTTACGAAAATATCCTTGCTAGACTTCCTTTAGTACAAACAATCTATGGTGCTACTAAGCGGTTCTTGCATACGATTAGTCAACCACCGGCTACTGGGCAGCGTGTTGTTTTGATTAGTTTTCCATCTTCAGAAATGAAAGCAGTGGGCTTCATTACGAAAATAATACAGGATAAAAATAGTGACAGGAAATTGGCTGCTGTTTACGTACCCACTTCACCTAACCCAACTTCTGGCTACATTGAAATATTGCCGATGGATGATGTGATCCTAACAGACTGGACAACTGAAGAAGCGATGACTTTCGTTGTAACAGGAGGTACCAATGCTCCTGAAAGCCTGAATTTTTCCAACAAGGAAAAACAGTAAGAATAAGCTAATGAATGGTAATAAGAACGGCAATTAAATGACAAGCATTGCGTCGTTAAGCAGGCAATGGATAAGGTAGCGGTTTGATTTGTAGCGATGGACCTTGTAGCGATTGCCAATGAATTTCGCAGGTTTCAACACTGCTTTGTTGAATGACTGCTAGAACATCAAAATCACCATATGGGGATGGGGCAATGTTTACAATGTTGCCACTTGATTGATGATTCATGTCACAGCTATAAAGTGGATCGCCTGGTTTAATAGTATCAGCCGTTGCAACGTGGGCGAGATACATGCGCCGCTTGAGTTTGCCTAGATATTGAGTGCGCGCCACGATTTCTTGTCCTGGATAGCAGCCTTTTTTGAAACTTATGCCTCCGATTGCATCGAGATTGATCATTTGAGGTAAAAACATTTCTTGGGTTTCAGGCAGAATAACCGGAATTGCCGATTGTATGTTTAGCCAATCCCATAAATTAATGTTCGCTAGCTTTCCATGTTGATTAAGATATTCCCATAGTGGCGGGGCATCTTCAGTTGATGTGATCAGTTCTATATATTGTTGTGAAAAATAAATAATGCTGATCTTTTTGTTATGCTTGATTTGTAGTGGTTTGTCTGAGTTATAGGGCAGCCCTGTGATTTTTTCAATCAATATGGCAGCTTCAGAGCCGACAACGCCAATGCGAACAAAAGCATCCGTAACATCAATTAATTGTACTTTTGCACGCAATATATACAATGCCAGACGTTTTGTTAGAGCCGTTATTAGGCTGGCTGGTAATTGCATGAAATAGTCATTTTCATGCTGCCATATTAAAAAGCTTGTCAATACTCGACCCTGTGGTGTGCAATAACTACCATATAGAGCTTTTTCATGATTTACTTCCCGCATATCACAGCTCAGCTGATTTTGTAAAAAGGATAGCGCGTCATTTCCTGCAAAACGAATTAAACCATAATGGGAAAGGTTGATCATAACGGTTTCGGTTTCGATGAATTTGTTTTTCATTGTAATTTCACCAAAAAACAGAGTAGGATTATTTTTAAAAATGGGATGACAAACACGCAGCCTAAAAAGCTGCGGCAAGGTTTGCACAATAACGATGCTGGAAATAAACAATTAACATAATTATATAGATTTCATTTGAATACAATCAAAAGGGAAAGAAAAGAGAAACTAAAAAATAAAGCTAAAAATTCTCAAGCGATTAATTTAATTTTCAGAGTCGACATAGTCGGTATTATTTTATCGTATGACTAATTTGTGCATTCATCGTAAACCTTCATGTCAACTTGGAATAATACTCGTCCTAGCTCATTTTTTTGCAGCTGGCCTATTATGGTTATTGACCCTGTCATTGCACATACAAGTGATTATGAATGCTATATTGCTATGCAGTCTAATTTATTATCTGAGGCAGGATGCATTGTTGACCACAGATAATGCTGTAATTGCTTTCACTTTGTCGGATGAGATGATATGCACTGTGATTACTCGCTGTGGCAAGTCATTGACTTGTAATGTAATGAATAGTACTTTTGTGACGCCTTATTTAACAGTGCTTAATCTCAAGCCAGGGGGAAAGCTTTTTGCCCGTAGTGTGGTAATTTTATCAGATAGTCTGAACACAGAGGAATTTAGACAATTACGAGTATGGTTACGCTGGAAGTGGCGAAAAATTGATTAAAATTAGATCATTCGAATAATGGAGGATGATAAGCTTCGTATTTTGAATGCATCCTAAATTATCAAGCTTCGATTTAATGTACCTCAGAAGTATGCGAGAGTCTGCAAAAATACACTCACTTACTAATTAACGAAGTATGCTCTAAACAAGTTTGATCTTTAGCAATTAATAGATAAGGAAAAAAGAGAAATTGATCCAGTTGTTTTTTTGGCTGCTTTGGGTGTTTCTTGTGTTTGGTTGTGAAGGTATCGCAAAGTTAGATAAGCGTTTATCTACTGATGTTAAATTAATTGGTGTGTGGAAAGGAAAACACCAGGAAAAGGGGAGTGTACTAAAACAGTGGGTGCAAACAAGAAATGCGGATGGCACATATGTGATTGAGTTTAGTTTTACAGAAAAAATGGTACAACAAAAAATTTAATTGAGTCAGGCCAATGGTGGATTCAGAATGGCTTATTTCATGAAGTGGCCTCACCAGCAAACGAGCAACCTGATAAATACCGATATTCTTTTCTTCTAAAGGAATGTGTCAGTTTTGTACTTGTCGAAAGTAAGCAATCATCTGAGGGAAGCAGTGGTTATGCTTTTAGTGAATGTCTCGTAGCGGATTCACCACCTGTTACGATAGATAGTTCCATTTGACCTATTTGGGTTGATAGTTTTCTGAATCACATGAATAAATAAATTTTCTATCGATGCTGCCTAAATTGCAATTATCCTCTCGTAAGTCACAACTAGCGGCTATCCTGGCTGGGGCTATAGTGGTTTTTATAGCTTTTGGTGCACTTTATCGTGCCAGCTCGCAAGGCGATTCATCTGAAACTTATCCAAAAGGGTTTCGTGGCGGTGCTTGTACTATTGAAACAAAGGCATTGACTATCGGCTATTCTGGGTACTATCTTCCTGAAAACTATGTGGCACCGGAAGATACTATTCGATCACCGCATATACCTATACAGTGCGGCAAAGTGCCCGAGCCAAGTACGCTAGATATCACTATTGACTTACTATACCCAGAAACGGCTCGTGATATTCCATTGGCGATACGCTTAATAAAGGTCGAAGTTATTGATGCAAAAAAGGTAGAGTACGAAGTATTAACAATACCCTCGCAGAAATATCCTTCCGGAGTGATTACGCAAACATTAAAAATGGATGAGGCCGGACAATATATATTGTATCTCAATAGTTCAGATCTCCAGGTGGAAGTTCCATTAAAAGTGGGTTTCGATTGGAAAGATCACTTTAAAAAGACTTTCTCGACATTCTTAAAAAAAGACTGAATGCATTCAAGAAAAATAATGCAATCAGCACTGTCGCGAAAACTTGTTTTTTGAACTTATAATTCCTATAGTTTTTCCGGAAATCTCGAGAGGTTTACTGGATGAGGAAATTGAACAACTTAAAGTGAAATTGGGTAAGAAATCGAAGGATATGACATAGCGTCTGAGCACATCGTGCGAATATTTAAGAACCTTGCGCCCTGAGTGCTATATTGAATAACCCAAATGTGAAAAAACCCCAATCTGGCGGCATAAGCAGATTGAGGTTTATTTTTAGAGAGATACTGGTTTATTGTTGCTGTTTAGATGAAACACTGGTTCCGGTATGCACGTTCCCAGCAGTTTTGCAGTGCACTGCAACATCATAGCTATCTGTTCCGGTAGTCGTATGCTGTACAAACAAATTATATACTCCGGCGCCTTGGGTAACTTTTACCAATGAGCTGTAGCTCGTATTGCTATCTGTCGTATCAGTACTGGATTGTGCACACTTGTTAGTCGTACAACTGGTGCCTTTATAAACCAGAATACTTACTTTCGATGTGCTGGCCGTCATATCTTTAACTTGTGCTTCAAGAAATGAAGGTGCACCGTTTCCATCGTCAAAACAGGTTACTTGATAAAAATCTACTCCAGCAGCCAATCCTGTAGTAAAGCTGCCCGTTTGATTATGCGCTAAAACTGTACCTGCTTGGCCTATCATTAATCCACCCAATACCGTAAACAGCGTATTCTTCAATATAGAGAATCTCATACTATGCTCCTATTAATTCATTAGGTTGTATTACCTGTTGCAAGCTTTAGAGCCATTGCAACAAAACGTTAACCATTTACATAATTAAAAACCGACTAATTTTTATTGCACGTTACTGACATTCGATAAAGCTTCGAGCTTCGTAGAAGCCAGCTCTCTAATCGCTTCTTCATCATCATTCAAAGCATATTCAAGCAGACTGATGCTTTGTTCGTCAGAGCCTAGGCTGTCGACTGCCATTAAGCGCACCGAAAGTTCACTATCTTGCAAAGCCTGTTCGAGTATCAACGGTGTATCTGTGCAGTTTTGTTGCGCTATCGCATATACTGCCTGTGCTCTCACATTTGAATCACTATCGCGAATCGCTGTTTGTAAAATTTTTTGCAAAATACCAGCATCTATTGATACCTTTCCTGCTAAGTGCGACAGCGCGCTAAGGCGTTGTTCAGGCTGATTCGACGCTGCCATATTGATAATCTTTGCTGTTAGATCTCGATCGATTTCCCGATCACTGTCATTGCCATTTGGGGTACAGCTAATCTGCAGCGATTCCAAACTATTGAACACAGGTTTGGAATCAGGATTATCAATGTTGCTTGCAAAAGTATTACTTGTCGATCCAGCAATAATAAGCGAAGAAACCATGAACAGTACCGGTGTACTGAACTTAAGTTGTTTGAGTTTCTGCATAATCATTCCTCATGTAAAAAGAATGAAGATGAAATGGGAGCTCCCGTTCCCTTTCATCTTCAATTTAAGAAAACCGCTTTTAAAGATAGCGATTCATTCTTAGGGTTTTGGCCATACTTGCTTGCCGTTATGAACAATTGGCATATCACGATTCAATTGCGCAGCAGATGGAATGATTTCAACATCAACGCCATCACCGCATGCTGCTTCCAGTGGATTATTTGCTAGATCACGTGTAACTGTAAGTGTTGCTGGAGAATCAAATCCGCCCAGTCCAACACCGTCATAATTTGATCCAACAGCAGGAGTCCATGTTTCAAGAACCCCATCTTTGAATCCTGATATAGGTGTAAATTTACAGATGTCTGCAATACCAAGAACGACCTTTACACTTTTTGCGCATGAAGTCGGTTCAATAAGCATAGCGCCTGCACGAAATGGAAGATATACCGTATAACCCTCGGGCATCTTGCCTCCTTTTACCCAGAATCCTACGACATTGCCGCTAGCATCTTTTTTTTCATCTTCAAACTGGAAAACGCTATGGTCCAATATTTTTTGATATAAGTTGCCATAATTTGATACATAACTATCAATGGTATCGCTTGATTGTGCACCATTAACTTTTACGATCGAATCTACGCCATCTGGAAAAACTACCGTGCTGGCGATTGTTTGTTTACCATCTCCACAACTATGACCAATAACGACATTATTGGTAACTCTAACGCCCTCAGAAACCGTTGGTATTTCCAGGCGAGTGTGCGACAATGCACTTTGTGAAGCACCCAGCAGCAAAGCAAATGCCAACGCTGTATGGGTAGAGAACTTGGATTGTTTGATTATCATGTTAGAAGAACCCCTTTTTTAGCTTTTAATTTAATAATTTTTGTTGCTCACTAGATGCTGCTTTTTGAGGTGCTACTCGAAAAGCAGCTGAAACCTATTCTATTTTCCCTGACAAGACCTGATAGATTGTGAATCCACTGTTGTGTTGAGGTAAGAATTAATTTCGGTCTGAATCATATTTCTAAGTTATGTTAAAAACAATGCGACAAATTGTCGCATCTCACTATTCATAACGGCTTCGATATAATTCTCATCATGAAACTTGTTATTTAATAATGCGTTATTCATTTTTTTGAACTGAAAAATCCAGCTATTGTTCAAGATGCGACAATTTGTCGCATTACCAACACCAGTTTTCTTACTTAAAATTCTGGAAAACGATTATAGGAAGTAAGAAACGTCCATCCAATAGAATGAATCCCTTTCCCGTATAGCGTTTCATAGACAACAAAAAACAAAATTAAACGTTATTTCATAACGCTACATGCATCATGACGATGATTTGCAAGGAAAAATAAAATGAGCGATAACAGAAGTAGATTTTCTCTATCACACTTGATCACAGTACTTTTGTTACTGGGACAGTTGATGAGTTTCAACAGTTTTGCACAAAGCAAGCATGCCACTGATAGTAGTTCCAAACATTGCCTTGCGCTGTTTGCCGATCGCGTATTTGATGGTTTTACTGTGCTGGAAAATGCAGGTGTTCTTTTTAAGGATAGTAAAATTATAAAAGTAGGTGATTACAATGAACTGAATAAGCACTGTAGCCGCACAAAGGATTTAGGTGATGCAACCATCTTGCCGGGTTTCATTGAATCGCATGCGCACCTGGCCTTCCAGAATATTTCTCATGAAGTGGTTTTAAAACATGGCATAACTACCGCTCGAGATACGGGTGGTCCGTTATTTAAATCGAAAGGAGGCAATGGTACATTGCGGGTGCTGAGTGCAGGTCCGATTATGCAGGCGGCAGGAGGTTATCCGCTCAATATTTTTGGTCATAGCAACCATGTTTCAGGCGATCCATACGATGCCATTGGCATCGAAGTATCGACTATTGAACAAGCACAGAAAGTCGTTCAAGATCTCGTCGATGGCGGTTCCGTGACTATTAAAATTTCGCTAGAACCGGGTGGAGAAGTCGGCGCACCGTGGATGTCCAGTCATGGTCATGGCGCTCTTCCATCCACGCCCTGGCCGCTTTTGTCATTAGACATCATCAAAGCGATTGTCGTTAAAGCGCACTCTCTCAATCGCAAAGTTGCCGCCCATGTCGGAGAAAATACCGGAGTTGAACTTGCGTTAGAAGGCGGTGTTGATGAATGGGCGCATATTCCATGTGCAGAAATCCGGGATGATTTATTGCATCGTGCAGTGGCCCAAAATGTCACCTTCGTTACCACTATTGATACCCTTTCTGCCTGCGCCGGCATTCGTGCCAATATGCATAAGCTGTCCCATATCATGGCGCATACGCCAGATACACAATCCAAGTTCATCTATGGTTCCGAAATCGGCCATGACAATGTACCCTGGGGCATCAATGGCGAAGAAATGACTCAGATGTTGCATTTAACCAGTGGCGAAGACATTGAATTTACGGATGTACTGAATGTATTTAAAGCGGCTACTTCCGAAGCAGGAAAGCATTTAGGCCAACCTTTGCTGGGAACATTAATGCAAGGCGCTCCTGCTGATATTATCGCTGTAAATGGCAATCCATTTCTCAGGTTTAAATTAATGGAATATCCAGATCTGGTTATTTCCGGTGGTCATATTCTCGTAAATAATTTCAAGAAAAATAAAACAAATCACTAAGACACTCTATGGCTCAATCTTCTACAAAATTTCTTGAAAAGGTATGGTTGTATTGCACGGTATTTCTTACCGGTGCAGCTGTAATGGTGATAGAACTGTTGGGTACACGCTTGATTGCGCCTTTTTACGGGGCGAGTCTTTACGTGTGGACTTCACTTATCGCAGTTACCTTAATTGCATTGGCTCTTGGATACTATATAGGCGGCATGTGGGCTGATCGTGCACGTTCCGGGTTGTCGCTAATCATTGCAATAGCCGGTTTTTTAACACTGATTATTCCTTGGTTGACAGGCCCCGTTTTGCTTGCCACCGATCCCTTAGGATTGCGTTGGGGCAGCTTTGTTAGCACACTTATTTTATTTTCTCCCAGTTTAATTATGTTGGGCATGGTGGGTCCATTCGCTGTAAAGTTATCGACTTCTGCCTTAGCCAATGTAGGCGCCAGTACGGGTTCAATTTATGCCATTAGCACCGTCGGCAGTGTAATTGGAACACTTTTTCTTGGGTTTTATCTTTTTCCCTTAGTAGGTTCACGTGAAATTTTTATAGGCCTGGGGGTTTCGTTACTGGTATTAGCAATATTCGTTGTTTTGATTGAACGCAAATATTTAAAATCAGCTACGACTATGCTACCAACCATGCTCTTAATAATCATAAGCATGGTTTTATATCCGCAAATCGCTAGCTCCGGTAAGACAGAATCTAGCGATTCGTTTCAAACTCGTTTTGAACGGGAAAGCTTATATGGTTGGGTGCGTGTGATTGATAAGCCCAAAGAGAATGTTCGCCTACTTACCGTTGATGCCTCTACAATTGGTGCAGCCAGTATCAGTCATGGTACGAATCTCTTGACTTATCAAAAGATTGTTACTCGTATTCCAACATTAATGCCTACTATGAAAAATGCATTGCTGATTGGTCAAGGTGCAGGACATATGGCAATGACTTTAAAAGATTATGGCATCGTAACCGATACACTGGAAATTGACCCAGCAGTTGCTGAGGCGGCAGACAAATACTTCGAATTTGCAGCTACCGGAAAAACTATCATTGGTGATGCGCGCTATGAAATTCGCAAGCTGAAGGGGCCGTATGATTTAATTATTCTCGATGTGTTTACAGGTGGCACGGAACCGACACATTTACTTACGGTTGAAGCATTAACGCAACTGCATCGATTGCTTGCTGATCAGGGGATGCTTGCATTGAATTTTGTCTCTTTTTTTGAAAATGGTCAGAATGCAGCATTAGCTTCCGTTGCTAAAACTTTGGCTGAAGTCTTTCCTTATCAGCAAGTATTCATTTCCGATCCTGGCGCTGATTTTAACGATTTTATTTTTCTAGCGACCAATCATGCCATTAATCTCGAGCACGATGGATTTGCCGATACACACAGTGAGTGGTTAAAACAGCGACTGTTAACGGTTGATCAATCACATGGTGTAGTGTTAACTGACAATCTCAGCCGGTTGGAATTGTTACAAATGCGTAAGTCAGAATATTATCGCCGTATGATTGTGGATTCGATCGGATCTAACCATTTTATCCGCTGATGATACATTGTTTGTTCTATGCATCATGCTATTTAAAGGCATCACTACATTTTATTAATTAAAGCAACTTGTGAGAAATCTCACGGAAGTTTTTTTCCTTATCAGTTAATTTTCTCAAACTTCTGCTAACTGCATTGCTTTGATTGGCCATAGCATTCACCGATGGGAAATTTAATCATTGATTGTTGACGATATACCCGAGAATTTGAGCAATCTGCGATCAATACAGAAGTGCAATATAACATGCGAAAAATTGAAATATGTGACGCAAATGTAGCGGCCTGGTGCAGCTCTATCAGGCGTGATAGTAACTTAACTTTGAGAGGTAAT
>WBZQ01001678.1_pt1 | contig 15002 bp, 11 predicted proteins | sample 5204251 | NCBI WGS metagenome assembly WBZQ01 (sample SAMN12412402, study PRJNA552823) | activated sludge metagenome | isolation source: activated sludge from nitrification reactor of wastewater treatment plant... | place: USA: Virginia | collected 2017-09 | reverse complement strand
CTTTTGTCTTCTTTAAGGAGGATGTGATGATGAAGCTTCAAAAGCAAGGGTGGACCTTCATGGCTGCCGCAGCTTTGGTGGTAAGTTTTGCCTCCACTGCGCTGGCCATCGAGGCGTTCCAAGAGAGATTTGAGTGGGGAGATCTGAGCAAGCCCACCACGTTGCAGGGCCGAGTAATCATTCTGGATCCGTACGATGAGGCCGTGTGGCTCAACATCGCGGTGTTCGGCGGCAATGCTGAGAGCGGATTGTGGTGGCAGCGAGTCCATCCGGGAAAGAACCTCAAGTTCTATCCGGCCGACAAGAATGTGTGGGAGCAGCTGAAGTCGATGGCCCGTCCGCACTCCGGACCGGCGGCGGCAAAAGAAGTTCCCCCTGGTTCTCCGACCACGCTGGTTGAGTTCGTCGCTCAGGAAACCGAGCAGAATCACCGGGTGATCACCTCCGTGAAGAAGCTCAATGACAATGCGGGTGAAATGGGTAAGCCGAAGAGCATTTCGGCCCTTCGCTTGAAGGAATGTGAAGGCAAGACGGAAGTGGATGCTCCTTGCCACGCCGCAAAGACCTTGCTGAACACATCCCCGAAGACTCCGGATGGAGCCAATTTGCCTCTGCAGTATGATGTGCTGTTGCCTGATGGCAAGCCGCTTGCCAACCTGATTCCTTGGACCGCCAAGTACAATCAAGGCAGCGGAAAGCACTAAGTTGTAACAGGCTATTTGCCTGAAGCGAGAAGGCGGCACTCCGAAAGGGGTGCCGCCTTTTTGTTTGTGGTTTCGCGAAAGTTGTATTGGGAAATGTTCTGGGAGGGCCGTTACTCGTTCAGTAGTCGTTGTTGCAAGGCTGCGAGCCGATTGAGGGCGTCCAGAGGTGTCATGGAGAAGAGATCCATTTGCCGAACTTCCTCCAGCATGGGATGTGGCGTCGGCAGGGTTGAATCAAATTGTAGCGCCTGCTGAGTCTCAAGGATGGGGCGTGAAGACGAGGTCGTAGATTCCAATTGGGCCAGGACCGCTTTGGCTCGATGTATTACGCCATCGGGAAGCCCTGCCAATTGGGCGACATGGATTCCATAGCTACGGTCAGCTCCTCCCGGGATGATTTTGCGCAAGAATAACACTTTGCCATTGCGCTCTTGTACGGCCACGCAATAATTGCTGATGCCCTCCCGCAGTCCTTCGAGCTGCGTCATTTCGTGGTAATGGGTCGCGAATAACGTCCGCGCGCCGAGCCGCTGAGGGTCCTGGATATATTCCGCGATCGCCCAGGCAATGCTCAATCCGTCATATGTGCTTGTCCCTCTGCCGATTTCATCTAGCAGGATCAGGCTGCGTGCTGTCGCACAGTTGAGGATGTGGGCTGATTCCGTCATCTCAACCATGAAAGTGCTTTGCCCGCCGGCGAGATTGTCGGACGCTCCCACACGCGTAAAGATACGATCTACCAGCCCGATCCTGGCTTCGGTGGCGGGTACAAAACTTCCCATTTGTGCCATTAAGGTTATGAGGGCGACCTGCCGAAGGTAGGTGCTTTTTCCCGCCATATTAGGGCCGGTAAGAATATGCAGGCGGCTGCTTTTCAAGTCCAAGTGCGTGTCGTTGGGGATGAAGCCACCAGAGAGATCAAGGCGTTCGACGACAGGATGCCGGCCTTGAACGATATGAAGGCCATCACCGGTATCAACCGTTGGCCGTACGTATCGATTTAATGCGGCTGTTTCTGACAAAGCGGCCAGTACATCGAGGATTGCCAACCGGCGGCTGACCTCCTGGAGCCGCGCCGTTTCAGTGGCCAGGCGCGTTCTGAGCTGTTCGAAAAGCTCCTGCTCCAGCGCGGTGAGTTTTGCATCGGCTCCGGTGACGCGTTCCTCGAGTTCCTTCAGCTCGGCGGTCATAAACCGTTCGGCATTCACCAACGTTTGCTTTCGAATATAGTCAGGCGGCACCTTACCCAGATTGGCTTTCGTGAGTTCGATGTAGTAGCCGAAGACCTGGTTGTATCGAATTTTGAGCGACTCGACTCCCGTCCTGGCGCGTTCCTTCGCTTCCAGACCGGCAATCCAGCCTTTTCCTTCGCGACTCGCCTTGCGGAGTTCGTCCACATCCGGGTGATACCCGTCCTTCAAGATGCCCCCATCGCGAACTGAGACCGGGGCTTCAACCACGATAGCTTGTTCAATCAGCTCGTACAGGTCTTCAGCATTGTCCCAGGACACGGCGAGATCGACGAGGAGCGAAGCCTGGAGTCCGGACAGTTCTGTTTGAATGGCCGGGAGGGAGGACAATGATAGTTTCAGAGCCAGCACGTCCCGTGGGTTGGCGACTCCCAGGGACATTCGGCTGCACAGTCGTGAAATATCTTGGACGGTTCGTAACGCCGTTCGCAGGCGAACTCGCGTATCGATCTGTTGCTTGAGCTCATCGACGGCGGTGAGGCGCGCGTTGATCGGCGCACAGGTTACTAGCGGCCGGAGCAGCCACTCACGGAGCAATCGGCTGCCCATGGCGGTGACGGTGCGATCTAAGACGCCCAGGAGGGTGTAGGTCGAGTGGCTCGATGATTCATCCGTGCGACCGGCCGGCTTGACGAGTTCCAAATTGCGGATGGTGACGCTATCCAAGTGCATGGCGTCATGCGGATGTCTGACCCGCACCTGCCGGATGTGGTCAAGCGAGGCCGATGGTTGTGTCTCCCGCACATAACGCAGGACGGCCGCTCCGGCCTGGATGCCCAGGGTGAGCGTATGGCAGCCGAAAGCTTCCAGGGAATGGACGTGGAAATGCTCCTGGAGTCTCGTGCGACCTGTCTCCAGCTCAAACCAGGTCGTCGGTTGTGCGCAGCATCGAGGCCCGGTCACCTCGTTTATCCAGGGTTGCTCCTCCGTTGTAGAGCCCTCGGCGTAAAGCAACTCTTTGGGGTCGAGACGCGCGAGTTCGTCCAGCAGGGCAGCCTGCGCCAGTGGGCCGTGAAATTCGCAGAGCCAGTATTCTCCGGTTGAAACCTCAATCGTCGCGAGGCCGAATGAATACTCTTTGCGATCCGGACCAACGGTGCGGAAGCGGGAGGCGACGGCCGCCAGCACATTGGATTCTGTGGAGGGAAGAAATTCGCTATCGATCAGCGTGCCGGGGGTGTAGAGCCGGACGACCTCCCGGCGTACCAGGCCCTTGGCGAGTTTCGGATCTTCCACTTGTTCGCAGAGCGCGACTGTTCGCCCAGCGCGGAGTAACTTTGCAATGTAGTTTGTCGCCGCATGATAGGGGACACCGCAGAGCGGAATCGGGGTCTCACTGGACTTATCTCGGGATGTCAGCGCGATGGAGAGGAGCTTGGACGCTTCGATCGCGTCTTCCTGAAACATTTCATAGAAATCGCCGACCCGGAAAAACAGAATGGCATCGCGGTAGGCTTGCTTGATGTCGCGATACTGCCGCATCAAGGGGGTGCCGTCGGTGTCAGCCATCGGCAGGCTCTCCCTCAGCGGGGATGTCCGAAGATGTTCCTACACGGCGAGCGGCTTTATCGAGGGCCTGACGCAGACGCTCCAGATCCACTTCGGCTTCTTGCAGTGCCTTGGTTTTTCGCCGCAATTCAATGCGTCCACGAACCCAGGCAGGAAACAGCAGAATGCCCGACACCAACAGACCGACCCCGAAGGCGGCCAAAATCGGCTTATAGATCAGGATCGATGCGGATCGAAGCCCGAAAAAATACCGTAGGGTGACTTCCTGTTCCTGATTCTGCAGGAAAAACGACAGCGCAAGTAGCAGCAGCGTTCCCACCAAGATCAATCGGATCAATGAGAGGCCCTCCTTGGCCGGGGTAATTGTACACGGGTTTGTCGAACCACTCTAGTGGGACGAGACGACACCATGTGAGCGCGAAGCGCAATGAGCAGGCGGGAAGACGATGGCCCCTTGGCCGTGAGCATCGCGCGCCGTGCAGCCGGGGGGTGGTGTGTAAGGTGGATTTCAAGCCGGTCGGGTGGAAGACCTTCTCCCCATCGCTCGGCCCACTCGATGGCGGTGATAGTGTGGCCGTCTAAGTAGTCGCCGAGGCCGGTATCGTCAAGTTGGGCGGCGGTGAGACGGTACAGATCCGTATGGATCAGCGGAAGACGCCCCCGGTATTCGTGGATCAACGTAAATGTTGGACTGCTCACGGCGGAGGGTTCGGCGCCGAGTCCGTCGGCGATACCTCGAACCAGTGAAGTTTTGCCGGTTCCCAGTTCACCGAACAGGGCCAGGACATCGCCTCCCTGGAGCAGGGTGCCCAGGCATTGACCCAAGCGATGGGTTTGTTGCGGAGACCGAAGCACCGTCCGCCATGGCTTGGCGGCAGCCACAGGCGCCGCGCTCTTCTCTCGGGGAGATGAGGCGGGCGAAGGTGACGTCTTAGGCTTGCGTGGTCGGCGCGAGGGCATGGGAGATGTGCCGAATCAGATCGCGTGCAATCATGCCGGCCTGGCCGCATTCTTGCGCGGCGAGATCGCCGGCCAGGCCGTGAAAGTAAGTGGCGGTGCAAGCGGCGTCCCATGGGGCCAAGCCTTGCGCGAGTAACCCGCCGACCATGCCGGTTAACACATCGCCGGTTCCGGCAGTAGCCATTCCCGGGTTACCGGTCGGACAGATGGCTGCCATCCCGTCTGGTCGGGCGATCACTGTCCGGGCTCCCTTGAGAATCACGAAGACGCCGCGTTCGCGTGCAAAGCGCGTGGCCGTGCCGAGGCGATCGTCATTCACGGATTGGGTGGTGGCCTCTGCCTCCAACCTGGCCATTTCTCCCGGGTGGGGCGTGATAATCGGCGGTCGCGTGCATTCCGTCAGCAGGGAAGCTTTGCCTGCCAGGGCATTGAGCGCATCAGCATCGAGCACGCAGGGCTTGTCGATTCGCTTCACGAATTCTTGCACCAAATCGACCGTCTCCGGATGCGTCGTCAGGCCTGGACCGATGGCGACGGCATCCCGCGAGCCGGTGAAGGCAAGCAGGCGATCCAAGCCGGTACGCGCGAAGGTCCGGGCCTTTGTCTCCGGCATTGGCAGAGTCATGGCTTCGAGGAGTTTGGCTTCCAGGATGTCATTCACGCTGGAGGGGACTGCGGCCGTGACCAAGCCGGTTCCGATGCGAAGCGCGGCCATGGCCGCCATGGCCGCAGCGCCTGTCTTGCCGACTGAGCCGGCAATAATGCCGAGATGACCATATGTTCCTTTGTGTGAGGAAGGGCGTCGCAGGGGCAGTGCGGCGTGGGCGGCGGTGCCGGTCAAGAGCAGCAGCCGGCTGCCGATGGCGTCGACAAACGAAGGCGGTATCCCGATATCGACGAGCCGGACCGTGCCCGCGCAATCAATGCCGGCGCCGCAATACAGCCCCGCTTTCGGTAATCCGAATGTCACGGTGAGGTCCGCGCACACGGCGGCACCCAGCACCGCTCCTGTGTCGGCATGGAGGCCTGATGGAACGTCGACGGCCACGGTCGGACAACAAGCGGTGTTCACCGCCTCAATCGCATCACGATACAGACCGGTGACTGGGGTGGAGAGCCCGGTCCCTAGAATCGCATCGACGATAATATTGCATGCCGCCAGCCGCTGTTGGAGGGCCGCCGCGTCGGTCGGCCGAGTGGTGGCCGATGGCCCTGCCGCTCGTTGGAAACGCTGGTACATCGTTTTCGCATCGCGGCTGAGGTCATTGGCCGGGGCCAACGAGAGGACATGGACCTTGACTTTTTTTCGCCGCAGCAGCCGGGCGATGACGAAACCGTCTCCGCCGTTATTCCCCTTGCCACAGAGGACCAGGACCGACTTCCCGGCAACTGGTCCGTATCGCGCTTCAAGCTGGGCCACGACACCTGCGCCGGCTCGTTCCATCAGAACCAAGGACGGCACGTGGGCCTCCGTGATCGTCCGATGGTCGAGTGCGCGCATTTGTTCGGCGGTCACGATCGGTATCATGGTGTGATTCGGTTCCCTGATCGGCGTCAGTCGATGAGGTGAATTGTCGTTGCCGCGGGCTTGTCCAGGTTAGGTGAGCAATTCCTTCATTTCGCGAACAGCCTGCACGAGTCCGACCATGACGGATCGGGCGATAATGCTGTGGCCAATGTTGAATTCGACGATTTCCGGCAGCTTGGCCAGTCGTTTGACGTTTTTGTAGTTCAGGCCATGGCCTGCATTCACCCCAAGGCCGAGTTTGTAGGCCAGTTTGGCTGCCTGGGTAATGGCTTCAAACTCCTCGTCTTCTTCCTTGGACCGTTTGGCGTTGGAGTATCGGCCGGTATGCAACTCCACATAGGCCGCCCCGATTTTGTGCGCAGCTTTGATCTGATCGAGGCTTGGTTCGATGAACAGGCTTGTGGGGATGCCTCCATCCCTGAGCAGATCGACGATTTTCTGGATCCGGTCGCGGTGGTTGGCGACATCCAAGCCGCCTTCCGTGGTCAGTTCCTGCCGCCGTTCGGGAACCAGCGTGACCAGGTCGGGCTTCACGCTGAGGGCGATTTTGGCCATCGCGTCATCGGCGGCCATTTCCAGATCCAATTTGGTGCGGACAATTTCTCGCAACATCGTGAGATCGCGGTCTTGGATATGCCGCCGATCTTCCCGCAGGTGCACGACCAGGCCGTCAGCGCCGGCTAATTCGACCAGGATCGCGGCGGTCAAGGGGTCGGGGTCGGTGCCGCCGCGCGCCTGTCTGAGTGTCGCCACATGATCGATATTCACGCCCAGTCGAGCCATTACGCCTCCGCAATTTTTATGACTAACGCCGGAGAAAGATTTCGGAACTGGTCGAAATTCATAGACAATTCTGTTGTTCCTGAGGCATTATTAACAGAAGAAGGTGGGGCGGAGCAAGGAGGCTCCTCTCAGTGTGCCGTTGTGCTCCGCGCATGCTCATGCCGGAGCCGCAAGCCACAATTCCCCAGAATTCTAGTGAAATTGACTCACTTTGAGGCCTCCATTAAAATACGCCCCTTTCAGAGGCATGGCGACTGAACCAGTTCAGCAGAGGACCCGCCTGTAGGAGTCTGACAAATACATGTCGATCAGCGACGGTTTTTACCGCATTAAACGGCTTCCTCCATACGTATTTGCCCAAGTACAAACCCTGAAGCTTGAGGCGCGTCAACGGGGCGAAGACATCATCGATTTCGGTATGGGCAACCCGGATCAGCCCACGCCGCCTCATATTGTCGACAAACTGATCGAGGCCTCCAAGAAGGCCAAAAACCACCGTTATTCGGCCTCACGCGGTATCACCAAACTGCGCCACGCCATTACCGGTTGGTATAAACGGAACTACGATGTGGATCTGGATCCCGAGACCGAAGCGATCGTCACGATCGGGTCCAAGGAGGGAATCGCGCATCTGGCGCTGGCCACGATCGGGCCGGGCGACGTGGTGTTGACGCCGACGCCGACCTACCCCATCCACATGTACAGTTTCATTATTGCGGGCGGCGAAGTGCGCGGGATTGAACTGCGACAGGACAGCGATTTCTTTGACGACCTGTTGCGCGTGTATCGCCAGACGCTGCCGCGTCCACGCATTCTGGTGATCAATTTTCCGCACAATCCCACGACCGCTGTGGTCGATCTTGAGTTTTTCAAGAAGATCGTCGCGTTTGCCAAGGAACACGATGTCATCGTGATCCACGATCTGGCCTATGCGGATATTGCGTTTGACGGCTATAAGGCGCCGAGCTTCCTGCAGGTGCCGGAAGCGAAGGATGTGGGCGTCGAATTTTACACGCTCTCCAAAGCCTACAACATGCCCGGGTGGAGAGTCGGATTTTGTGTCGGCAACCGTGAAGTGGTCGGCGCGCTCGCGAAGCTCAAGAGTTATCTCGACTATGGCATTTTCCAGCCGATTCAGATTGCCAGTACGGTGGCGTTGAACGGACCGCAGGACTGCGTCAAGGATGTCGTGCAACGGTATCAGAACCGCCGGAATGTTCTCGTCAACGGGCTGAATCGTATCGGCTGGCCGGTGGCGTTGCCGCGGGCAACCATGTTCGTGTGGGCCCGTATTCCGGATCCGTTCCGGCACATGGGGTCGCTGGAGTTTTCGAAGTTGCTTCTGCGGGAAGCCAAGGTCGCGGTGTCGCCGGGTATCGGGTTCGGAGAAGGCGGGGATGAATTCGTTCGCTTCGCATTGGTGGAAAATGAGCATCGCACCCGGCAGGCGCTTCGCGGAATCCGGAAGGTGCTGAATCTGGACGATCAGGAACCATGAAAACTGAAATAGGGGTCGGGTTAATCGGGTTCGGAACGGTCGGCACCGGCGTGGCTCGCGTGCTGATCGAGAATGCCGAACTGATTCGGCGCCGGGTGGGCGTGCCGATCAAGCTGGTTCGCATTGCGGACTTGGACATCACGCGCGATCGAGGCATTGCCATTCCGCCCGGAGTGCTGACGACGGATATTCAGCAGGTGTTGGCGGACCCGCGCGTGGATATTGTCATTGAGCTGATGGGCGGATATGACCTCGCCAAGCGCGTGATTCTGGATGCGGTACAGCGGGGCAAGCACGTGGTGACGGCCAATAAGGCTCTCCTGGCCGTGCATGGGGAAGAGATTTTCGCCGCCGCCTCCCGGCAGGGAGTCGACCTTGGATTTGAGGCGAGCGTCGGGGGTGGAATTCCCGTCATCCGCGCCTTGACGGAGGGGTTGGCCGCGAACAATATCCAATCTATCTATGGCATCATCAACGGGACCTCCAATTACATTCTCAGCCGAATGACCAGCGAAGGCCAGCGGTTCGATGTGGTGCTGGAGGAGGCCAAGCAAGCAGGGTATGCCGAGGCCGACCCTACGTTCGATGTCGCGGGTATTGATTCGGCACACAAGTTGACGATCATGGTCAGTCTGGCCTACGGGACGCCCGTCAATTTCAAAGAGATCTACACCGAGGGAATCACGGGGCTTACGCCGCTCGATATCGCCTATGCCAAGGAGTTTGGGTTTACCATCAAGCTGCTGGCGATCGCGAAGTATTCCGACGGAGAGATCGAGGCGCGTGTGCATCCGACCATGGTTCCATCCGCATCCCAGATCGCCAAAGTAGATGGGGTGTACAACGCGATTCAGTTGGTCGGCGATGCGGTAGAGGACGTGGTGCTCTATGGCCGTGGCGCGGGATCGATGCCGACGGGTAGCGCCGTGGCGAGTGATGTCATGTCCATTGCGCGTGACCTCCTTAAGGATGCCACGGGTCGCGTTCCGCCTGCTTCGTTTCAGCCGGACCAGCGGCGGCCCTTGCGGATGCGGCCGATGGAGGAAATCACCTCCTTGTATTACATCCGATTCATGGTCCTTGACCGGCCGGGCGTATTGTCGCAGATTGCAGGCGTGTTGGGTCATCATGGCATCAGCATTTCCTCGGTATTGCAGCAAGGGCGCAAGGAAGGCCAGACCGTGCCGGTCGTCATCATGACGCATATGGCGAAGGAGCGGGATATTCAAAACGCGCTTCGTGAAATCAATCCGATGCCCTACATCTCTGAGCCTACGACGCTAATCAGGGTTGAGGGGCGGGACGAATGAAGGGCCGCTCTATCTTGAGAGGGTGGTTGAAGAGATCGTTATGACTCGCTGGCGTGGCATTATCGAAGAGTACCGAAAGTTTCTGCCGGTGACGGCTCAGACGCCGGTCATCACGCTGGGGGAGGGCAACACGCCCTTGATCCGCGCGGCGCGGCTGGCGAAGAAAATCGCCCCGGGTGTGGATCTCTATCTCAAGTATGAGGGAATGAATCCGACGGGCTCCTTCAAGGACCGCGGGATGACCATGGCCATTTCCAAGGCGGTCGAGGGAGGCGCACGAGCAGTTATTTGTGCTTCCACCGGCAATACCTCCGCGTCGGCTGCTGCCTATGGCGCCCGGGCAGGAATTGCCGTGTACGTGCTCATTCCGGCCGGGAAAATCGCCCTCGGCAAGTTGTCGCAAGCCATGATGCACCAGGCCACCGTCATTCAGGTTGAAGGGAATTTTGACCAGGCCTTGACGATCGTCAAGGAGCTATCTGCCACGTATCCGGTCGAATTGGTGAACTCGCTGAACCCTTTCCGGATCGAAGGCCAAAAGACAGCGGCAATGGAGATTTGCGACGATCTCGGGGATGCCCCCACCGTCCATGTACTTCCTGTAGGGAATGCGGGTAATATCACCGCCTATTGGAACGGCTACCGGGAATATCGGGCCGCTAATCAAACGACTCGCTTGCCTCGGATGATGGGATTTCAGGCGGCCGGAGCGGCGCCGATTGTGCTGGGCCACGTGGTGGAAGAGCCGCAGACTGTGGCCACAGCGATCCGGATCGGCAATCCGGCGAGCTGGCAGTCCGCCCTCACGGCCGTGAAGGAATCGTCGGGCGCGATCGATATGGTCACGGATGAAGAAATCTTGCATGCCTATGCCTTGGTGGCGAGAGAAGAAGGCGTCTTTTGTGAACCGGCTTCTGCCACATCAGTTGCCGGTGTGATTAAGTTGAGCCAAGCCGGACAATTAAAGGAAGGTGCTACGGTCGTGTGTACATTGACCGGGCACGGTTTGAAGGATGCCGATACGGCGATCGGTATTTCACGTCAGCCTCAAACGGTGAAAGCCACCCGCGATGATGTGGCCCGCCTCCTTCATGTCTGATTACCTCAGGAACATTGCATGAAATATTTGATCCTGCATGCCGACGGGATGGCAGACCTTGCGTGTCCGGAACTCGGTGGGAGCACGCCGCTTCAGGCGGCGAAGACTCCCTATCTTGACCAGATTGCTCAACGCGGGGAAGTAGGGCTCTTAAGCCTTCCTTCCGACGCGGGTACCGTGGGCAGTGATGTCACCAGTGTTGCCGTCCTTGGATACGATCCCAAGAAATATTATCCCGGCCCGGGTCCCCTGGAGGCGGCTGGCCTTGGGGTGACGGTGGGCGAGCAGGACGTGGTGTTCCGTTGCACCATGGTGACCGTGCGTGGGGAGTCCGCCTCCGGAAGCAAGGATCGAGCAGCCGACATCAAGAAGCTGGGATCGCATGTGATCATGGAAGATGCGACCGCCGGGCTCATTGAGACGGACCAGGCCAGGGAGTTGGTTGAAGCTGTCAACGAACAGCTGGGGTCGGAGAGTATTCAATTTTATCCTGGGTCCGGTCATCGGCACCTCATGGTGTGGGTGGGAGGAAAATCGCGCGCGACTTGCGTGGATCCTCAGCAGCTCGTCGGACAATCGATCGCCGAAGGCTTGCCGAGCGGCGATGGCGCTGATGTGTTGCGGAAAATCATGGACGCCTCGTTTTTTATTCTCCGCGATCATCCGGTCAATGAAGAGCGTGAACAAGAAGGGCTCAAGCCGGCCAACTGCCTCTGGTTGTGGGGGCAGGGACGAGCTCCCTTGTGGCCGCCTTTGCCGGAACGGTACCAGATGACCGGTGCGGTCGTTTCATCCAGTGACATGCATCGTGGTGTCGGCCTCTGCGCTGGATTAGATGCGTCCGAGCTGCCGCCCGATAGTGGCGAAGAATCGGACAAATTCGCCGGTTGTGTGAACGCGGTCGTCCAGGAGCTGGCGAAGAAAGATTTCGTCTATCTTCATGCCGGGTTGTCGGATGATGTGTTGCATGCCACCAATGTGCGCGACAAGGTTCAGGCCATCGAACGCTTCGATGCCCAGGTGGTCGGGCCGGTTCTCGCAGCCTTGGCCAAGTATCCGGCCTATAGGTTGCTGGTGGTGTGTGATCCCGGTCTGGCAAAGAGGGACGGCTCAGCGCCTCCGATTTTGTACGCGCTGTGTGACGGCGCAGCCCAGCCACAGGCTGGTTCTACGACGCGGTTTCACGAACAGGATAAGAATATTGCCGGGACTGCGCCTCGCGACGCTACCAAACTGATGATGCGGCTATTTCCGCGGGGAGCCTGAGATTTGTGGCACTGATCGTTCAGAAATACGGCGGTACCTCGGTCGGAAACATTGAGCGGATTCATCGCGTGGCCGAGCGGGTCGAGCGTGCGCAGAAAGATGGGCATCAGGTCGTCGTGGTGCTGTCGGCGATGAGCGGAGAAACAGATCGGCTGCTCAAGCTGGCGCACGAGGCGACGAGTTCCCCGGATGAGCGTGAATTGGACATGTTGCTCTCAACTGGAGAGCGAGTGACCATTGCCTTGTTAGCCATGGAGCTTCGGGGAAGAGGCGTGAACGCCCGTTCCTTCACGGGGCGGCAGGTCGGCATTCATACTGACAGCGCGCATACCAAAGCGAGAATTTCCCGTGTCACAGCTGAACGTATCAAAGAAGCACTCGCTGGAGGGGTCATTCCTGTTGTTGCAGGCTTTCAGGGGATTAACGCCAGCTCGGATGTCACGACGCTGGGACGGGGCGGGTCCGATTTGACGGCTGTGGCGTTGGCCGCAGCGCTCAAGGCTGATCGGTGCATTATCTATACAGACGTCGACGGGGTGTATACGGCCGATCCGAATATCGTGCCGGCTGCGCGCCGCCTCGATAAGATTTCCTATGAAGAGATGCTGGAAATGGCAAGCCTCGGCGCCAAGGTGCTGCAGAGCCGCTCGGTTGAATTTGCAGCGAAGTATTCCGTTCCGGTCGAAGTCAATTCAAGCTTCAAGGAAGGAAAGGGAACGCTCGTGACACGTGAAGATGCCGATATGGAAGGGGTCATGGTGTCGGGTGTGACGGGTGACCGCAATCAAGCCAAGATTACGATTGTCGGCGTGCCGGATCGCCCGGGTATCGCCGCGCGAGTGTTCGGCTCTGTGGCGAATGCCAATATCGTGGTGGATATGATCATCCAAAACGTCAGTCAGGCATCCATGACCGACATTTCATTCACGGTGCCGAAGCCGGATCTGCGTAACGCCGTTGATCTCGTCCAGCGTTTGTCCCAGGAGATCGGTGCCCGGTCGGTTGCGGTGACCGAATCCATCGCCAAAGTGTCGCTGATCGGGGTGGGTATGCGGTCGCACTCCGGCGTGGCGGCGAAAATGTTCGAGGTGCTGTCGCGCGAGGGCGTGAACATCATGATGATCAGCACATCGGAAATCAAAATCTCCTGCGTCATCGAAGAAAAGTATTTGGAATTGGCCATGCGCACGCTCCACACGGCGTTCGGTCTAGATCGCGTGTCGGCCCCTGCGCTGGGTTGATCACCAGTAGGAAATACGTTCGCCGGCCTGACAGGCACCTCGACAGGCCGGGGATGGCCTTGTTACTCTCACTCTCATGAAATCTCGCAAGACAGCATCACGTCGGTCTCGCGCCCCGGAATCGGTTGCGGTGCCGACGCTCACTTCCGCGCAGGCGTCCGTGCTGGAGATTTATGATACGACGTTACGTGATGGCGCTCAGGCGGAAGACGTAAGTTTCTCCGTCGAAGATAAGCTTCGCGTCGCGCAACAGCTCGATGAGCTCGGCGTGCATTTCATTGAGGGCGGATGGCCGGGAGCCAATCCTAAAGACATTGAGTTTTTTCGGGCAATCAAGACCATTCCCTTCAAAAACGCGACCATTGTAGCGTTCGGCTCAACGCGCAAGGCCAGCAACCCGGTTCGCAAAGATAAAAACCTTCAGGCACTCCTGGATTCGGGCACGCCGACCATTACGCTTTTCGGCAAGAGTTGGTCGTTTCAGGTGACCGACGCGCTGGGGATTGCACTCGCCAAGAATTTGGAACTCATCGAAGATTCTATTCACTACTTGCGATCAAAGGATCGGCGTGTGTTCTACGACGCTGAACACTTTTTCGACGGGTACAAAGCCAATCCCGACTATGCGCTGCAGACGATCCGTCGGGCGATTGCCGGCGGCGCCGAGCGGGTCATTCTGTGCGATACGAACGGCGGGACGATGCCGTGGGAGATCCGTGAAATTTGCCGGGTGGTAAAGCAGGAGTGCCCCGTGCCGTTAGGAATCCATGCGCACAATGACAGCGAAATGGCCGTGGCCAATTCGCTGGTGGCGGTAGAGTCGGGGATTTTGCAAGTCCAGGGCACGATTAATGGAATCGGCGAGCGATGCGGCAATGCGAATCTTTGCTCCATCATTCCCAACTTGCAGTTGAAGATGCAGCGGCCCGCTCTCGGAGACAAACTCACCCGCCTGAAGGATGTGTCGGGGTTTGTGACGGAAATCGCCAACCTGATGCCCAATAAGCGGCAACCCTATGTCGGGGATGCGGCGTTTGCGCACAAGGGCGGTGTGCATATTCATGCGGTGCTCAAAAATGCCGCCACCTACGAACATATTGATCCGGCTGAGGTCGGAAATCGTCGTCGGATCCTGGTTTCGGATTATGCCGGTCGCAGCGGATTGATGGAAAAGGTCGAGGCCTACGGCATTTCGTTGACCAAGAATCATGCGAAGTTGCAGGAGCTGGTTGAAACGCTCAAGGAGCGAGAAAGTCAGGGCTATCAATTCGAAGGCGCCGAAGGATCCTTTGAATTGTTGATGCGCAAAGCCATGGGGAGCCATCGCCCCTCCTTCCAGCTCTTGGGGTTTAGGGTGATCGTCGAGAAAAAACAAGAGCATGGGCTGCTCTTGTCTGAAGCGACGGTAATGGTGCAAGTCGGTGATGTGGTCGAACACACGGCGGCGGTGGGTGCCGGACCGGTGAACGCGCTCGACCATGCGTTGCGTAAAGCGCTGGAGAAGTTTTACCCGCAGCTTCGTGACGTGAAGTTGCTCGACTATAAGGTTCGTGTGCTGTCTGCCGACAAGGGCACAGAATCGAAGGTGCGGGTCTTGATCGAATCGGGAGATCACAAGGACAAGTGGGGCACGGTGGGTGTATCCGAAAACATTATGGAAGCCAGCTGGCAGGCGCTGGCGGACAGCATCGAGTATAAATTGTTGCTAGCCGGTCGCTGAGGCGTTTTTACCTCCAGTGGGCGCACATAATCCTTGACAGGCCAGATAACCTCACGTAACTTATGGGGAAATTCTTTGTCTTGGACGCTCGACACCAAGAAGCACTTCCTAAGGAACGACTCTAGTGGATGGCG
>WBZQ01001677.1_pt1 | contig 15003 bp, 8 predicted proteins | sample 5204251 | NCBI WGS metagenome assembly WBZQ01 (sample SAMN12412402, study PRJNA552823) | activated sludge metagenome | isolation source: activated sludge from nitrification reactor of wastewater treatment plant... | place: USA: Virginia | collected 2017-09 | reverse complement strand
GGACGACCTCCTGAGACAGCTCCGAAAGAGGCATCGAAGACGGCGAGATGCGATTGACTCGGCGCGACGCCAAAAGCTGCGTGGGCAGCGGCCCGCGGCGTGACAAAGTAGAGTTAACCTCCGGCCACTACACCGGTAAGTTCTGGTTCCAGTACGAACGCCAGTGCTCCAAGCCCGACAAGGTCTGTGGCGGAGTGGTCATGGCGCACCGGGCCCAGATCAACGGCTACAGCTCCCTCGGTGTCGGCTGGACGTGGGATCTCTCGTACAATGACCCGTTCGACCCTGTTGAGCCCGACCAGCCCCGTGGCAAGCCGCGTAGAGCGCGTTGGGGTCTGAGCGCTCGCTACGACCGCTTTGATCAGCAGCTCTTTACGGTGACCTACCGAGACCAGCAGCTTGGGCAAGCCGGCGAGGCTCACCCCGACTCAATGGACATTTCAGAGCGGCCTTCTGAAGACCGCAACACGATCGGGCCTGGCCTGGTCTTCATTCATTGAAGAGCGTTTCCTCGGAAAGGGCTTGTCATGCTCGACCGCGGCCGACGGACGACTATGAGACTTCGAGTGGCCGGAATCATGAATGGGATTCAACCGTGGCGCGCAGCAGAGCAGTTCGAGGATGGCGTTCAGGCGGCGCTACGCCTACAGCCTCGACAGTAGGCCGCTACATCTCATGCTAGCGATTGCACTGGGACGGGGCGTCAAGCTCGCGCCCGATGAACCGGCTCAGGCTCGCAGTGCGAACCGGGCGTGTTCCGACCGCCGCGACGCACGTAGAGTGAGGGCGTCTACGTGAAGGAGCAAGCGGCCATGACGATCGAACTATTTGCTTCAGATTGCCGAGAAATGCTCGCCAAGGGCTGGCCGGTTGCAGCTGTTCTTCGCCATTTGAGGCAGGCCGGTTGCTCAAAAGTGCACGCGATCTTTGATCGTGTCCGACTTAGAAGGGATCGAGATAGGCGACGCCAAGATCCTGGTTCATGAGAGCGAAGCGTGGCGTGACGTTCGCGAACGCGACGCCGCATTTCATGACACGCTGTTGGCAACCGCCAAGAAAGAACTGTCAAGGAACGGTGGATAAGGCGTCTCTTGGCCAAGCGTGGAGGCGGGAGAGATGCGGCAATCACGCGCTAAGAGGAGAGGCCCGCGACATACGTGGGCGCACGTGCACGCTGGTGCCCCTCACCCCAACCCCGCCTCCCGCTCCAACGCCACAAGCGTCTCTCGAACCTCACCCGCAATCTCCTCGATAGTCACTGGTGCCCCGTCAAGCTCACCGGCTCGCGCCCGCTTCTCGAGCCCCTCACACAGGGCCGCGAGTCGCGCGGCCCCGAGTTGGGCGCTTGCTCCCTTCAGCTTGTGCGCGGCGTGCTCCAGGTCGGGCCCGGAGGCTCGCTGGGACGCATCTCTCAACGCCTCCAAGAGCTCCGCACTGCCCTTGCGAAAGCTCTCGACGAGCTCGCTCAACAGTCCGGCGGTTGTGGAGCGCTCCAGGATTCGGAGCCCTTTCAGGACGTTCGTGTCTATGCGTGCGGGGTCCTCCGGAGGCGTCGCTCGGTTGATCGGCGCTGTGCCGTTGCTGTTCGAGTCCACGAGCGCCGCGAGCTCTCGCAGTCTTATGGGCTTGTCCAGGAACTCGTCGAACCCCGCGTCCCGGCAGGCCTCCCGGTCCGAGGCGTAGGCGTTCGCGGTCATCGCGACCAGGTAAGGCGAGTCCTTGGCCGCCTTTGCCTGTCGCGCCACCTCGAGGCCGTCGACCTCGGGCATCTGAATGTCGATGAGGGCCAGGTCGTAGCGACTGCGCGCAAGCGCTGCCAGCGCCTCTCTTCCGTTCGCGACCACATCCGGCTGAAAGCCAAGACGCCTCAGCATGGCCAGCACGACGGTCTGGTTGACCGCATTGTCCTCGGCCACGAGGATTCTTTTGATGCCGTTGTGGCGCTGGACCTGCGAGCTTTGGAGAGGCGCACGGGACGGGCTCTCTTCCAATTCGCCCTCCACGCCGTCGCACGGCAACGCGAACCGAAACACGGAACCTTTTCCGGGCTCGCTCTCGACGCGAATCTCGCCACCCATTGCCTCCGCCAGCCTCTTGCAGATGGCCAAGCCCAGGCCCGTTCCCCCATAGCGTCGCGTGGTCTTGGCGTCGGCCTGCTGGAACGGCTCGAAGATCTCCGCGAGCCGCTCCGCCGGGATTCCAATGCCACTGTCGCGGACCTCGTAGACGAGCTCGCGGCCACGTTCGGTCTCGCGGGAGCCAATCCTCGCCGACACGCCGCCTTGCTCGGTGAACTTGACCGCGTTCGCCAGCAGGTTCACAAGAACCTGGCGGATTCGCAAGGCGTCCCCGAGCGTGCGGCTGGGAATGTCCGGTTCTATGTCGTGCGTGAGCGAGAGGCCCTTGCGGCGCGCCTCGAAGGCGCACAATTCCAACGCCTCCAGGAGCACGCCCCGGGTGTCGAACGGCTGGCGCTCGGGAACGAGCCTACCGGCCTCGATCTTCGAGAAGTCCAGGATGTCGTTGATGATCTGCAGGAGCCCCTCTCCCGCCGACCTCAGGACCTGCACGTGCTCCCGCTGTTCGTTGGCAAGCCCGGATTCCTGCAACAGGCTCGCCATGCCGATCACGGCATTGAGCGGCGTGCGAAGCTCGTGGCTCATGGTCGCGAGGAACTCGCTCTTGGCGCGGCTGGCCTTGGCGGCCGCGGCCTCCGACCTCGCGAGGCTCATGGTGCGTTCGCGGATCTTCCGCTCGAGAGACTCGCTCCTTCGGCGGAGCGTCCTTGTTCGCAGCACCAAGAGGCTTTCGACCGCTCCTGCGAAAGCCGCGAAGTAGAAAAGGATGGCCCACCAGGTCCACCATAGCGGACGAGCGACCGAGAACGGAACCCGCAACGGACCCGCGACTGTTCCGGCCGCGTCGCGCGCGAGGAGCGTGAACTCATAGTCTCCCGGGGAAAGCCGCTCTAAGGACCGCGTGCCTTCGGCGGTCCAGGCCGAAGGCGCGGTGTCGAGTCCCTCTACAAAGGTCTGATAGCGAATCTCGGACTCGCGGCTGAACGACAGGAGCGAAAACTCGAAGACGAGTCTTCTTTCTGAGGGAGAGAGGGATAGTCGCTTCTCGTCGCGGCTATGGCCATCGACAAGGACCGATGTCAGTTTCAAGGGTGGAACAGTTGAGACATCGACCGGTAGCGGCGTCAGCCGGGCGACGCCCGCGATGGTTCCCATCCAGATGCGGCCCATCCGGTCGCACAGGCTGGCGGCGGTGTTGCCTTCGTTGGCGGGCAGGCCTTCGCGTGTTGTGAACACCTCGACCCGGTAAGGCGCGGGGTCTTCCGGCGTCGCCTTTCGAGGCGCGAGACGCGCGACGCCCTTCAAGGTCAGCGCATAGAGCCGGCCGAAGCGGTCGAGCTCCAGGGAGAGCACCATGTTGTTGGGCAGCGCGGGGGTGGTCTCGTCGTCCAACACCAGCCAAGGCTTGTCCGGATGCTCGGGATCCAGCCGGACGAGCCCGCCATCGGTTCCGGCCCACAAAAAGCGCCCGTTCGGAGAGCGCTCTTCCTTCAGGCAATCGACCCAGTCGTTTGGGAGCGCGGCCGTTCCGGCACGATAGCTTCGCCACGTCCCGCTCGTGAGATCGAAGGACGCCAGCCCGCTGTTGCGCGTTCCGACCCACAGGACGGGACCCTTCGCAAGCTCGGTCATCGCGAGCGCCGTGACCACATCGTCCGGCAGGCCGTTCCTTCGCGTGTACGCCGTCCAGATCCCGCGGTTGAGGCGCGCCAGCCCGCCTCTTGTGCCCATCCAAAGGTCTTGGCCACTGTCTCTTGACAACAGCGCGAGAATCCGGTTGTCCAAAAGCCCCGAGTTCGTGACATCGAGAACCCGCGGGATGCCGGTTGAGGGAACGAGCACCAGGCCCTTGACGGTGCCGAGCGCGACCGTGCGGTCCGGACCCTCGACAATAGCCTCGACGTCGTCGGACGGCAGCCCGGAACGAAGGCGGAACGAGGTCCACATGCCGTCGCGGAAGCGGGACGCTCCCTCGGTCTCGCTTCCAAACCAATACTCCGGCCTTTCGGGCTCGCCGAGCTCGGCGATCGCATACACCGAGCGCTGGGGCAGTCCCTCCGGTTGGGCGATCGTCTCCCAGCCTCCCAACGCGACCCGGACAAGGCCCACGTCCCGCACGCCTGCCCACATCTTCGGCCCGTCCGGAGTCCTCGTTGCGAGGAGCGAGCGCACCTCGCCGCGGCGATCGACGGCCCGACAAGGCCCATCCAGGCCGCAGCGGAAGAGGCCTTCGGTTGTCCCGACCCACACGTCGACGGCCGATGGCCCCGAAGCGAGCGCCAGCTTCGTGATCGGCCCGTTGGGAAGCCCGTCCCGGGAGCCGAGCGGATGGACACTGCCCCGCGACCGCACCACGATGCCAGTCTCCGTGCCGATCCAGAGCTCCGCATCGGAGGCCTCCCCTCGCGGAACCTCGAGAAGGCTGCGGACGCCGGAAATCGTGCTCAAGGGACCGGGCGCGATCCACAAGCCATCCCTCCTCTCGAAGAGCCCGGAGGGCGTGCCGACGAGGAGCGAGCGCGCGGTCTCGAGGACCGCGTGTATCGGGAGCCGGCCGACGTCCGCGACCGTCTCCAAGCGGTCCGCGGACCAGAGCGCCAGCCCGGATTCGGTTCCGACCCAGAGGCCGCTTCGGGACCGGGCCTCGGTCACGCACAGCACCCGGTTGTCGGGAAGGCCGGACTCCGGCGTCCGATACGACGTGAAGGCGCCGCCGCGCAGACGGTGCAGGCCGCGTGGCGTCCCGAACCAGATCGCGCCGTCGGAGGTGGCGGCGACGCTGTTCACGTAGTTCGAGCGCTTCCTCTCCGGCATCGAGACGAGCCGCCACCTCCGGCCGTCGTAGAACGCGGCTCCGTCCTGGGTCCCAACCCACAGGAAGCCGTCGCGATCCACGGCCAGACCCTGCACCGTGTTCTGCGGAAGCCCGTCTTCGTCGGTGAACACCCGGGTTGGCAAGCGGTAGGGGATATCCCCAAGGCCGAGCGTCGCCTGCGCAAGGAGGCCAAGAACGATGGCCTTCAAGAGGCGGCGTTCCGACGACCCACCCTTGCCTTTCCCCGTGGCGGTCGCCCAGCCCTTTGACATTTCGCTAAAGTTTCCGCCATCGCGAGGTCCGCCGCAAGCCCCAAGGCTGGAGCCGGCGCGTGCCTGTTGCGAAGAGCGGGCGAGGTTCCTATGCTGCTCACAAATCTGGCGAGCCGCAGAGAACGCCAGGCCGCGCGGCCGCGCGGGAAGGAGCCCGTGATGACCCTGCCATCGAAGGACTCCGGGATCGGGTTTCGAGGTCGGGCTCTCTTTGCCGCGGGCGTCCTCGGCCTCACGCTGCTGGGTTCGATGGCGCGCGGTCAGGAGGCGGAGGCAGATCCGAAGGCCCCGGCGCGCGACGCGGTTCCGCTTCCCGACCGTTGGCGGCTCGACCTGCCGGACTGGGACCGCCGGGTCCGCGGGCGGCTCTCCGATCCGTACAACCTGAACCCGCTGAAGGGCGACGTGCCCATCAAGGGAACTCAATCCACGTTCTTCGCGCTGACCGCGGTCTCGGACACGTCCGTTGAGGCCCGAAGGCTCCCGGTTCCGAGCGACGTGGCCTCGGCCGACCCCGACTCGTCCGAGTTCTTCGGCCGCGGCGAGCAACTCTCGTTTGTACAGGAGATCTTGCTGACGCTGGACCTCTTCCACGGCTCCACCTCGTACAAGCCTGTCGACTGGGAGCTGCGCGTCACCGCGGCCGGAAACCTCAACGTGCTGAAAACCCGGGAGAACGGAATCGTCAACGTGGACCCCAGCCGCGGCACAGACCGCACCGACCGCCATTTCGCGCTTCAGGAGGCCTTCTCGGAGGTCAAGCTCCTGGATGTCTCGCCCAGCTACGACATCGTGTCGCTCCGGGCCGGCATCCAGGGCTTCACGTCGGACTTTCGCGGCTTCGTGTTTTCGGACAACAACCTCGGCGCGCGGCTCTTTGGCAACTTCGCGAGCAACCGCTACCAGTGGAACGTCGCGTTCTTCGACCAGCTGGAGAAGGACACCAACAGCGGCCTCAACACGTTCGAGCGCAAGCGGCAGCAGGTCGCGATGGCCAATTTCTACGCCCAGGATTTCCTGTGGCCAGGCTACACGGCGCAGCTGTCCTTTCATTGGAATCGGGACCGCGGCGAGGCCCATCTCGACAACAACGGCTTTCCGGTGCGCCCGGCCCTGATTGGGACGCCGAGGGCGCATCGCCAGGATGCCTACTACTTCGGCTGGGCCGGAGACGGGCACATCGGACGGGTGAACCTGAGCCATGCCTTCTATCACGTGGGCGGCGAGGACTCCTTCGATCCGATCGCGGGCCGCGAGGTTCGGCTCAACGCCCAAATGGCGGCGCTCGAGCTGTCCATGGACTTCGACTGGCTGCGATACAAGGTCTCGGGGCTCTACCAATCCGGCGATTCGAACCCGCGCGACGACCGGGCCCGGGGCTTCGATGGGATCCTCGAGAACATGAGCTTCGCCGGCGGTTCGTTTTCGTTTTGGAACCGGCAGAGCGTCCGCCTCACCCAGACGGGCGTCGGCATCAACCAGCGCTTCAGCCTGTACAACAACTTCAAGTCGTCCAAGGACGAGGGGCAGAGCGAGTACGTCAACCCTGGCCTGTTGCTCTTGAACGCCGGGCTTGTGGCCAAGCTGACCCCCAAGCTCGTCCTCGACCTCAACGCGAACTACCTGCGCTTCACGACGACCCGGCCGATCGAGTATGTGCTCTTCCAGCCGGGCATTCCCAATGACATTGGAGTCGACGTGAACCTGGGCCTGCGGTACCGGCCCTTCCTCAATGACAACGTGATCGCGGTGCTGGGTGCGTCGGTCCTGTTTCCGGGCTCCGGCCTCAAGGAGATCTTCTCCTCGAACTGCGCGGCGGCCGGCTGTGGCGCCGATGCCAAGACGCTCTACGCGGGCTTCGCGACCCTGACCTTCACCTATTGAGCGGGAGGCAGCATGAAGACGCAGATCGTGCTTTCGGTCGTCCTTCTCGCCCTCCCGCCCCTCCGCGGGGAGGACTCCCTCACCGAACGCGTGGAGGCGCAGAGCCGGGGTTGTGTCTCCTGCCACGCCGGAATCGAGGATGCCCACGCGTCAAAGGCCGTCAAGGTGGGTTGCGCGGACTGTCACGGCGGAAAGCCGTCGATCGTGCTCGCGAAGGGAGACGCGAAGGGAGGCAAGACCTACGAGGACGCGAAGCGGAAGGCCCACGTCCTGCCGCGCGATCCACGCGTCTTCAAGAGCTCGGCGAACCCCGTCCGCGCCTACACCGCCTGGAACCGGGAATCTCCCGAGTTTGTTCGCTTCGTCAATCCGGGCGACCTCAGGGTCGCGCGCGAGGCGTGCGGAACCGCGAAGTGCCATCCCACCGAGGTCACCGCCAACCGGCACTCGATGATGGCGCACGGCGCGATGCTGTGGCAGGCGGCGCTGTACAACAACGGCGCGATCAACCGCCGGCAAGCCCTCTTCGGCGAGGCCTACACGAGAGACGGCGAGCCCGCCCGGCTGACGGGCGCGCCCACCAAGGGGGCCTTCACGCTCGACGCCCTGGACCCTCTCCCGCGCTGGAACATCACACAGCCCGGCAACGTCCTCCGCGTCTTCGAGCGCGGCGGCCAGAAGAAGAGCGAGCTTGGCAACCCAAACCGTTTGGAGGAGCCCGGAGCGCCCGAGATCAAGCTCTCGACGCGCGGATTCGGAACCCAGCTGCGAACGGATCCCGTGTTCCTGGGGCTCCAGAAGACGCGTCTCCTCGACCCCACCCTCAACCTCCTCGGCACCAATGACCATCCCGGCGACTATCGCTCCTCCGGGTGCACGGCGTGCCATGTGCTGTACGCCAACGACCGCGACCCGTCTCATTCGGCCGACCTCGCCAAGTTCGGGAACCGCGGCCTCTCCGCGTCCTCGGATCCGACGATTCCGAAGGACGAGCCCGGACACCCCATCCGTCACCGCCTGACTCGCGCGATCCCGTCCTCACAGTGCATGGTGTGCCACGTCCATCCGGGCACCAACGTCCTCAATGCCTACTACGGGACCATGTGGTGGGACAACGAGACCGACGGTCAGGCCATGTACCCGACCGCGCAGGGGAACGCCTCGGCGCGCGAGCGCTTCGAGAGGACCTCGGCGAACCCCGAGGAGTCGAACGTGCGCGGGAAGTGGAGCGATCCGGCATTTCTCGCGAACCTGACAGACCTCAATCCCGGTCTGACCAGGACGCGCTTCGCCGACTTCCATGGGCACGGCTGGGTCTTTCGGGACGTGTTCAAGACCGACGAGAAGGGGCGGCTTCTCGACCCCTTGGGAAAGCCCGTCCCGGACGAGGATCCCAAGAAGTTTGAGAAAGCGGTGCATCTGAAGGACATTCACCTGGAGAAGGGAATGCATTGCGTGGACTGTCACTTCGCGGTGGACTCGCACGGCAACGGCAACCTCTACGGCGAGGTCCGCGCCGCCACCGCGGTCGACTGCATCGACTGTCACGGAACCGTCGCCGCCAAGGCCAACCTCACGCTCTCCGGAAACGCCGGCGGCGGCCTGTTGCGCGAGTCGCAGACGCCCTTCGGACCGCGCTTCACGGTCCGACGCGGGAAGATGCTCCAGCAGTCCTCGGTCACGGAAGACCTCAAGTGGGAGGTTCCGCAGGTCGCGGACGTGATCGATCCCGATTCCCCGAAATACAACGAGCGCGCCCGGCTCGCCAAGACCCTTCGAAGGGACGGGACGACCTGGGGCACGGTGAGCGCGGACGCGCCGCTCGCGCACTCCAACGATCGGATGTCCTGTACGACCTGCCACACGGCCTGGGCCCCGTCCTGCTTTGGTTGCCACCTCCCGATGCGGGCCAACGAGCGCCGGAAGACGCTCCACAATGAGGGCGGCTTCACGCGCAACTACACCTCGTACAACTTTCAGACCCTGCGCGACGACGTGTTCATGCTTGGAAACGACGGGGTCGTCAAGAACGGAAAGATCTCGCCCATGCGCTCCTCATGCGCCGTGCTGGTCAGCTCCCAGGACGCCAACCGGCAGTGGATCTACTCCCAGCAGCAGACGGTCTCGGCGGAGGGCTTCGCGGGGACGGCCTTCTCCTCGTTCACCCCGCACACGGTGCGCGGTAAGGAGACCAAGGGCTGCACCGACTGTCATGTCTCGCAGAAGGGCACCAACAACGCGAAGCTCGCGCAGCTCTTCATGCTGGGGACCAACTTCACCAACTTCGTCGGGCGGTACGCCTGGGTCGCGTCAGGGAAGGGCGGAATAGAGGCCGTGGCCGTGACCGAGCGCGACGAGCCGCAGGCCGTCTACGGCAGCGATCTCCACGCGCTGGCCTATCCCGACAACCATCGCCGACACGAGGCGGGGAAGGGCGTGCTCGCGGAGTCGCACCACCACGCCGCCACGGACGCCCGCTCGATTCAGGTGCGGGGCGAGTACGCGTATGTCGCGAACGGAAGGGGCGGGCTCCGGGTCTACGACATCGCCAACATCGACAACAAGGGCTTCTCCGAGCGCATTGTCACGGCGCCGGTCTCGCCGCTCGGCCAGAGGCTCTATGTGAAATCGAAGAACGCGACGTGCGTGGCCTCGCCGTCGACCATGGCGGTGGACCCGACACGGTCGCGAAGGAAGGAGAACCTCGAGGGTGCGATTCACCCGATCTACGGCTATCTGTTCGTGACCGACTCGGAGGAGGGCCTCATTGTGGTGGGCGTGGCGACGCTCCTCGACGGCGATCCCACCAACAACTTCCTGAAGCGCGCGCTCACCTGGAACCCGGACGGCGTGCTCAAGGGCGCCAACCACATCACGCTTGCGGGCACGGTCGCCTACATCACGTGCGACAAGGGGCTCGTGATCCTGTCGCTCGACGACCCTCTCAACCCGAAGGTGATCAAGACCATCGGCCGTCCGTTTCTGACCAAGCCCCGCGGCGTCGAGGTGCAGTTCCGTTACGCGTTTGTGGTCGACGAGAGGGGACTGAAGGTTCTGGATGTGACAATCCCAGGCGAGGCGCGCACGATCGCGGGCGCCGTGGTTCCCCTCGAAGACGCCCATGACCTCTATCTCGCGCGTACCTACGCCTACGTCGCGTCCGGCCGGAAGGGCCTCGCGATCGTGGACATCGCAACGCCCGAAGAGCCGGTTCTGGACCAGATGTTCAATGCGGACGGTCGCCTGAACGATACGCGCCAGGTCCGGCTTGGAATGACCAACAACTCGCTCTTCGCCTATGTGGCCGACGGCGTGAACGGCCTCGCGGTCGTGCAGCTCTTGTCGCCAAAAGACAACCCCAACATCTGGGGTTTTTCCCCAAGACCCAAACCCAGGCTGATTGCGACGAAGAAGACGCGCGGCCCCGCGTTGGCGGTTTCCAAGGGCCTGGATCGCGATCGCGCCGTGGACGAGAGCGGCAACCAGCTGGCGGTCTTCGGACGCCTGGGCGCGAGGCCTTTCTCGCTCCCGGAGATGCAGAAGATGTACATCAAAGAGGGCAAGGTCTTCACGGTTTCCGACGCGCCGCCGACCAAGCCAACGGCGACGGGAGGGGCTCCCGCAGGATCGCGATAAGCCCCTTTTCGCCCACGCGCCTGCGGGAACCCTCGGCGACCTACTTGGCGCTAGAAGGGGGCACAATGCACCAGCTCGGGTGCCGATACGAGGAGCCCTCGCGGACGAAGACCTCCAGCACGGTCCCTTCGGACCGCGAGGTCTTGCCCTCCGACTCGATCGCCATCACGAATGTCGAGAAGATCAGCGCCGTCGACCCATAGTGCCGGATCTCGTTCTTTGGGAACTCCAGAGAGACGAGCTTCCCGCCATCTTTCCGGAACTTGGAGGCTCGTTCCATGGTCGCCGATCGCGTCTCCCAAGGAGCCGTGCCGGGGCTCACGTAAAGCCCGTCGGCGGGGAGCAGCCGTTCGAGGGCCTTGGAATCGCCCTCAAACCAGGCGATCCAGACCGACCGCCGGAGCTCGAGAAGCTTTCGGTCGGCGGCGTTCGGCTCCGTGGCGGCGAACGCGGAAGCGAGCGGGACGGCCACCGAAACGACGGCGGCCAGGGCGGCAGCGGGAAGGAGTGCGTGTTTCATGCCCCCAACATAGGCCGATGCGCTGGTTGCCGCTTGTAGTTTCTTGCTCGGAAGAGGCATCGTTCGGGGTCCGCGAGTCCTAGCGCCGCTCCATCCGCGCGCGTGGTCCCGAGCGTCTCGGGCGCCGCGGTACTCCGATGCCAGCCGCACTATGAAACGGTCGAGGGTATCCCTCGTAGGGGCGGCCCCCTGTGGCCGCCCTTTGTTCGGTTCGCCGGTGCCACGTGGACGGTCGAGGCGGGCGGGCACGGGGGCCCGCCCCTACGACCGGGGCACAGCCGCGAGCGATCCGGCTCCGAAGCCCCCTCTTTTGTAAAGCGGGGGTTGGGGGAGTTAGAGCTTGCCTGAATCTCGCCCTTAGTTGGCGCGAGGCAAGCTTCCCCTCCCCGCTTCCAAGACCAGATAGGGATTGATCGGGCTCCCGGCGAGGTGCCGGAATCCTGGGAAGCGCATCAGCCAATACAACGCCTTCATCGGAGCGCGGAACGCGCGGCCATACCAGTGCGCGCCCACCTGCTGAAAGCGGAGCCGCCGATAGGGGCTTCGCGGAATGACCCGAAACGCCTCATCAATGGATCGGAAGAGGCCGCGGACCTCGGACACGCTTGGCAGGAAGCCTTCATTTCGCGAATGAAGCCGGGCCCGCCCCGCGATCAACCCGTGCCAGAAGTCGAGCGGGAACGCGCCGTTTGGGAAGTCGAGAAACAGGAGACCATTGGGAGCAAGGACCCGGGCCAGCTCGGAAAGGTAGGTCCGCCGGCTGACGTCGCGATCCGGCCGGGGCGTGACCGTGTAGCGGGGCGCGCCGGTCTCCGCGACCCCAATGTGCTCGAGGACGCCGGACGAGATCACAAAGTCGAATGTTCCGTTCGCGAACGGCAGCCTGAGCCCGTCTCCCACCACGAGATGCTCCCGGTTGGCGCGCTCGCGCCATTGCCACTTCCGCATGGCCGAGAGATCGTGCCCCCAGCCCTCAAGGCCGTGCTCGCAAAGCACGTCCACGGCCTGTCCGTTTCCACAACCCGAATCGAGAACGCGCGGCGGGCGTGCCACCGAGCCGGGAGCGCTCCCGCGTTGTCTCTGCCACTTCTCCCGAATCAGCGGCAGGTAGTAGTCCTCAATGCGCCTGGCCTCGTTCTCGTTCGCGAGGCCGCGCAGGTGCTCCTCCGAGAGCGAATCGGGTCCCGCGAATCCCTCGTAGTACTGCCCCTCCGAGAAGTCCGCGATGCCATGCTCGACCGGGTAGGCGATCGCGCAAGCCTCGCACGCCAAGGAATCCCCCAAACGCGACCGCGACAGCCCGCTCCGGCATCGTGGGCAGCACAGAATCGCCAGGTCGTCGGCGATCACCCCGCGCCGTTCTCGATCCTGGTCTCGCTTCCGAAGACGCCCTCCCATCGGGCCACGACGACCGCCGCGACGCAGTTTCCGGTGAGGTTGATCGACGTGCGCGCCATGTCCATGAGCTCGTCGACGGCGAGGATCATCGCGACGCCCGCCTCGCCCGGCAGGCCGAAGGCCGCGCAACCGGCGGCCAAAACCACCAGCGAGGCCCTGGGCACGGCCGCGACGCCCTTGGTTGTCAACATGAAAGTCAGCATCATCAGAACTTGCTCGGTGATTGTGAGATGCCGCCCGGCGGCCTGGGCGATCGTGAGGGCGGCGAGCGCGATGTACAAGGTGGAGCCGTCCAGGTTGAAGCTGTAGCCCGCGGGAAGCACAAAGCCCGCGACGCTCTTGGGAACTCCGAATTGCACGATCTTCTCAAGCGCTCGCGGCAGCGCCGCCTCCGAGGAGGCCGTGGTGAACGCGATCACGAACGGCTCGCGGATGGTCTTGAAGAAGGCCAGAACGGAGACCCTCGCGAGCTTCAGCGCGGGGATCAGCACGAGAATGGTGAACAGGATCAGCGCGAAATACAGCGATCCCACCAGCTTCACGTAGCTTCCCAAAACCATCAACCCGTGGTCCGAGACGGCCGCCGCGATGGCCCCAAAGACGCCGAGCGGGGTCAGCGTCATGACGTAGTCGGTCAGCTTGAAGAGCACCGCCACGGCCGACTCGAAGAACGCCACAAACGACCCGGCCTTCGCCCCCACGTGCGCCGCGGCGACCCCGAGCAGGGTCGCGAAGACCACGATTTGCAGGATGTCCTGCCGGACCATCGAATCGATGATGTTCGACGGGAAGAGGTGCAAGAGCGTCTCGACGAAGGTCTTGGGTTTGGCGAGGCCGGCCTCGGCGTGGCTTGGGAGCGTCAGGTCGCGGCCGGGTTGCACAATGTTGGCCATCGCCAGGCCGATCACCAAGGCGATCGTGGTCGCGATCTCGAAATAGATCAGGGCCTTGATCCCCATGCGCCCGACGGCCTTGACGTCGCCGGTCTTGCCGATGCCGAGGACGATCGTCGCCAGGATCAGAGGCACCACCAGCATCTTGATCAGGCTGATGAAGGCCTTCGAGAAGAACCGGAAGGTCTCGTAGGCGGCCGGATACGACACCTTGGGCAACAGATGCCCGGCGAAAACGCCCAGGATCAGCGCGTAGAAGATGATCGCGGTGGAGGAGAGCGCCGCGTGGCGGCGGCGTTTGGGAATGCCGTGCGGATCGGCCGGGGCGCCCTCGCTCATCCCTGTGGCTCTCCGGACGCGCCCACGGACGCGCCCCGGCGGGCCTTCCAGGCTTCCCAGAGAATCGGAAGGATCGAGAGGAACACCACGATCACGATCACGTAGTGGATCTTCTTGTCGAGATCGGGGATCGCCCGGCCGAGGAGGTAGCCGCCGCCCACGGTCGAGAACACCCACGCGATCCCGCCCACCACGTTGAACAACACGAAGCGGCGGTACTCCATGCCCGCCGCACCCGCGACCGTCGGCGCGAACGTCCGGATGATCGGGACAAAGCGCGCGAGCACGATCGTCTTGCCGCCGTACTTCTCGTAGAACGCGTGCGCAGCGAGGAGGTGCTTCTTCTTGAAGAAGCGCGAGTCCTCGCGGCTGTAAAGCGCTTCGCCGGCCTTCCTCCCGATCAGGTAGCCGACCTGGTCGCCCACGACCGCCGCGATGGACAGGCCGACGAGGAGGATCCCGACGTTGAGGTCCCCTTTGGCCGCAAAGAGGCCCGCCGTGACGAGCAGCGAGTCGCCCGGCAGGAAAAAGCCCACGAGGAGGCCGGTCTCGGCAAACACGATCACGTGAAGCGCGAGGTAACCGCCGGTCTGGACGAGACCGCGCACGTCGAACAGCCAGTGCAGAAATTCACGAAGTGTTTCGATCACAAGGCGGAGGTTATCAGCCCGCGCGGTACTCGTCGATCTCGGGGGCCGGGGGCTTGACGATGTCGAAATAGGGCGAGAGATCGAAATCGCGCGGGACGATCAGCGTCGCCGGCGGCTTGGAATAGCGGAAGCGTTTCGGCGCGAGGTCGCGGAGCAGTGCCCGCACGAGACCCGACATCAGGGGGCGTGGGGCGAGCCGCTGCTCGACCGGGAGGATCGGGTAGCCCACGGTCTCGTACGCCGCGGCGACCAGGGACGAGCAGATCACCTCGGTCGGCTTGCCGGCGCCGAAGTGAAGCGCCTGACGGCGGAAACGCGCGGGGACGATGCCCGCGGGCAGGAAATAGCGAGTGAGGTCCACGATGTTGTCCATGTCGTAGAGCTTGCCGACCTGCCGGGCCGCGTACTCGACGACCCGGCGAGCGTCGGCGGGAGACAAGGCGCGCGGTCGGCACACGCGGACCAGGAGCCCCTGGTACTTGGCAAGCGGGGCGCAGATCACACCGGATTCGGGAAGG
>WBZQ01000925.1_pt1 | contig 15006 bp, 15 predicted proteins | sample 5204251 | NCBI WGS metagenome assembly WBZQ01 (sample SAMN12412402, study PRJNA552823) | activated sludge metagenome | isolation source: activated sludge from nitrification reactor of wastewater treatment plant... | place: USA: Virginia | collected 2017-09 | reverse complement strand
TAAGGCCCCGGAGTGGGTGGCGCAGTGGCGCCAGGACGAGCGCGCGCAGATCACGGTGGCGGACCTGATGTTCATGCGCTCCGGGTTGAAACTCGCCGAGGGCTACGGACCGGGTAGCGACGTGCTGAACATGCTCTACAACCAGCCCGACATGGCGTCCTGGGCGGCCGGCCACCCGTCCGAGTACCAGCCGGGGACCTACTGGGAGTACCTCAGCGCGGTCTCCAACATCCTCGCCCAGGTCGTACAGGCGCAGTTCCCCACCGAGCAGGCGTACTGGGAGTACTCGAAGACCGCGCTGTTCGACCCGATCGGGGTGAAGACCGCGACTTTGGAGACCGACGACGCCGGCACCTGGGTGGGATCGTCCTACCTGTGGGCCAGCGTCGGGGACTGGGCCCGGCTCGGGCAGATGATGCTCAATGACGGCGCCTGGCAGGGGCAGCAGATCCTGCCTGCCGGCTGGTTGAAGCTCGCCGGTACCCCGGCCATGCCCGACGGCGAGGGGGCCGGGTACGGCGCCCAGACGTGGATTCCGGCCAACCCCGTCGGCGGCGAGTGCAAGGCGACGCCGGGGATCCCAGTGGACACCGTTTCGATGGAGGGCCACTGGGGCCAGATCGTGGCCATGGTGCCCTCACGCGACGCGGTGATCGTGCGGCTGGGCTGGACGTTCAACGGCACCGACGCGTTCGACGGGTGCCAGTTCGTCAGCGACGTGCTGCGCACCCTGCCGCAGGGCTGAGACCGCTACGGTGGCCCAATGGACGTCACCGGGGACCAGGCCACCGTGTTCCTGCATCAGACCATCCCCGCCGTGGGCCGGCTCGGGGTGGTGGTGGAGGAGTTCAGCCCCGGCTTGGTGCGGTTGCGCGTTCCGATCGAGGGCAACGGCAACCATTTCGGCACCATGTACGCCGGTGTCCTGTTCACGCTGTGCGAGTTGCCTGGGGGACTGCTGCCCGTGGGAGTCCTCGACCCGACCAAGTACACACCGATAGTCACCGAGTTGGACATCCGCTTCCTCGCCGCTGCTCGCACGGACGTGAGGCTGGAGGCGCGGATGGACCCTGCGGAGTTGCAGGCCCTGGCCGAACAGGCGGACCGGGAGGACCGCGCCCGGTTCACGCTGGAACTGCACGCCGAGGACGCGGACGGGCGCACCGTGGTCAGCAGCACCGCTCACTACCAGTTGCGCCGCAACCGGGGCTGAGTCCGCGACCGCGGCTGAGACCTCCGCTCACGGGCGCAAGCGCACCAGCAAGAGTCGCGACGCCTGCCCACCAGGGGCACTACCTCGCGAATCCGAAGCAGCCAAAGCTAGGGAAGCACTGATTAATCATGCCCTGGCTGCAACGCGCCTGGCAGCGCGATCTGCGGCCCCCCACATCTGGTGCCATGGCAACAGCCATGACACAAGATCTGGGGAACCACATCCCGCACCGCCAGCCCCGTTTCGCACAGAGCAGCACTAATCAGCGATTCCCTCTAAGACCTGCTCTGGAACTGGTAGGTCGGGGCCCGGTCCCGGATGCGCTTCACGTACGCCTCGGTCTCCGGGAACGGCGGGATGCCCTGGTAGCGGACCACCTGGCTCCAGCCGGCGTTGTAGGCGGCCAATGCCAGGTCGATCGGATCGCCGTCGATGTCGGAGGTTTTCGCCTCGTAGATCAGGAAGCACATCAGCCGCGCCTGGGCGTCGATCGCCTCCCGCGGGTTGTACGGGGAGGCCACCCCGTCACCGTCCAGATCCTGTCCCCACATCGCCCAGGTGTCGGGAATGAACTGTGCGATCCCCTCGGCCCCCGCCTTCGACACCGCCTTCGGGTTGAAGCCGGATTCCTGGTCGATCTGGGCCGCGAGCAGCTTGGGGGTCAGTTCCGGGCACTCCCGGGCCGCTTGCTTGATAGCCGCCCGATACTGCTTGGGCACGACCCGCGGTCCGTCGCTCGAGCAGCCCGTCAGCACCAGTGCGACGGCGATCACCACGGCAGCAGGTCGCACTTCGCCATGGTAGGCGGTGACCTCACCGGCCCCCGATGTCACGCCGGTGGTAGGTGATGTCGGCGAGGACCACCAGCAGGGCGGCAGCCCCCAGCAGCAACCACAGCATCGGCACGTCCAGGCCGTTGACCAATGGGTTGTCGCCCAGCGCCCAGTGGAAGGGTGAGACCTTCTGCCAGGGTTCCAGCCAGTCGGCCATCGGGGCCAGGGCGTTGAGCAGGAAACTGCCGAGCGCGAGGCCCACCGCGGTGCCGAGCGCCAGGGCCCGCTTGCCAGTGGCCGATGCGACGAACAGGCAGACGGCGCCGAAGAACAGGGCCAGCAGGAAGGTCATGGTCATCCCGGCGGCCAGGGCGCCCGCGGAGATGTCCAGATCCACCAGCGGGGCGCCCACCGCGACGGTCACGAACGTCGCCAGCGCCACCAGGGCGACTGCGAGCACCGTGGCGATGACCTTGGCCGCCATGACCCGGCCGCGGCTGACCGGCAGGGACAGCAGCAGGTCGGCGGTGCCGCGCTCCTCCTCCCCGGCGGTGGCCGCGGCTGCGCCGCTGACGGCGACCGCGATGAGCACCAGCGGGACCATCATGGAGAACAGCTCGGCGTTGAGGAAGCCGGCGCCGGTCGTATAGGCGTCGAGGTTGAAAGCCTGGCGGAACGCCTCGGGCCACTGGTTGACGAACTCCTGCATGCTGGCCGACGACTTCGCCACCGATGGGTAGACGGCCAATTGCACGATCGCGATCAGGACCAGGCCCAACCCCCAGCCGAACGTCGAGCGCCAGCGCTCCCGCAACGTGCGCAGCGTCAGTGTCAGCACCTGGGGAACGGCCCGGGGCACGGTACGGACGGTCAGCGTGGCCATCACCGCCCACCTCCAGACACGTATCCGAGGAAGGCGTCCTCGAGGTCAGGGTCGTGGGTGTGCACGTCGATCAGCCCGTGGTCCACGGACAGCTTGAGCAGCGGCCCGGCCGGGCCGGCGACCCAGCAACTGGCGGTGTTCGCGCGGACCTCGACCTTCTGCACGCCCGGCGCACCGGCCAGTTCGGCCGGCGGCGCAGCGGGGAAGTCGAGCTCGATGCGACGGGCGGCCCGCTCGCGCAACTGGTCGACGCTGTCCACCACGGCCAGGCGTCCGTCCACCACGATTCCCACCCGGTCGGCCATCAGCTCCACCTCGGCCAGCACGTGCGAGGACAGGAACACGGTCGCGCCGGAATCGACCGTTTCGCGCACCAGGTGCTGGAACTCCTGCTGCACCAGTGGATCCAGGCCGCTGGTCGGCTCGTCGAGCACGAGCAACTGCGGCGCGTGCATGAACGCCTGGATCACGCCCACCTTCTGGCGGTTGCCGCGGGACAAGTCCTTGACCCGCCGGCCGAGATCGAGCTGCATCCGCTCGGCCAGGGCCTCGTACCGCTGGCGTGGCACCCCGCCGCGCATCCGGGCGAGGAACTCCAGCAGGTCCCGTGACTGCATGCGGTCGTACAGAGCCAGGTCACCGGGCAGGTAGCCGAGTTGTGCGCGCAGCCGCGTGGAGTCGTCGACGATGTCCAACCCCAGGGCCCGCCCGGAGCCCCGCGTGGGACGCAGCAGACCGAGGACCATCCGGATCGTGGTGGTCTTGCCGGCACCGTTGGGCCCGAGGAAGCCGAACACCTCACCGCGGTCGACCTCGAGGGTCAAGTCCTCGATCCCACGCTGGTTCCCGTAGAACTTCGTGAGGCCTTGCAGCTGCAGAACCGCGTCCCGGCTGGCCACAGTTCCAGGGTACGACCGTGGTGGACGGCGGCGCTCAGACCGGTGTGCGCTCGCGCCGGCGCCGCCGCTGTCGCCGGGAGTGCCGCACCGCCCAACGGCGGGCAGCCGGGGTGACGGCTTGTTCCATCCGGCTGACCCGCTTGTGCACGGCACGTTCCGTGCCCACCTCCACCAGCCGGGCGTGACCGTGTTCCACCAGTTGTTCGTAGTAGCGCCCGGCGGCGAGTGGTACCCGCACGGCCAGGTCGAGGGCGCCGAGTACGGCGAAGACCGGATCGGGCAGGTCGGCGCTGCCCAGCCGGCGCTTCAGGTCCTCGATCACCCTTCTATGGTCGGACAACTCCGGGCGGCGGCGCGGTAGCCGGCGGGTCGTGTCGGCCGCCATCACCGCCGCCGGTCGGTCACTCCACGTAGCCCGCGGCCTCCGTGCGGGCGGCATCGCGCGGCAGCAGGAAGGCGGCGACCAGTCCCAGGGCGATCAGGAAGCCGGCCACGAGGCCCACTGACTTCACCGCGGTCGCGAAGCCCTCGGAGGCACCTTCGAACAGCAGTTGGCCGTTCGGCTGCTGCGGAAGGCCTACGACTGCGGTCCCAGCGCTCTGCTGCACGACCTCGGTCACCTGCTGGGCCGTCTGCTGGGTCACCCCACGATCGGTCAGGTCGGAGGTGATGTTCCCGAGTCCGGTGATCAGCACGGCTCCGAGTAGCGCGGTCCCGATCGCCGCGCCCACCTGGCGCGAGGTGGACTGGACGGCCGAGGCCATACCCGACTCCGCGACCGGCACCTCCGAGAGGATCACACCGGTCAACTGGGCGGTGGCGAAACCGACTCCGAGCCCGTAGACGAACAGGCCGGGTGCCATGACCCAGCCGGTCACGGTGGTGGACAGCACCAGGGCGATCCACAGCACGCCGATGACCTCCAGGCCCATGCCCAGGCGCAGCACCGGCACCGGCCCGATCCGCTTGGCCAGTCCGGCTCCCGCGCCGCTGGCGATGAACGATCCGGCGGCCAGCGCGAGCAGGATGACCCCGGTCTGCATTGCGTCGTAGCCGATGACCGACTGCAGGAACAACGGGAGGATGAACAGCAGCCCGAACTCGCCGAGGCTGACGATGGCGGCCACGGCGTTTCCCACTCCGAAGGTGCGGATGGAGAACAGGTCGAGGTCCACCATGACCACCTTGCCGGCGGCCTTGCGGCGGGCCTCCACCCACACGAACCCGGCCAGCAGCACGACGGCCAGCAGCAGGGCGACCCCTGGTGCGGAGATGTTGTCGAACGGCCACTGCCAGCCGCCGATGCTGAACTGCCGCTTCGGGGTGATCCAGCCGTAGTTCTGGCCCTCGATGAGCCCGAACACCAGCGCCGCGAAGCCGAGGGTGCCAAGGGCCGTCCCGAGCGGGTCGATGCCGCGCTGGTCGACGGTGTCCCGGGTCTCCGGGACCAGCAGCATGACCCCGATCACGACCACGATGGCGATGGGCACGTTGATCAGGAAGGCCCAGTGCCAGGAGGCGTAGGTGGTAAGCCACCCGCCCACGAGCGGGCCGAGCGCGGCCATTCCGCCGATCGTGGCGCCCCAGACTGCGAAAGCGACAGCCCGGTCCTTGCCGCGGTACACGGCGTTGAGCACGGACAGCGAGGCCGGCAGGATCATCGCCGCGCCGAACCCCTGCAGGGCCCGGGCACCGATGAGTTCGTACGACGCCTCCGACATGGCCACCAGCAGGCTCGCCACGGCGAACACGCTCACGCCGCCGACGAACATGAGTCGCCGCCCGAAGATGTCGGACAGCCTGCCCGACAGCAGCAGCAGGGAGGCGAAGACCAGCGAGTAGATGGCGTTGACCCACTCGGCGTCGGTGGTGGTCAGGTGCAGGTCCTCGACCATCGTCGGGATGGCGACGTTGACCACTGTCGCGTCGAGGATGATCATGGCCACCCCGAGCGACAGGAACAGCAGTGCCACCCAGCGGCGGCGGCCGGTCAGTGCCGGCGGGGTCTTGGTGTCGGTTGTCATGGTCAGTTCCTTCCGCCGGTCGTGAGCCGGCTGTCATGGTCGGTGGGGCCCGGATCGGAGCCGAGGTAGCGACCCAGTTCAAAGGGGTCCTCCTCAACGTCCGGGTGGGGACCGGTGTAGATGCCGGTCCGCAGGATCTCCAGGATTGTGCTGTACATGCGTTGCAGGCCGTCGGCGGTCAGCACGTCGGCGCCGGTCGCGCGCTCGATGGCCCCGCTGAACAGCAGGGGCCCCAGGCGCAGCATCACGAGCAGGGCGGCACGCATGTCGGGGTCCGCAGTGGGCCGGATGTCACCACGCTCGGTGCGGGCGGCCAGGCCTTCCTTGGTCATTTCGATGACCTGGGCGACCATCGTGTTGGCCCACGCCGAGTCCTCGCTGGCCTGCCGCATCAGGTAGCGCAGCAGGGTCATGGCCTCGTCGGTGATCATGTGCTCGCGCGTCTGTGACTGGCCGGCCCGGCCCGCGGTCCGCTGGAAGAAGGCGAAGACGTGGCCGTCGCAGGCTTCGCGCAGGCCGTCCTTGGAGCCGAAGTGGTGCAGGATCAGCGCGGGCGAGACCCCGGCGTCAGATGCGATCGTGCGCACGGAAGTGGCCGCGAAGCCGTCGGTGCCGAAGCGGGCCAGTGCCGCGTCCCGGATGCGGGCGGGCGTCGAGAGGTCGGAGTCTGAACGCATGTTTAGTAGACTAAACGAATGTTCAGTGATCGCGCAAGGGGTAGGTGGGTTCAGGCCCCCGACGGTCGGCAATTCATCGCCTGTCCCGGTGGCGCGTGCCAGAGTGTTTCGCATGCGGATCGCGGTGGCCGGCAGCAGCGGCCTGATCGGCTCGCAGGTGTGTCGCCGGGCGGCAGCCGCCGGGCACGAGGTGGTGGGGCTCAGCCGCACTGACGGTGTGGACCTGCTCGATGCCGCAGCCGTGGCCGACGCCTTGACCGGGGTGGAGGCTGTGGTGGACGTCTCCCGCCCGGCCGCGATGGATCTGGCCCCCGCGCGCGCGTTCTTCACCACGGTTGCCCGCAATCTCGCCGCGGCTGGGACCCGGGCCGGTGTGCGCCGCAGCGTGGTGCTTTCGATCGTGGGCGTGGAGCGCGGGCAGGACTACGACTGGTACGTCGCCACACTGGCCCACGAACGGGCGACCCGGGAACTGGCGCCGGGCGCCTGCGTGCTGCGGAGCACCCAGTTCCACGAGTTCCCCGGCCAGGTGCTGCAACGCGCGCTGGCCGCCGGCGGGAACACCGGGACAGTGGAGATCATGGACGTGCCGATCCAGCCGGTCGACTCCGCCGAGGTGGCCAAGGCCCTGCTCGCCCTGGCGACCGGCCCTGCTGCCGTCGACCAGGAACTGGCCGGCCCACGCATGGAACGTCTCGTCGGTCTGGTCGCCGATCTGGTCGCTCACGACGGACTCGCCTTGGAGGTGCGGCCCGGCCCGGCGCCGGCGAGCATGGCAGCGGGATCGATGCTGCCGGGTGCGGGCGTGACCACCGCGGGCATCGACTGGCACACCTGGCTGGCGCGGGCCGGCCACCCGGGCTGAGATCGAGTCGTCGACCCGGCCCGGGTACGGCGCGGCGTGCGTGCGAGGATGTGGCCGACAACTGAATATCTCGTTCGACGTGGGGGAAACCGGTGGAACTCCGGTGCTGTCCCGCAGCGGTAAGCAGGTGATCTGCAAGCCCGAATGCCCACTTCGAATGCGAGCGAATCCTTCCGTCGTGGTCTGCGGGGGCGTCGTTGTTCACAGACGAGGCGTGCCCTTCGGATCGCTCCCAAGAAAGGCACATCGATGCGTCGTCTGTTGGCGGTGGCTCTCACCGCCGGTTTCTCTCTGTCCCTCGCCACCGGGGTCATCCCGGCGGCTGCTGACAGCGCAACACCGCCCATGACCGGGTACGCCTGCGATCCCGGGCAGGGTGTGACCGTCGCGGTCGACTTCACCGATCGGGCGGACAAGTACCAGATCGGGTGCGCCAAGGGCGGGCAGGCCTCGATCGCCGCCGCGCTCACGGCCGCGGGCTTCACCTTCAGTCACATGCCCCCCGGACAGTTCGGCCGGTTCCTCTGCTCGATCGATGGGGTCTACGCGTACGACGGGGCGAGCGACCAGGACTGCTTCAGCGGCGCCAGCTGGAGTTCCTACATCTCGACCGCGGACGGGAATCCGGACGGTGCTCCTGGCCAGCAGTGGACGTTCGCCAACTACGGCATCGACAGTCCGGCGGTTCCGGTGGACGTGCAGCTGCTGTTCCAGGTCAACCCGCAGTGGCCCGCCCCGGCCCGCACGCCCGCGTACACCCTGTCCGAGGTGAAGGCGCGCACGGCCCCCACGCCGACCCCCACTCCGACGCCGACTCCCACCCCGACCCCGACCCCGACGCCGACCCCGACGCAGCGGAAGGCCCAGAAGCCGGTGGATGCCAAGGGGAAGCCTCCGACGCGGATCCGCACCCGTGGCACCACGGTCATCACCGGGCACAACGCCCGCACGAATGCGGATCAGTTGGTCAGCACCCGGGTGCGCTGCACCTCGAGCCGGCCTGCCGCTACCGGTGAGGTCCGCTACTGCACGGTCGTGCGCGGGACGCAGGGCAAGGTGGCACTGCGCACCTATGGCCGGCCCGGGGTCAAGGTCGTCGTGGTGCAGTCCGCCCCGGCCACCGCGACGTTCAAGGCCTACGCGAAGCGCACCGTCTACATCGACGGGGTCAAGAAGTAGCAGGGCGCGCTCAGCCGTCGGCTTCCTGGGCGGGGAGCCGGCGGCTGGGTCGTATCCGGGTGTTCCCGGGCGGACGAAGCCGGACATCGACCAGGGACGCAGCCGTGCATCGTGAGACACTGGCCGAACAACTGGATATCTCGTTTGGGGCGGGGGAAACCGGTGGAATTCCGGTGCTGTCCCGCAGCGGTGTGCAGATGACCTGCGAGCCCGAATGCCCACCCCAAGCGTGAGCGACTCCTTCCGTCGTGGTCTGCGGGGGCCGCGTCGTCGAGATGCTCGGCGATGTGCGCCCTTCCGATCGCTCACCAGAAAGGCACCATCTTGCGTCGGCTGATCGCGGTCATCCCGGCCGCTGCTTTCGCCCTCTCCGTCTCGTCCGGGAGCCTGCCCGCCGCGGCTGACTCGTCGGCTGCGACCGTCGCGCGAGCAGCGGCTGGGCCCACCCAGTCGGTTGCTGCCCGGGCAGCCGCCGCCTGGATCGGCCACCAGCTCGCCGCCGGCGGTGATGTTCTGGGCTCTCCCACCGATTGGGGCATGACCCAGGACGCGGTGTTCGCCCTGGCTGCCACCGGCTACGGAGGCGATCAGATCGCGAAGACGTCCGGGCGCATCTTCTCCTCGGGAACCGAATACATCGGAACCAGCAAGCAGGCGTCGAAGAACTGGGCCCGGATCGCCAAGACTGCCCTGGCGCTGCAGGTGGCGGCCCGGGACGCCACCGCCTTCCCAACCTCGGAGGGCGCCCGCGACCTCCTGCAAGAGGTGCGCGCTGCCCGCAACCCGGACGGCAGCTTCGGAACCTCCGATTTCGCGTTCGTGCACAGCCTGGCGGTGATCACCCTGGCCCGTACCCCGGGTGGCGTTCCGGCCGAGTCGGTTCGGTGGCTGCAGAACCAGCAGTGCACCACCGCGGCGAGTCCGGACTTCGGGGGATACGGGACAGGGGGCTGCACCGCGGTCGACGGCGATGCGACAGCGCTGACCATCCAGGCCCTGCGTGCCGCCGGGGTCTCCTCGGAGGACGCTTCGGTGGCCGACGCGGCCACATGGTTGACCAAGCACCAGAACAAGGCCAGCGGGGGCTTCCCCTCGAGCTCGGGCGCCCTGAACACGAACACCACGGGTCTGGCCGGGCAGGCATTGCGTGAACTGGGTCGCACGAGCGCCACTGCGGCCGGGGCGCGGTTCATCGAGGGTCTGCAGGTGCAGTGCACGTCGCTAAAGGGTTCGGCGTTCACAGCCGCGGACGTCGGGGCGATCGCCTTCGACCGGACTGCCTGGGCCGACTCGCGGGCGTACGGGATCGGCACGACCAGCGGCCAGTGGCTGCGCGCCAGCACCCAGGCCGTGCTGGGCCTGACCGGATCCCGATTGGACCAGTTGTCCGTGACCGGCGCCCGGGCGTCCCTGCCGAAGACCGGGTGTTCTGCCGGCAAGCCCGCCCCCCGCGTCACGGCATCCGCGACCGCGAACAAGTCGAAACTCGCGGTGAAGGTGACGCCCAAGCGGCCGACGGGCAAGTGGACGGTGCGCGTGCAAAAGAAGACCCGCAGTGCCTGGCAGACGGTCAAACCCGACTACCGGGTCAAGGGCGGCTCCGCGGTCCTGACCGTGAATCTGCCCAAGGGGCAGTACCGGGCCAAGGTCCTGGCGAAGAACGGCTACCGCCCGGCGATCTCGCAGACCGTGAGATTGGCGCGGTAAGGCAGTGACGTCACGATGAGGGCGAAACTGGCCGCCGGGGCCGTCGTGTCACTGTTGGGTGTCGCGATCGCCGCGCCGCCCGCCGGTGCGACCGTCCCGATGACCAGTTCCCGGGAGGGCGTCTGCACCACTGCCGACACCACCGGGGTCACGCTGGTCATCGACTACCAGCAGCTGGGCGGTGGGATCGCCACGTACTGCGTAACGGGACTCACGGCGGCGCAGACCGGCTGGGACGTGCTCAAAGCCGCCGGTGTGACAGTCGCAGGCACGGTGCACGACGGCCAGTCGTTCGCCTGCCGGCTCAACGGCCGCCCGGGCCCCGGGCAGATCATCCCCGTCACCGGCGAACCGGGCTACACCGAGAAGTGTGTGGACACGCCCCCGCAGAGCGCGTACTGGTCCTACTGGTGGGCACGGCCGGGTGGGCAGTGGACCTACTCCCAGGTGGGGGCGATGTCGCGCAGAGTGGTCCTGGGAGGCTTCGAGGGCTGGTCGTTCGCCCTCAATGCGACCCCGAGCACGCTGCCACCCCCGCGGCAGAAGCCGGTGCGGCTTCCCGCGCCGACGGCGACCCCGAAGCGGCCACGTCCCAGCACACCGTCCCCCCAGCCGCCGGGCGACGCTGGGACGACCGCCACCCCCCGCCAGCCCAGCCGGACCCCCACCCCATCCACGTCCGGGCAGCCGTCGCCGGCCGCCTCCAGCAGTCAACCGGGGCCGGCCCAGCCGAGTCAGGTGGTCGACATGTCGCTGCCGGAGGCGCCGCCGCCGTCCAAGAGCAACACCGCCGCGACCGTGCTGGCCCTGCTGGCCCTGGTCGGGCTGGTGCTGGCCGCGGCGGGGATCGTGGTGCGCCGCCGGCGGGCTGCCCGCGACTCGTTCGGCCCCACCCGGAACGGCCAATGGGGGCGCTAGGGCAACTGGGTGCTCGTGCCCTGCCCCGGGCTCTGCATCCGGCCGCCTGGTGGGGCTGGGCGCTCGGCCTGGCCACGGCCGCGGCTCGCACCACCAACCCGATCCTGCTCGGCCTGATCATCGCTGTGGCCGCGCTGGTGGTGGCGGCCCGGCGCACCGAGGCCCCGTGGGCACTGGCGTTCCGCATGTACCTGACGGTGGCGGCCTTCGTCGTGATCATGCGGGTGGGGTTCCGGGTGATCTTCAACGGCAACGGCAGCACCGTCCTGTTCACCTTGCCGACGATCCACCTGCCGGCCGCGGCCGCCGGGGTCCAGTTGCTGGGCCCGGTCTCCTTGGAGGCCTTGCTGGCGGCGTTCTACGAAGGACTGCGGCTGGCCACCATGATCGTCTGCATAGGAGCGGCCAACGCGCTGGCCAACCCCAAACGGCTGCTGGCCGCAGTGCCGGGTGCGCTGTACGAGATCGGCACGGTCGTCGCGGTGGCGCTGTCGGTGTTCCCGCAACTCGCCGAGTCGGTGCAGCGGATCAAGCGGGCACGGATGCTGCGTGCCTCGGCTGAGACCCGCAGAGGCTGGCTGCGAGAGGTGATCATGCCGACCGTGGCCGACGCGCTGGACCGCTCCCTGCTGCTGGCCGCCGCGATGGACTCGCGCGGCTACGGCCGCCAGCGGCACATCCCGCTGGCACAACGCCGGGTCAACTCGGCCGCCCTGGTGATCGCCTTGCTCGCGTTGAGCGTCGGGGTCTACTCGGTGCTGGACTCCACCACCCCGTGGTACCTGGGCCTGCCGCTGCTCGGCGCCGGGATGCTGCTGGGGGCCACGGTCCTGCGGTTCTCCGGGCGCCGCGCCATCCGCACCCGGTATCGCCCCGATCCCTGGCGCCTGCCCGAATCGCTGGTGTTCGGCGCCGGTGCGCTGGCGGCGCTGGGGATCACACTGGTCGGGCTCACCCAGCCGTACGTCGCCTTTCCGTCAGTGGCGCCGCTGGTATGGCCCGCGGTGTCCGCCCTCGCGCTGGTGAGCATCCTGGTGGCCGCGCTGCCCGCTGTCGTGGCACCTCTGCCGCCCGACATGGCTGGCGAGGAACTGAACGTGGACGTCCCAGAGGCGGTGCCGCGATGATCCGTCTTGATGTATGCGTGGCGGTGCCGCGATGATCCGCCTCGATTTCTCCGTGGCGGTGCCGCGATGATCCGTCTCGATGGTGTCTCCGTGTGGTACCCGGGCTCACCCGACCCGGTGCTGCGCGGGGTCGACCTGCACATGCCCGAGGGCGAGTTCGTCCTGGTCAGCGGGCCAACCGGGGTCGGCAAGTCGACCTTGCTCGGCACGATGAACGGTCTGGTCCCGCACTTCACCGGCGGCACGCTGGCCGGCCGGGTGCAGGTGGGGGGTCTGGACACCCGCACCCATCCGCCCCGCGAGTTGGCGCATGTCGTCGGGGTGGTCGGGCAGGATCCGCAGGCCGGTTTCGTCACCGACACCGTGGAGGAGGAACTCGCCTACGGCATGGAACAGCTCGGGGTGCCGCCGGGTGTTATGCGCACCCGGGTGGAGGAGACCCTCGACCTGCTGTCCATCGCGCCGCTGCGCAACCGCGCGCTGCGCACCCTGTCGGGCGGGCAGCAGCAGCGGGTGGCCATCGGTTCGGTGCTGGCGGCCGGGGCCCGCGCACTCGTGCTCGACGAGCCGACCTCCGCACTCGACCCGACGTCGGCCGAGGAGGTGCTGGCCGCCCTATTGCGATTGGTCCACGACATCGGGGTCACGGTCGTGGTGGCCGAACACCGGCTCGAGCGGGTCGCCGAGTACGCCGACCGGATGGTGGTGTTGCGCCCCGGCGGCGAGGTCGTGGGCGGCACCCCCACCGAGATGATGGCGACCAGCCTGATCGTCCCGCCCGTCGTGGAACTCGGCCGGCTCATGGGCTGGCAGCCGCTGCCGCTGTCGGTGCGCGACGCCCGCCGCTGCGCACCGCCGCTGCGCGCAGCACTGGCCGGCCTGGACGCGCAGCGCTTCGACCGGCTGCCCGCCGCACCGGGGCACTCCGACCTGCAGACCGCCGAGGCGACTGCCGAGGATCTGGTCGCTTCGGGCATGACCGTCGTCTTCGGGCGCACAGTCGCGGTCCGCGATGTCGACCTGACGCTCAGCGCTGGCCAGATCTGCGTGCTGATGGGCCGCAACGGCTCGGGCAAGTCCAGTCTGCTGTGGGCGCTGACCGGCGTCGGACCCCGCCATTCCGGGCGTTGGTCGGTGGGCGGGCAGGAGCTCGGCAAGGCCGAGCCGGCGACCGTTCGCGACAAGATCAGGCTCGTGCCGCAGACCGCCTCGGACCTGCTCTACCTGGAAAGCGTCGGCGCCGAGTGCGCGATGGCCGACCGGACCAGTGGGCGTCCCGCCGGGACGTGCCGCGCGCTGCTCGACACGCTGGCCCCGGGCATCCCCGACGGCTCCCATCCCAGGGACCTGTCCGAGGGGCAGAAGTTGAGCCTGGTCCTGGCCGCGCAGTTGTGCAGCCAGCCGCCGGTCATCCTGCTCGACGAACCCACGCGGGGTCTGGACTACCCCGCGAAGCGCGCCCTGGCTCTGACGCTGACCGCGCTCGCCCGGGCCGGCCGGGCGATCTGCGTGGCCACGCACGACGCCGAGTTCGCCGCCACAGTCGCCGATCGGGTACTGGTCATGGCGACCGGGGAACTGATCGCGGACGGACCCGCGCACGAGGTGCTCACAGCGTCCAGTGCGCTGGCACCGCAGGTGAGCAAGGTGCTGACACCGGAGAAGTGGTTGACGGTCGCGCAGGTTCAGCGGGCACTGGACGGTGGCCGATGAGCCTGCCAGGCAGTCCACCGCGGCCGGTTCCGCTGGGCCGGCGCTCCGCACTGCTGCTCGCACTGGTCAGCCTGGCCGGCCTGATGATCTTCTTCTGGCCGCTGCTGATACCGGTGAACCCGGCCTCGCAGGGGCATGCCACGGATTCCCCGTTCATCTTCATCATCATCCTGCCGGTGCTGGTGGCCATCGTGCTGGCGCAGTTGTCCGAAGGCGGGATGGACTCGAAGGCGTTGGCGATGCTCGGCGTGCTGTCCGCGCTCAACGCCGCACTGCGTCCGCTCGGCGCCGGGGTGAACGGGATCGAGACGGTGTTCTTCCTGCTGATCCTGGCTGGCTGGGTGTTCGGCCCCGGCTTCGGCTTCGTGCTGGGCTGCACGTCGATGTTCGCCTCAGCGCTGCTCACCGCGGGAGTGGGTCCCTGGCTGCCGTTCCAGATGCTGACCAGCGCCTGGATCGGGATGCTGGCGGGACTGTTGCCGCACAGCATCCGGGGCCGCCAGATCACTGGCCGCAAGGAGATAGCCTTGCTCGCCGCCTTCGGCGTCGTCGCAGCGTACCTGTTCGGATTCCTGATGAACATGTGGTTCTGGCCCTTCGTCACCGGCGCCGCGATGGGCGACGGATCGGGGCTGGCCTACATCCCGGGTGCGCCGATCCTGGAGAACCTGCACCGCTTCATCGTCTTCACCGTCATCACCTCGAGCCTCGGCTGGGACACCGGCCGGGCGATCACCAACGCGGCGGCGATCGTCCTTCTGGGCCCCTCGGTCCTGTTGCTGCTGCGGCGCGCGGTGCGCAGGGCGAACTTCACCGCGGAGGTGCGCTTCACCACCCCGGCGTGAGGTGGGTGTGGCTCTTCTGCTGCTGGGAGTGCTGTTGGATCTTCCCGCTGGTCCGGCTTGGGGTCGCTCCGTGTTGCAGCGTTTCCCGGATGGCCGGTTGCCGCGCGGATGTCCGGTTCCCGCGCGGATGGCCTGTTGTGGGGGGTCATCGGGGCGGTTTCGGGTCATCTGGTCGGTAAGGGG
>WBZQ01001676.1_pt1 | contig 15007 bp, 18 predicted proteins | sample 5204251 | NCBI WGS metagenome assembly WBZQ01 (sample SAMN12412402, study PRJNA552823) | activated sludge metagenome | isolation source: activated sludge from nitrification reactor of wastewater treatment plant... | place: USA: Virginia | collected 2017-09 | reverse complement strand
ACAAATACCAGAATTAAAAACACACGTAAGAAGAAGATATAGAAATGTAGAATAGTAGTTTATATAAACTACTATTCTACATTTCTATATCTTCTTCTTACGTGTGTTTTTAATTCTGGTATTTGTTTAACACCATAAATAGATCTTCTTCTTCTTTTAGAAAAAAGTGGGGAAAAATCATAAACACCTCTTATACATGTATAATTAACGACTGGTAAGTCTCTAGCTCCTGTACCGTGTATTAAAACTCTAGAGTGTCTTCTTAAATTATGTCCTTTTCCTGGAATATGCGCTAAAGCTTTTTTTCTAGAAGATAACTTTAGTTTAACAACGGGTCTTCGAGCTGAATTTGGTTTTCTAGGTGTACAAATTCTTAAACGTAACACTATTCCTTTTCTGTGTGGAGATTGTGCTAATTTTGGTCTTTTTCACTTGTAATAATAAACATTAGTTAATCATCTAACACTTTGGTTTCTTGTACTCAAAGACTACGTTATCATTTTGATCATGTAAAATTATCAAGGCTTGTTACTTTATTAGAATGTGCTGTTTTTATTTTTTGGTCAGAATAATATATTACAAAAATAATTCTACCCAGAATTATTTAAGATTCTAGCTGTACTACAAACCACTCTTCTAAGAAATGATAAGGTACAATTAAAAAATCAAAAATTAATATTCTCAAATCAAGATAATCATGATCTAAACAATCACTATAACAAGAAAACTCATAGTGTAAATTTTTAATAAAAAGGGTTGTATTATTTAAATAAATATTATCAATATAGTATCTATCTAGTGTTTTTAAACCGGAAATATCAACTGTTTCTAAATGCGTTACTAATAACTCTATATAATTCTCTACTTTAAAAAAAATATAATAGTATAGAAACTTATAGTATTTAAGTATTACTTGTGTAACAAACTCATAATCAAATTTTGTTGTAATAGAATAAATTGAAATATCTAAATTCATAATAAAAATAAGTAATCACTGGGGGTTAACTAAATAGTTAAAATGTCTTTTTGTTACTTCTAAATCAGGTTTAAAGGTTCCGATTTTTTTTTCATATTTTTTTTCGCATTTAATAACAAATATAAATAATTCGGAAAAGAAGTTATTAAATACATATAAATAATTACGAAAAAAGTAATTAATAACTATACTATTTTTTAATCAATTATAAAAAACAATATAATTATTTGAGTATTTTGCTTTTTTTTTTAAACAAAGTTTTAAATTATTTAATTTTATTTTAACTTTATTTATTATATTTTTTAGTAACAATTTTATCTTTTTTTTTTTTTTGATCTAAAAAAAAATGGTTTTCTAGTTTTTGAAAATATCCCTAATTTATAATTTATACAATAAATTGATGAATCAAAAAACACTTTAAATCTTCCTTGATATACAACTCTTCTTTCTTTATAATTAAGCCTATTGACGGTCATATATCTATCATTATTTTGTAAATACTCAAAACTACTGTTGATAGTTTTATAAAAAGAACATATATCTTTTTCTGTATGATAAACAGATTTTCAACTTGATCGTGACATTTATTTATCTTAAATAAACTACTAATAGTATATATTTATTTTTATATTGATATATATAATGATTTAGTAGTATTTTTTTATTAATGGCGTTTTCATTATTAGTTATGTAATAGTATTTGTAAATAAATTGACTAATCTGTTGTGTTTTTTTTTTATTTAATCACTTTGTTTTGAATTTGAATTTATTATTTTTAAAAATAAATTGTATTAAAACTTTTAAAAAGATAAATGATTTAATACTTGCTCACCGTTCTTTATTGTATAATAGTGAACTTTCTCAAGACATAGTCGTATTAATTTTTTCTAAACGAGGTAAACTTATTTGTCCCAGTTAAATTATTTATAAAATAAACAAATATTACAACCTACTACACCAGTAATTGTAATAATTACATATGTTTTATAGTTTATTCTTAAACTTTTATTTGTAAGGCTACCTAAACCATACTTTACAAAAAATTTTGTTTTCCTAACACTACCTTTTTTTCCTAACTTTCCTTTAAAAAATAAAGTAAAACCTTTTAAGGAGTTTTTTTTTTCTTTGTTTATAAATAATGTTTTAAAAAAAGCCCCAACTAAATAAAAATAACGTTTGTGTCTTTTAAGATTTGCCTTAAAAAGTATTCTTTGTATAAGAAATATTACCCCTTGTGGATCTTTTAATTTATAAAGTTGTAAAAATCAAGTTAATGTTTTTTTTTTTTTACCGTATAAAATACCAAAAAATTTTTTTTTATAAAATTTATATCACAATTTATTTAAAAAATCTCTATTAACAGTTTTTATTATATTTACAAAACGTCAAGATAAATTAATATTTAAATAATAGTATGTTAAATTTTTTAAATAAATATTTAATAACCAACTGTCGTTTATACGCTTGTATTGATTTAAATAAGCATCTAATATTAAAGCTTTAGAAATAATATTTAAATCATAATTAGAAATTTCTATTTTATTTAATTTTTTATTTGTTGAAATAACTAACATGTTAGGTTGAAAACAATAGTTGTAATTTTTCTTATTTAGTAATTTTTTTATATTATAGTCTGTTATTAGCAAAAGCATTTGTAATCTAACTTTATTATTTTTCAATGCCAACAAAAGGATTTGAACCTCTGACCTTTGGATTTTCAGTCCAACGCTCTACCACTGAGCTATGCTAGCGCACGGAGAAAAACAATAAATATTACTGTAAACAGTTCTATACTATACAAAAAAATAAAATAAAAAAACTAACTCTAAAATAAAAAATAAATAAATAAATAACATAATTTTTCAATTATAATGTACAAGTTGATCAATTCTATATCTCGGTAGTGTTCCTCTTACTAATATAGCAATACTGACTAAAAAAATAGTTTTTAATAAAAGGTTTAACAAATAATTATTATTATAATGTGTATACTAAACCAGCAATTAAAAATGATAAAAATACAAATGTTTCAATTAAAGCGAAAGCCATTAAAGCTGTATTAAATAAATTTTCTGATTCTTCAGGGTTTTTTGCAGAACCTGTGATGTATCCTGCGAATAAAATTCCTGTTCCTAAAGCAGCTCCTGCTAAAGTGATCATTACACTAGCGATTACTAACATTTTTGCAGCAGTAATAATTAACATAGGTATATTTAATAATTTATTTTTATAAATTTCTAAGTAAATGTAATTTATAAATTTGATTTTTAAAATTAGTAATTATATGATTTTGAGGGGTAGCAAAAAAAAAATTATTAAAACCAACAATTAAAGGAAGGTGTCTTTTTACATCTTTGACATTTACAATTCGTAAAGAAGTATTTAACCATTTTCATACAAACAATATTCTTCTTTCAGGTTTAATAAAAAAAACTCTATGAGTATAAAAAAATTTTTTTTTTTTTTTTTTTGCAGTAATACGAACATTAAATAGTGAGTTAATTTGTGTTGCTCTTCAAAGTAATAAAAACTCAAAATTTCTTATTGAATTTTGATTAATAAATAGTTTTGAAAAATAATTTTTTTGAGCTGCTGTTAACCTATATATTCTATATTTATTATCTACATTGTTTAAAAAATTTGCTCTTAATAATTTAATATAAAATTCTGATAAATTTTTATAAGATCTTAAATAATTACTTCTTATTACTAATCTATTACTTAACGAATTAGTGATAGATATTTTATATTTTAAAAAAGATAGTGGTTTTTTATAACAAATTTTTAAACAGTAATTTTTTCTTACTAAAGCTAAGTTAGCACAAGTATATAAATAGTGTGTGTTGTTTAATAAACCTTTTATCATAAAATTAAACCGATAAAAATAAAATCATAAGACTTCATGTATTTATTGTACTAAAAGCTAAAAATTGATAAAAAGTATACGTTCTTAACCCATTAGTTAACAAAAGTAAATTAAAAAAAAGAATAAAACCTAGTAATTGTTGTTCATAAATTATAAATAGAGATCAAAAATGTACAAAAATAAAAAATAAAATTGCACTATTTAAGTAAAAAGTGTATAAAGAAAAAAAAATAATATAAAAAGATGAGATATGTTTGTATACTTCAAATTTTAATATATGAAAACCTGCAATACCTAATTTAAAAAAAAAACCAATAAATAATAAAAATCAACTTAATCCTGAAACATTATTAGACAATTGAGCTATTTCGTTAAAGTCTAAGGTACCTATCTCCGAACATATTTTTAAAAAAGCTAAAAATAAAAAAATTAAAGTAAAAAAAGATAACCATAGGTAAGAGTTTAACATATTTTTTAGTTTAATAAACGATCTAATTTCGGGGGAAGCTTGTTCTAAAAAAAAAAAATAATATAAAACACCTATAAATTCTAATAATAATAGTAATGTTATTAAATTATCAATTAAAAGTAAACTAGTCAATCCAACGTAAAATCATAAAGCTAGGTTATGAATTAAATTTAATTGATTGTTAAAATATCTATAATTTTTTACTAATTTAATAAAAATAATATTAGTTACTAGAAAGAAATAAAAAATAAAAAATAAAATATTGTGATAACCTAATCAGAAATTATCTAATGTTTTAAAAGAATTTACTATTATAAATTGAGATGTCATAAAATAATTTACTTCTGAAGAATTTAATATTAGAATATTTGGAACAGTTTTTGGGTTATAAAAAAATTTTTTTGTATTGTAAAAAAAATTACTAACTAATTTTATTACAAAATATAAAGACAGGATTAGTAAACAGTTATAAAAAGTATAATTAAATATTAAAATACCACCCATTAATTAAATTTTTTTAGTTGTTTATAAGAATATACAAACGTAAACTGAAAATGATAAAAAACTCCACGATTTAAAAGTAAATAGTTATAATATTTATATATATGATCTAGGCTATGATGATTAAGTTTATTTTTTTTTATTAATTTTTCTTTTAAGTAAGTTGTTTTATATGTAAAACCAAACAAAGCGTTATACTTGTCAGTCAAGAGCGTTATAACAATAATCAAAAAGTAAAGTAATAAAAAGTCATGTTATAAAGAAAAAAAATGTTATAAAAATTTCTAAACTAAACGCTAAGGTATTTAAACCAAAAGGTATTAATATTAAAAACTCACCATCATACAATAATAAAAAGAGTATTAACATGCTGTAGTTTATTTCATAATTTACACTTTTATAAGAGTAATTTTTAAAACCACATTCATAAAAATTTAATTTATAACTATAATACCTGTTTGAGTAAAAAATTTTAGAAACAAAAGTTAAAATTCAAAATATAAATGAAAAAAATAAAGCATTAATTATTAATTGTATAAATATTATACCGACCATTAAAAAATAAATAAAAATCTGTTTCTATACTTATTCTACTTGTAACGATATCGTTATTTAACTTTTGTTTATAAATTAAATTTAAAATATTAAAAGTTACTTGTGGGTTATTTATGTATACTCAACTTGTAGGTTGTTGTGTGTTTAAAATTCATTTTTTTCGATAAATGCTATTAAAAAATACTATAATTTGTTTACCAGCTTTAAAGTGTTTAGGTGCTCTTACAAACATTAAATGTGTATTTTGATTTCTTCTTAATGTATGTTTTCCAAAAAAATAATGTCTTGAGGTAAGAAGTTTTCTTGAGCTTTTTGAATAAAACTTATAAGAAACAGTAATAATAGCTTTTTTACTAAAAATTAAATTCAAAGTCTACTGTTTAACAACACCTATAAATTTTAAACGATATCTGTGTCTCGCTGCTATATGAACACGTCTAACTCAAAAAGGAGAGTATAATTTAAACTCAACAAAACTTTTATAAGAATATAATTTTACAGCAATCCTTACCAGTTTGCCAACACCTGCACCCATTCTAGAATTAGTTGATTTACTACTTAATATTATATTTGGTGTTAAAAAAAATCATATTTTTCTAAATCTAAATCTAGTATGTCCTTTTAAATATTTACGTCTCATCATTTTTTTAAAACCTCTTATGTACACTAATTCAAATCTTTGTGGTTTTAAACTAAACAAACCAGAGGTTCCCATTTTAAATTTAAACTTTCGTTTAACAATTGTTTGTGTACGTTTTTTGAAAATATGATTTCTTTGCATTAATAATTGTATATCCAAAGCCTACATATTAAACCAGGTTTTGTATTTATTTAGATACGATTTTAAGTGTACTTATTAAAAAAAACATTAAAAGTATATAGTTTCAGTAAGATACAAAAACAAAAAACAAAAAAGATAATTTTTTAAAGCTAAAAACATTTAAATTTATTAAAAAAAATTTAGTTAAATAATAATTTTTAAAAAAAAAAAAATTATAAAAATTATTATAATTATTAAAAAAAAAAAATATATTATGCGTGTTGAATGTGTTTGTTTTAAAAAAAAATATTGAAATGTTATTTTCTTTATATTTTAGAAAAACAACAAAAAGAGAAACTATTAAAATGTGTTGTGTTATGATTTTTTTACAATACAGATGAAAATATTTTTTAATAGTATATATAAAAAGGAGGGTAAAAATAATTAAATTGGTATAAAGTAACATAAATAAGTAAAGTATATTCAATTTAATTTTACTAAAATAAAAAAAAATAATATTTATTAAAAAAATATTGTTTATAACTTTAACATTAAAAAAGTTATGTCTAGTTTTAATAAAACCCACTCTAAATATTATTAAGTATAAAATTATTATTAAAAATAAAAATAAAAATATATAATAATTTTTGAATAAAAAACTGCAATGTATATAGGCTAATGATAATAATATAATAAATAGTAATACTAATTCAATTGGGTCGTTTAGCCAAAAAAAACCTCACGAAGAGTTTCCAGTACTCCAAAAACCCCCGAAAAACATTGCACACAAACTGATAAATAAAATAGTTAGTAACTTAGTATAAAATAGCTTGTTAGTTTTACAAAAAATATTAATAGTAAGTATAAATAAACTAAGATAAAAAAACAACGGGTGTATGTTTACTAACCCGTATATTAGATTTAAATCTATATTACTTCATTTTTTTAAAACAAAAATATAATTAAAAAAAACAATAAAATAAACAGTAATATAACTGTAAGTTAAAAAATTTATATAATAGACAACACACAAAACTAAAAATATATTATACTTAGTATGATTTAAAGAATTAATAATTATAAACAAGTAATTATTTATAAAATAACATAACAACAATTTAATATAAATGAAGAATTCTAAAAAGTATAGCAACGTCCACTATAACATCAAAAGTAATAGATTTAGCGCTAACTCTAGTCCTCCAAATATTAATAGAAAAAAAGAAAAAGATAATAAAAAACTAATATTATAAAAACTTGCTATAATTATGGTTAAAAAAAAAACAATTAAAATAACAATTTCTGATATTAGTAATAAACTAATTAAATTTTTATTATAAAAAATAAAACTTAATAATGAACAGCTTAAAAAAAAAGAAAAAATATGCATTCAATGTAACATCTTATTATTGTATAAATTCTCTACAGCTAAGCTATAACTAGTTGTTTTATAATCATCATTATCAATAGACAACGTTGTATAATCTGTTAATAAACGTCTTCCATCTTTTAAATTTAAAAAATTTATCTCATTTAATTCACTTAATTCTCTTTCTACTCACGTAAAACTTGGGTATATAGTGCTTATAGATAAAAAATTTATAGTATCATAGTTTTTATCAAAAGAGAAAATTAATCTGTAATAATTATTAGTAAAATAAGAAGAAAACCCTGTAATAATATTACGATTTTCTGAATTTTTATAAAAACACATATCTACTGGAAAATACACGTCGTTGTACTTTAACTTTAATAATAATGTAAATTTATAAAAATAATTATAATCAAAAGTAAATGTAAAAAAATTTTGAGCTTCCATATTAGTTGTAAAAAATTTAACCATATAATTGTTGTTATTTTTTCTTTTTTTATTACTTAAGACTATATAAACTAAAGAGTCAACAGGTATATTACCAGGTCAAAATTCTATTTCTGTTTTGTCTTCAAAAATTTTATAAGCTTTTTTTAAAAATTTATCATAAAAGTAGTTGTTTAATTTGTATAGTTTAATTTTTTGTCTTTTATCTAACTTAGAATAAAGTTTAAAAGTACTACCCATTAAATAAATAAATAAAAATTTTTATTAAAATAAAATACTATGAAATTTATTTTAATATTTAATCAAAAAGTACTAATAAAAAATAAAAAAAATAAAATAATAACACTAAAGTTTTTACTAAAATTAATATTTTTACTAAAAAATAAGTAAAAAGCATACAATAAAAATAAAAATAAAATAAACAATATAATGTGAAATTTTATTATAATGTTTATAATATATTTATAAAAATTAACTACTCAATAAAATAGGAACATATTAAACTATAAAAAATATTAGTAAAGAAGAAATTATAAAAAGATAAAAGTAAAAAGTTGAAAAGTTTTTTTTTAATAATCTTAAGCTCATTATATAACTATTTACTGAATTTAGAACTGAAAGAAATAACCTAACCATAAAATTAAAACATAAATATAAATAATTGTAAAAATGTTAAAATAAATATAAAAATAATAGCTACCATTATATCTTTTTTAAATATAAGTTTACTATTCTTAATACTCGGTTGTCCGTAAATAATACTAAACCAAATTCTAGCAAATCCAATAATACCAAAAAAACTTACTAAAAAAAAGAAAATACAACCTAAAAAATAAAAATTAATAGTTAGAATATTCAGTAACTCATATTCTATATAAAATTTGATAAAAACTGGAAAACCTCTAAAAACTAAAATAGCAAATCATATAATATTATGTAACATTGGTGATAACCTAGCTGCGCCGGAAATAGATGTTAAATTTCTGGTACTAAATTGTTTTTGAACCTGGTCTATTAAAAAAAATAAGAAACCTGATAAAATACCATGTACTAATAAAAACATATTTAAAATGATATAATTGTTATTTCCTAATAAGATAAAAAACAAAAAAATTAAATTCATTTCTTGTATAGTTGCGAATGCAATTAGTCTTTTTATATCAGTTACAGATCACATTCTAAAAGATGCATCTAAAGCCCCCACAAAAATAAAACAAAGTGCTATATTTTTTAGTTGAGGAGTGACAAACATTTGATAAAAGTAAGTTAAACAAAAAAAAGCTGTTTTTACTAAAAACCCACTAAGAAATATAGAAAAACCTGTAGGAGCTTCTACGTGAACTTTTGTTAATCAGTAATGAAAAGGTCATATAGGTATTTTAACTCCAAAACCAAAAAAAAATAAAAAAAATAAAACATTTTTTTCATCATTTGAATACTTAAACTTTAATAAAAAAGAGATATCTAACGATTTTGTAATTGTGTACAAATAAGCGGTTCCTCCTAATACAGCTAAAGAACCTGTCATTGTTCATAATAATAAATATAAAATAGTTTTTTCAACTTTATCTGAGTATCCAAACTTATAAACAAAAAATAAAGATGGTAAAAATATTAATTCAAAGAATAAAACTACAGAAAGAACATTAGAAGTCGATACCATTCCAATAGTACAAACAATAAACACTAAAAAATACATAACAAAAAAAAGATTGTTTAATAGGTATCTTTCTCCTAAATAAATTCAACTTATAGTTGTTATGAATAAAGCTAAGCATATAAGAGTATCACCAAAGAAAAAAAAATTAACTTGATGAAAATTCAAACCATAACCAGGTACATTAACAGCACCATATTTAAAGATTAAGTATAGTTTAAAAAAGTATAATATAAAAATAATAATAACAACAGTGAAGAAATATCTAAATATAATATTTAACTTATTTAATAATTTTTTTCACAAATGAGTAGAAAAAACAACTAAAAATAAACAAAAATGAATAAAAAAAAAAAACATTACGAAATAGTTTAACAGGGATGCCGACAGTAAAAATACCTCTAAATAAGTTGGATTGATAATGCCGACCATTTAATTATTAAAGAATAACCGCATATAATATCTGAAAAAGATCTTGAAAGTAAAAAGGTGCAATAAAGTTTAAAAGAATATAAAATAATAAAAAATAAACAAAATAATATCTTTTTGTTCAATCACTACCAAAATGACTATAAATTTCAAGGTCTTCTGAATGTTTTATTCTTCTAAAAGAAGCAGCATAGCGATACTCCTCAGCGGTCATAACATTTCATTTTTTAAAAAATTGTAAATAAAAAAAGATAGAAACTAATAAATTTAGAAATAAAAACAATATTCCATAAAAATATTTTATATAGGGTGCGTTAGTAAAAAAACAATATTTTATATAGAAAACTACTGAAGGTACAATACCTATAAATTGTAAAATTATTGCATAAATTACATATTTTGGTAAATATTGTCTAACCATATTTTGATAAATAATTTTTGGCGAATTGCTAGAAATTTGAAAAATAATTTTAAAAGCATAAAACGCACCAAAAAGAGCAAATAATGACGAATAATATATAATGACTAAAAAAAAGTATAAACTGACCATTAATAAATACAATAAATAATATAATTTAATAAAAATTAAATTTAGTAAATAGTAACGCATAATAAAAAAATTAATAAAGCTATTAAAAAACTTATACTTGAGGCACTGAATTTTTTTTGAAAAAATTCCATTACTTTAAATAAAAAATTTGTAAATTTTTCTAATTTTAAAAAATTATACTCAATAAAATACTTTTCTGAAAAAATAACATTAGAAAATAAATATAACTTATATAAAATATTATAAGCTGTTTTTTTTATTATAAAATCTAACAACATTCCTGATTTTAAAAATCTATAAAAGTCTTTACTAAAAAAAAATGAAAACATCTTATTACGCTAATAAAAATAAACCGAAAGCTATTAAAGTTTCAATATAAGGAATAAATCAAAAAAAATTAGTGTTAAAAGTTAAACCATAAAAAACAAAAAATACTCCGTATATAACTATAATATTTATATACAAAGCAAAATAAAAAATAACTCTTGCTAATTGTCTGTTTCTTGAATATCTACTTTTATTAAAGATTCTATTTTTTCTTAAAACAAAAAAATTAGTCAAATGCTTATAGCTGGAGTCGAACCAACACCCTTTCGGATACGATTTTAAGTCGTACGCGTATACCAATTTCGCCATACAAGCTAAGCCGCGGCTAGGAATCGAACCTAGCGAATCTGTGGGTTATGAGCCCGGATTGGACCTCCGCGCAGCAAAACATCAACGTTTTTAGACTATTACTAATATTGCCCATCTTTCCAGATAGTTTTATGTTGAGTGTACTGCTTTTATTCAATCGTCTTTACTATTGATCTCAGTTGATTTTTATATTAATATTTACTTAAATAATTTAATTCAATATTTTTTTTTGATTAATGTATTTATTACATTTATAACTGACAAACATACATAAGTTAAATCAAAGTTTAGGTTATAGGCATCCATCTGACGCATTTTTAATACTGACTTTTTTTTTTGGAATGAGTTGGATTCGAACCAACGACGGTCACCCAACAGATTTACAGTCTGTCGCTTTAACCACTCAGCCATCATCCCGCATAGGTCTATTATAAATAGTTTTGTATTTAAAATACAATTATAAGTTTACACTTTTTAAATCAGTTATTTTAGGCCTGATACTTAATTATCTCCATTAATCGCTTAATGTTTAATAATCTTACGAAAAATTTCGTATTTATAGTTGTAGTCTACAACTCGCCTATTTAAAAAAAAAATTACTAAGTTCCCACATTAACGTGTGGTTACATTAAAAAGCTTAGCTTTTCAGCTTACATAAGTGCTTTATATAACTGATAACAATTGGCTTTCTGTCCTCGGTCCTCTCGTACTGAAGTAAAAATAATCTTTTTTTTAAAGTGTACAGTAGATAGGGACCAAACTGTCTCACGACGTTTTAAACCCAGCTCACGTACCATTTTATTCGGCGAACAGCCGAACCCTTGGCAGCGTATGCTCCACCAGGATATGATGAGCCGACATCGAGGTGCCAAACAATCTCTTCGATAAGGCCTCTAAGAGAATATCAGCCTGTTATCCCTAGCGTACCTTTTATCCGTTGAACGATTTTCTCTGCTTTATAAAAAATCGGGTCATTATAACAGACATAGTCCTTAGCTTACTTGTTAGTAAACTAATCTAGCTTAAGTTTTTTATTCTGCCTTCTCTGCTTGTTGCATAACTTAAACCAATATTCACCTTCGTTACACTTTGGAAGGTTGCCGCCCCAGCCAAACTGTCTTTCAAACATTCTAAAACATTGTTTATATTTTAGTTATCTTTCTTTAAAAATTAAAGTAGTTTTCCAATTATATTATATTACTACATACCTATTTTAAAGCTTAAAAAAAAAAAATATTAGATAACAGTAAAGGTGCATAGGGTCTCTCCGTCTAGCTGTACATTAACGCATCTTCACGTCTAATTCAAGTTCATAGAGATAATACTAGAGACAGTGGGGCAGTCGTTACACCATTCGTGCAGGACGGAACTTACCCGTCAAGGGATTTTGCTACCTTAGGACTGTCAGGGTTACAGCCGCCGTTTACTGGGACTTATATTACTGCTTTCACAGTAAACTTCATCTTGCAGCACCGGGCAGGTGTCAGACTTTATACATCATATTTCTATTTAGCAAAGTCTTATGTTTTTAATAAACAGTCGCTACCCCCTCTTAGATCATACTTCTAATTAGTTCTCTTTATCCCGAAGTTACAGAGAAATTTTGCCGAGTTCCTTTAGTATTATTCACTCTTTCATCTTAATTTACTCAATCAATTTACCTGTGTTGGTATTTGTACGGTTTAATTTAAGTTTTTTTCCAGTTTTTATAACTTTGTTAATTAAATATTCGCATAACTACATTACAATATAAAACTTAACACACATCACTTTTAATGTTGATTAAAAGCTTAGTTGCCGAATTTTATACAGTCAGATTATCTTTACTGTAAAACCATGTAAATATTCGATGTATTTTTTTTTCAAAAATAGTCTATTACTCATGTTAGCATAATTGATAGTTATCTCTCCAACAAATTTGACAATTTATCTTCTGTGAGTTAAACCACACTCCACTACCTTATAATACTGTTTCAGTTTAAATCATTTTGACTTTAATTTTTAGGCATAGATTCCAGGTTTACAAAACCCACAATTAGTCCTTGAACTTTTACGCTTTCTTTAAAGGATGGCTGTTTCCAAGCCTACCTATTTACTAAAAAATTGCTACACCTTTTTCACTAGATTTAATTAGTCACTTTAACATGTACTCTGGGCTGTTTCCCTCTCGACCTAAGACCTTAGCGCCATAAGTCTGCTTAATTTTTTAAAACTATCCAATTCAGACATTAATAAAATACAGTATCTTACTAGAGAATTACCTGAATAATTTCTTAAAAATCACTCTACTTAAATAGATTTCGTGGAGAACCAGCTATAACCAAGCTTGATAAGCCTTTCACCCCTAACAACAAATCATCCCAAAATTTTGCAACATTTACGAGTTCAGTCTAATACTTGTTCATTGTTAGATCGCCTGGTTTCGGGTCTATTATTACAAACTAAATTATTTTCACTACGCTCTCGCTCGCTTGCAATAATAACTCGCTAACCCATTATACAAAAGGTACAATAACACACTAATATAAAACAATGTTTACTTAATTACATTAATAATTAACTCATATACGCATTATTTGATTTTTGCGTCAAATTTCAGATCTCATGGATATTCAAAGCATGGCGACCTTTCCCTCGCGGTACTCTTCGCTATCAAACCTAAAGAAAATTAGCAGAAGTTTAACAACTTCATTCAACTTAACGCTTACTTATAAAAAATTAATAAATAAAGTTAACAAATTGTCGATAAAAATTATAAATAAAGTTAATAAATTTGCAAGAAGATATGTGAACTCTATCACCAGGGTTACAAACCCCCCACAAATAAACTAATAAACTATTTTGTTTATATTTATATGAATAAGAAACATTTACTCTAGGTTTTTTAAAAAAAGTTTGAAAAACTTTAGCTAAAGATCAAACAACATTACTTATTTTTTTTATTTGTTTACTTTTTTTGTTTTTGTTTCTCTTTGGATTATTTAGTGTTGTAAAGTATACTATTTGTAAAAAATTAAAATTATTAAGTATACGTTATTTAAAAATAATTAGTTTTTAAATAATTGCTTTAGCCGGGATTTGAACCCGGGTTAGCAGGTTGAAAGCCTGCTGTCCTAACCACTAGACGACTAAAGCTTTTTTTATAATAAAATTAAAGTGCTAATTAATATTAAAAAAAATACAAAAACGATAACAACAACTTTTAAACTTAATTTATTATTTTTAAAAAATTTAATAGTTAAGTTTTTAGTCGGTAAAAAAGCATGTAGATAAAGTGTATGGTTATATCAAAAAGATAATGAATTTTTTAAAAAAAAAATATTGTTATTGTAATTTTTTGAAGGTCTAAATTTAACATTACTAAAAAGTTTACTAAAGAAAGACAAATATTATATAAAACAATTTAATATTTATATAATTAAAATATATAACGAAATGCTATTCTAAATTTTCTTATTTTTAAAACTTTTGAAGTAGGTCCATAAAGTTCTTTACCCATAGTATTCATTCGTTTTTTTAATAAAACTAGACTATTAACTGCATATTGATAGTACATCCCCCCGTTTTTTGTATAATAACTCTGAGATCTAATCACGATAGCTCTTACTCTACGTTTACGTCTTTTATTTAATTTAACTTTTGTATTTCTCAAAACTACTCGTAAAAACTTTCCAATACCAGCATGACGTCGTGTACTGCACCTACGAGTCTGTATAACTTTTACTAATAAAATACCACTAGAATCGCTAGGTATACTAAAACTATTTTTTTGAAACATTTTATAATAAT
>WBZQ01001059.1_pt2 | contig 15014 bp, 26 predicted proteins | sample 5204251 | NCBI WGS metagenome assembly WBZQ01 (sample SAMN12412402, study PRJNA552823) | activated sludge metagenome | isolation source: activated sludge from nitrification reactor of wastewater treatment plant... | place: USA: Virginia | collected 2017-09 | reverse complement strand
TATATAATATTTCTCGATAATTTAATAGGTAATCTATAAAATATTCAAAAAAATACATGCCAAATTATCGGCAAATATAATGCATTTTTAAAATTATAAAATTCCCCAAAATATAGATAAAATTATTTAAAATATATAGCATAAAGTAAAGAGTAATAAATAATATAAAGTAAATAGTAAAGTATAATAAACTTTGTAATAATAAATAGTATAATAAACTGTATACTAAGTATATTAAGTATAATAAGCTGTATAAAAGTAAATAGTATAATAAACTGTATAAGACTATAATAAACTGTATAAGAGTATAATAAACTGTATATTAAACTTATAATAAGTATAAGCTGTATAAGAATATAATAAACTGTATATTAAGTATAAGCTGTATTATAATTATAATAAACTGTATATTAAGTATAAGCTGTATTATAATTATAATAAACTGTATATTACTTAAAAACATTATTTAACCCTATTTAAGCCTATTTAGGGGGGCAAAAACCAGCCCGCACCTCAATCTCCCAGAACTTTTTGGCATATACTTTGCAGGACTTTCACTATAGGCATAATATATGCAATATTCAAATATTATGCCAAAACTTTCAACATTTACAATAAACTTGGCATATTCTTTGCAATATATACAAAAACTCTTCAAAACTTACAACTTTTGGCACAATATATGCAATATTCAAAGAATATACCATTCTCTTATCAAAAAAGCAATGGTTACAGAGTTTTAACTGCTTTGTCGTTACCTATCCATTAAAGATAGGTTATTCTATATGATGGATAACGTATTCAAAGCAAAGAAACCTCAGTGATAATGTCAAAGCAAAGGCTTTGCAGCATCTTGACCAAAACGCCCCAAAGGATACGATTGCTTCAGACTTGGCAATCATTGGAAAGATCGCCAAAACAGAAGCAATGAAGGTTCTTTCCTTATGGGAAGATGACAGGCTCACTGAGCTAGACCTCTAAGCTAAAGGTAGGGAGCACTCCCTACTTTATTGTTTTTCTGGCATACTACTTGCAAAAAGCATAATACATACCAAGGGTTAGCTTCCTATCCATTAAAGATAGGGGGCTAGCTATTGAGAGAAGAGAGAACGACATAGATTGTCCTAAGCAGACTGTAGGGTTATTTCGTCCATTCAATAATGTTACAGTTTCGACAATAAAAGGCTTTGACTACTCATAATAGCTCTTGCTTTGAGGTAAGAGGATAGGTTCGATTCCTATCATGAGTACTAATATAAACCTACTTCAAGAAAGAAAGAGGTATAAAGATGGTCCAGGATGGCTAGAGGGATTCTAAGCACTTGATCTAAGAATAAGTGTTTAGCTAGCCCATATGTATTCTTAGGGGGAAGGTAGGGGACGCCCTACCTTTCTTTGTTTTCTAAGGTTGGCATTATCTTTGCAAAAAGCATAATGAATACCAGTGTTTACACACCTATCCATTAAAGATAGAAGGTCTTAGTTACGAAAGAAGTATTACTCAATAAAAAACCTTTGAGCTTGCCCTACGTGGCAATTGTAATTGACGCCGTGCAGACCGCCCCTATCCATTAACCTGGTAAGGAGCTCATTATCCCCTCGGGATAGAAAAAGAAAAGGAAAAGGAATATGCTCAAGATCATCATTCTTTCTGGCGTTCCGGGGTCGGGCAAGTCGACCCTTGTTACCAAGCTGGAGCGCGACCTTTCCGAGAAGGGTTTCTCGGTCCGTACGGTTTCCGCCGACCACTATTTCATGGATAATGGGGAGTATAAGTTCGATCCGACCAAGTTAGGCTTGGCGCATGCCAATTGTTTGCGTCGGTTCATGGCGGGGATTAGCAACCGTTCGTTGCATGGGGATTATGCGATCATCGTGGATAACACGAATTGCACCTCTCTCGAGCTCGCGCCTTATGTGGCGATTGCCCTTGCCGAAAAGGCGATCGCCAACGTCGAGATCGAGCTTGTTTCGATCCATTGCGACGTCGAGAAAGCAGCGGCTCGCAACGTTCATGGTGTGCCGCTCGCTACGGTTAAAAGAATGGGCGCCGCGTTGGAAGCGCGAAAATTGCCGCCCTTTTGGGATATCAAAGTGACGAACTTTACCTCGGAAGAGGTCCAGGGTCTCTGACACCTATCCATTAAAAGGGTGGACCGGGGAAGAATTGCGCAAAAAGCATCCTTCAATTCCAATGAAGTAACTTTGTAAAAAGGACAGAACTATCTGTCCTTTTTTGTTTTTCTAAGATGGCACGTAAGTTGCTGTATGCAATAAGCGTGCCAGCGCTCGCGCCTATCCATTAAAGATAGGCGTGTAAGTATATGAGTGACTTTAAGAAGAATTGTCAGAAGTGTTTGAAAAACGATAAGAGTGTACGTTTGCACACATATTATTCTAATGAATATATTGGACCATGTGGCGACTCTTTTTGCTATGCAAGTTGTAGCATGGAAGCATGCAAAAAAGTGCAAGCTTTTCTTTGCACTACTTGCCTTCTTAGGGAAAAGAAAGATGACGTCCTCAGTTTAGACGAACACCTTAGAAACCTTGATAAAGAGAGCTAAGCTCTTTTTTTGTATTTTTGGCATGCATTTTGCAAAATGCATAATATATACCACACCCTATTCCTATCCATTAAAGATAGAGTAGGATTAGTATGACATTTTTTGAAGGTTCAAGGTAATTGGTATGCGTCTTTAGCCTATCCATTAAAGATAGGAGGAGGTGTTCATGACAGTTAGGATTATCAAAAAGTTTTCTTCCCAAACGAAATGTGATAATTGTGAATGTCAATTTTACTTTGAGGGGGACGATATTGAGATTGGCTATCCTAACCGTGAAAAGAAAGAATATTACATTTTCTGTCCAGGATGTAATGAAAAAGCTATTCTTTCAGAAGAACAAGTGGAACGTCTTCCAAAAAATATCATAGCGCGCACTTGCTAAATCAAAGAGAGCTTAGCTCTCTTTTTTCTTCACAACTGGCATAGATTTTGCAAAAAGCATAATATATACCAAGAGTTAGTTTCCTATCCATTAAAGATAGGAGAAAAGATATATGATTAAATACAGTCCAACAGATGAAGGTTTGCTTGATTATCTTTCAGATAAGGAGGAGTCAAGTAAGGAGCTTCAAAGGTATCACAACTCAAGCAAGTATCTCATGGATCTGCTTTGGGATGATCTGAACTATGTTCCCGAAATTGGGGTTATGAAAACCTGATAATTTCAAAGGAGAGCCTTAGCTCTCTTTTTTTATAACTTTGGCACAATTTTTGCAAAAAGCATAATATATACCAAGGGATATCCTCCTACTTTTGGCACAATTCATGCAATATTCAAAGAACTATGCCCAAAGATTATGTGTTTGCTATGCAAAAAGCATGCCAAGCGGGTTTACCTCCTATCCATTGTGGCATATAAAGTGCATATAGCAATATATAAGCCAAGGAAGTTTTAGGTCTATCCATTAAAAGAATAATGTTGATTATGAGAGGAAGATGATCATGAGCAAAGAGACTTTCAAGACGTTTAAGCGTTCGGCGCGCTCCTTCGAGGAATTCGCGTTGGCGGAATGTTTCTGGATCGATTCTGGTCTTTCCGAGAAAGAGGCAAGGGATGCTTGCCAAAAGTTCAATAGCAACCGAAGCGAAGAAGAGATCGCCAAGGGAACAAAGATGGAATATACCAGGGAATAAAAGTAAGGTGGGATATTACCCCACCTTCTCTTTAAGTGAAAGTGGCGTAGAGATTGCAATTAAAGGGATACTGTTTGGTAGGAGTAGAGTTAAAGGCGTTTCCTATCCATTAAAGATAGGTCTAGCTACATAGGAGAAAAACAATGGGCGTTATCATTCGACTTTTGATCGTCTTGAGTTTTTGCCTTGCCATTGGTATCATGGTGGCACATTGGGTGCCAGGAACGTTGACTTTGGTTTTTCCGCAATGGAATCAAAGTCTTAGGTGGATCCATGTCATCGTGGTAGGGGCGGGTTTCTTGGGAGCAAAGTTTACGGTAAGCAAGTAACTGGACCGAAAGGTGTCATCAAAAGTAGTCAAAGCTTTGACTATGACACTATCCAAGAACATTACGAAAAGATTCAATGAATACTAAGGACAGCTTAAGCTGTCCTTTTTCTTTTCACAACTGGCATAATTTTTGCAAAATACATAATATATGCCACACCATTCTTCCTATCCATTAAAGATAGGGAATGTTAAGTATGAAAGAAACGATTTTTGACATTCTTTCCAACGATGAAAGAATCATTGTTCTTTCAGATAAGGAAAACAATCAAGTCGTAACTTGGAATCAAAGCTTGACACTTCAAGTGTTTAGCTTGAAAGATTCTGCTTGGGAAGAAACCGCAATCCTTACCCTCGCAAAAGAACCTGCTTCTTTTAAGGAAGCTCAAAAAAAAGCTCGTGAATGGCTTCATGAGTAAACCTATCCATTAAAGATAGAAGAGGCTCAATATGGAAGAAATTGGATTGGGCGATATCGTAAGCTTTGGTTGGAAAGATGGATATGCAAATGCGACTGTTTGCAAAGTCCATACCAATGGTAATGTGGATGTTCTTCGTCCATATATTCATGATGGTAAAGTAATCTCTTCTTCTCAAGATGGTTCTAAGCAAACCATTCTTTATATTGGAACTGAACAAGTTTCCAATCTCAATCCCAAAGCCTTAACCTTGCTTAAGAAAAAAGCCTAAACCTCAAGAGAGCTATAAAGCTCTCTTTTTTTACACGATTGGCATAATCTTTGCAAAATACATAATATATACCACACCATTTTTCCTATCCATTAAAGATAGGACCCCTAATCTGACAATAGGAGAGAAAAATGAATCCTGCTCTTGCCTATATGTGTGATAAGGATCTCGATGCTTTGGCACATGATGTTTGGAAAGAGCAAAGCGCCAGAATCGAGAAAAACATTCAAGAAGGAAAATATCCTACCTTGAATGAGGAAGAGCGAGTTTTGCTTAGCAATAATAAGCGAGCGCAACTTTTGATTGCTTATCAAAAACGTAACAATCATCTTCCTGTCATGGTTGCCATGAAATATACTGACTTTGCTTTCAAGCAAAAAGAAAGCAAAACCTAATCCAAAAAGGTGGCATATGCCACCTTTTAACTTTACACCCTTGGCATACACTTTGCAAAATGCATAATATATACCAGAGCTTAGCCTCCTATCCATTAAAGATAGGTGAGGCAAAGAGCGCTAAAGGTAACCAACGGAGAAGTACAATGTGAACTAAGTAAGTCTAGTCCTATCCATTAAAGATAGAGTCGTCCTTTTAGAGTGAGGTTAAAAATTGAACTACATTCGTGATAAGCCCTAAGCTTTATTTCACTATACCCTTTTTTAACCCAAAAGCTAAACCTAGAAAATAGCTTTTACCAAAAGGTACAATGAACTATATTCGAGACGCGCCGAACTATCACTAATCAGTAGGTTTTTAGTATTTACTAAACAAGCTGGCTAGGGTTTAAAAAATGAACTATATTCGAGACGCGCCGAAAGCTTGACTATCGAGGAGGCTACGGCAAAGCGATACTCTCCGTGCCGTTAGAACTCTTTGCAAATTTTAATGCAATGACTTAATGCTAGGCATTGAGAACTAGTCTAGTGTAGGTCATACTTCTTTTAGATTCTGTTAAAGCATAAAGTAATGCTTTATGAATGATTCTTGAAAAGAAGTAAATTGCAAAAAAACTTTCAGGGATAAAACCTAACAAGTTTTTTTAAAGAGGAACCCGGTATGGTTCCTCTTTTTTTTATTAGTATTTGGCATGTTCTTTGCAAAAAGCAAATATAACGCCAATAGCGTATCGAATCTTCGATAAGTGTATCGGAATCTCGATAGCACCCGGCAAGGTAAACCTATCCATTAAAGATAGAGGCATAAAAGCATGAGCAAGATTGTGAATGGTATCACATACCATAAGGATACTCCCGATGCAGTTATTGCTATCCTGGAAAAGTCCAGGAAAGAAAAACTTCGCATCGTGCTTACGTATGGCGATCCAATTACCAAAAAAGAATGGGAGCCTTCGTGTACGCCAGAACGTGGGCATGTAGGAAATTCTATTGGTACGATCAAAATTCCGCTTTTGATTCGTACGAGCCGAAGCCTAGGGGGCGAAGGTATTCTTGATCATTGTATTGTCAAGATCGTAGAGTCAAAAGGTGGTCGCGTTCTTTACAAAGCCTAATCCTATAAAGAGAGCATATGCTCTCTTTTTAGTTTTGCATATGGCATAGTATTTGCATATAGCATAAATAATGCCAGTACAAAACTCCTATCCATTAAAGATAGGATCAAAATAAATATGAGTGGTTCAAAGCAAGTTAAGAAATTTCCCGATGAATACGACCCTCCGGTTTCTACCAAAAGGAAATGTAAGCATTGCAAAAATAACTTAGGATGCCAAGATCCTGGATATGTTTGCAGTACTTGCAATTTCATTGCCAATTCTTCTAAAAGGCTAGGTTAAAACCTATCCATTAAAGATAGTGGAGTCAAAGCATGAACCATATCAAGAACGGGATTATTGGTAGGGGTCTTGCTGGTTGGCATTTTACCTACCAAGAAAAATACAGTAATTCTAGCTGTAAAATTCTTTCTACAGGTGGTGCTCTCGAAACCTACCTTTGCCAAGCTCCTGATGGAACCTTGGTTTACGATTCCGCTCATTGTGAAGAACAAGCAATTTTCGATTACGTCTTCAAGGGTCCAATGCATGACCCGTGCCTAAACCCTATCTACGGCAAAACCAAAGATTATGACCCAAAAGATATCAAGGTCAAGCCTATCTTGGGAATGCCTGGTAGCACTGGCGAGACAATGACTTTCCAGGAAGCGGCTTCTTTGGGGAGTGAAGCTTACTTGCAATTTCTTAAGGAAACTGTACCAGGCATCAAAACTGGTAAAGTTTACAATAAGCAAATTGTATGGGACTGAATGAAAGGAGGGTTTTGCCCTCCTTTTTTGTTTTAGAGGATGGCATACAATTTGCTATAAGCAAATAAGGTGCCAAAAATTTCCCTGGAAAGCACCTATCCATTAAAGATAGAGAATTAAGGATATGAGTGAATTGCAGATCAAAAGGGCAATTCTGCTAGGACGTACCAAAAACCTTAAGGTTGTGAGAAATTCCTTTAAGAAAGGCTGGGCAATCATTCTGCCCAATGGTAGCAATTACCATGCCATGTCTGATAAGGATATGGTTACGTACGTTCAAAAATACTAATCCCTATCCATTAAAGATAGGTTTCTACCTATAGAGGCAAAGTATGTATAAGATTTTCAAGCGTACTGCAAAAACCGCTGAGCAATTCAGTTGTGCTCGAAAATACCATATTGCTTATGTAAATTCCATTAAGGAAGCTTTGGATACTTGTGATGCTCTCAATAAGAGTCGTTCAGAACGTCAAGTCAAAAATGGCACGATGTTTGAATTTACCAAAGTAGGGTAGTTTCCTATCCATTAAAGATAGAGGGCGCTAAACATGAGTCAGTCTAAAAAGCATACTTTGATTGTCATGATCCGAGAATATGTGACAAGTAGCTCTATGCTTAAGTTGCAAATGGATCGATATGGTGGCGATATTGATGGAACGAAAAAAGCTGATGAACGCTTTGAAAAAGCTAATGAAAATTTGTTTTCTTTCATTGATAGTCTTGATCTAGATTCTCAAAAGCCAAAGCCTTAAATTGTAAGGGGCTAATATGCCCCTTTTTTGTTTTTAGAACTGGCATAAAACTTGCAATATTCAATACTTATGCCAAGCAATGATTTCCTATCCATTAATGATAGGGCTCCCAAACCGTACGTGAGCAAGACAGCTAAAGTAAAAAATAGTTGTCTAGCTTTTGCCTAATCTAGTGTATAGCCTAACACCTTAACCCGTTACATAGCCAAAAAAGCCAATTTCACTTCTACTTCTTAGTGGAAGAACGTTTCTAGGCTAGTTGGTACTAATGCTCCCTTAATTCATAAGGGATGGGTATGTAACAGAAATGGAGCTTTTGATATGAATTATCAAAGAGACCGCCCCTAAGTAGTTTGCGTGCTACATTGAGAGTATGTGTTTTGAGATTGGGTTTGTGTGTGTGTGTTTTTCTTTGGGCAAGAAAGGCGTAGGAAACTACGCCTTTCTTTTTTACATAGACTGGCACAATTATTGCATATAGCAAAATAAGAGCCAAGGCAAAATTCCTATCCATTAAAGATAGAAGAATCAAAGTATGAAAACCGCAATCGTTTACATCAAAAAGCAAAAGTTTCAAAGCGAGGGCGATACCTATGAAGCTTGCTTGGCAAGCTTGCAAGAGCAAGCTAAGCTTGCTTTGGGGTCAATGTATTACATGACCTATTGCCCAGCTACCAAAGAAGTCTTTGCTCATTTTGAGAAGATCGGCAATCTCTACAACTAACCCTATCCATTAAAGATAGGATAATCAAAACATGAGCAATCCAATCATTACTTCAAAAACCACCTTGCAAGAGCTTCAAGAGAAAGGCGCTAAGACTCTTAGCGATATTCCTATTGAGGAGCTTTTGGCATATGTCCGAAATCAGCTTTTGTCTATGGCAAAAGATAAGACGGCTTCAGCGGAAATCCCAAATTGGGAAAAGTCCATGGCTCTTTCGGCTACCTCTACCCAAGAGGCAATTGACCACCTTAGCGTGGTAATTGGTAACCCTGCCATTATGCCATAACTCTAAAAGATGCGTAAGAAATTACGCATCTTTTTTTAATGCTTGTTGGCACATAACTTGCAAATATCAAATTATATGCCAAGCGCTGAGTTCCTATCCATTAATGATAGGTTCCTCAAAACGTCCCAATCGTAGTGGTAGCGGGCGGAACTAAAGGCTCTCCTTATAGTTCCAAAGTTTTTAGTGGGAGTTTCGCTTTGAAAAACTCCCACACTTTTTCGCCCCTATCCATTAAAGATAGGGTGTAAGTAATATGAATTCATATCGAGAGAGTATTACTTACTTTCCGCGCAATCGTTCAGAGTGGCGTAAAAACAGAAGCAAAGAATTGCCACGATCCAAGAAGGTAAAGGAAAAACTTTTCAAGGGTTTCCAGAAAGGCTATAATGGGTAATTGAAAAAATATGGTCGTGTGGCGAAATGGCAGACGCAGAGGATTTAAAATCCTCCGGTAGCAGTACCTTGTGGGTTCGAGTCCCACCACGACTACTAAATCCTATCCATTAAAGATAGGAATACAAGTTTACGGGAGGTTTGGGACCTCCTCGTAAAAAGGACCAAAGAAATTAGGTCCTTAATAAAGGGTTGGGCAGTTCTCCTACTTAATAAAAACTGCCACTTTTTCGTCCCTATCCATTAAAGATAGGAACACAAGTTTACGAGGGTGTCGAAAGCCCTTCGTAAAAAAGGACCAGCACTCCATCCGGCATCGGTTATTCGATATCTTCTGCATGTACGATCTCTTCGCCCGGTGAGAGGTCCTTAATAAAGGGTTTGGCAGTTTTACCCACTTAATAAAAAACTGCCACTTTTCTTCCTATCGTGGTTTCTAGAAAAAAGGGCATATGCCTTTTTTCATTTTTGCAATTGGCATTGTATTTGCATACAGCAATATGTGTGCCAGTCTACATTCCTATCCATTAAAGATAGGACTCAGCATTACGTAATACGTTACTTAATTCCTAAAACAAGGTATCACAACTTAAAGCGCATGATGCGGTAACTCTAAACATCAAAGCCCCATAGTTCCTATCCATTAAAGATAGGAATCACAATAAGGAACCTTCAGTTATGTTTGTTCTTTTTGCCACAATAAGTATCAGTGTTAGAGTGGCAATTTGGACATAAAAATCTAAGGTTTTCAATACGGTGGTCTCTATTATTTCCATTAATGTGGTCAAGATGCAATACGATTGGTTTTCCTAACCAATCAATAAGACCACATTCTTTGCAAGAATAGTGAATTAATTTCTCTTTAAGAATACGATTCTTTATACATGAAGATCCAGCATCACTGTTTTCAACTAATAAGTCTTTAGTCATAGTCTTATATACAGAGGATTTTTTTCTACCCTTTAGGTGAGCAAAGCCCAAGAAATGAGAAGTGTCTAAACCAAGGTTTCTAATTTCTTTTTTGATTGTAATGTAATTTGACCCACGTGGCTTAAGTCCAAGTAGTCTTAGCACATTAGCAATTGATACTGTTTCTTACTGCATCTTCTAAATTCTTAATTTCCCATTTTCTTTTTGTCATATTTGCTTATATATCATCATATGAAACCATAATTCAAAGGTAGAATATCCGGCTTTTAACCGGTCTATGTGGGTTCGAGTCCCACTGGTTTCACTACATATACACACACATAAAGGGAAAAAACTATGAACGCAATCAAGCTTGCTCCCAAAGTTGTTCCTATCAAAAAGCTCCCCAAAGTCAAAGAAACCAATTCTGAAAATCTTGGTATCGTTGACCAAACCTTGATTGCCATCAAGAAAGATAACCTTGGCGCCACTACTGGCGGTTTCCTTCTCGGCGGTATCGTTCCTTTCCTTACATTCATGGTTGCCCATCATGATATGCAAGGCTTTCTTGACCCCAAAGCTTTGCTTGTTCTAGGTGGTCTTATCTTTTCTTTCTACACTGTAAACAAGTGGGGCGAATCTGCCTTTCAATCTAAGCTCAAAGCCTTTGGCTTCGTTGTCCTTATCGAAGGCACAATGGTTTTCTCCAAAATTCATTGGCTTAGTATCGTTGCCCTAGTCTTCCTCATTGTTATCAATGGGATCGCTACTGGCGTAAACCTTGCTCTTGCAAAAAAGCGCAAGTAAAAGAAAAGGAGCTTCGGCTCCTTTTTTTGTTTTTAAGCTGGCATAAAGCTTGCAATATTCAATAGTTATACCAACAATCTTTCCTATCCATTAAAGATATGGATATGTAGATATGAGCAAGAAAGCTCTTTCGGCAAAAGGCGAGAAGATACTAGAGGCGCTTTTTTCTGCATATAAAGAAGTGTATAAGCAGAAGCACAAGGGTGCAAAGCATGCCGAAATTCAAAAAGCGTTCTTGATGAATATTGGGCGAAACATGCCTTTTAAGGTAGATGCTTTGGTTAGGGAAAAGATTCAGAAGCTTCCTATCCATTAAAGATAGCAGACTCAATATAAGAGGTCAAAATGAAATACACATTCGAGCTCAACGAAGAGACACATGAAGTGCCTGGCAAATATTGTGTTTGCCCTGAATGTGAAGGTACGGGTTACACTCTTTGTGATGGCATGAAAGGTCATGCCTATACGCAAGAGGAATTTGACGAAGCTTTTGATGAGGAAGCTAAGGAGCAATATTTCACTAGGGGTGGAATTTACGACCAGCCTTGCAAAACCTGTAAAGGTAAAAATGTTGTAATGGTTCCGAATGTTGCGGCTTGTAATGAGGAGCAGAAAAAGCTTCTTAAAGAAAAAGAAAAGTCAGATCAAGACGATGCGCAATATGAAAAAATGTGTCAAATGGAGCGCATGATGGGGGCATGATAAAAGGGGCGTAAGCCCCTTTTATTATTGAGAAAGTGGCATAGTATTTGGATAAGGCAAAATGTATGCCAGAAAAATTCCTATCCATTAAAGAGGTATAGATTAAGGTATGAAGGCAATGTTTTGGATTCTTTTGGGGCTTTTGGTTGTGTTGCTTGGGACATTGGTTCACTACATTTCTTAACCTATCCATTAAAGATAGGTTACTCAAGATGAAAGGATAGTAGAATGAGTGAGCAATCATATTCTCTTGTTGTTCTTTATCAGTGTCCCGAACAATATCAGGGAGTTCATTTTTTTCGAGTGCCTTCAAATCATCCTAATCTTCCCGGGCTGCGTCTTGCGGCAAATAATAAAGTCATTTTGAATTTCAATCATGCGTCTAAAGAAGACGAGGAGGCTATTCTAAACACTTTTTATCCTAAAGAATGCGAAGAACCTTGTGTCTTTGAATCTTTTCGAGTAGATTCTTGGCATATTCAAGAACCAGTCAATGAAACCATCATGATTGGAATAGGTCTTCTTTATAAAAGGTAGCAAATAATGGCTTTCACCCTTAAATGTAAAAAAGTTTTTGCGCAATGTAAGGGTGTATATTATCCTAGTAGGGCAGAAGGTCCAATTAATTGCCCACATTACTCTAGCTATGAATTCTGTAAAATCGCTGAATAAATGAAGGAGGAAAATTTCCTCCTTCTCTTTTTTTGTATATTGGCATAGTATTTGCATATAGCGAATTAAATGCCAAGCCAAGCAAGATTCCTATCCATTAAAGATAGGAGCGGCTAACTGTCCCTAGGGAATTACTCTAGGGCTACTCTGGCGGGTGAGGGTTTGGCAGTTTTCCTACTTAATAAAAAACTGCCATTATTTTCCTATCCATTAAACGCACAAGTGAGTAAGCATGAGCAAGAGTTATAAAGAATTGAATGCTCTTCCGGCTGAAAAGTTTTTGGATTGGGAATTTTTCAAGACAAATTACGAAATCGAAAACTCAAAAGAAGCCGTTGAAAAAGCATATGCAAAAGCATATGATATGCTGAAAGATGCAAAGGCTTTTTATATCGGAGAGACCAGTGTTTGGTCCGCTGATCTAAAAAGCGGAGGTTTTCTTTCTTCATATGAGGGAATTGGATACCATGCGCTTTCTTGCTATGTCTTGAAAGCAGCCTTGGATCTTAATCTTACGATTCAGGTTCATAGGCTTAATAAGCCACGCAAAACAATTTTTCAAGGTGTAAAATGAAAAAGTTTCCTAATAAAAAGCGAACTCTTCTTGTTAGTGGTCGTGAGATTGCCCAATATATTGGAGAGGATTGGTTCTATCTTAAAAATTATCCTCTTACGACTTTTCAAGCTTTGAAAGAGCTTAAGAAAGACAAGCGATTCAAGGGATATGCTGAAGGCACTTTGAAGCAATATGCTGGTATTGCTTCAAAAGCAAGTCGCCAACCTCCTCTTATCATTTGTCATAATGTGCAGTGCGGGCGATAAAAATCTATCCATTAAAGAAAGTGAATAAAAAATGAAGCGTCCGGAATCTTCTGTCAAGACTGATTTTTTCTTTCTTGTGCTATTCGCAGGAATTTGTCTTTTGGGTTTGGAGGCAAAGGACAAGCTTTTGTACTCGCTTACACTTGCGCCTTTGGTTTTTGTGTATTTCCATCATAGTTCAGCAAAAGAGCCTGACGAGCTTTTTGTCAAAAATGCGTCTTTGCAAATTGCAATTGCATACACGGAAATTTGTGCAATTGTGGCAAGTTTTTTCATGATCAAGTATAGGCACGTTTTTGCTGTAGCCATTGGCTTGAATCTTTTGTACTTGATTGCAAGCTATATCAAAGTCAATTTGCCGCGTAAAAGCGAGTGAACGTGTTAAAAAAGAGCAGCAATGCTCTTTTTTATTTTGGAGGGTTGGCATAGTAATTGCATATAGCAAACAAGGTGCCAAGATTTTCTACCTGGGATGCACCTATCCATTAAAGATAGGTATCTCATAATATGAGCAAGGCAAAGAAAAAGAATAGTTACCGCAATTCGATTCAGGTTATGATGATGGAGCGATTCGGCAAGACTGAAACGGTCATGCGCGATCGTAGGAAGCGCCGACCAAAGGACAAGCGCAATTCTTGGGAAAACGAAGAGTATTGGTTCCTATCCATTAAAGAGGCATACGCATGTCTGAGCTTGCAAAATATATTCTTGCATACTGCATGGTAGGTGAGGAGCAAGAATTGTACCTAGACATTGATAAAGATGATCTTTGCAATGAAGGGCACAAGTCAGACGATTTGTACAAGCATTGTTTGAAAATCGGAATCATCCCTTACCTTTGGTGAAAAAATGGATAAGGCATATCTTATCGTAGAGTTAAGTGAGCATGGCAAGCTTTCAACTCCATGGTTTTTCACTGATCTAAAGCTTGCTTACGCGGCATTAGAGAAGATGAATGCAGTAAGTCAACCAATCGCTTCTAATCAAGTAGAGCGATATAGTTTGCATGAGATTGCAAATTGCGATAAGGTAGAGCTTTAATGCTTAAGCTTTGGATAGATGATGATGCTAGGAAGTCTGGAATGATGGCATTTCGTTATCCTCCGGACGATACGTGGACAATTGCAACGTCTTCTAAAGAGGCGATTGAGATTGTGCAAAGAGAAGGTTTTCCGGTAGAGTTAGGGTTGGATCATGATCTAGGACCTAACGATACTGTAATGAAATTTTTGTGGTGGCTTATGGACACTTATGGGGACGATAATGCGCCTCCAAAGTGTGAAATTCACACGCAAAATCCTGTAGGGCGTGAAAACATTCGAGCTCTTTTGAAGACGTGGGCAGAGTTTGTATACACTCCTACGTGAACAAATTAGTCTATCCATTAAAGATAGGTAGTTTTCAAAATGAATGTCTTAAATGCCATTAATCTTTTGCAAGATATTGCAAAAGATAATCCTAATGCAACATTAGTAATTAAAGCTGATGGAGTCTATATTCCAATTGAAATTCAGCATAAAAAAATTTCATGCCAATTGGGAGTAGATGATTCTCTTGGCAAAGAATTTGCAGTAATAGAGGCAAACGACAGGAGAAGGTACAATGAACTATATTCGAGACGCGCCGAACTATCACTAATCAGTAGTATGTACTAAACAAGCTGGCTAGGGTTTAAAAAGCTCTTCTTGAGCTAAAAGACTTGTCATCATAGTAAACAAACCTACATAGGTGCCTATGTAGGTTTGTTTTTATTTAAGTTGGTATGAACATTGCATAAAGCAAATTTGATGCCAGTGAATATACCTATCCATTAAAGATAGGGACCGCTAGGTGTAAGCATGGAAAAGGATATCAAAAAGGCAACATTTTTGTTTAAGTCTTTGAATTTTCTCGCTAGAAAAGAGATTAGTGCTTTTCAAGCGCAAGTCTTGAAAAGCTTTAAGCTTCCAGAAAATTTCAAGCTTGTTGT
>WBZQ01001671.1_pt1 | contig 15037 bp, 7 predicted proteins | sample 5204251 | NCBI WGS metagenome assembly WBZQ01 (sample SAMN12412402, study PRJNA552823) | activated sludge metagenome | isolation source: activated sludge from nitrification reactor of wastewater treatment plant... | place: USA: Virginia | collected 2017-09 | reverse complement strand
CAAACATCAATGTGCACAAGAATGTCGATCTCAAGAACAGCTGGTTCCGGTTCGCCAAGTTCTATGTGGAAGTGGACAACATCGCCGACAAGAAATACGCCACCTCCGGGCAGGTGATCGGCGGAGAAACCGCCGGGGCTGCCGCGCTGCAACAGGCGTTTTTTGCCGGGTATGGCCGGGCGATTTACGGCGGGGTGACGTTCGGTTTGTTCTAACCATGTGGCGTGAGCGGCAGCGTGGAATGTTGCCGCTCGCGCACCTACTTCAAAGGAGATTGCGATGAACAAGCAACTCTTGCGTGTCGGAGAAGCGGCGGATGTGTTGGCGGTAAGCCGGTGGACGATTTATCGCTGGGTAGAAGACGGTCGATTGGAAGGCACCAAGATCGGCCGCGGCAGCCTCCGGGTCTTTCGCGCGTCGCTGGACCGGCTGGTCCAACGCAACAAGACGCATGAACTGAACCTCAGTCTGTGACGAACAGAGCAACGGCATTCCGCACGACCGTCAGGGGATTCGCGGTTAGTAGCACGCGAGGCACGACCCTCATGTGGTCTCTGCTCGCGTTGGTGCTGATCGCGCACGCGTCCGGCTGCGCAAGGGGTGCGGGCCTTCCAACCGTGCCGGCGGCAGAGCACTATGCCTTCGTTAACGGCCGGTGGTTCGACGGGGAAGGATTTCAACCCGCTACCTGGTATTCGACCGAGGGACGCCTGACAAGGAAACTGCCGTCGGGGCCGATTCAGACCGTGGATCTTGCGGGCCTCTACATCGTCCCGCCGTTCGGAGAGGCGCACAACCACAATGTCGAAGGGCGGTGGAATATGCAGGCGGTTGTGCAGCGCTACCTGCAGGACGGCGTGTTCTATGTGAAGAATCCCAACGACGTGCGCGACTTTGCCCTGCAGATTCGACAGTCCCTCAATGTGCCGACGAGTATCGATGCGACCTTTGCCCATGCCGGCCTCACGGGGCGCGGCGGGCATCCCGTGGCCGTATACGAAGATGTGTTGCGCGTGGGACGGTATGAGCCGGCGGTGGGGCCGCTCGAACGGGGGTGGTTCGAGAATCGGGCATACGTCGTGGTCGAGACAGAGGCCGAGATCGAGGCCAAGTGGCCGCTGGTCATGAGCGGCCGCCCGGATTTTCTCAAAGTGTATCTGGTGCATTCTGAAGACGATGGCAGATCGGCAGGTGGACGGCCCGGTCATCACAGGCAAGGACTGCATCCTGCGTTGGTACCCGGCATTGTCGCGAGGGCGCATGAGGCCGGGCTTCGCGTGACGGCCCATGTCGAAACGGCGGCCGATTTTCGACAGGCGGTTCGAGCCGGCGTCGATGAACTGGCGCATGTGCCGGGTTGGTTGATTCAAGGTGTGGACGATGCGGAACGTGCCAGGCTGACGGAGGATGATGCGCGATTCGCGGCGGAACGGAAGGTGCGTGTCGTGACCACGAGCGTGGCCGGAAGCGCCATGCCGTCGATCGGAGGGCATCATCCGCATGGCCAGCACGAGGGGCCTGCATCCGAACCGAGCGACCATCACCAACCGGCCCCAGCTGAGTCGGAGGGACAGGTATTGAAAGACAATCTCCGTCTCCTTCATCGCGCGGGAGCGGCTGTGGTGATCGGCAGCGACCATGCCGACACCTCGCTGGCCGAAGTGCTGCATTTGCGCACATTTCACCTCTTCGACAACCTCACGTTGCTCAAGATGTGGTGCGAAGCTACCCCGGCTGCCATTTTCCCGGAACGAAAAATCGGACGGTTTGCGGAGGGATACGAAGCCAGCTTTCTCGCGCTGGCCGGCAATCCCATTGAAGATTTTACGCAGGTACAGGCCATCCGTCGCAGATTCAAACAGGGTGTGCCGCTGGACCATTTCGTCGGTCCTGATGCTGCCTCTTTAGGAACCGGGCAGAGTTCCCACTAGGACGTCCCAGTCGGAACGGACGCCATTTACGATAATCGTGTAGGTCTACATTCATTTGCGCAGAAGGAGTTGAACGATGAAGTCAGTTGAGCAGTGGAGAAAAGGAGTGTGGAGGGCCTGCCTGGTCATCGCGTTGGTGCTGGCCATGGATGGGTCTGTCGTGTGGGCGGCTGACGAACCCTCTGATCAAGACGCGCCGGTGATCGCGGTAGACCCGGTGGAAGTCAGCGGCAAACGCATCGAGAACGTCGAGGATGTGAAGCAGGAATTTGCGCGCCGTCCCGGCAGCAACATCCTCATCGAAGAGAAGCAGATTACGGAGTCACGCGCGATAAATTTGCAAGACGTCCTGCAATTCTCACCGGGGGTGCGGTTTCAGTCGCGCTTCGGGGCCGATGAAGGACAGTTTCAAATTCGCGGCACATCCTTGCGCAATAATTTTCATCATCGCGGCATCAATATTCTGATCAACGGAATTTTCTTCGGCGATGCCGACGGGTTTTCCGATTTTGAGTCGATCGACCTCCTGGCCTATGAACGCATCGAGGTCTACAAGGGCGCCAATGCGCTGCGGTACGGCGCGAACAGCATCGGCGGTGCCATTAACTTCGTGCCCCGCACCGGCTACAGCGCCTCCACCTTGCAAATGCGCATGCTCGGCGGCAGTTTCGGCATGGTGAGCGGGCAGGTGTCGAGCGGCAAAGTGCTGCAGCCCTTCCAGGTGGGCAACATGAGCGCAACGATGGACTACTACATCAGCGTGTCCGGCAATCGCCAGGATGGATTCCAGGATAACAGCCAGCAGGCCCGGGAGCGCATCAATGCCAACATCGGCCTGCAACTCGGCAACCATCAGGAAATCCGCGCGTACTTCCTGCAGGCGAACGTGGCGGAACGTATCCCCGGCTCCTTGACCAATCAGCAGCTGTTTTTCAACCGGCAACAGCCCGGCGGACAAAGTCCTCCCGGCACGCCTCCCTTCTTTGCCTGTAACCTGAACAACCAAGTCTGTAATTATGGCCGGTACTATACCCTGCAGCGTATCGGGATCGCCTATCACAATGAGTTCGCGCCGAATCAGTACTTCGAGATCATTCCCTATTTCTCGAATCAATATGTGGATCATCCGATTTTCCAGACGATCCGACAGGAAAACAATAACGTCGGTGGCGAGTTTCGTTACGTGAATTCAAATTCCCTGTTCGGGAAGAACAACTCGTTCGTCATGGGGGTCCAGCCGCGGTACGGCAACCAGCGGCAGCAGCGGTTTGTGAATATCAACGGCAGCATCGGAGCCCTGACGCAGAACTACACGGCGAAGACGACCTATTTCGGGCTGTATGCAGAAGATGCGTTCGATGCCACGAAGGATTTGACGATTGTGATCGGCGGCCGGTGGGATTATACGGCGCGCCAAGCGACCGTGGACAACTTCGGCCCGGCCGGCAATCCATTCAATCCCAATACGCCGTCCACGCCGACCGGCACCAATCGACCGCTGCAGCACTTCGATGCGATCAGTCCGAAAATCGGCTTCGTGTATCGCACGACGCCGACTTCGCAATTGTATTTCAACGCCAGCCGGGCTTATGAGGCGCCGCTCAATCTGGAGCTGCTCTCTTCGGTGAATGCGAACGGCCGGCCGAATACGGGATTTCTCAACCTTGACGCGCAACGGGCCTGGCAATTGGAGCTCGGCCACCGAGGAACGTCGGCCAATAAGCGCTACAACTGGGACCTCACGGTCTACAATCTCGAGATGCAAAAGGAGATTCTGGCCTCGATCATCAACAATCAAGGCACCTTCCAGAATGCGAACGGCACCAGGCACACCGGTGTGGAGGCGGGCGGCGGCATGGTGTTGAAGAAGGGATTGTTCGCGCAGGGCGGTGCCGGTAAGGAAGACAGCCTGCAGACCCGTGTGGCCTATACCTGGTCGCGCTTCAAGTTCACCGACGATGTGCGGGCGGGTGGAGGAGTCGGTCCCAGCGTGCTCATTGCGAAGGACGGGAACACGGTTGCCGGCGCGCCGGAACACAGCCTGAACGTGGAGTTCCGGTATGACCATCCGTCTGGCTGGTGGATTGCGCCGAATGTCGAGTGGTCGTTGTCGGGATTCTATACGGACTACCAAAACACCATCAAGAATCCTTCCTATGCGCTCATCAATCTGCGGTCAGGGTGGAACGTCGATGAACATTGGACGCTCTTCGCCGAAGGGCGGAATTTGACCGACAAGACCTATGCCGGGGCAGTGGTGGTGAACGATCAATTCAACCGGTTTGCCAACGCCGGTTTGGGCATCAGCGCGTTCGGCGGCGTGGAGTATAAGTTTTAGATTGATGTGCAGCATGCCGATGCGGGGGCTCATCAGCAGGTGAGCCCCCGCATCGAGCCTTCGGCGGCACCAGGCAACCCTTGGGTAGCCCCGGCGTGCGTAAAAAAACGGGATAGACGACCGTCACGCGAACATGTGATAACTGAGTCCGTCGGGTACTCCCCGGATGGGCATGTCCTGGTAATTGTAGGGATAGACCGTGCCGGCCATTTACGGACTTGTCACTGTTCTGCTACTGGTCTGGAGCATGGTACCGGTGTACGCCGAGCCAGGCTCCGCTCCTCCGCCCACTGCAGCGTTTGCTTTTCTGCCTCGTATCGAATCCATTCAACTGTCTCCTTCGGGCCGGCATTTGGCCGTGCTGCGCAACCACGAGGGCCACACCATTCTCGAAACCCAAACTGTTTCGGGACAAGACATGCGCCGTGTCGTCTCGACGGACAATCGTGAGCACATCATCACCTGGTTTCGTTGGGTCAATGATGAGCGGCTGCTCGTGAGTATCCGGTTCGCGGCGACGAAGAATGCAGACGATACCATCGAAATGCGATTGTTGGCAGTGAACCGGGACGGCACGGAAGAGACCCCTAATTTGCTCAAGCAGAGCTCCCTTTCGTCGATTTTCGGAAAAAAACACGTTCCTCAATTTCAGGATCAACTCGTTGGTACGATTCCCGGGGATCCCAGGCATGTGTTGCTTGCCCTCGATCGGGAGCATCCCGATGCTCCCGATGTGTACAAGGTGGATGTCTACTCGGGTGATCGGCAATTGGTCCAGGCGAATCCCAGTTCGAAACCGGATGGCAGCGCGATTGCGCATTGGATTGCTGACCGGACCGGAGCAGTGCGGGCGGGGGTCGGCCAATTCCAGACCGCGGTGCATGCGATTGCCAGGCTGCCGGAGTCCAGCCTCTGGCGCGAACTGGCCGACTATGACTTGGCCAAAGAAACCGGACTCGTGCCGTTGGCCTTCGATGCTGATCCCGCCTGGTTGTATGTGCGGGATCAGCATCGGGGCAAGGCGGCGATTTTTAAGCTCAATGTCGTGGACCGCGCGGCAGATCGTATCCTCGTGGTGGCCGACCCGAAGTTCGATCTGAACGGTGAATTGGTGTATGCGCCGGGGCGGAAGAAAGTGGTCGGCGTCCGGTTCAGCGCGACGGATGAGCGCGTACTCTTCTGGGACTTCGACGCACAGCGCTTGCAAGCGCGCATCGATCGCGCGATTCCTGGAACGGTCAATGTCATCCATAGCAGCAGCGACGACGGGCGGGTGCATGTCGTGAAGTCGAGCGGCGCGGCCCATCCCCCGCGCTGGTCGATCTTCGACGAGCAGGATGGACGGATGGTGTTGCTCGGCAAATCGTATCCCGATCTGGAGACGGCCGCGCTGGCTGCCCCCACCACGACTTACGTCACGGCGCGCGACCGCAAGGAGCTGCAAGTCTTTCTGACTGTGCCCAAGGAGCGGGACCCGCGCCACCTTCCGATGATTGTGTTTCCCCATGGAGGCCCGGCCGCACGAATGCCCGGTGCATTTAACTATTGGACGCAGTGGTTCGTCAGTCGCGGCTGGGCGGTGCTGGAGCCGCGCTTTCGCGGCACCGAAGGGTATGGAGACGACGTGCTGCGCGGCGGATTCCAACGCTGGGGCTTGGAGATGCAGGACGATGTGACCGATGTGGTGCAATACGCGATTCGCGCCGGTATCGCAAATGCCAGTCGCATCTGCATCGTGGGATCGGGCTACGGAGGATACGCCGCGTTGATGGGGGCCGTGAAGACGCCGGATCTGTATCGTTGCGCGGTCAGTGTAGGCGGGGTGGCGGACTTGACCCAGGTCCTGTCCGATAGCCGGTGGTACCTGAATCAGAAACCGATGGTCGAGGCACGCATCGGTTCCTGGTGGAACGATCGGGACCGGCTTCGCGACACCTCGCCCATTGCTCATGCGCAAGAGATGCGCACGCCGCTGCTGCTGATGCATGGCCGTATGGATCGTTCCGTGCCCCTGTTACAGAGTCGCGAGATGGCCGATGCGCTGAACGCAGCGGGTGTGACGAATTCACGATACGTGGAATTGCCTCTGGCCGATGAAGCCCTCCGCCGGGAAGAGGATCGTCTACACCTGTTCTCGGAAATGGAGCGGTTCCTCTCGCAGTACCTCGACTGACCCGGCCATTCGGCGCGGATTGATGTAGCAACCGTGAGCATACGTCGGTAGACAGTGCGGAGTTGTCCCGCGTAGTATGCCTTCTCCGACAGTGTGGGTTTTTCGAAGGAGACATCATGATGGTGGCCGGTTTGTGGATCTTGTTCCTGCTCTGGATGAGTCCGGATCTCCTTCACGCAGAGTCTACGCTCAGTCTCGGCGTGACCTTGAGCCCGGCGCAGGCCGTGGTTGCCGGGCCTTTCTCCCTGTCGCCACCCTCCCTTCGATATGACGCCGGAGGAACGTTGCAGGTGGCCTGGCTGGAAAAGCCGGATCAACAGGGCGCGGTGAAGATCCGGCAGATTGCGGGAGACGCGCGTCAGCTCAGTAGTCCGGTTCAAGTCAATCCGACGGCACTCGCGCCGGAGGCGCTGCATCAGGCGCCTGGGCTGGCCAGCGGAGCAGACGGCAAAGTGGTGTTGAGTTGGTCCACGCCGAATCGGACGGCGGGTGCGATGTTCGCTTCGGATCTTCGCGTGACCGTATCCGGGGACGGCGGCCGAACCTTTACCGCACCGGTTCAGGTCAATGACGACGGTTTGCCGATTGCTCATACCTTTGAAGATGTCCTCGAAGGGCCGGATCACGACCTCTACATGCTGTGGCTCGACGGGCGCGGCAAGGATCGCAGCGGCGCCGCGGTGCAGTTCGCCTGTTCACGGGACGGAGGAGCGACGTTTGGTCCCAATATGACGGTGGACGGCATGGCCTGCCCCTGCTGCCGGCCCATGCTGGCAGCTGCGCCGGACGGCAGCCTGTGGGCTGCCTGGCGGAAAACGTATGACGGCAACGTGCGCGATATCGTGGTAGCGCAGTCCGTCGATCGTGGGCAGACCTTCGGTTCCCCCCATCTGGTGCGGGAAGACCAGTGGGTCTTTTCGGCCTGTCCGCATCGCGGTCCATCGCTGGGCTTCGATCGGCACGGGCGGCTTTACGTCGGCTGGTACACGGAAGGGACCGACGAGCAGGCTCGCATTTACCTCGCGACTTCCGACGACCGGGCCGGGACGTTTACCGAGCCTGTCTCCCTGCATGTCTCGACCAATTCCCTGCCAGACAATCTGCGCCTGGCGATTCACCCGGATGGTATCGTCGCAGCCGTATGGGAGGAAGTGACCGGCGTACGGAAACGCGTGGTTCTCCGCCTCTCGTTCGATCGCGGGAAGACCTTCGGGCCGGTCATTCCCCTGAGCGCCGGCGCGAAAGCCGAGCATCCAACCGTCGCGCTCCACCCATCGGGCAGAATCGCTCTGGCTTGGACTGAACATGCGTTCCCCACCAACAAGATCGTGGTGCAAGAGGGACGCGTTGATCTCCCCAAGCCGTGACCATTCACCGCTCCGGTTCATTCCTGCGGGGAGCCGGCTTGCCGGCTCCCCGTGATCTCCTGTGAATGGCGTCTGCCTCTCCTGTCCGTTCTCCCATGTTACGTAATTCTGTCACATCTGTTGCATCAGTGAGCATGCGTCGGTAGCGCCTCGCCGGAGGCTTTGTTACAGTCCGCGCCGTTTCCTTCACTCGAAATCGGTGACCGGAGGTGCGGAATGCGGACAGGCCAGGTCCTGCTGTGCGGTGGTGTGATGGTGATGTGCATCTGGACCTTCGGCACGGCCGAAGCCGAGGAGGCAACCGGTCCGGAACGAGCGAACCTGCAGGAAGAATATGACAAGGAAATCCGAAGCAGCGCAGAAGGCGATGCGCCGCTGGTGCTCATGGATCCGGTAGTGGTGACCGCCACACGCGCGCCGAAACAACTGACGCAAGTTCCCGGTGCGGTATCGGTGATTGATCAAAAGCAAATTCTTCAAGGGCGGCCGGCCGTCGGCGTGGATGAAACGCTGCGCATCGTGCCCGGTGTGCAGACGGAGCGGCGGTTCGGCCCCGACGACGTGCGCATTTCGATTCGCGGCAGCGGCGTTCGGTCCACGTTCGGTGTCCGGAGCGTCCGCATCCTGATCGACGGCATTCCGCTTACCGAAGTCGATGGGCAGACCAGGTTGGAGCCGATCGATCTGGATGCCGTCGCCCGTGTGGAAGTGCTGCGCGGACCGAATTCGACGCTGTACGGCAATGCCTCGGCGGGCGTCATCAACTACGTGTTAGAGGAAGGGAACAAAGACCATCGCTATGTGGAACCTCGCTTTGTGTTCGGCTCCTATGACTTCTCGAAATACCGGCTGAAGGCTGCGGGGGCGAACGACACGTTCAGCTGGATGGCCAACTATTCGTTTCTGGATTACGGCGGCTACCGGGATCAATCCGTCACGCGGAATCAACGGTTTCTCGGCAAGTTCAAATATACCTTCAACGACCATTCGGATCTCTCCCTCGTGATGACGTACGGCCAGATGGACGGCGACATTCCGGGCAGCCTCTTCCGTTCGGAATTCGAGAACAGCCCGCGGTTGCAACAACAGACGCTGCACGCCATTCCGCCGGCGACATTTCCCGCGAATACGCCCTATGCGGCGTTCAAGCCGTTCCGCAAGGACGAGCGGTTTCGTCCGGCCCTGACGTATCGCAATCAGATCAGCGACCATCAGGAAATCACCGTCACGGGGTTTTTCGCTACCCGCGACTTGCACCATCCGCTCTGCTGTTTCAACAGCAGCTTTATCACGTTGACTCGCATTGAAAGCGCGGCCTTCGCGAAATACACCAATACGGTGCCGGTGCTCGGCCATGAGAACCGCTTGATCGTCGGCTACGACTGGCAGGATCAAAACTCGGTGAACAAGAACTTCGCGAACGTCCTGGGCTCGCCGGGGGCGCTGCAGTCCTTTACGCAGGAGCGGATCAACCAGGACGGTGTCTATCTCCAGAACGAATTCACACTCACCGACCAGATCGAACTCGTGGGAGGGGTGCGATACAGCCAGGTTCGATTCAAGGTCTCGGACCAGCTGCGAAGCGGCGGCATCGATGCATCGGGTCGCCGGAATTTTGCGCAAACGACAGGCCTCGGCGGCATCCGCTACAGCCCGGTCCCCTGGGCCAATGTGTATCTCACCGTCGGACAGTCGTTCGAAACGCCGACCGGCTCGGAATTCCGCAATCCTCTGACGGCGAGCGGCGCGGGTTTGAACCCGGGCATTCAACCGCAAAAATCCACCAATTACGAAATCGGCGTCAAGGGCGCCGTGGGGGAATCGTTTTACTACGACGTAGCCTTGTATCGGCAGCACTTCACCGATGAGCTCTTGCGCTTCAGCACCGGTTTCACCGGACCGTGCAATATTTTTGCGCCTTGTTTTCGCAATGCGGGCAAGAGCGACCACGACGGGTTGGAAGTCGGCCTGGCCTATAAGCCGGTTCGCCCTCTGACGATCCAACTTGCCTATACGTATGCGGATTACCGTTTTCGCGACTACCTCGTCAACGGCGTCCAGCTGGCGGGCAAGACCCTGCCAGGCGTGCCGACGCATCGCCTCGTCATCGACTGGACGTACGAGCAACTGCAGGGATTGCTGGCCGGCGCCTTTGCCGGGGTGGAATGGCAATACCAGACCGCCTATTTCCTGAGTGATACGAATCTTGAGTCCTCCTCCCCTCTCAACGGGCAGAAAAATCCCAGTTACACCGTCACGAACCTGAAGGGGGGCTACAAGACGATGGTGAACAAACATTGGGGGATCGAAGCCTTTGCCAGACTGGAAAACGTGTTTGACGAGAATTATGCGTTCGCCACGCTGAACCCGGCCAACGCACCGGCGTTCGGACCGTTCATCGGCCGCAACGTTTTCGGCGGCTTGTCGGTGCGGTATGTGTTCGAGTAGGCCTGCGGCCCTTGCCTGTGGGCGGCCCATCCACCGTATAGGTGCCGGCACATCTGCGGAACAGTCCCCGGTCCGAGTGGGGCTGGTGATCGCGGTGTACCTCTGCGGACTTGCCTTGTGGACGGTCGGTACGGGAGGCTGCCCCGCACTGACACACGCAGTCCCACACCCGGCCGCCGACGCCAGCCACGCGATGCTTTGTCAGGCCCTGTGCCATGCGGCTGAGAACTCTGCCGTGGTGGCCGGTGCCGTGCCGGACCTGTTCTCCCAGACCAACACCGTTCATTCCCTCGACCTCCCGACACCCCCCTGCCCATGGCAGTGCGTCACTCGTGATTCGCGGGCTCCGCCTCCTCTTCCTCTCTGGGCGATGTGATCGACAGGACTGAATCGCACAGTGTGGCGGGCGGCGCCCGGGATGGGCGTCCGCCCCGTTCCGCGGGAAGGAGTCATGGTTATGTCCGGGTTTCGACGTGTGACGATTGCGATGTTGGGTCTGATGTCCCTGTTGGCTTGGAACGGTGGCACGTTCGCCGCCGACCCGTCCGAGGCCGTTGCTGAGGATGAAGGTCTGGTCCGGCGAGAGGAAGCGCTGAGAGAGCAGCTGAAGGGATTGCTGGAAGAACTCGATGAGGTGCGGGAACGGCGGCGGACGACGGGGCATAAGGAATCGGGTCCGCCTGTGATCAAGGCACACACGTCCGCCCCTGAGCCGGGCGCCGTGCCGGAAGTCGCCTTGCACGACATTGCGGTGACCAGCGATCGAGTCTCGCGCAGGCCGGCAGGTATCACGGAATCGATCACGCCACGCAGCGAGTATGACTCGCAGCCGACGCGGCACCTGCGGGAGTCGCTGGAATCTATTCCCGGCATTGTGCCTCGCCAAGAACATGGCGGGCGCGAGGTGAATCTTTCGATTCGCGGGTCGGGCAACAAAACCGGCTGCTGTGTCCGCAATATCAAGATGTACGAAGACGGCTTTTCTGTGACGCAGCCAGATGGCACGGCGCGCCCGGAACTCCACGACCCCTGGTTCCTCCAGAGCATCGAGGTGCGGCGTGGACCGTCGTCGTCGTTGTACGACAACTATGCGTTGGGTGGAATGGTGCATCTCCGGACCAGGCGCGGCAGGGACATCGACGGGGTGGAAACGTTCGTCACCGCCGGATCGTATGGCTATCACAAAGAGGCGATCGCGATCGGCAAGGAATACGGCAATTTGGACATCGCGTTGTTTTCGAGTTATCAACGCGAAGACGGGTGGCGAGACCATAGCCAATATTGGATGTCGACAGTGAACCTCAACATCCGGTACCGCATCGACGACCGTCAGACGCTGTACGTAAAAGCGATCAACGTCGATGAGGATGAGAAATTTCCCACTCGTCTGACTCTCAGCCAATTCAAGGCGAACCCGAGACAGATGGGCGGGACCTCCACGGTCAATCCTGTCACGTTGGGGCAGAAGCTGCGCGATCGCCTGACCATGGTCGGCGCCATTTATGAGCGACAAATCGACGCCAACACTGTGCTGACGACCGAAGCCGATTACCATGTGAAGGATATCAACCAGCCGGTCGGCACCACTGTCAACCCGAGCTTCAAGCATTATACGGACCTGCGGCATGACGGGAGGCTCGGTAGCATGCCCTTGAAGAGTTACGTCGGGTTTTTCGCCAACTATCTGGAGCAGGAAGGAGTGAATAACCTCAACCTGAACAATGGGTCCGGGGCCTTTGGGCCGGTGACCCAGCAGAACCGGTTCTCGGTGCGGAACATCGGAGGGCGCTTCCGCGAAGAATTGGAATTCGTGCCGAGATGGATCCTGGCGGTGGGCTTGGGCTATGAACGCTCGGACATCTCCGGCTTCGTCAACAACTTTGCCGCGACGACCACGACCAGCACACTCACGAGCACCGTCGGCGTCAACCGGTCATTCGACAACTGGGCTCCCGACCTCTCGCTGACTTACCGCCTGAACGAAGGGACGAACATCTGGACGCGTGCCTCGGTGGGATACGGCATTCCGCAATTCAGCAATATGACGGTGGGCCTGGACGGCAATCCCGGGTTCAACAACACCGTGAAGCCGCAAAAGAACTTCAATGTCGAAATCGGTACCAACACGCAACTGACCCCCACCCTGTGGATCGAGGCGGTCGGCTTCTGGACCTTCTTTAAAGACGAAATCATCACGCAAAGCGTGCCAATCACGCCGACGACCGCGGGCAATTTCGCCGTCAATGCGAAGGAGTCCCAATATCGGGGTGTCGAACTCGGTTGGCGATGGATGCCCGTGGAAGGGTTGCGACTCACCGGTGCGTACACGCACATGGATAGTCAGTACATTCGCTTCGTCGATCAGTTCGGGACCGGTGGCGTCGTTACGCAGGTCAATCAGTCGGGACGCCAGGTGCCTTCGGTGGAAAAGAACGTGTTCAACATGAAGGCGGCCTATGATCATACGGGAACGGGGCTCGGCGGCTGGGTCGAGGGGAGTTGGATCGACAGTTTCTACGTGAATAACAACAACACGCTCGGAGTGCCGTCCTATGTCCTGTTCAATGCCAACGTGCACCATTACTACCGCACCCACAACAATCGCTACATCAAGTTCATCAAGACTTATGTCGAAGTCGACAACATCTTCGACAAGGCCTATGTCGCCTGGGCTTCGCCCGTGGCCGACAGCGTGGCGGATGCGAACAAGCAAGCCTTCTATGCAGGGATCGGACGGGCGGCCTATGTGGGAGTGACGCTGGGATTCTGACGCGGCGATGCAGCGAAGGGGCAGGGGAATGACCTCAAGGAATCGATCGGTGCGGCTGGCGAGCAAAATATCCGGATATTGCGTTGAGGGCAGACGTCTGCGAGATCCCTTCGCAGCAGCCGAGGATACAGGGCGCGCAATGATGTGTAGCACTCGCTAGCATCCGGCAGCATCGGTCTGTAGCACAGCGGAGCGGGAGTCTGTTACATAACGCGCATGTCGATACAATACGTAATCCAACGCAAGCGAAACGGCATTGCGAACTTCTTGCTCGCGATCGGGGTTGCGCTGGCCTGGATGTCCGTCACGCCGGCCGGCGCGCTCAGTTGTCTGCATTGTTTTCTGTCGCAACGATGGGTGGAGGCGACCGTTGTCGAACCGGGCCCCCGACAATCGAGGCCTGAAACGCAGACAGATCTCTCCGCCCATGCCTCAAGGCTTGTCGCTCTCGATCCGCGTCTCCTGTCTGACTCCGCCATCGGCGATCCTCACCAGAGCACCGTAACGGATGCGTCATCGCCCGGTGACGCCCCCACGGCCATTGTGTGGCAATGGGTGTGTCGCACTCACTCTGTGCCCGCGCCACTCATGCTCGATGCCGGCTCGTCTCAATCCCTTGCGACTCTCGATCCAACGATTCTCGGGTTTCGCGCGCCTCCCTCGCTGATCACGACGTAGTCTCCTCACATCAGCCTGTCATCGACGCACCTGCCGGGTGACTCCGCCCAGGCTGCACATCGACTACGAGGGAAAGGACCTTGCGTGATGGAAGCGCTGTCGTTCGTTCGAGGATCTCAGAGCCGCCCTTCACCAGCCAAAAGAATGACTCCGGGCAAGGGGCCGGTCTGGGTCGTGTTCGCGGTGATCGCGAGTACGGGTTGTATCGGGCCGCATATAGCACCGCAGGACAAGCGAGACGCCTCTGCCGTCACGGCGCGGTCAGAGCCTGCAGCAGAGACGGTAGATGCGCCAAAGGCAGCGACCCCTCCGACGGCCCCGCCTTTTCCGGTCCCGCCGCTTATTGGAGCCGGTTCGGAGGATACCGCCAGGCAGGATGATGTGCCGGTGGTGGAGGTGCGTCCGGTGGTGGTGGCATCGACTCGCGAGTCCTACAGCGTTTCGAATACCACCACGGCGACCAAGACCGATACGCCGATTCATGAGACACCCGCGAGCATCCAGGTGGTGCCACGGCAGGTGATCGAAGATCAGAAGACGCCGCGGATGAAGGATGCCTTGGAGAACGTCAGCGGCGTCCGTCCGAATCAATCGATCGGATCGGGGAATCGCTTCATCATTCGCGGCTTTCCGGATCTGGGAAAAACCTATCGCAACGGCCTGCTCGCCACGTCTCCGTCCGGCTTCCCGTTTGAAATGGACACGGCCAACATCGAAAGCATCGAGGTGTTGAAGGGACCGGCCTCCATCCTCTACGGCCGCATCGAGCCGGGCGGGATGATCAATGTCAACACGAAGCGGCCGTTGGACACCCCGCACGGCGCCCTGGAACAACAATTCGGTTCCTACAATTTCTACCGCACGCTCTGGGACGTCGGCGGGGCCATCACGGACAGCAGGTCGTTGTCGGTCCGCTTTGCGGGCGGCTATCAGAACAGCGGGTCCTTCCGCGATTTCAACTTCATCGACCGCAAAGTCTTCAACCCGAGCGTCACCTGGCGTCCGACGGAGAGGACGACGTTGACCGTGGACGTGGAGATCTTGAAGCAAGACTTCCGCGCCGACAGTGGCATTCCGGTCATTGGCAATCGTCCTGCGCCCGTGCCGATCAGCCGGTCGTACGGCGATCCCAATACGCCGGTGTCGTTCACGAACAAGACTCACATCGGATTCAATCTCGATCATACGTTCAATGAATCGTGGAAGCTGACGAATCGCTTTCTCTCCAGCTTCATTGATGCGGAGAGTATTTGGGCCAATCCGGCGCCGGCGTTCGGGAATGCGCTTCGCGCGGACGGTCGCACGCTGGATCGGAACATCTTCGGCCAGACC
>WBZQ01001670.1_pt1 | contig 15038 bp, 20 predicted proteins | sample 5204251 | NCBI WGS metagenome assembly WBZQ01 (sample SAMN12412402, study PRJNA552823) | activated sludge metagenome | isolation source: activated sludge from nitrification reactor of wastewater treatment plant... | place: USA: Virginia | collected 2017-09 | reverse complement strand
AAAAGATCTTTCATGGCGTTGCTCAGCGTCCTGGGAAACCCATGTGGTTTGGTAAGAAAGGCCGCAAACTGGTATTTGGTTTGCCGGGTAACCCTGTGTCGGCGCTGACTTGTACTTTACGTTATGTCATTCCTGCCCTGAAAAAGCTGAGTGGACACAGCGAATCTCCTTGTGTCACTAAAACACTCGGTGAAGCGGTGGATATCAATGTCCCGCTCACGGTATTTCTACCCGTTAAAGTCAATACCAATAACGAAGTGGTGCCCGTATCGCATAATGGTTCGGGCGATTTTATCAGTCTTGCTGAAAGTGGTGGATTTATTGAGTTACCGGCCGAAACCAATCACTTCTATGCCGGTGAACGCTATAGATTCATTCCATGGAGAGCATCATGTCAATGTTAAAGCGTCGCTTGGTTGACAAGTATGGACGGCGCATGCGTAAGCTGCGTATCTCATTACTCGATGCCTGTAACCTGCGCTGTCTCTATTGCATGCCCGAGCATCCGGTATTTATGCCACAGAAAGACTGGGCAAGTGCTGCAGATTTGACGCGTATTACCCGGAATCTCGTCGAATTGGGTATCGAGGAAGTACGTTTAACTGGAGGAGAGCCGCTGCTGCGCAAGGATTTCATGGAGATAGTCACCGGACTTTCTGCCTTGCCAATAAAGAAACTGGGATTGACAACCAATGCGTTACTGCTCGTTCCGCACTTGCCACTGTTGAGGCATACCCGGTTGCAATTTTTGAATATCAGTCTTGATAGTCTTGACCGGGATAATTTCTTTCGTATCACTCGCCGTGACGAATTTTCAACGGTGATTGATGCAATCCTGACCGCTAAAGCGCTTGGATTTAGAGTCAAGATCAACACGGTAATCATGAAAGGTATAAATGACCATGAGCTGCCGGATTTTGTCGAATGGTCCGCAGTCCATGATATTCCTGTGAGATTTCTGGAAGTCATGAATATCGGTGTGATGAAAGCTCGGTTTCATGAGCATTTTCTTTCCGTTTCCGACATGATGACCATACTTGGTGCCGAATATCGGTTCAGTGCACTAAATAGCTTGCCGGATAGCACTTCACGTAACTTTCTGGTTTCTAACAACGCAAAGATCGGATTTATTGCTTCTGAATCCAATCCGTTTTGCACGGGCTGTTCCCGTCTGCGGTTGACGCCCAAAGGTCAGATACGCCCTTGTCTCTTTATGGAGGCAGGTATCGATCTAAAACCATTGACCCCGGAGGAATACTTAGATGTACTCCCCACCATCATAGCGATGAAACCGATAAAACGGATTTTCCATCAGCCACAACCCATGTACCAGATTGGGGGATAAGATGAGCAATGTGTTATCGCATATCAATGCGCAAAATCAGCCAGGAATGGTCGATGTCAGCCATAAAGCGAGTACTCTGCGTACAGCTGAGGCGGAAGCGGTGCTGCGTTTGCCACAGGTATTGCTCGACACCATAAAAGGCGATCAGATGACTTCTCCCAAAGGGCCAGTTTTTCATACGGCCATCATTGCCGGTACACAAGCGGTCAAGCGGACACACGAGTTGATTCCATTTTGCCACGCATTGCCAGTAGAAGGTATCAATATCTCGATAAAACCAAGGAATGAAGGATTGGTTATTCGCTGCCGCGTTTCGTGTACCCACAAAACCGGCGTTGAAATGGAAGCGTTGACAGGAGCTAGTGTTGCTGCACTCACAATTTACGATATGTGTAAATCCGTAAGTCACAACATGGTGATAGAACAGGTACGGTTGCTTGAGAAAACCGGTGGTAAATCTGATTTTTATACGGGAGAAGAAAATGCATAAGCCGCTTTATGGACTCATACTTGCCGGAGGCAAAAGTACACGGATGGGGTGCGACAAGGGCGCATTGGTCTATCACAACGGCAAAGATCAAGTGCGATACTTATACGATGTGTTAAGTCAGTTTGTTGCTCAGGTATTCGTTTCTGTTCGCGGTAAACAGCGTTCTCAGTCTCACTTGCAAGGCTACAATGTCATTGAGGATGTCAGGAATATAGACTCACCATTGAACGGGATACTCTCGGCGATGGATCGATTTCCCGAAGCGGGCTGGCTGGTCGTTGCGGTGGATATGCCCTTTATTAACGAATCGGCAGTACAGGCGTTGTGCAATGCACGCAATCCTGAATTGCTTGCTACTTGTTTTAGTTCGCCAATTAAAGGCGGCCCTGATCCATTGTTCGCCATCTGGGAAGCGAATGCCAAGGCGCAAATCGAATCACTGGTCGAAAAAGCATCGATTACCTGTCCGCGCAAAATGCTTACTTTATTGGATACGCATATCGTTCAGGATGGCATTGATGCAAAGGTGTTGAGCAATATCAATACCACTCTGGAATATAGCGAGGTGCTTTCATGAGAGTCATACATGTCACCTATTTTGCAGCGTTGCGGGATGCGACAGGTTTCACCGAAGAAACACTGAAGACCGAAGCCAAGACTGTAAAAGCACTGTTCCAGGAATTGGCAGCAAAATATCGCTGGCCGCTATCCGACACGGATATTCGATTCGCTATTAACGACCGCTACCATCCCGCGGATACAGTTCTGAACGAAGGAGACAAAATCGTGTTCATTCCACCAGTGGCTGGAGGCTGAAATGCAATTTCAACTGACCAGTCAGCCTATCGAAACTTTGATCGGAACAATGCATCCCTATGCCGGGGGTATCGTAACCTTTGAAGGGCGTGTCAGAGCGATTAACGATGGCAGGATAGTTACCTCGCTTGAATATGTGGCGTACCCTGAACTGGCGCTATTCGAAGGTCATGCCATTATCGATGAAGCATTAGAGCGGTTTGAAATTCTCAAAGCAAGCGCTATTCATCGCACAGGTCATTTAAAGATTGGCGACATTGCGGTATGGATAATGAGTGCAGCGATTCATCGCAAAGTAGCATTTGAAGCGACTGAACATATCATCGACGCAATTAAAACCCGCGTTCCTGTCTGGAAAAAAGAATATTACGCCAATGGCGAAACGACATGGGTTCGTTGCGATCACTGTCATCATGGCGGCAAGATGCATGGTGCAATAGGGTAAAAAATCATGAAACCGGATGAACATCAATTTTACCTGCGGCACTTCAGTCTAGCGGAAATCGGTGAAGAAGGTCAGCAACGATTGAAACAATCAAGAATTCTTGTGATCGGTGCTGGTGGCCTGGGATGTGCCGCGCTGCAATACCTTGCTGCTGCCGGGATTGGTCAATTAACGGTCTGTGATGGCGATCAAGTAGAATTGTCCAATCTGCATCGCCAGCCATTGTATCGTCCCAAAGATATCGGTCAATGGAAATCGGATTGTGCTGCATTTCGTTGTGCTGAACAAAATCCCTGGATTCAGGTAAAGGGGGAAACGGCCTGGGTTACCGCTGAGAATATTGAAGAATTGGTGCAAGATCATGATCTGGTGCTGGATTGTACGGATAACCCAGGCACCAATCTATTAATTCATGATGCCTGTTATCTGTCGAGTATTCCACTCGTTGCAGCCGCAATCCACAGGTTCGAAGGTATCATTCATCATTACGAATATGACCATTCGCGTCAAACCTGCAAGCGTTGCCTATGGCCTGATGGTGGAATATCAACTGAGGTAGGTGATTGTGCTGGCAGGGGTGTAATCGGTGCGCTGCCCGGTGTTTTCGGGATTTTACAGGCACAAATCGCTATACACCATCTTCTGAGGATTGAAACGCTTCCACATGCGACCAGTTGGATCATGGACTTAAGAACCATGCAGTCGCACTTGATAAGCTGGATGCAACGTGAAGATTGCTCGTTATGCGCCGCTCATAAAACGCTTTCTTTAGCGGTACTGCATCCCCGCGAACAAGATAGTGACATTGCTTCACTGGAGGATGCTGGCGCCAGTGCAAGATTGATTGACATCCGTGAATTAGAGGAGCGTTTAATCCAACCGGTGTCCGTTCAACCCAACGTGGAGCACAAGCCATTATCAACGTGGAATAGCCATTGTCTGGAAAAGCATCAATGCTATGTTTTATTGTGTGCCAAGGGTAAACGTAGCAAACAACTGGCACGGAAGCTACGGCTGGAAGGATATACGCAAGTTTATTCGCTCAAAGATGGTGTAGAAGCTTTAATTGTCAGATAAGCGAAGAAATTGATGCTATTGATTTTATTGTTCGGCATTATTGCGCTACTGTATAGCAGTGTGGGATTTGGCGGCGGATCGTCCTACCTGGCTCTGCTTGTATTGTGGGAACTGCCTTATAGCATCATTCCCATGCTGGCGTTAGCCTGCAATATTATCGTCGTTTCAGGGAACAGCCTGCATTACGTCCGGGCGGGACATTTCGACAAACGCTTACTGATACCTTATCTAATTGGCTCGATTCCACTGTCCTACTTGGGGGGCACGCTGCAAATTGACCAAAAACTATTTGAATGGCTGATTTTCCTGTCTTTACTGATAGCAAGCTTGTTAATGATCAGGCAGCATAAAGCGTACGATAATCCGCATGCTCAGTACAACCCACCTGCCTTGTTTTCAGCTATTTCAGTAGGTGCTGTGCTTGGCTTTTTATCAGGACTCATTGGCATTGGGGGCGGTATTTTTCTGGCACCGCTTCTTTATTTGCAGCGTGCCGGATCTCCGCGTCGTATTGCTACCGCCGCTTCGTTGTTTATCCTGATTAACTCGTTGGCTGGACTGCTGGGGCATCTGCAAAAAAGTGGTTTTCTAGACACACTGTTGACTTACTGGCCGCTACTATTTGCTGTATTTCTGGGTGGCCAGACGGGTAACCTGCTTTCGTTAAAATTCTTTCCGTTAAGCGCTATAGTATTGATCACGGGTATATTGATATTATTGGTGTCGCTGCGTATGGGAGTTAACGTTACAGGGCTATTATGATAGAAGATTGGGATGATTATCGTTTCTTTTTGAGCATCGCCGAACACGGTACGCTTAAATCGGCTGCTGCTGCTCTGAAAGTCAATCTATCGACTGTTCTGCGTCGTATTAATAATTTTGAACAGAAAATGGGAGCGAGATTATTTGACCGTTCTCAAGATGGTTTTGCACTGACACCTGCGGGTAATATCATGAAAGAACACGCCATGACAATGCAGCAGTCGGTGATAGAGTTGACTCGGAAGGTAAAAGATATTGATCATCAACACGGTGGCGTGATCAAACTGGCTACGACAGACTCCTTGTTCCCAAACTGGTTAGGACCACTGATCAGGGAATTTCGTCAATTACATTCAAATATTTATTTTGAATTTCTTGTCTCACCCAGGAATCTTGACCTTGTAAAGCATGAGGCGGATATCGCGATTTCTGTCGGTAATTTTAGGCCTGATTACATGATTGGTCGGAAGCTGATGGATGTGCACTACCGGTTTTATGGTTTAGCTTCACTTTATGCTGAGAAAGTACCGATTGAGGATATAGAACAACTGCAATCTTTAACAATCATGCAGATGAATGCAGATTTTGCACACCAGCCTTTCAATAAATGGCATAAAACACATCTACCCAGTAACGCTGCTTTCGATAGCGCCGACCGTTTCACTGTCATGCATCAAATGATAAGACAAGGACTCGGTGTTGGCCTGCTTCCACATTATTTGGGTGATGATGATGCTGACTTATTAGCGTTGTTTACTTTACCGGAAGAAGCAAACAAAGAACTCTGGATGCTCACACATCCGGATTTGCGTAACGTGGCACGCATTCGCAAATTGATGGAGTTTGTACGCAAAAAAATCACTCTTAAGAAACACCTCCTAACTAGCTGATTACAAACATCAGAATTAAACAGGCTGTTCATTGACGACGATTTTCATTCCCATTTTTTCAGCACGCTGGGCCAGTTGCCGCAGGACCCTTTCACGGTATCGTTCTTCGTAATAATCCTGCCCTTGGTCGGTGTATTCCTCGCCTTTGGTAAGCATAGTGTAAATCAACCGCGCCAATTTGTGCGCGGCGGCGGTCACTGCTTTGGGTTTATCCATGCGCCCGCACATCCTGCGGAAATACGCGCCCAGCGCCGACTGGCTGCTGCGAAGTGCTGCTGCAGCCAATCTCAAGGCTTGGGCTGCGCGGTTGGCCACTCGCTTGGTCTTGCCGCTCATCACCTTGCCTCCGGTAATCTTGGTACCCGGACACAATCCCAGCCAGCTCGTGAAGTGCCCGACCGAGGGGAAACGCGACATGTCCGTCCCAGTCTCGGAGATCACTGCCAGCGCAGTAGTGACGTCGATGCCGTTGATGCGCGTGAGATCGACCCCGCACATCCTGAAAAGCTGCGTGCGCAGATCAAACTTCGGCGCGTTGCGGGCATGGCCACGTTTCTTTCCCTTCGCCGGTTCGCCGTCATGAACTTGCAGGCTTTGCAATTGCTGCTCGATCTCTCGGTCGCACTCGGCCAGCTGCGCGCCAATAAAGTCGAACATGTCTAGCGCCTGCTTGAGTGCAAACAGATGCTCGGTGCGCCAGTTGCCTTGCAGGCTTTTTGCGATCTCGTCCGCTGTGGCGCGAATGCGCGCATTCTTCATCGCGGACAGTACTTGTCCATCACGCTCGCCGGCGACAATGGCGCGCAGAATCTTCTGCCCTGTCTCGCCAGTCACATCAGAAATGACGTTGGTGAGCTGGATATTCATCTGCGTGAGCGCCTTTTGCATGTGCTGCACATGCCGGGCTTGAGACTTCAGGAGCATCCCGCGCTGGCGCCACAGCGCGCGAAGCACACAAACATCATCGGCCGGGCGGAACGCACCGCTGAGTAAGCCGTAGGTCATGAGCTGCTGCAACCACTGGCAGTCCAGTACGTCGGACTTGCGTCCCGAGACGTTCTTGACGTGACGCGCATTGACCAGCAGCACCTTGAAGCCGCGCGATTCCAATAGCTCGAACAAGGGAATCCAGTACACGCCCGTGGATTCCATCGCGACCGTGTCAACCCCGCAAGCGTCAAGCCAATCGGCCAGGGCGTTGAGGTCAACCGTAAAGCTTGGGAACTCCCTGACGGGCACATCATCCCTGTCTGGCGGTACTGCCACATAATGTGAAGAACTGCCGATGTCGACTCCAGCCGCATTGGGGTGGGTGATCGTCAATGCTTCTCTGGATTTGCCCGGTTTAAAACAGATTTTGCGCTTGCATTGTCCCATGATTATCTCCATCTTTCGTTTTGGAATGTGGCACCACTTCGGGTACGTCGTCTAGCTCACTCTCTTAAACGGGATATCTGCCGGACATCTCTATAACGCCAGACCGATTCACCAATGTCGATGACGTCACCCATGACCACGCTAATCCTCGGGCATATATGCACCATTGCTATTCCGGTCTTCCGTGGCGCCGCATTCAACTTTGCCACATTCGAAGAGCGGTGTGTTTCTTCGGCGCGATTTGCGGCAAGGGGCCGATTACTACGCTAATCAATCACCAAACATTAATACAATAGTGTGATATTTATAGCGGCCTTTCTTTATTTTTAGCAGCTTAAATTGAATTCTATCATTTCAATTCAATAAAATAACTTGAATTGAATCTTTGCATATGGCGGTGACAGGTTAATTGTGTTTATTTGCATAAAACTTCATATGACTTATTCTTAATCTTTACTGATCCTTTTTTCTAACCATCCAGCCCATTTTACTGCCTTGACAATCAAATCCACACGATACCGTGCATTATACTCTGGCGTTCTTGAATGATAATTTGCTGCCTTTGTCCAGATATCACCTTTGTCAATTTTGATATGCTGGCGGACACGCCAGGCGGCCAGGTCGTAGGTATAACATCCGGCCTGTGCAACGTGATCGGCGGTGATGCCGTATTGGGATAAATCTTTAAGGTATGCAGTATTGAACTGCATCGCGCCGATATCGTGCGTACCGTTGCTATTTTCTACCCATTGACCGGGTTTTCCACCTTCTTTTTCTGCTATAGCCAACAAAATGTTGGCCGGAATTTCATATTTGACCGCAGCGATGATGGAACAGACGACGCGTTCCTGCATGTCTGGCGGCAAATCCATCATAAGCGGATATGTATATTTCTGGTGATAATCACTGGTGGAATCATTTATCTTCCAACGGCTTGGGCCTGAGTGGAAGCAGCCGTACTCGGGTACGGTTTGTGTCAATGGTTAGTAGTGCACCATCTGCCAAATCCGTAGACATTTGCTGTAATGCACCGATTACTTGTTTGCCGATAACGTCAGGGCTGACATCATCAGCACGGATTTGCACTACACTGGGTTTCTCACCATGAGTGACAGCCAGGATAGCACTGAAATCGAGATCGTGAGTCAGGACAATATAGTCATTCGTTTTGGCGTAAGCCATGATTTCACTGTCTGATGCATTGTATGCGCCAACTGCTGACCAGTGCGCCGCTTCAATGCCAGCGTTAGTCAGCACATCGACCCAGCGTGGTGACAAATTCATATCGATAAGCAGCTTCATTGGGAAGCAAGTATAACTTCACGTTCCTCCGAACGCCATGCTGCATACCGCAGCGCCTGCATAATGTCTTCACGTTCAAGATATGGATAGTCGGTAAGAATTTCATCGACACTGCGTCCCGCTCCAATTTGTCCCACGATCATACCGACTGTAACACGCATTCCCCGGATACATGCCTTACCACCCATGATGCCGGGTTGCTGTGTGATGCGATCAAGTTGTTCCATATGCTTATCCTTTTCGTTCCAAACGATCTGTCGGTTAATAATACCCTGATTGTGGCGGATAATTAACTGGTTGTTGCGGGTATTCTTGCCTTGGGTACTGTGGATACTGTTGTTGCGGATACTGTGGCGCAGTCTGCTGTTGTTGATATTGCTGTTGCGGCATTTGTTGCTGGGGTGCCTGCGCCAGCTCAAACATGTAGATTTCTACACGCCGGTTACGTGCGCGGCCTTCAGCCGTATCGTTCGATGCAATTGGCTCATACTCGCCCCGCCCATCAATGTGGATGCGGTTCGCTGCAATGCCCTGGCTGACCAGGTAATTACGGGTGCTGGCTGCGCGATTGACTGACAGCGGATTATTGATCGCATCGGTGCCGGTACTGTCGGTATGGCCGATGATTCTGGCTTGAGCGGCAGGATTATTCATCATTCCTGCGACCAGGCTATTCAAGACGGGACGCATTTCCGGCTTGATGTCGGCCCGTCCCGTGTCAAACGAAAAGTCTCCCGGCACGTTCATCTTGAGTTCATTGCCGGGTGTCTGGGTGACTTCAATACCGGTTCCTTCAGTCACCTGTTCCATTTGTTTGCGCTGTTTTTCCATATGCGATGACCAGACATAACCGCCCAATGCACCAACGCCTGCGCCAATACCCGCACCTAGTGCCGGATCACCGGCAATCGCACCGATGATGGCGCCAGCGGCAGCACCGATACCGGTGCCCGCCGCTGTGCCTTGTGCAGTCCTTCTTTGTGAATCTGTCATACTGGCGCAGCCAGCCAACAGCACTGTTATTAAAACAATTAAAAATGATTTCTTCAAGATCATGTTAGAGCTCCAGTTGTCTGCCATATTGGCTGTTGATCATATGCGGCCAGTTTCCAGCCGTCGTACACTTGCCCAGAAACTGGCCTCGTGCGCTAAAAGTCTTGTTAATGCTAATGCCCCCATGACTGTTAAACTTGATGATATCAAAGTAATCCTGAACGAAACCTTTACAACCGGAAACCACACCGGAGCCTTGCAACATTCCGGCCATGCAAAACACTGTACTGCAGGAATCTTTTGCCTTGGTAGGTGAAGCAAACAAGAGCGTCAACATAAAAATTGTGAGAAGCTTTTTCATTTACCGGCTTCCTCTGGAAATGTAATTGCCGCTATTCTCGGTATTTTGTCCGGCTTTAACCGCATTCATCAGTGGCTCTATGCCTTTGATGGGGCTGTTTCTGCGTAATGCGGATAAGCCGTAAGCGGTTATTGCCGCAGTCGTGCCCGCTGCCGCTACCAGACCGCCAGCGCTGTAACTGCCGATACCGGCAGTCGAACCGATACTGCTACCGGTCACGATCCCGGAAATTAACGGAGGAAGCTTGGAAATCAGCACCCATAGCGCTATGGTAAAAACCAGCATGACTGCGAGTTCTTCATAATTCAGTACGTTTTTACCCATTTTGGAATAAAAACTGGTTAACAAATCGCTGCCGATACCTATTATTAAAAGCATCACAAATAGTTGAATGCCGACACCGAGAACCGTTTTAAAGTAGTTAATGGCGATATCCGTCGTCCATCGGGCACCACCAAATCCTAACAGAAAGATTCCGGCATATAACAAAACCCAGGATGCGATCAACAGAAGCAGCATATTTACCGCAATCACAGCCAGAATAATCAGAATGCCCAGCGATAAAACAAGACCAACCAGACTATCTATCGGATCAAGAATGTTCATATTATTCATCGCTTGATGCCAGATCAGGATGCCTGTGTCTACAATACTTGAGTGACTGGCGCCACCAGGTAATCCTGCAGCATTTTTACCTAAATCTTCCATTGATACGATAAGCGTACCAGCAATATTGTGGCCGGAAACAGCATTGGTAAGTAGCCAGTAAAAGAAACCTGTGAAGATGATAAAGCGTGTGAATTCCGCAAAAAACTCACCAATATCAGCTCTGCGTAATAACATCATGCCGAATGTCCATACCATGGAAATTAAAACTAGTGTCCAGAACAGGCGTTCTGCTGCAGCTTGTATTGTGTTCTGCCATGATTTAACTTTGCTGCCAAATTTCTGAATGACCTGATCCAACACGGCTTGATTTGTCGCTGGGTCAATATAGGATAGTTCTGCAAATGCATTGACAGAAAAGCACATTAAGAACAACATAATCATAAAATGAAAAGAATGTAGTCTGTACATTTACAAACCTCCAAATTTGCTTATTTAGAATTTATTGCTTACTGCTCTTCATCGAAGCCTTCGGCATCTCTTACTGACCAGTTCTTTCTTTCCGGCATTTCGCTCAATTCTTTTCTGGGTTCTTTTAATTCAAGCTTACCGTCAGTAGGTTCGCAGCCCATTACAAGCAGAAATGAAATCGTGACTATGGTTATTAGAAATATGCTAAATGGCTTCATCGTTTTCTCTCCTTACATTAATAATTCAGAAAGCGTCTCTAACCGACCAATTTTTCCCTGTCGGTAATGTTTGCGGACTCAGTCGTTTTGTGGCTGCTTCCCGCGCAGCCTGCCACATGGCTTCCCGGTCGACTTTGGCCTGGTTTTGGGCATTGATGGCGTTGTGTTGCGCAATGAGTAAATGGCGGATTTGCAGCAACTGATTTGCCTGGTGAGCAGCAAGCTGGTTGGCATATTGCAGTGCTTCCATTTGTCCTTCAGCGGTTTGGGTGCGTTGTTGCAGGATTTGCAGTTGTGCGGCATCGAGCGGAATTTGTTGTGAGTGATGATCGAGACCGCGCAGTACGGCATCATTCGCGCTCTTCTGTGCATCGGTGCTGGCATCCTGTCCCTGTTTTAATATGCCCCACGCCGATTCGGTACAATTGCCGTCGAGATTGAAGCACGGTGAACTGCGGTAGTAATTCACATTACGAAAGCGTTGCAAGTAGCCGTCCAGTCCGCCGTATTGCTGACCGTAATACCGGATGGTATTGGTCATATGCATGAGCTTGTTCATCGTATATTGCGCCTGCGCCCAGACATACGCCGGTGGCGCCAGCGTATTGCGGATCATGTTTTCATATTGCTGCAGCTGTGTCTGATACTGTTGGATTTGCTTTAAGGTTTGCGACACATTTTCTATTGCGGCAATTGTGGTTTGTTGGACGTTGACTGCATCGATAACGGGAATACCGCCAGCGTTGGTATTAGTGCTAAACATTGCAAGCAGGACTGCGACGATTCCTGCCACTCTTTTCCAACGAATAAATTGATTGAAATGCCCTCTGATGGTTGTCATGGGTGATTACTCCTTGCATAGTCAAACGATTGATAAGGTTTGTTGAACACCATATCCTTGGTCACGATGATGTTGAACCGGTATCCCGGCCTGATTTCAAGTGTTGGTGAGATATTCATGTTTTTGCGGATTAGGTTGGCGGTGACCAGTCCCAGTTGCTGACCGAGCGACTGACTCATGATGCTGCCCGCATTCTGCCGCCCGAATGCATTGCCCGCATCGCGCTGACTGTACGCAGTGCCTGCTACAATCGCAGACATGATCAGGGCTGAGCCAAAGATGCGCAGGTAATGATTGTTTACCTGATCTTTGAATCCGGCATAGCCGACACCATCAGCTCCAGGCATCGCACCAATATCCATCGTCTTGCCATCCGGAAAGATAATGCGTTGCCAGGCAACGAGTACACGTGCCTGACCAAACTCAACTTCACTGGAGTATGTACCGACCAATCGTGATCCTTGCGGGATCAGACGGTATTTGCCGATCGGCGAGTCAAAGATATTCTGACTGACTTGCGCCATGATTTGTCCGGGCAATTCGGAATTGATCCCGGATATCAGTGTTGCCGGAATCACAAAACCGGTTTGCAGGATGTAAGGTGATTGCGGTTTTTTAACATCGCTATCGAGTTTCCAGCGCTCATCTCCATTGGAGGAATCGAAACGTGAGTAATCATTCACATTGCCGGTTACCGGATCGTTCAACAGCATCGGTGCTGTATCGTCATATGGGTCACCGATACCGGCACCAGCACCAACACCCTTACCCAAGCCGCTTTGGCCTTGCCGCAGATGCGCAAGCCGTGCATGATAGGCTGCAGTTGGGTCTTCACGCAGGTTCGCATCAATTTTCTGGCGTACTCTGGCCATTTCAAGAAGTGCTTCTTCGCGTGATGGTGTGCCGCCGGTATTGGTATATTGCGGAGCGGAAGCAGCACTTCTGGGTGCAATCACATTAACGCTGGTTTTGGCCTTGATTGCTTCTTCCAGCTGTTGACGTTTTAGCAGACGGATATGTTCGAGTTCGGCATCGCGCGACGTATTGGAATAATCCAGCGATGGCGGTGCTGGCGGTAAATCCAGGTCTGTTGGCCGCTCAATAATAATTGCCTCGCGCCAGTCTTTGATAAACCGGTCATCCGGTATATCTGACGCTTCAGGCTGCACTTTGGGCTCAATCATGCCACCGATATAATCCTTGGCGATTAAGTTTGCAAAATTGCTGCTCGACTGGGCATCATGATTACTGTCGAAATCATAGGCAGTGTTACGGTCGGTTGCGCGGTTCATTGCCACAATACCCATGAGCAGCATAAATATCAGCATGATGGCGCCAAAAATATACAGCGGCAGATTGTTGACACGGCGCACACCAACGCTCTTGGAAACCACGTCGGGCGATGATTCGGGTGACAGCAGTTTGGAGTGACTTGTCATGATAGCTGTTTCCTCTTCTTTTATGCCTTTCCTGTTGCCGCTTATTCCTTGCGTACCCACATTCCTGCCGGTTGAATCTGTCCGGACTGGGCAATAAAAGCGCGTGTCAGTTGCTGATCTTCAATCAGGATGTTGACATGATATAAATCATCCGATTGGTCGATGATGTAACCGAGTGCCAAACCGTTATTCCGGGTGGCTTCTTCACTGATTGGTGTGTTGCTGTTATTCTCAGCATCTTCAGATGATTGAATTGCAGCTAAAAAGGAATTTGCCGGATTGGTGTTTTCCAGAACAGCGAACCCATCGCTACGCAGCTTATCAATCAACGCCTGACCGAACGCATCATTGGCGTTATGGCGTAAATTAAACTGTGTGGATGCTGCCAGATAAAGTCGTCCGATCTGATCGGCCACATCGTCAGCCATGACTTTGCTGTATTGATCGAATGCCGGTGACGGGTTCTGGATGAAACTGCCATAGGGTTGGGTCATTGCACAACCACCCAGCAATAGCAAAATAACTGTGCAAATCAGCGCGGGTTTATTAACTAAGCGCCTGTTGTTTTTAAATGTTAGGAATCGTGGCAACATGATCAATTCCCCCGTGTAATGGTGATACGGTTCTGATTGCTGCCAACACCGGCAACCAAAATGGCCTTGTCAAATACCGCATCGACGATGTAGCGATCTCCCTGCAGGCGGTAATTGACCATGACGGTGTCGTCTTTTTTGAACAGACCGCCTTCACGGTTTAACAGCAATAACGTCGGCGCTTCAGTCTGCGCCATGACTTTGGGCATCTGGATAATGGTTTTCTGACCGTCGTTATACACGCGTATCGGTTTCCATACCGCATTGCCGGATACCGAGTACGCAAAATCGAGATTACCGAGATACTCGCCGGTTTCAGGTATTACGCGTGATTGCTTTATTTCCAGCGCACGGTTCTCCTGCGCCTTGATCGCATCCCATTTAGCCAATGCATCTTCCGGATAAATGAAACCGACACGCGGCATGAATTCGCGCCGGTGAGAACGAAGGCGTATGTGGTAGGTTCTGCGATTGGTGGTGACGACAAGTGATGTTTCCAATCCCACATCCATGGGTTTGATGATCAAATGCTGTACTTCATGGGCGCCTTGCCCGGTAATCGCCGGTTCGATCAGCCAGCGTGCCTGATCGCCGAGATGAATCGAGTTGACCTGTTCACCCGGCTGTAATTCAATATCGCAGACCTGCAATACCGCACAGACGATACTCGGTTGTTGCGCACCGAACAGGAAACGGATTGAACCATCAGAACCTGCAACCGGTTTAATACCCTGTGCACTGTTCGCCTGCCACTTCTTTGCCATCGCGATGGCTTCACGTTCCTGCTGCGTTAACTGCGGATTCTTGCCGCTGAAATAGGCTTCTGTCAGGTTGCTGGCAGAAACGGAAGCAACACCTGTAATGAGTAAAAAAAGGGTGGCTAAAGTGATTATGTGTTTCATGATAAAACCTCACTACGATTGTCGCGACCAGGAGAAGTCCTGGATGTAAATACCCAGCGGATTATTGCGGATTTGTTCTTCGGTTGTACTTTGTGTCGGTGGACGGTGAT
>WBZQ01001669.1_pt1 | contig 15039 bp, 12 predicted proteins | sample 5204251 | NCBI WGS metagenome assembly WBZQ01 (sample SAMN12412402, study PRJNA552823) | activated sludge metagenome | isolation source: activated sludge from nitrification reactor of wastewater treatment plant... | place: USA: Virginia | collected 2017-09 | reverse complement strand
GATCCAGTCGTCCTTGGTGAACTTCGCGGAGCGCTCCTGGCTCTGTTTCCAGGCGTCGGTGTCGCCCCAGCGTTCCTGGGCCTCGTCCTGATAGTTGTTGCCGGTCCAGTCGTCGCCGAAGATCTCGGCCTGCTCGGCGGCGGTCAGCTGGATGCCCTGGCTCTTCTTACTCATCATTTCCTCCACAGCGGCGACCATCCGGTGCAAGCGATCGATCCGGTCTTCGAGCAGCGTGCGTTGCTGCTTCAGATGCGCGAGGGCATCGGCGTCCGGATCGTCGAGCAGGGTCGCGATCTGCTCAAGAGAAAAACCCAGCTCCCGGTAGGTGAGTACCTGATGCAGACGTTCGACGTCGGCATCGGAGTACACCCGGTATCCGGCGGATGTGCGCCCCGAGGGCACCACCAACGCGATGTCGTCGTAGTGGTGCAACGTCCGCACGCTCACCCCGGTCAGCCGCGCGATGCGGCCTACCGTCAGGGGCTTGTTCTCGCTCACAAGACCACCCTGAACCGTGACGTCGCGTGAGGGTCAAGCGCGATTACGGAGTGAATCCGATCACCGACTGATCCTTCTGGCACGCGGCGAGCAGACCGTGCACCTGCGACGGCCCGCATGTCCAGTCGCCGACCTTCTTCTGCTGCCCGGTCGCGATCGCCTTGGCGTTGTACTCCTTGGTCAGACCCTTGGCCTCGGAGCAGTTGACGTCGCCGGCCAGGATCACGATGTGCAGCGCGCCGTCGGGACCCTGCGTCGTGCCACATTCGCCGCTCGACGGGGTGGGCGCCGACTCGTTCGGGTCCGGTTTGTGGGAACTGCGCCGCGATGCCGGGACCCGGCCGCCGACGATCGGTGCCGACGGGTTCTCTGTCCGCAGGTCGTCCGTCTCCTCCGGCGTCTTCGACGCCTTGGCCGAAGACGACACCGACGATGTGGCCGAGGCGGATTCGGATGCCGTCGAGGAGGCCACCGCCGTCGATGACGAAGCGTCGGTGGCGTCGTCCTCCGAGCCGCACGCCGCGAGCGTCACCGCCAGGGCGGCGGTGGCGGCGAATACGGCAATGCGGGGCGAACGGCGCGTCATGGTCCCTACCGTAGCGAACCCTGATTCGCCGGTTTGAGACCGCCGGTACTGAGCTGGGAAGATGCACCGGTGACCCACGGACCTTCGTCAGATACTCAGCCGGCTCACAGCGACGCCGTCGACTACACGGTCGGCACGTCGCTGCCCGGCACCCTCGGGCGCACCGGCGTCATCCACACCCCGCACGGCGATATCCAGACGCCGGCGTTCGTGCCGGTGGGCACCAAGGCGACGGTCAAGACGGTGCTGCCGGAGTCGGTGGCGGCGCTCGGCGCGCAGGCGGTGCTGGCCAACGCCTATCACCTGTACCTGCAGCCCGGCCCCGACATCATCGACGCGGCCGGCGGGCTCGGCGCATTCATGAACTGGTCCGGACCCACCTACACCGACAGCGGCGGCTTCCAGGTGATGTCGCTGGGCGCCGGGTTCAAGAAGGTCATCTCGATGGACGCCACCGACGCCCCCGACGACGACCGCATCGCGCCCGGCAAAGAGCGCCTGTCCAACGTCGACGACGACGGCGTCACCTTCAAATCGCACCTCGACGGATCGAAGCACCGGTTCACCCCCGAGGTGTCGATGCAGATCCAGCATCAGCTCGGCGCCGACATCATCTTCGCCTTCGACGAGCTGACGACGCTGATGAACACCCGCGCCTACCAGGAGAGTTCCCTCGAACGCACCCGCCTGTGGGCGATCCGCTGCCTCGCCGAACACAACCGGCTCAGCGTCGAACGCAGCCACCGGCCGCAGCAGTCGCTGTGGGGTGTCATTCAGGGCGCCCAGTATGAGGACCTGCGCCGCAAGGCCTCCCGCGACCTGGTCGCCCTGAGCGAGGCCGACCGTGCGGCCGGCGGCAAAGGGTTCGGCGGCTACGGTATCGGCGGCGCGCTGGAGAAGGACAATCTGGGCACCATCGTCGGCTGGGTCAATTCCGAACTGCCGCAGGACGCGCCGAAACATCTGCTCGGCATCAGCGAACCCGACGACATCTTCACCGCCATCGAGAACGGCGTGGACACCTTCGACTGCGTCTCGCCCACCCGCGTCGCCCGCAACGGCGCGATCTATTCACGCGACGGCCGCTACAACGTCACCAACGCGAAATACCGCAAGGATTTCGGTCCCCTCGACGCCGACACCGAGAACTACACCTCGCAGTACAGCCGCGCCTACCTGCACCACCTGTTCAAGGCGAAGGAAGGCCTCGCCGCGACGCTGGCGACGCTGCACAATGTGTCGTTCATCGTGAACCTGGTCGACGGTGCGCGCCGGGCCATCGAATCCGGTGACTACCTCGCCTACCGCGACGATTTCCTGGGCCGCTACTACGCGAATTCGTGAGTGACCTGCATCGCGGCGACTTGCACCGGTGACCGAGTTTCGGCACCCTGGATCGAACAATTGCCGAACACCTGGGTGCCCGGCCGATGCACGTCGGCGCCTGAACAGTGAGAGAAGAATGAGACGCGTCAAGCGCCGAAAACGCCGCCGACGATCGACCCTGCCCCCCTCTGACATACCCGTCCCGACCGGCCCGAACCATCAGGCCGCGGACCGTGAGGACCGGCTGTGCTGACCGTTCTCGGAATCTTGCTGGGTATTCTCGTCGTCTTCGCGATCACCGCGCTGACCGGTTACTTCGTCGCGCAGGAGTTCGCCTTCATGGCGGTCGACAGGTCCCGCCTGGCCGCGCGCGCCGAGGCCGGTGACGCCACCGCCACACGCACCCTGTCGGTCACCCGCCGCACCTCGTTCATGCTGTCGGGCGCGCAGCTCGGCATCACCATCACCGGACTGCTCGTCGGTTACGTCGCCGAACCGCTCATCGGTAAAGGCGTCGGCGAGATCTTCGGGGATATCGGTGTCCCCGTGTCGGTTGGTGTCGCGATCGGCACGGTGCTGGCCGTCGGATTCTCGACCGTCGTGCAGATGGTGTTCGGTGAGCTGCTGCCCAAGAACATGGCCATCGCCAAACCCGAACCCGTCGCCCGCTGGCTGGCGCGCTCCACCACCATCTACCTCGCCGTGTTCGGGCCTGTCATCACGATCTTCGACAAGGCCGCCGAACTGCTGCTGCGGCTGCTGCACATCGAACCCGTCCACGACGTCGAACACTCGGCCACCCCGCGCGACCTCGAACACATCGTCGCCGAATCACGCGAGACCGGTGAACTGCCCGCCCAACTGTCGACGCTGCTCGACCGGGTTCTCGACTTTCCCACCCGCAGTGCCGAACACGCGATGATCCCGCGCGGCAACGTCGATACCGTCTCCGTCGACGACCTCGCCGGCGACGTCCTCGACCTGATGAGCACCGGCCACACTCGGTACCCGGTGGTCGACGGCGCGCACGAGGTGCGCGGCATCATCGACCTGCAGATCCTGCTGAACTGGTCCAACGCCGGCGCCGACCCGACAGTGACCGCGGGTGCGCTGTGCCGCCCCGCCATCACCATCCCCGACTCCCTGCCGCTGCCCGAGGCCCTCGAACAGATGGAGGCCGTAGAAGGTCCGGAGGTGATCGGCGAACTGGCCATCGTCATCGACGAATACGGTGGATTCGCCGGCATCGTCACCATCGAGGACATCGCCGAGGAGATCGTCGGCGAGATCGACGACGAACACGACCCGGTCACCCCGAAGGACGTGGAGAAGACCGACGGCGGCTGGCTGATCCAGGGCGACGCCCACATCGACGAGGTGTCGCGGATCATCGGATACGAACTGCCCGAAGGCGACTACGAGACGATCGCCGGCCTGGTCATCACCACCCTCGAGGGGCTGCCCGTCGTGGGAGACGAGGTGACCATCCCGCTCGACCCCGACCCGGCAGAACTGGCGATCGGCGAGGACGTCGAACCGCTCGAGGTGCGGGCCACGGTGCGCGAGGTCGAGAAGCGGGTGCCGTCGCTGGTGTTCGTGACCGTCGCCGCCGTCGCGCGTGAGGAGGACGGCGATGAGTAATCCGTGGATCGTGCTGCTGGTCACCGCCGGACTGATCGCGCTCAGCGCGTTCTTCGTGGCCGTCGAGTTCGCGCTGATCGGTGCCCGCAGGCACCGGCTGGAGGATGCCGCCGCCGGCAGCCGCAGCGCGTCGGCCGCACTGCGCAGCGCGTCGGAACTGCCTGTGCTGCTGGCAGGTTCGCAACTCGGTATCACCGTGTGCACGCTTGCGCTCGGTGCGATCACCAAACCCGCTGTGCATCACTGGATCACACCGGTCCTCGATCACTGGGGCGCGCCGTACTGGCTGGCCGACGTACTCGGTTTCGTTCTCGCCCTGCTGATCGTGACGTTCCTGCACCTGGTGGTGGGGGAGATGGCGCCCAAGTCGTGGGCCATCGCGCACCCCGAGAAATCGGCGATCATGCTCGCCCTGCCGATGCGGGCATTCATGTGGCTCACCCGGCCGCTGCTCGAAGGACTCAACAAGCTCGCCAACTCACTGCTGCGCAAGCTGGGCGTACAGGCCGTCGATCAGGTTGGCGCCGGGCAGGATTCGGAGGCGCTGGCGCATCTGGTGGAGCATTCGGCCGACGTGGGCACGCTCGACGAGCGCTACCACACCCACCTGGCCAGCGCGCTGGAGCTGTCCAAGCTGACCGTGCGCGACGTGCTGCCGCCCGGTGCGCCCCTCACCAGCGTCCGGCCCGACGCGACCGTCGCCGAGATCCGGGACATGAGCCGGCAGACCGGTTTCCGCCGGATCCTGGTGCGTGCCAACGGCCTCGTCAACGGGGTGGTTCACGTGCGTGACGCCGTCGGCGCCGACGAGAATGTGCGGGCCGCCGCCATCATGCGGCCCGTCCTGGCACTCGACGCATCCTCGCCCGTGTACGAGGTGCTGCAGAAGATGCGTGACACCCGCAGCCACGTCGCCACCGTCACCGACGGCGGTGTCAGCATCGGCATGCTCACCATCAACGACGTCCTGCAGCGTCTGCTGGCCACCACCGACTGACGCTGTTCTGTCACGGGGTTTCGAGGCTCGCAAGCTCGCACCTCAACCGGCAGTGGGGCCGCGTTTCGCTGGTTGAGGTGTGAGGAGCGCCAGCGACGAGCCTCGAAACCTCGCACCTCAACCGGCGAAGACGTCGGGGGTGACGATCCAGGGTTCACGGGGGAGCGCGGCGGGATCGAATCGCGATGCGAGCGCGGCGATGTCGACGATCTCGCCGTGGTCGGCCAGGCCGAGGGATTCGGCGATGCGGGACAGGACCGTCGCCGTGGAGACGCCTGCGGCGGCGAGGTCGGCGAGGGTGACCGCGCCGTCGCGTTTGCTGAGGCGGATGTGCTTGTTGTTCAGCACCATCGGCACATGCGAATAGCTCGGCGGAGGATGGCCGAGGCGGGTCGCCAGATACGCTTGGCGAGGTGCCGAGGAGAGCAGGTCGTCGCCGCGCACCACCTGATCGACACCCTGCGCGGCGTCGTCGATGACCACCGCCAGATTGTAGGCGGGGATGCCGTCACCCCGGCAGATCACGAAATCATCGACCATGCCGGTGTATTCGCCGAGCTGGGTGTCGGAGACGGTGAAATAGGCAACAGCGGCACGCAACCGGATCGCGGGCGGGCGTCCGGCGGCGATCTTCTCCGCGCGCTGGGCGTCGGTCAGATTCCGGCAGGTGCCGGGGTACGCGCCGTCGGGGGCGTGCGGGGCCGACGGCGCCTCCAGGATCTCGCGGCGTGTGCAGAAGCACTCGAAGGTCTCGCCGGCATCGGTGAGTTCGGCGATCACCGAGCGGTACACGTCCAGCCGGTCGGTCTGGTAGCTCACCGGCTCATCCCACTCGATACCCAGCGCCGCGAGGTCGGCGAGCTGCTGGACGTCGGCGCCGCGGGCGGTGCGGTCAAGGTTCTCCATCCGGATCCAGAACGCCCGCCCGGTGGTACGGGCGAACAGCCACGCCAGCAGCGCCGTCCGCAGGTTCCCGACGTGCAGGGTCCCAGACGGTGAGGGGGCGAAGCGTCCGGCGGCGGTCATCGGGACGAGGCTACCCGGGCGGCCGGTCCGGTGCGGAGCGGGCCGCGTCGCCTGGACTGATGACTGAACCGGCGAGCGTGGCGAGTCGCGTGAAGGAGGCGGGAAGACGGCGCATTGGGCCCGATTCGCCGGCAGACCCGGTCAATACTGGCAGGATGGGGAGATGCAGCTTCCGGTCCTGCCACCTGTCGCGCCGATGCTCGCCAAGGCGGTCACCGCGATCCCCGCCCAGCCCGACGACGAGCCCGCCTGGTCGTTCGAGCCGAAGTGGGACGGGTTCCGGGCGCTGGTGTTCCGGGACGGCGACTCGGTGGCGATCGGTTCGCGCGGCAGCAAAGACCTGGCCAGGTACTTTCCGGAGATCGTGGCCGCGGCCCGGGCCGAACTCCCCGACAAGGTGGTTCTTGACGGCGAGATCGGGGTGTCGGCCCTTGTTGGCGACATGCACCGCTTGGACTGGGATTCGTTGTCCCAACGCATTCATCCGGCCGAGTCCCGCATCACGATGCTCGCCGAGACGACCCCGGCGATGTTCATCGGTTTCGACGCCCTCGCGCTCGGCGACCGGAGTGTCCTCGACGAGCCGTTCGAGGTGCGCCGCCGGGTGCTGCTCGACGCCGTGACACCCGGCCGCGACAGGCTCTTTCACGTGAGCCGGGTGACCACCGATCCGGAGTTGGCGCGGGAATGGTTCTCGGCGTTCGAGGGTGCCGGCCTCGACGGTGTGGTGGGCAAGCGCCTCGCCGGGCCGTACGTGCAGAACAAGCGCGAGATGATCAAGATCAAACACAAACGCACCGCCGACTGCGTGGTCATCGGCTACCGGATCCACAAGAGCGGAACGGGTCTGGGGTCGATGTTGCTCGGCCTGCACACCGACGACGGCGACCTGCACATGGTCGGCGGATCCAGCGCCTTCTCCGATGCGAAACGGATTGAACTGCAACAACTCCTGGAACCGATGCGACTGGACCCAGACAAGCCGGCGATGGGTGAGCAGACCCGGTGGCGCTCCGGCAAGGACGGCGCCTGGATTCCGGTGCGTCCCGAGCTGGTGGCCGAGTTCGCCTACGACCAGATGGAGAACCACCGCTTCCGGCACACCGTGAAGTTCATGCGGTGGCGTCCCGACCGTGAACCGGAGAGCTGCGGCTACGACCAGCTGGAGGTTCCGCTCACCTACGACCTGTACGACGTGCTGGAAGGGAACTGAGCATGGCATCGCGGTCTCCCGCCGAGGAACTCGACGTCGACGGTATCGCCGTCCGGCTGTCCAACCCGGACAAGATCTATTTTCCCGGCCTCGGCGAGAACGGTGGCCGTAAAAGGGATCTCGTCGGCTACTACCGCACGATGGCCCTCGCCGGGCCGATGCTGTCGGCCGTGCGGGACCGGCCGACGTTCATCGAACGCTATCCCGACGGCGTCGACGGCGATCAGATCTACCAGAAGCACATCGCCCGTAAACGTCCCGAACATGTACTGTCCACACCCATCACGTTCCCGTCCGGACGTAAGGGAGATGCGTTGCGGCCCACGGTCCCCGCCGACATCGTGTGGGCCGCCAACTACGGCACCGTCATCTTCCACACCTGGCCCACCCGTCACCCCGACAACGATCACCCCGACCAACTGCGCATCGACCTCGACCCGTCGCCGGGTACCGATTTCGATGACGTGCGCCGCGTCGCCATCGACCTCGTGCAGCCGCTGCTCACCGAACTCGATGTCACCGGATTCGTGAAAACCTCGGGCAGCCGCGGTATTCACGTGTTCGTACCCATCGAACCGCGCTGGGATTTCATCGCCGGTCGTCGTGCCGTGATCGCCCTGGCCCGCGAACTCGAACGCCGCGACCCCGAATCCGTCACCACCTCGTGGTGGAAAGAGGAACGCGGACAGCGTATCTTCATCGACTTCAACCAGAACGCCCGTGACCGGTCGATGTGCGCGCCGTATTCGGTGCGGCGCAGCCCCGATGGCCGGGTGTCGATGCCGGTCACCTGGGCCGAACTCGCCGACGTCGACCCGGCGTCGTTCACGATGGCCACCGTGCCGGATCTCGTTGCCCGGCGCGAGGATCCGTGGACCGACATCGATGAGCGCCGGGCAGGTATCGAACCATTGCTGGAGATGGTGGACCGCGACGAGGAGAACGGTCTCGGGGACATGCCGTACCCGCCGAGCTACCCCAAGATGCCGGGGGAGCCGCCGCGGGTGCAGCCGAGCAAGAAGGTTGCCGCACATTGGGACGAACACGGCAACCGCGTCGAAGAGTAGGTATCGGCGGCTGGGTGTCGACGGCTAGGTGCGCAGCACCAGCAGCAGTCCGAGGTACACGGCGTACGCCCCGACGAACGCCGCGCCCTCGAACCGGGAGATCCTCCTGCCGGAGACGAAGACGGGGATGCAGAGCAACGCCACCGCCGCCATCAGGGGGATGTCGATGCGGATCAGGCCGTCGTCGACGGCCATCGGCCCGACCAGCGCCGTTGTGCCGAGGATGAAGGTGATGTTGTAGACGCTCGACCCGATGAGATTGCCGATGGCCAGTTCCCGGTTGCCGCGCAGCGTCGACACCAGGGTGGTGACCAGTTCGGGTGCCGATGTGCCGATGGCGAGGACGGTCAGGCCGATGACGGCCTCGCTGACCCCGAGGTCGGTGGCCAGCCGCACCGCGCCGTCGACCAGCCAGTCGGCGCCCAGCACCACCACCGCGATACCCCCGGCGAGCTGGACTGCGGCGATCGGCCACGGCCCGGGCGGCGGTTCCTGCTCCTCGGGCGGCGACGCCTTCGACGTCAGATCTGCGCGTATCACCAGCGCCGTGTACGTGACGGCGAGCACGAGCAGCAGCGTGCCGTCGAGCCGCGACAGGGTGCCGTTCGCCGACAGCACCAGCAGTGCGAGCGCGCTCACCACCATGCACGGCAGGTCGACGCGCAGGGTGCGCCGGTGCAGCGCGAGGGGGGTCATCGCCGCCGACATGCCCAGGATGAGCAGAATGTTCACGATGTTGGTGCCGGCGATATTGCCGATCGCCATCGCCCCCGCGTCGCCCAGGGTGGCGTCGATACCGACCGCCAGTTCGGGGAGGCTGGTGCCGATCGACACCACGGTCAGGCCGACGAGCAGCGGGGACACCCCGAGCCGGGTGGCGATGGTGGCGCCGCCCCGGACCAGCGCCTCGGCGCCGACGACCAGCGCGAGCAGACCCGTGGCGACGAGAACGTACTCGTTCATGCATCCGGCCCCATACCCGCGAGCGTAGGCGGTTGCCTGATTTGTCGCAGTTGGTGGGTGGTGACCTAAGTCGGTGTTTCCCGGGAACCGGCGCGCGTTAGGGTGCCCTTATGGCAACGACGCGGTTCCGGGGCAGATTCAGCACGCTGATGGTGATGGCCGGGCTGAGCCTGGCCCTCGTCGTGTCCGGGGGAGTGCGCGTCGCGAGCGCCGACGCCGCGCCCGCCTTCCGGCCGCACATCGACGTGTTCCTCGCCGACGGCGTCACCCCGGTGGGCACCACCGGTGTGCATCCCGGCGACACCCTGGTGGTGAAGGGCCGCGGTTTCGACCCCAGGTCCAACACCGACGGATTCCCGCTGCCGGTGCCGCCGGGCGTGCCGCACGGCACGTTCATCGCGTTCGGCGCGTTCGCACCCCAGTGGAAGCCGTCACAGGACGCCCCCGAGTCGGCGCGCGCGACCAGCAGGCTCGGTGTGCGGTGGGCGATGTCGCGGGACGCCCTGAGCAGGGTGCCGTCGGCGCCGTTCGACATGCGCCGCACCATCCGCCAGCAGTGGGTGCCGCTGGCGGCCGACGGATCGTTCACCGCCGAGCTCAAGGCGTCCACGCCCAAGGACATCCCGGCGAACGCCCGGTGGGGTGTGTACACGTATGGGGCGGCCGGCGCCACCAACGCGGCCCAGGAACTCTCGGTGCCGGTGAGCTATTCGACGCAGCCCGGCCCCAACACCCCGAAGCCCGCCCCCGCGGACCTGGCCTGGGCGTACTCACCGCGCTTCTACGCCACGGTCACCGAACGCTCGCAAGGCAAGGTGTACGGCACCGACGGCGCGGGCATCGACGACTCCGACCGCCTGACCTACACCCGTGCCGGCGGCGAACTCCGCAACGGCACCGGCACGCTGCGCTTCAGGGGCACCATCGTCGCGTTCACCCGGTTCCACCTGTTCGAGATCGCGCTCGCCGACCCGACCATCACCGTGAAGAACGGCAAGGGCGTGCTCAGCATGCGGACCTCGACCACCAACATGAACGGCACCGACGCCCTGCGCCGCGTCACCATCGCCGACGTCGACCTCGCGGGCATCGGCAACGGGAAGCCGGTGCGCGGCGCCAAGGTCACCTTCCGCCCCGGCATCCGGCCCGAGGCGCTGGCGGTGCTCAGCGCCGGCCCGGCGTCGCCGCTGGATCTGACCCTGAACTGAGCCTCTGCGTGTCCGGGGATGCCTGATATCGCACATTCGCGTCGGTGAGATGGTTTGCTCAAACCGTTGAAGCCGTGAGGAATCCGCCGGTCCCTGATGCGAGCCCCGTCGGGACCGGTGCGGATTCGTGTTGAGAGGAATCCCGTTGTCAGCTACTTCCGAGTCGGTCGCTGCACCCGCATGGTTCACCCGGGCGCTGGCCCAGAAACCCGAACACGGTTCGACGACGGTCGACGGCTGCGACATCCACTACCGTGCCTGGGGTGACCTGGGTAAACCCGGCCTCCTGCTGGTCCACGGTGGTGGCGCCAACTCGTCGTGGTGGGATCACGTGGCACCGTTCGGCGCCGGCACCCACCGCATCGTCGCACTCGACATGAGCGGCCACGGCGACAGCGGCCGCCGCGACATGTACTGGACGAAGACCTGGGCGAAGGAGGCGATGGCCGCGGCCCGCGCCGGCGGGATCGAGGGCAAACCGTTCGTCGTCGGGCACAGCATGGGCGGCTGGGTCACCTCGCAGATCGCCGTCGACTTCGGTGACGAACTGGCCGGGATCATGATCATCGACTCGCCGCTCAACGACGAGCCGCCCGAGATCAAACCGATGACCGAACGCGCCCATAAACATCTCGGCCCTCGTCAGTCGACGCTGGAGGAGATCTGCGCCCGCTTCCGGCCGCAGCCGCTGCAGGATGTGGTGCTGCCGTACGTGGGCCGCAACATCGCCGAACAGTCGGTGCACGAGGTCGACGGCAACTGGGTGTGGAAGTTCGACAAGGGCATCTTCACCCCGCACCGGCACGGCGGCTTCAAACTGCGCGACCGGCTGCCGGAGTTGAAGGTGCGCACCGCCTACGTGCGCTGCGAACACGGCCTCATCAACGACGCGATGGCCGCCGACATCAACGACCTGCTCGACAACCGGGTGCCGATGGTCGAACTCCCCGACAGCGGCCACCACCCGATGCTCGACCGCCCGCTCACCCTGATCGCCGCGATCCGCGCCACCATCGGCGCGTGGGAGGTGCACGACCGGATCGCGGCGGCCGGATAGGGCGGGGTCAGCGCCCGGCCGCGGCCCGGTCGAGGAGTTCGCCCTTGCGGATCTTGCCGGTCGCGGTCATCGGGAGCTGTTCGACGAGGATCACCTCGGGCACCTTGTAACCGGCCATGTTGTCCTTGGCCCAGGCCCGCAGGTCCGGTGCGGTGAGCGCCGGGTCGGCGGGGACGACGAACGCGACGGGAACCTGGCCGCGGTCCGGGTCGGGGCGCGGCACCACCGACACCGCCCCGACCCCGGTGTGCAGCCGGAGCAGCGCCTCCACCTCGGACGGGAACACACTCATCCCGTTGATCTTGATCATCTCCTTGGTGCGGGCCAGATAGTGCAGGGCACCCCAGTCGTCGAAGCAGCCGACGTCACCGGTCTGCAGCCAGCCGTCGTGCAGCGTGTCGGCGGTCGCGTCCGGGCGCCCGTAGTAGGCGGTCATGACCGACGGGCTGCGGACGATGATCTGGCCCGATTCGCCGATCGGAACGGGCTCGCCCTGCTCGTCGACGACGAGGATCTCGGTGCCGGGGACCGGCAGCCCGCAGAACACCGGATCGGCGAGCAGGTCACGGTCGCCGTCCTGGAAGCCGAGCGTGAAGGTGTCACCGGTGTGGGTTTCGGTCATCCCGTACGACGCCTCGCGCAACGTGATTCCGGTGAGATCGCGCCAGCGGGACCGGAATTCGGGGTCGAGCTTGAGGACGAAGGACACCCCGAAGGCGTTGCGGATGCTCGCCAGCCGGGAGCCGGTGAAATCGGGGAGCCCGGACATCTCGACGTAGTTGTCGATGGTCGCGATCATCTGGGTGACGCCGTAGCGTTCGATCAGTTGCACGGACACCGCCGGATCCCAGCGGGTCATCAGTACCACGGTCTGGCCGTTCAGGAGCGGGCCGATGATCCCGAAGTCCTCTCCGGCGATCCAGAACACCGGAAGGAAGTTCAGTGCGACCGGTTCCGGATCGCCGATGGTGCCGCCGCCGGCCACCGTGATGGTCGCGGCCGTGTACGCCATGTGTCGCTGGGTGTGTTCGCAGCCCTTCGGCATGCCGGTGGTGCCGCCGGTGTAGTTCAGCGCGGCCAGGGCGTCCGGATCGTCGGTGCGGGCGGGCGCCCGGGGTGCGGTGAGGATCGAAGCCCAGTCCGAATCTGGTTGCGGCCCAGCGGGAAACGGCACGGTAATGTCCGGTTCGGTGTCGAGAAGATCGCCGAGCGCGGTGGTCGCGACGGTGTGCACCGACGTCCCCGTCACGGCCTCGTCGGCGAGTGGCCGCAGGTCGGGCTGGGTGAGCAGCACCCCGACATCGGCGTCGAGCAGTTCGTACCGCAGTTCGTGTCCCTTGAACATCGGGTTGATCGGGACGTACACCGCGCCGGCCTTGAGGATGCCGAGCATCGCGATGTGCACCTGTGGGCAGTTCCCCAGATGCACCCCGACCCGGTCGCCGGCCACCACCCCGACCGAGTCGAGCCAGCCGGCGAACCGGTCCGATGCCTCGTCGTATTCGGCGTAGTCGATCAGGCGGCCGTAAAAGTTGATCGCGGTGGCCGACGGGCGTTCCCGCGCCCAGTGCCGCAGGTGCGCCACCAGGGTCTGTTCGCCCGCCGGGTAGTCGACGGTGCGCGAGACCTCCGCGGGCCAGTTCGCGGCCTGGATCCGGGACAGTTCGGCGAGTGCGTTCGTGTAGTCGGCCATCACGCGGCCCTCCTGGAGTCGGCTACCGGCGGCGGACACACCGCCCCTGTCGATCATGGACCGGCCGTGACCGGAGTACGTCGGGAACGGCGGAACCGCGCCGCTGCCCGATCCTGGAACCCGGCCGAAAATAACCCTATGACCAGGGCATATAGGTGTTCGAGGGCCAGCGGGGCCGCGGCGGGTGGCTAGGGTGCGTCTATACGGCGGAGAACGTGGGAAGGAAGCACATGACGGCAATTGTGGAACTCGGCGACGGATTCAAGGTGTCGGCGCTCGGATTCGGTGGAATGTCGCTCACCGATGTCTACGGCGCGGTGACCGACGACGACGCGCTGCGCACGCTCAACCATGCGGTGGACAGCGGGGTCACGTTCATCGACACCGCCAACGGGTACGGCGACGGCCGCAGCGAGACGACGATCGGCAAGCTGCTCAAGAACCGCCGCGACGAGGTACAGCTCGCGACGAAGTTCGGGATCGTCAAGCAGGGTGGCGTCGGGCAGCGCGGCGTGCGCGGCGACCGCGAGTACATCCGGGAACAGGTGGAGCTGAGCCTCGGGCGCCTCGGCACCGACCGTATCGACCTCTACTACCAGCACCGTGTCGATCCGCTCGTGCCCATCGAGGAGACGGTCGGCGCGATCAAGGAACTGATCGAGGAAGGCAAGGTGCTGCACATCGGTCTGTCGGAGGCCACCGGCGACGAGATCCGCCGGGCGTCGACCGTGCACCCGATCGCGGCGATCCAGTCGGAGTGGAGCGTCGTCTCCCGCGACGTCGAGCGGTTCGTCGTGCCGTCGGCGAAGGAGCACGGCGTCGGTTTCGTGTCGTACTCGACGCTTGCCCGCAAGTGGCTGACCGGGCTGCTGGACTACGACGAACTCGTCGACGGGGATGTGCGGCTCAAGATCTCGCGCTACACCCCGACGAACCTCGCCTACAACCAGCCGATCCTCGACGAGTTCCTGCGGATCGCCGGCGAGGCCGGGGTGACGGGCGCACAGCTCGCGCTCGCCTGGTTCTACAACAAGGGCCGGCAGCTCGGTGTGTCGGCGGTGTCGATCCCGGGTTCGCGGTTCCCCGAGCGGGTCACCGAGAACGTGGGAGCCGTGGAGGTCGAACTGTCCGACGACCAGCTCGGCCGTCTGGACGCGCTCGCGGACCGGGTACGTGGCCACCGCTCCGCACAGCCGCAGCTGGTGTCGTCGGCGCGGGAGTGACCTGGCGAAACAACTGAACAAACGAATCGGAGCCCGGGTGTCACATGGTGGCAACCGGGCTCCGATTCCGGTGCGGAGAACACGGGATAGGCCCCCGATAATTCCCAAAACGGGCATATCTTTGATTGGCGACAATGTTCCCGGCGAGTGTTCTTTCAATTCACCGTGGCAAATCTGTGCCACTATGAACGGTCGGTAAGTCAAGAACTCACTGGATCGGATGACTCAGATATGCGAACAACCAAAAGTCCCGTACTGAAGCTGCTGACCGCACTGATCGCGGTCGCGCTGGTACTGCTCGTAGGTGGCTGTAAGGACAGCGACTCCGACTCGTCGAGCGCCAAGACGACCACCACGAACGCCGCGGGTGTGTCGTCGGGTGACGACTTCAGCTGCCCCGAGTCGAACACCATCAAATTCGCCAAGACCAAGTTCGTCACGCACGCCGGTCTCGGCTTCGGCGCATTCCACCGCTACATCTACAAGCCCGCCAAGAACGGTGGATTCAAGAAGGGCGCCGACGGCCGGATCAAGGCATTCG
>WBZQ01001619.1_pt1 | contig 15047 bp, 16 predicted proteins | sample 5204251 | NCBI WGS metagenome assembly WBZQ01 (sample SAMN12412402, study PRJNA552823) | activated sludge metagenome | isolation source: activated sludge from nitrification reactor of wastewater treatment plant... | place: USA: Virginia | collected 2017-09 | reverse complement strand
CTTGGCGCGCAATGCCAGCAACGTCGGGATGCGCACGCGCAAACTTTCGGGCAAATTGGCGGGTTGACTGATGTAATCCGCGCGCAAACCGCTGATTGAAACCAACACCACGCGTTCGGTCAGAGGTGAGAGTTTTCGGACGCTTTCGGCTTTTCCCTGTTGCGCGGCGGTTGGTTGTTGTGCGCGACCGGTTGTTATGCGCCAGACGGATAACGGCACGGCGCAAAGCAAAAGCGTGAGGATAGCGATCTGCCGGGCGGAGCGACTGTGCATGGCTCTCAGGTAATAGCTTTCGGATAGAAGCGTTTGTTTATTTGGTTTGGGCCAGACGAATGGCCGCGATCATTTCGCGTACGGCTTGATCCAATCCGACCAGGGCGGCGCGTGCAATGATGTTGTGGCCAATGTTGAACTCTTCGATTTCGGCGATGCGCGCGATGTGCGCCACGTTGCGATAGGTCAATCCGTGCCCTGCTGCGACTTTGATTCCGGCACGCACGGCAGTCTTGGCCGCTGTGCGAATGCGCTCGGCTTCGTTTTCGATCTGTTTGGTGCGACGCACTGTCGGATCGCCCGGCTGCTCGTTCAAATGCGCGTATTGCGCCGTGCAAATCTCGACCTGAAACGCGCCCAGTTTGGCCGACGCTTTGATCTGTTTGGGATCAGGATCAACAAACAACGAAACGAAAATCCCGGCTTGCGTCAGTTTCTTGATGGCGGATTGAATTGCCTGTTGATGGGCGATGACGTCCAGGCCGCCTTCGGTGGTGATTTCTTGCGGACTTTCGGGCACGAGTGTCACTGCATCAGGTTTGACGCTGGTGGCGATGGCGACCATTTCATCAGTGGCAGCCATTTCGACATTCAGGTGTGTGATGACCACTTGTTTGAGAGCGATTAAATCGTAATCCTGAATGTGGCGGCGGTCGCTACGCAAATGTGTGGTGATGCCGTTTGCGCCGGCAAGTTCGCAAATGACGGCGGCGGCGACAGGATTGGGCTCATTCGTACGGCGTGCCTGACGAATGGTGGCGATATGATCAATGTTAACGTTGAGTCTGCTCATGGTCTCCTGGTAACGAACGATTGATTTCAAAGGTGATCAAATGCTGAGCCAAATATAACACGCGTGACTGGCGGGTGAAATTCGTGCCGTTAGACGCCAATGCGCTGCCAGATGGGCTGCTTGTACCGCTTACAGAGCGGGTGCTAACATACGCCGCCTTGCAAAATTCCAACTGCCGCGAATGCCTCTATGAATGATTCCAGCTCCAAGCTGATGGCCGCACTTTTTGCTGAGCAACGTGTTTTCAGCGTCAGCGAACTTACTACCAGCGTCAAGGATTTGTTGGAATCAGAATTTTACGCGGTGCAGGTACAGGGCGAAATCTCCAACTATAAGCGCCATACCTCAGGCCATTGGTATTTCACGCTCAAGGACAACGACGCGCAATTGCGCGCAGTGTTTTTCCGGCAATGGAATCGGTTGCTGCGCTTCCAGCCGGAAAATGGACTGGAAGTTCGTTTGCGCGGTCGGCTGAGTGTTTATGAACCGCGTGGCGAATATCAAATCCTGGTCGAAACCTTGGAGCCGGTTGGCGTTGGGGCGTTGCAACTTGCGTTTGAGCAGCAAGTCAAAAAACTTGCGGCGGAAGGGCTTTTCGACGAGGCGCGCAAACGTCCATTGCCGCGATTCCCTCGCCGCATCGGCGTGATAACTTCTCCTGTGGGAGCGGCGCTGCACGACTTGTTGCAAATTTTGGAGCGGCGTAATCGCGGCGTGGACGTTTTGATTGCTCCTGTCCGTGTGCAAGGCGTCGGTGCCGCGCGCGAAATTGCCGATGCGATTCGCTTGTTCAATCAATACGTTAGAAAGTCTGGCCAGGTAGTGGATGTTTTGATTGTCGGTCGTGGCGGCGGCTCGCTTGAAGACTTGTGGGCGTTTAACGAAGAGCAGGTTGCCCGCGCCATTTATGAATCGGACATTCCAGTTGTTTCAGCGGTTGGTCACGAAACCGATTACACGATTGCTGACTTTGTTGCTGATTTACGCGCGCCAACGCCTTCAGCTGCGGCGGAACTGGTTGTGCCCGATCGTCACGCCTTACGCGCCAGACTGGCAGAGGCTGAAGCCAGTCTGGTGCGTGTGATGAATTATGACCTGCTTCGTCGCAAACACGATTTGCGCGAGCTGGTTGACAGTCAGGCCTTCAGGCAAACCGCGCGCAAGATCGTTTCGCTTGCCAGTCATACGCGTACGCTGGAAATGCGCGCCGGGCAAGCGTTGCAAGACAATCTCAAACTGGCTCACCGGCGTTTGCGCGCGGCAGAACAGCGACTGGCGGCGGCGGATTTTCGTTTGCCGTTGACGCAAAAATCCGCGCGTTTGCAACGACTCGAACAGCGCTTGGCGGCCGCCATACAGCGTCGCATTGATCACGAGCGTCACCAATTGGCGTTGTATGGCAGCAAGCTGGATGCGCTTTCGCCGCTGGCAGTGCTTGGGCGTGGATACGCGCTGGTAAAGGATGACGCCGGGCAATTGGTCTCGCGTGCCGCTGGCGTCAGCGCAAAACAACATTTGACGTTGCGGTTTGAAGATGGCGAAATCGGCTGTCAGGTAGAGTGATTTTTTCGTTATGGCCAAAAGCAAAGAGAAAGAACAAAGTTTTGAAGCTTCGCTTGCGCAACTGGAACAAATCGTCGCGCAGCTTGAATCGGGAGAACTGCCGCTGGAACGCGCGCTCGGTTTGTTCGAAGACGGCGTTGGTTTGGCGCGTCGTTGTCAGGCGCAACTGGCTGACGCCGAACGCAAAGTCGAATTGTTGTTGCGCGAGCGCGGCGAATTGAAAGTCGTTTCGTTCGATCCCAACAAAGAGCCCGCAACAGAGTCAACGGCATCCGAGGCGGACAATCCTTTCCTTAACCTTTCAGCGCCGGTCAGCGGTGCAAAACAAACGTCACAATCAAATCACGAGGAAGACGACGAGTTTGATGACGCAATTCCCTTCTAAAACGAAAGCACCCAGCGAAATCAAAGAATATTTCCAGCAGAAGATTCGACAAGTGGATCAATGGTTGGAACAGTTGTTGCCAACGACGGAACAAACACCGGCCACGATTCACGAGGCGATGCGTTACAGCACGTTCGCCGGCGGAAAACGACTGCGGCCGATTTTGACCATTGCCACGGGAGAAATCTTTGGCGCACCCGAGCAGGAATTGTTGCCGGTCGCCTGTTCGCTGGAAATGATTCACACCTATTCGCTGATCCACGACGATTTGCCAGCGATGGATAATGACGATTTGCGGCGCGGCATGCCGACTTGCCATATCAAGTTTGGCGAAGCGCTGGCGATTCTGGCAGGCGATGCGTTGCTGACCCAGGCATTTTTGACTCTGGCTGATTATTCGACGGCAAACGCCGAGCGCAAAGTTCGCGTGCTTTCCGAAATCGCGCACGCCGCTGCCACCACAAAAGCACTGATCGGCGGTCAGGTTCTGGATATTCAGTTTGAAGGCAAGCCGATTACTGGCCCTATGTTGGAGGAAATCCACCGGGCAAAAACGGGCGCACTGATCCGTTGTGCCGTGCGCGTCGGAGCCATCATCGGTGGTGCGAGTGACGATGACCTGGCGGCTCTGACCGAATATGGAGAAAAGGCGGGACTGGCGTTTCAGGTGGCCGATGATTTGCTTGATGAAATCGCCACGAGCGAAAAACGGCGGGTAAAGATGCTGCCAGTCATAAGGCTACGTATACGGCGTTGTATGGTTTGGCTGGGGCGCGACAGATGGCGGATCGCCTGTGCGAAGAAGCCATCGCTGCCGCCCAACGAACGGGAAAAGAGACGCAACTGTTGGAAGCCATTGCCCGTTTTATTGTCGAGCGCCGGTCCTAGCCTGATGGTGGGGACTCCCGGGGGGACTGTGGGGGCTGTGCGGCGTTCCTTGACAGCGCTGCGGTCTATTGGTTAGTCTCCGCATTTTCTAAATCAGCACTTTTTACAAGGAGATAGACCATGAAACGGACATTTCAACCGAACAACCGTCGCCGCGCCAAAACGCATGGCTTCCGCGTCCGCATGAGCACCAAAGCTGGCCGTCTGGTTTTGAAGCGCCGCCGTGCCAAAGGCCGCAAGCGTTTGACGCCGCATCATTACTAAAACGCCGACTGGGCAAGGCCCATCAGCGAAGCGTCACCAGACTCGTTCTCTGCTTAAATGATTGCCGCACAAAAGCCAGAGACCTTGCGCAGTCGCCGGGAATTTCGCCGGGTGTATGAGCAAGGTCAACGATTTCATTCGCCGTTCTTTTCGGCTTTTGTGTTGCCCAAGAACGAAGCCAATATCTGTATTGGCATTACCGTTACGCGCAAAATCGGAAACGCAGTTGTGCGCAATCGCTGCAAACGGCGGTTGCGTGAAATCGTGCGCCGCTATTTTGCGGGTGACACCGTTGGGCCGATTACAAGAAGTTACGAGCTGGTGTTGAATGCCAAGCATCCGCTGATTGATGCCGAGTTTGCGCAATTAGAAGCTTCGTTTGCTGGAGTGATGGGCAAAGTCCACGCTTCGCTTAGTGTGAAAGAAGAACCTCCCGTAACCGTACCGGTTGGTGAATCAAACACCACCTCGTGAGGTCGCCGAGATGAAGTGGATCGCAGTCGGTTTATTGCGCATTTACAAATACGCCATCTCGCCGCTTCTGCCGCCTTCCTGCCGGTTTACACCGACGTGTTCGGAATATGCGGCAGAAGCAATTGCCAAATACGGGATGGCGAAAGGTTCCTGGTTGGCGGTGAAACGATTGTCTCGCTGTCATCCATTCTGCGCTGGTGGTTACGACCCTGTGCGCTAAAGCGGCTGCTCAAGCCGCATTTTTTGGTTTCGTTGCTCTTGAGTTAGTAGATGGAAAAGCGACTCATTCTGTTTTTGATCCTCTCTGCCGCTATTTTTTGGGGGTGGACTTACATTTACGGCAAGCTTAATCCCTTGCCTCCCAAACCTGTCGCAGAGCAAACACAACTGGCGGACGCTTCTCCTTCTCCGGCTGGGACAACCACAATTGCCGCACAAAGCCAGCCAGAAACCGCTGCTCCTTCCGTTGCACCTGCCACACAAGTTGAATCCCGGCAGTTCAAACTGAAATCCGATCATTGGACCGCATTGTTTTCCAACCAGGGGGCGGTGATCAATGAATGGACGATGACCAGTTTTACGGACGGCAAACCGATTGATCCGCCGCAAGGGGTGACCCTGATTTCGCCCAAGTTGAGCCAGGAGATCGGCGGTACGTTCCGCTTTCACATTCCTTCCGACGCCACGCTTGAGAAAGAACTCAATTCGGCGCGCTACGAAGTGAAAAACTTGCCTGGATCAGATGCTGAGGTTTCCCTGGCCAAAGGCGAACAGCGCGACATCACCTTCTATTACGCGAACAACGGCGTCGAAGCGAGCAAGAGTTTTATTTTCAAAGGCGCGGGGGCTGCGAATAGCTCCGGGTTTGATTTCGATTTGTTGGCCAGTGTGAAACGCAACGGCAACCCCGTTGATGCATATCTGGTGTTAGGGCCGAATTTCGGTGATCAACACGTCACGAATGTCAGCACCTACAAACACGCGCCGCGTCTTTCGTACGCTATCGGAAGCAGCGTCACGCACAAAACCGCTGACGATCTGAAAACGCCAGGAACACATCCGGCGTCAGGGCAAATTGTGTGGGCAGCAGTAGATGACAACTACTTTGCGCTGGCCATTGCGCCGACTCGCCCGGTAAATGCGTTGGGAGTGCTCGATGGCAAATATGTTTCGATGGCTGTTCAGTTTAACCAGGGCGAAACGAACCACGTCTATGCCGGGCCCAAAGATTTGAGCTTGTTGCAGCCCGTCAGCCAGCATTTTGGCTTGGCGCAAAAAGGCAGCCAGCTGGAAGACATTGTCAGCTATGGCATCCTTGATTTTTTGCGCGGGCTGATCAAACCGATTGCCCAGTTTATGTTGAAAGCACTGCGGGCGATCAATCAATACACGCACAATTTCGGCTGGTCTATCGTCATTCTGACGATTGCCTTGAACATGCTTTTCTTCCCTTTGCGTTGGCGCAGCTCAGTCGCAATGAAACGCGCCGCTGCCATGCAGCCTAAAATGAAGGACCTGCAGGAGAAGATGAAGAAGCTGGACAAGAACGACCCGCGCATGCTCGACCTGCAGAAAGAACAGATTGCCTTGATGAAAGAAGGCAATCCCCTGATGGGCTGTTTGCCGCTGGTGTTGCAGATGCCCTTTTTCATGGCCGTGTTTGCGATTTTGACTGTTTCCATCGAAGTCCGAAACGCACCGTTTTTTGGCTGGCTGACGGATTTATCTTCGCCTGATCCCTATTATGTGCTTCCCATCGTCATGTGCATTACGATGATTGCGCAAACGGCGTTGACGCCGATGACCGGCGATCCGATGCAGAAGCGTGTGCAGTATTTGATGCCGCCGATTCTGACGTACTTCTTCTTCCGTACAGCGCCTGCGGGGTTGGTGCTTTACTGGATGGTGAGCAATCTGGTTGGTGTCGTGCAACAGTTCATCATCAATAAGCTGAATCCGCCGAACAAACCGGCGACCGATGCTTCTCAGAAAGACAATCCGAATGCGGCAAAAGGCAAAAAGGCGAAGACGGCCTTGGCCAATTCCTAACCCTCGATGTGAGCATTACTGGAACGAGTTATGACTGAAGAGAATTTTGATACGTTAAAAACGCAGGTTGAGGATTTTGTTGTGGAACTTATCGACAGGTCCTCGCTTGACCTGAAAGTTATCGTCACCGCGCCAGAGCCGGAGACGATTGAAGTGTCGTTCCAAGGATTTGATTTACCTTTATTGCTCGGACATAACGCCGAACTGCTCGACGCTTTGCAGTACATCGCGCGTCGCGCGTTTGCCCAAGCTGTTGCCGATGGAGTTCAGATTGATTTTGACGCGGGCGGGTACCGCGAAGCCCGGCGGCAGGAATTGGACTTGATGGCGCAAAAAGCCGCCGAGCGCGTCAAGTTGACGAAAGTGCCTTTTGTTTTTGACCCGATGAACGCGCAAGACCGCCGTATCATCCACACGGCGCTGGTGGATATCGAAGGCATCCGAACCGAGAGTGAAGGCGATGGCCAAACGCGTAGAGTAAAAGTCTTGCCTGCCTAACCCCTCATCTGTCTCGCTTCCCCGCCTTTCGCGTGCCGTCAGGCACTCCCTCAGCGCAGCAGTTTGCTTCGATGAGCCTCCCTGATTTCAAAACGATTGTTGCGATTGCTACTCCTCCGGGATATGGAGGCATCGGCATCATTCGCCTCAGTGGTCGTGACTCTTTGCCGCTTGCGCGCAAGTTGATTCGCGCGGGCGATTCTGTCGCATTCACGCCGCAACACACGGCGCTGTTTTCACTCACCAACTGGCAAACCGGCGAGATCGTTGATGAAGCGCTGATCACCTATTTCAAAGCGCCGCATTCATTCACTGGCGAAGACGTTGTTGAGCTTTCCTGTCACGGCAGTCCGGTTGTCCTGGCAGAGTTATTGCGATTGTTGACGTCGGCAGGCGCCGATTTGGCCCAGCCGGGCGAATTCAGTTTGCGCGCCTTTCTCAATCAACGCATTGACCTGGCACAAGCCGAAGCCATCAAAGACCTGATCCATTCTCAGACCACGCGGCAAGCGCGCGTCGCTGCCCGGCAACTGCGCGGTGAACTTTCCCAACAATTGAGACCGGTCAAAGACGGCTTGATCGAAATGATCGTCCACTTTGAATCCACCGTCGAGTTTGTCGAAGATGACCTCGATCCACTGAATTTACAACGGTTTATCGAGAGGCTGGATGGTTTCATCGTGACGCTGAGCCGATTGGCAGAGAGTTATCGCGTCGGAAAGCTGATCCGTTCAGGCATAAAATTGGCGCTGCTGGGACGCCCAAATGTTGGCAAGTCTTCTATTTTCAATGCTTTAATTGGACGCGACCGCGCCATTGTCACTGCTTTGCCGGGAACGACACGGGATACCTTGAACGAGTCCTTTTCTCTAAACGGAATTCCTGTGGAATTGCTGGATACGGCTGGGATTCGCGAAACCGAAGATATTGTCGAGCGCATTGGCGTTGAACGAACCAAAACCGCGATCAGCGAAGCAGACTTTGTAATTGCTGTCATCGAGGCAGGGTCTTCTCTGGATGTCGAAGAGAAGGACCTGTTGGAGCAATTCCCCGTCAACCTGATTCTGGTCAACAAAAGTGATTTGGGGAAGACGCTCTCTTCTGATGCTTTGTCGTATTTGCAATCGCGAAGCGCCTTGCTGCATGTCTCAGCGCTCACCGGTGTCGGTATCGAAGAACTGAAACAGTTCATCTACCAGCAACTGATCACAGAATCTTCTGCGGGAAACGAGAGTGCTATAATTACCAACGAGCGTCATTATCAGGCACTTGAACAAGCGCTCAGCACTTTGCGACAAGCGAGGCATGACCTTGCTGTTGGATTCACCGAAGAAGTCGCGCTGGCAAATTTGCACGAAGCGCTGCGCAGCCTTGGCGTGATCACGGGAGAAACGCTCATCGCGGATATCATCAATCAGATTTTCTCGACCTTCTGTATCGGAAAATAGGCGCTGTAAACCAGGAAGAATGCTTATGTCGCAGTTTGACGAAATCTTCGACGTTATCGTGATTGGCGCAGGACACGCCGGTTGCGAAGCCGCACACGCGGCGGCGCAAATGGGCGCCAAGACTGCCGTGGTGACTTTCAATCTGGATATGATTGCCCAGATGTCCTGCAATCCGGCAATCGGCGGCATCGCCAAAGGCCACCTGGTGCGCGAACTGGATGCGCTGGGCGGATTGATGGGGCGCGTGATTGACCAGACCGGTATTCAATTTCGCATGCTCAATCGCAGCCGGGGCCCTGCCGTACAAGCTCCGCGCGCGCAAGCTGACCGCGCACTTTATCGCCAGCAGATGCGCCGCGAACTCGAAGCCATTCCGAACCTGTTTTTGCGACAAGGCGAAGTCATTGAGATTCTGGCCGAAGATGGCCGCGTCACAGGCGTTGAGTTAATGGATGGCCGCCGCTTGCGCGCCGAAGCCGTGGTCGTGACCACGGGAACTTTCCTGAACGGCTTGATTCATATAGGCGAACGCCGTCACTCGGCGGGCCGCTCTGGCGAACCCCCTTCCGTTAAGCTGGCTGAAAATTTGCGCCACCACGGATTCCGCATCGCCCGGTTGAAAACGGGGACGCCGCCTCGTCTCGATAGCCGAACCATTGATTTCAAACAGTTCGAAGAACAGCCAGGGGACGAATCGCCTACGCCATTTTCATTCACGACCAAGCGCATCACGCAATCACAGATTTCCTGTCATATCGGTTATACCGGCGGCAAAGTCCACCAGATGATTCGCGATAACATCAGCCGATCACCGTTGTATAGCGGACAGATTGTTGGCATTGGGCCGCGCTATTGCCCTTCGATCGAAGATAAGGTCGTCAAATTCCCTGACAAAGATCGCCACCAACTTTTTTTGGAGCCAGAGGGGTTTCACACTTACGAAACCTATCTGAATGGTTTTTCGACGAGTTTGCCTGCCGATTTGCAGCGTGAATTGCTGCACGCAATTCCCGGTTTGGAAAATGTCGTGATGATTCGGCCCGGCTACGCCATCGAATACGACATGATTGATCCAACCGAATTGTGGCCGTCGCTGGAAACCAAACGGATTCGGGGATTGTTCAATGCGGGCCAGCTCAACGGGACGACCGGTTATGAAGAAGCCGGGGCGCAAGGGATCATCGCCGGTATCAATGCCGCTCGTTATGTGCACCGGCAAGACCCTGTTTCCCTCAAACGAGATGAAGCCTACATTGGAATTTTGATTGATGATTTGGTCACGCAAGGCGTGGATGAACCTTATCGCATGTTTACTTCGCGCGCCGAACAACGGCTGAAACTGAGAATAGACAACGCCGATGAACGATTGAGCGCGCTCGCGTTTGAGATTGGCATGCTGCGAGCGGATCGTTACGAAGAGTTTTGCGCAAAGAATCGGCGCAAAGACGAACTGCGCGCTTATTTCCGCAGCACGACTGTTTCTGTGCGTTCGGCGGGATATCAGGAATTCTCTGCCGCTTCCGGCGTCAGTTTGGGTGAAGCTGTACATTTGAGTCAGCTCTCAAAACGCCCGGAAGTTCTGGCTGAATCATTGACGCATTTGCTACCGCAAGAACTTCGCGAACAGGTCACGGTGGATGAGCTCACGACGGTTGTGACCGATTTCAAGTACGAAGGCTATCTCAGTTCGCAGGAAAACATGACTGCGCGCCTGGCCAAGGCTGCCGATCGCGTGATTCCGCAAGAAATGGTTTATTCCAAATTGCCAGGGCTTTCGAATGAAATGATCGAACGGCTTAACCGTGTGCAGCCCAAAACGATTGGCCAGGCAATGCGGATTCCTGGCATTACTCCAGCCGCGCTTTCCCTACTCACGATTCATGTTGAGTTGATGGCTCGCCAAAAAACATCGTGAGCAATCAGCACGTTGAACAACTCGCGCGCCTGCTGCGACAAAACCCTGAAAGTGATGGTTTGGGGTTTTCTGTCGCGCAGGCGTCGTTGTTGTTGGATTACTACCAGTTGGTTTTGAAATGGAATCCGCGCCTCCATCTCACCACGTTGACCAGCGCGGAGTCGTTTTTTCAGCGACATTTATTGGAAGCTAGATTCCTCGCAAACCATCTTGCAATAGCAGTCTCTTCCATCTGGGATTTAGGGACCGGGTTGGGCGTGCCTGGAATCCCCTTGGCGATTTTGCGCCCGGATTTGCCCGTGACACTAGTAGAGGCCAGCCGAAAAAAAACGATCTTTCTGGAAGAGGTTGCAGTGAACCTGAAATTGGCGAATGTGAAGGTTCTGGCGCAGCGGATTGAGACGTTGGCTCCACTGCCTGAAAATTCTTGTGTGGTTGCCCGAGCCGTAGAGCAAATGGTGCAGATCGTGCCAGTCATTGTCACCCTCAGCCAACGAGCATCTCAAATTTGCTTGTTGGGAGGGCAGGAACTCGAAGCGGAATTGCGCCGGAACGTACAAAGTCGGTTCGTGGTGACAAACATTCTTTTACCGGAATCACAAAATCGGTTTTTACTTTCCGCGAACCGTTCCACGTGAAACATCCCTCGAAAGGAAATCTGGACTCAAGGCTATCGTTCCACGTGAAACGCTCGCACCTGCTTTCCCCGCTCATGCTCTTATGGTAATGTGCACCCCGTAGTCAGCAACTCGATAGAAATCACTCCAAGCAAGAACAAATGGCAAAAGTCATCGCAATCTCGAACCAAAAAGGTGGTGTCGGAAAGACCACGACTGCCATCAACCTCTCTGCTTCACTCGCGGCGGCGGAAATTCCCACGCTCTTAATTGATATGGATCCGCAAGCCAACGCAACCAGCGGTGTGGGGATCAAGAAGGGGTCATTTAGGCGCGGCGTCTATCATTCGATGGTGATGCAAGAGTCAATCAACGGCGTCTTGCTCAACACAGAGCTTGAATACCTGAAGATTGCGCCTGCCGATCGCAATCTGGCGGGAGCAGAAGTCGAGTTGATTGATGTCGAAGGGCGCGAGTTTTACTTGCGCAAAGTCCTGGAAAGCGTGCGCCAAAATTACGATTACGTCATCATTGATTGCCCACCGAGTTTGGGGTTGCTGAATATCAATGCGCTGGCGGCGGCGGATTCAGTCATTGTCCCTATTCAGTGCGAATATTTTGCGCTTGAAGGAGTTACGGACCTGTGGGATACGCTCGTGCGCATTCGGCGAGGGCTTAACCCTAGCCTTGCGGTAGAAGGGTTCTTGCTCACGATGTATGACGAACGAACCAATCTTTCGAATCAGGTCGTGTCTGATTTGCGGGATTTTCTGGGCATGCAAGTTTTTAAGACGATCATTCCGCGCAACATCAAACTGGCGGAAGCGCCTAGTTACGGCAAGCCAATTATTCTCTATGACATCAAGTCACGGGGCGCCGAAAGTTATCTGAATTTAGCAAAAGAGGTGATGGAAAATGACAAGAAAGGCTCTGGGGAGAGGGATTAGCGCCCTGCTTTCCGATTATTCCGCACCCGGAGATGAACTGCTCGAAGTTGATGTGGATCTGATTGATCCCAATCCGGACCAACCGCGCTCGCATTTCAACGAAGCCAAGCTCGAAGAGTTGGCGCAATCCATCAAGGTCAATGGCATTGTGCAACCGATTTTGTTGCGTCGCATTGCCAATGGCCGCTATCAGATTGTTGCCGGCGAACGGCGTTGGCGCGCCGCGCAACGTGCCAGCCTGCACAAGGTAAACGCCGTTGTGCGGGATATTCCCGATGCCAAGTTGCTGGAATTGGCGTTGATCGAAAACATTCAACGTCAGGAACTGAACCCCATTGAAGAAGCGCTTGCTTATCAACGGCTGATCAAAACTCTGGGGCTGACCCAGGATCAAGTCGCACAACAGGTCGGCAAAGATCGCTCTTCGATTGCCAATTACTTGCGTTTGTTAAGGCTGCCCGACGAAATCCAGCGCATGTTGGAAGATGAAGTGCTTTCGATGGGGCATGCGCGGGCGTTATTGGCGTTGGAAGCGGAGGACGCTCAGGTCAAACTGGCGCACGAGATTGTAAACGGCAAATTGTCGGTGCGCGAAACCGAGCAGGCAGTCAAACAATTTGGGGCGGAACGCTCCATTAGAGAACGCTCGACACCCAAAGAGAATGATGCTAACATCCGCGCCGCTGAGTTGAAGCTAAAGCGATTCCTAGGTACGCAAGTCAAAATTCAACAAAGCCAAAATGGAGGCAAGATTGAAATTGAGTTTGGTTCGATGAGTGAGCTAGACAGAATTTACTCAATTATCATGCGGAAGTCAGACTCGTAGTCCTCCCCCGCGCAAGGTTATCTGGATTTCCAAGCCATTTCCTTCATTCTTCGTTTACCGGTTTGCCCCGCTCCCAATTCGATCAATTTCCCAAGTTATTTCTCGTTAGGAGGCGTTTCGTATTATGAAATTCGGTAGTAGATCATCAAGTGTCGAAAGTGGTCCGACAGATCTTCGTAGTTTTTTGGGCGAAGGCACGGAGATTGTAGGCGAAATCAAGTTTTCTGAAATTATGAGAGTGGATGCGAATATCTCTGGCACCGTGACGACGGACAATGGCACGTTGCTGGTAATGGAGCGCGGGCGCATCAAAGCCACGATTCAGGCGGGCATCGTAGAAGTCAGCGGCATTGTAGAAGGAACAATCACAGCCAAAACCAGCGTGAAAATTCATTCGACCGGACGCGTTTATGGCGACATTTATACGCCAGCGTTAATGATTGAACACGGCGCAGTTTTTGACGGCAAGTGCCATATGCTTGATGGCAAAGATGCCGCCAAAGGATACAAGGCTGAGCAGAAGCCGCTTGATGCAAAGAATTTGAAAACAGCAGACGCCGTTTAACAGGGAGCGTGGCGTTTAGAGCAAAAGCCGCCTGAGGTTATGAACTAATCTCAGGCGGCTTTTCCATTTGCCAGACTTTTTAGTTTTGCCAGACTTTTTGTTTTACTGGACGGCTTCTTTGAGTTTCTGAGCCTGAAACTTTGCGTCCGCTATGACTTCAGTCTCATCCAGGGTGAGCAAGCTTCCCTCGCGCAGTAGGATTTGCCCATCAATCAAAACCGTTTCGACGTTGCTTGTCTCAGCCGCATAGACAATTGTTCCGATCAAATCTGGTTGTGGCGTTGTGTGCAAGTGATCAAGGTTGAGCAAGATCAAGTCTGCGCGTTTGCCTACCTCCACGCTTCCGATTTCAGGTTCCAGTCCCAGGGCGCGTGCGCCGTCAATCGTCGCCATACGAAGTGCAGTCAATGCCGGCAGTGTCTCTGGCCCATGCAAGACTTTTTGTAACAGGGCTGCTGTACGCATTTCCGTAAACATATCCAGCCGATTATTGCAGGGCGCTCCATCCGCGCCCAATGAAACAGAGATTCCTCTCGCCAGCATCTCTTTCACTGGAGCGATGCCAGACGCCAGTTTAAGGTTTGACGACGGACAGTGCGACACGTGTGTGCCTGAGGTGCTGAGAATTTCCAGTTCTTCTTCATTCAGGTGAATGCAATGGGCAAGCACAACGTGCGGAGCGGCAAGTCCAGTGTCGCGCAAATAAGCGATGTTCCGTTTCCCTGTTGCCTGTTCGACGATGGCGATTTCGTCGCGGTTTTCAGATGCGTGTGTATGAACCAGCACCCCGTGCTCGCGCGACAATTGCGCAACGCGTTCAAGCAAGGTGTGCGTGCAGCTCACGGCAAAGCGCGGCGCGAAACAATAACGAATGCGTCCATTCGCACGACCATGCCAACGACTGAGCAATGCGAGCGATTCCGCAAGCGACTCATTCGTTATTTCGTTCAATGCGGCAGGAACGTCAGCACCCGCATCCATCATGCATTTGCCGACCGTCGCGCGAAAACCAGATTCTTCAACCGCGCGAAAAACAGCCTCCGTATGGTTGACGGTTTCCATCGTCAGTGCGCAAGTCGTTCCACCTTTGATCAGTTCCGCAATGCCCAGCCGCGCTGATGCATACAGTGATTCTGGTGTGTGCGCTGCCTCCATTGGCCAAACGCGTTGTTTCAACCAATCAATCAGCGCCAAGTCATCTGCCGCGCCACGAAACAACGTCTGGCAAAGGTGAATATGGGTTTGCACAAAACCAGGCAGCAGGACGCGCCCGTATCCGTCAATGATTTCAGAAAAACCAGATAGGTCTTGAGGTGGATGTGGGCTAATGGCCGAGATGCGACCCTGCTCAATAACGACGCTCCCTTGCAAGATACGATTTTGCGGATCAAGCGTGATGATGGTGGCATTTCGGATGAGCAGCTTTGTCATAACTTTATGAATGGTCGACAGATGAATGGTGACGGCGCGGAACGGTTTGAGCGGCAGGTAAGATAGCAAATCTTCAGAACGTGAGATCAGAAAAAAAAGTGTTTTTTCGTG
>WBZQ01001668.1_pt1 | contig 15051 bp, 6 predicted proteins | sample 5204251 | NCBI WGS metagenome assembly WBZQ01 (sample SAMN12412402, study PRJNA552823) | activated sludge metagenome | isolation source: activated sludge from nitrification reactor of wastewater treatment plant... | place: USA: Virginia | collected 2017-09 | reverse complement strand
GCGACTTAGCAAACGGGTCAAATAACTCGACGCGATGCCGACGCCCATCAATCCGAGAAAATCGGTAATCGTTTTCTTATCCCATTGCTGTCCATATAAAGTGGCCAGGCTATGCAACAGCTTTGCCTGCACCGCCGATACCGCTACCAGATCAACCGCTGGCAAAGCCCCTACACCAGCCGCCGTCAAAGCATAACCGACGATATGCTGGTGCGCAGCACGGGCATATAAATCATGTATTTCCTTGTCACCGCTCAACAATTGCTGCAGACCCAGCGATGTCGACGATTCAATCGCTCCCCAGAGGGCTTCGAGACCATAATCCGGCGGATCGAATCCATCCTCCGGCAGCGTCAAATCCACAGCAACCCACTGCACCGGCGCAATACCCGGCAGCTCCTTCAACGCATCGCGTTGTGCCCGAAGCGCACGTCTTAAATCGATGGGAACTCCATCCGGCAGCGGTTCATGCCCATACGGCCACGGCAGAATGTGGCCACACCCGCCAGGATAAAGTTCATGCAGGCTGGTTTGTACCATCAACACCGGCCATTCCGGGTGGCGTTTGCGAATGGCGTGAAGCGCTTCAAATACCGCATCTTGATGAATATCCGCTACTTTAATCACGGCAATCAACAGATGGGCTTGCGATTCGCAATATGCCATATCGTAAGCCGGATCATAAGACACTTCACCCAGGCCACGGGTGTCCAGAAAACGAATAACAGGGGCTTCTATCGGGAAATCATAAAAACGCGAATGCCGCGTGCACGGCTGGAAGCCATTACCGATCTCGGTCGCAGGGCTACCGGTCAAGGCGCGAATGATGGAGGTCTTTCCTGCTTGCGTCTTGCCCAGCAGCCAAACCACCGGCACCGGCAAACGCTCGCGCGCCTCGCGTAACGATGCCTCCAGCGCCTGCTGATTGACCGCCGGTTCCAGCAAGGCCGTCCGTAGTTGCTGCCAGTAATCTGTCCAGTTTTTTAGGTCAGTTAGTTTCATTGCCTTATCTTAACATCAGAAAGTTACCGGGTTGAAAGTATGGCCTGGCGTTCGATTTCGAAAAATAGCGTCATAAAACGGCTCATTATGACAATTTATGTGACAAAGCATGCTGTTACGATGCTCATCGTTCTAATTTTTCAGAAATTCACTACGGTGAACATCATCCATTTAACGCTCATCCATTCGAAAGGACAGTTATGAAGCGCACAAAAAAGATTCCGGTATTATTTTCCTTGACAGCCGCATTCGCCTATTTGGCAATCAGCCCCAGTCAAGCTAGCGCGGGCATCGACCCGTTCGTAGGAGAAATCAGTTATGTTGCCTTCAATTTCGCCCCGGAAGGGTGGTTCAAATGTGACGGACAAATCCTACCCATCAATCAGTATCAAGCCTTATACGCACTGATCGGCACCAGCTACGGCGGCAACGGCACGACAACCTTCGCCTTGCCGGACATGCGCGGCAGAGTCCCTGTGCATCAAGGGCAACATCCTGGTGGATCGGCGTACACGCTAGGTCAAACCGGTGGAATCGAAAACACCACATTAACCGTCAATCAGCTCCCTGCACACACGCATTCTGCCACCGCCACGTCGGCATCGAATTCGAGCGTCACACCCGGCGCCACCGTCACTTCGACACTAAAAGCAGTAAACAGCGATGCCGATCAGAAAACCGCTAGCGGCAATGCACTGGCCAACGCCAAGGGATTGAACTCGGCTTACTCCTCCGCCGCACCGAATGTCAGTATGAATACCGCCTCAGTCGAAACCACCCTGAACGGACTCGGCATCACCACTACTACCAATACCACTGTCAATGTCGCTCCGACTGGCAACTCCCAACCTCTGCCGCTCATGCAACCTTATACCGTGGTAAATTGCATCATCGCCTGGAATGGTGTATTTCCATCGCGACCTTGATAGTGGCATTCAGCATGTTCGGCAGAAAAATGACTCATACACTCTGGATGATACTGTGCATCGCAGCAGTTCTGCCGGATGCCGTGGCGAACGACGCCGCTCCGATCGACCACGAACGCAATATAAAAACCGCCCAGGCTATGCTGGCATCGGGTGATTATGCACAGGCTTTTGACCGGTATCACACTGCTGCCGTGAACGGTCATCACCCGCTGGCGCAGTTCGCGTTGGCTCAGTTCTATCAGAATGGCTGGGGGCGTGCGGTCGACCGTAAGATGGCCTGCAACTGGTTCGAGCAAGCGGCGCAAAACAATGTTCCATCGGCGCAGCACATGACCGGACAGTGCTACGAAGCAGGCACCCATCGTCCGGCTGACCCGGCAGCGGCAGCAGGATGGTTTCATCGCGCCGCACTAGCCGGGCATCTGAACTCATACTGTCATCTCGGTAATCTGCTGATGACCGGCAACGGCATTGCCAAGGATCCACACAGAGCACTCGAGCTGTGCCGCACCGCCGCACTGCAAGGATCGGTGCCGGCGCAAATCTGGATGGGTAAATTCCACCTATACGGCGATGCGACCCTGCGCAATCGACAGCACGCTTACATATGGTTCCTGGCAGCAGCACAAAAACACGCGCCGGAAGCCTTTTACCATTTAGGCATGATGCTGGATCAGGGAATACTTGGCGATCACAGTAAAGCACAAACCCGGCAATTATTCGAACAAGCCGCCGCGCACAAATACGTACCGGCTTACTTTCAGGCAGGGAAGCATTTTTATCATTCCGAACCCGACCTGGAAACCGGAAGACCATCTGCGGAGTATCTGGCCAAAGCGTATCTGTGGATTTCGGCAGCCATTCAACAATCTGAGGATACAGAAGAAATCGCCGCCGCCCAAGAAATCCGCCAGCAAATCCTGGCCGTGATGCCGCCTACCTGGCTAGCTGAACTCGACCGCAAGGTTGCGCAACACGTACAACCGGATAATTTTAACCATGATGATTGAGCCGGGACTGCTCATCCTCTTAGGAGACACACCATGACTGTTACCAATTTCGATAGTGGAGCACTTGTCAATAATACATCCGTTACCTCCGCGACCTACGACGGATGGACATTCGGTTCCAGCAGTTCGATCGATATCGCGAATGTCAGCAACAGCGATATGTCGGTACTGCTCAATCAAGGCGGCGGGCGGTCGATCCTGCTCAATTACAGCGGCGCTTCGGTGACCGGTTTTTACTTCAAATCCGCCGACGGCTCGGATTTCAAACTGAATTCATTTAACTTCGACAATGGCCCGAGCGGCGCGTCCACCACTTTGACAGTCGCCGGTTACCGCGATGGCGGCTTAATCGTGTCCGCCGAGGCGGTCAATATGACCACCAACGATTCCACCGGCAATATCAGCTATACCCAGTCGAGCAATATCGGCTCGATATACAGCGGCACCTTGAGTTTCAATTCGACCTTCAACAATATCGACGAAATCCGCTTCGTATTCGGCAGCGCAGTGGAATTGACCATCGATGATATCGATACTTCCGCTGCCGTAATCCCGCCAACCATCACCTCGGCCACCTATGACGCCAGCACCAACTCATTGGTCGTCACCGGCACCAACATGACCGCCACCTCCGGTGCAGTCAACGATATCGATGTCTCCAAACTGACATTGACCGGCCAAGGCGGCGCCACCTACACCCTCACATCGTCGAACATTGAGCTCGATTCCGCCACGCAATTCACTGTCGCACTGAATGCTACCGATCAGATCAATATCGAAGGTTTATTGAACAAGAACGGCACTTCCTCGGTCGGCGGCACTACCTACAATATTGCCGTTGCAGCGGACTGGAATCCGGCGCAAAGCGGTAATGCCGACCTCACGGGTAATGGCGTCACCGTTAGCAACGTGCAAACCCCCACGATCACCTCGGCCACGTATGATGCCAGCAGCGGCACATTGACCGTCACCGGCTCGAACCTGGTCAAAGCCAGCGGCGCAGCCAACGACATCGATGCATCGCTGCTGACCTTTACCGGTGAAGGCGGTTCGACCTACACGCTGACCGACACCAGCGATGTCGAAATCACCTCCAGTACTTCATTTGCCGTGACATTGAGCAGCACCGACAAGGCCGCGGTCAACCAGATAATTAACAAAAACGGTACCAGCTCCACCGGCGCCACCACGTACAATCTGGCCGCTGCAGACGACTGGAACACAGTCATCGGCAACACCAGTATTGCTGACGCAACCGGCAACGGCATCACTGTCTCGAATGTCGCTACGCCTACGATCACCTCGGCGACGTACGATGCCGCCACCGGGGCACTGGTGATCACTGGCAGCGGTTTTCTGAAATTAAATGGCGCTACCAACGACATCGATGCCTCCAAGCTCACGTTCACCGGTGAAGGCGGCGCCACCCATACGCTGACCGATTCCAGCGATGTCGAGATCACCTCCGGCACGGCATTTACCGTAACGCTGAGCAGCACCGACAAAGCCGCAATCAATCAGATCGTCAATAAAAACGGCACCAGTTCTACCAACGGCACCACTTACAATCTGGCTGCGGCGGAAGATTGGGCAGCAGGCGCGAGCAGCGCCGTCACCGTCGCTGACCTGACCGGCAACGGCATCACCGCATCCAGCGTCGCTACACCAACGATCACATCGGCCACGTATGATGCCAGTGCCGGTGCCTTGGTGGTTACCGGCACCGGTTTTCTGAAAGCCAGTGGTGCTACCAACGACATCGTTGCATCCAAATTCACATTCACTGGTGAAAGCGGTAGCACTTACACACTCACGGATTCCGCCAATGCCGAGATTACTTCCGGCACGGCGTTCACCATCACGTTGAGCGCCACCGACAAAGCTGCAGTCAATCAGTTCATCAACAAAAACGGCACATCCTCGACAAGCGGTACCACTTATAACTTGGCCGCCGCCGAAGATTGGGCCGGTGGCGCCGATGCTGCAGCTACTGTAACCGATACCACAGGCAATGGCATTACCACTTCCAATGTGGTAGCGCCAGCCATTACCTCGGCAGCTTACGACTACGGCAGCAACACGCTGACCGTCACCGGCAGCGGTTTTATGCAAAAAAGTGGCGCCAATAATGACATTGACTTATCAAAACTGACTTTCACTGGCGAAGGCGGCGTAACCTACACGCTGACCACAGCAACCGATGTGGATATCACGTCCGACACGTCATTCTCGGCAACGCTGACCGGCGACGACTTGATCGGTGTCGAAACATTGCTCAATAAAAACGGCACATCCTCGGTCAGCAGTACAACCTATAATCTGGCGGCTGCCGAGGACTGGGCGGTCGGTGCGGACAGCGCCGTTGTAGTGGCCGATTTAACCGGCAATGGCATTACCGTCAGCAACTATGCCGCGCCGGCCATCACTTCCGCAACATTTGACGCCAGCACCAGCGTGCTGACCGTCACCGGAACCAATTTTGTTTCCAACAGCGGCGCCACCAATGACATCGATATGTCCTTGCTGACGATCGCAGGGGAAGGCGGCAGTTACAGCTTGACATCCTCGGACGTGGAAATCGCCTCCAGCACAGCATTCAGCGTCACACTTAACGCCGCCGACCAGTTGGCAGTTCGCGGTTTGCTGAACAAAAACGGCTCAGCCTCTTCCGGCGCGACGACCTACAATGTCGCCGCAGCTGAAGATTGGATGGCTGGCAGCGCAACTTCGATCGCGGTCGCCGATCTGACCGGCAACGGCATTACCGTCAGCAATGTGCAGATACCGGCGATCACGTCGGCGACATACGATTCCGATACCGGCATTCTGGTTGTCACTGGGACCGATCTCTTCAACAAGATCGGCGCCAATAACGACATCGATATATCCACGCTCACGCTGACCGGTGGAACCGCAAGCGCCACCTATACCATCACCAGTGCCTCGGATGTTGAAATCACGTCGAGCACATCGTTCAGTATCACGCTGTCCGGCGCAGACAAAACCGCTGTCGATGCCTTGCTGGACCAAACCGGTACCACATCATCCGGTGGCACGACTTATAATCTGGCCGCTGCCGATAATTGGCTGAACGGCGCCGATTCAGCAACTGACATCAGCGATTCCACCAATGCAATAACAGTCGCGATTAATCCGAGAATCACATCGGCCACCTACGATGCAGCCGCAGGTACGCTAGCCGTAACCGCAACAAACCTGCAAGCCAACGGCGGCGGGGCTGATATCGATGCATCAAAATTCACCTTCACGGGCGAAAGTGGCTCCACGTATACGCTGACTGACTCCGCCGATGTTGAAATCAGTTCGAGCACGGCATTCACGATCACACTGAGCGCCACCGACAAAGCGGCCATAAGCCCAATCATCAATAAAAATGGCACGGCATCCACCGGAACCACCACGTACAATCTGGCCGCAGCCGATGACTGGAATACCAATGCCACCAGTGGCGACACTACCGATGCCACCGGCAACGGCATCACCGCAGCCAATGTCGCAGCGCCAACCGTTACATCGGCCACTTATGACGCCAGCACCGGTGCGCTGGTGGTAACCGGCACCGGCTTCCTGAAAGCAAATGGCGCCACGAATGATATCGATGCCTCCAAATTCACCTTTACCGGAGAAGGTGGCAATACCTATACATTGACAGATTCTGCCGATGTCGAGATCACTTCCGGCACGGCATTCACCATGACATTGAGCAGTACCGACAAAGCGGCTGTCAATCAAATCGTCAATAAAAACGGCACATCCTCGACTGGCAGCACCACTTATAACCTGGCGGCAGGAGAAGACTGGGCGGCGGGCGCCGACGCAGCGGTCACTATCGCTGATGCCAGCGGGAACGGCGTTACCGTGTCCAATGTGGCAATACCCACCATCACATCAGCCACGTATAGCGCTAGCACGGGCGTATTAGTCGTCACCGGCGCTGGCCTTCTAAAAAGCAGTGGCGCAGCCAATGACATCGTTGCCAACAAATTCACGCTAACCGGCGATGGTAGCGCGACCTACACATTAACTGACACCGCTAATGTCGACATCACTTCCGGTACATCATTCACACTTACTTTGAGCGCGACTGATAAAGCTGCCGTCAATCTAATTCTCAACAAAAGCGGCACTTCTTCGACCGATGCCACCATCTACAATCTGGCGGCGGCGGAAGATTGGACAGCTGGCGCAGATGCGGTTGTGAATGTTGCTGATCTTACTGCAAATGGCATTACTGCAACCGTTGCGGGGGCATCTTCAGGAGGCGGTAGCGGCGATCCGGACCCTGAACCCGTTCTTACTATCCTGGATGGCGTAACGGTTAGTCGCAGCACACAATCTGATGGTACGGTCATCACAACGATTCCTCCCATCGATGCCAATCGACAAGATGATCCCAACAGCATGTTTATCCAGTATGCTGATATTCCTATCGTTTCCCGCGCAAATGGCAGCGCCGTATTGACTACCAGCTTGCCAATCGGCGTGGGATTAAGCAGCACAGGCAATCCCGATCCGCTGACTCGGCAAGAAGCAACCGCTCACTTGACCCAATACATCGAGCAATCAGCCAGTGGCAATGACCAATCTCACCAGGCAGCCATCAATCATGCCAAGAATTTTCTGGCTTCATTGGCGGATGATGCGCAGATTATCGTGCAAACCATCACGCTATCCGCCAGCAACACTCAGGCACCGAATATTCCCATCATCATCACTGGTTCGAATCTGGATGATGGTAGCCCGCAGGCCTTGATCATCGACGTCAGCAACCTCCCTCCCGGCACTCTGATTCAGTTGGATAATGTCGCCTTTGCCGCGATTATTGGAGCTGCCCGGGTGGTTGGCGGCAGTCATCAAAATTTTGTCGTCGGAGATGATCAGAATCAATACATCGTGCTGGGCGCTGACGATGATATTTTGTTTGGCGGCGATGGCGCAGACACCATCGGCAGTTTGGGCGGCGACGATCAAACTGCCGGTGATGCCGGAAACGATACCGTATACGGTGGCACCGGCAACGATGTGTTGAGCGGTGGTGCTGGAAATGACCGGTATAACGGTGGCCTGGGTTTCGATAGCGCCATCCAGGCAGGGCAATTATCCGGCTACCAGATTGCAACACAAGGCAACACTGTCACGCTGAGGCAAGAAAATGGCGAAACCGATGTGTTGACCGATATCGAGCTGGTCCGTTTTGACAGCGGTCCTAACTTGGCGATCGCGTACTCGGAAGTTGAAGCAGTAGCCCATCATTTGGCCAGAACGTGGCTGGAACGGAATCTTACGACCGAGGAAGGCAGCGCAATATTGTCATGGCAAGGCGTAACGACTGACGATATTCTGTTGGCATTCCGGCTTTTGCCGGAAACGGTCGCCCTGGAATTGCAAAACAAAACCGATGACGAGTTACTGACCGGTTGGGATACCGATCCAACCATTTTGCGGATCAATGCCGAGCGTGGCTATGTCGGTAGCGATGGCAACGATCAAGGTTATTTGCCGTTGGGACTTGCCATCACCGCCGATGGCGGCGCGGGTCATGATGTCCTGCGCATGCCGGGTGGACGTGACGATGTGCATCTGGAGTTTTCCGGCGACAGGCTGGAATTGACACAGCTCAGCGATGGCGCAATGTTCAGTCTCAAAAACGCCGAAATGATCGCGTTCGATCATGGCGAAACCGTGGCAATCGCCCACGATGAAACCGAAGCGTACCTTGCGCGTCTGGTGCACAGCTTGCTGAATCGCGATGTCACACCGGAAGAATGGCAATCGGGACGAGAAGCACTGGCATCAGAGATGAGTCAACGCACGATTGTGGAATGGCTACAGCAACAGGCCGGATTGCAGTCCCTTTCGGATAGTGATTTTACCCAGACGATTTATATGCAAACTTTAGGACGCTCGGTGACAAAAGAGGAACTCGATAAGCAATTGTCGCAATTGCAAAGCCATGCATTAAGCCGGGACGAACTGGCTGTCGAGATTGCACAGAGTCCGGAAGCAGCAGCCCATCTGGTAGGCAGTGTCATGCTGCAACAAGAATGGATTTGACCAGGATTCGAGGCGCATCCTGTAAATCTCGTTGCAGCCATGGACGACTTGTCAGCAAAAAAGATTCGTCGTATCAAACAGAAGCTCGTGCCAACACAATCGCAAGAGTAAAGATGATTGGATATAAGAGCTTCCGAGTTTGACCATAGTTGTGAATATTGATTTTCATAACTAACAGAAATGGAATGGCCAATAAGAAAGCATGTTGAATGGCCCGCAATACAATCGATGACGCGGGCAAATCCTCCATTAATACGTAAGCAATGAATCCGGAACACAGCAGGATCAGCAATTCAAAGTCGGCCGCAAAAATGATCTGGCTATATTTAGTGAAGAACAATTTCAAAGCCACCCATGCCAGTGCTACCACGGACAATATATTGATATATTCCCCAAGCCAGGATGGGTAAATCAACGAAGAGAGTTTATAAACAAATAACAGCGAGAAAATACATAAAAACAGAATACCATGTACTATGCTCAGATCGCCTGCACGCCGAATGCGAAAAGTCAGGAAAATCAATAAAACTAACATGGCACATAGGAGTAATACTCTGTCGTTACTCAATGAAAGAAGAGGTGCAAAAAACGCAGGCAACAACAACGCCCCCAGAATGAGCCCTCCTATCGGCTGAGCAGTAACCTTGAATCCATAAGCGATACTTTTCAGTGCATCCAGTTGCCTAATGGAATCGAGCTTGTTAGTTTTCAGATGGTTATAATGCATGCCAGCACTTTGCGCGATCCAGAGACTTGAAAAAATGAATAGACCAACACCGATCAGGCTCGCAAAAATCACCCAGTCCGGCTCATTCTGGATTGAGATGGCCAGTAATCCAAAACAAAACATCATCAAATAAATCAGTGCTACTGCTTCAGGATGAGGCAATCCCAGATCAATCAAGCAATGATGTAAATGGGTTCGATCAGAGTGGAATGGATTATGACCCTTATAAATACGCCGTCCCATCACGATGAGCGTATCAAGCAACGGCAAAGCAACAATCATGGCCAGTGAAGACAGCGGTAGATTTGAACCATGACTCAAACTGACGAACATGACTGCCAGCACATAACCGAGCATCATGCTGCCGTTGTCACCCATGAAGGACCGGGTGGGGTAGCTGTTGAATCTTAGAAAGCCAAAAATTGCTCCCAGTAACGATACCGCAATAATCACCAACCACGTCTGACCGGAATTCCAGGCAAAATATCCAAAAAATATCAATGCTATGGCAGAAATTCCTCCCGCCAAGCTATCGAGACCATCGGCCAGATTGAGGGCATTAATCATGCCTACTGAAAAAAATACGGTGGCAACAAACGATATTTCATTCAGATAAATTTCTCCCAGCCCAAAAATATCTCCGACTTGTTCGACTCTCAGATCACTCAAATATACAAATAAAAATGCAGCCAGGATTTGCCCTACGAGCTTTAGAATGGGTGAAATTTGTTTGATGTCGTCAACAACGCCAGTGATTACAATTACGAGCAGCCCGATAATGAAAGCACTGATGGGAGTGTTCTGAGGAAGAAAAAAAATGCAGACCGATACAAGACTAATCGATATCGCAAGCCCCCCTAAACGTGGTTTTGGTACTTTATGCATGCTGCGATGCTTGGGAATATCCATTGCACCTACCTTTTGAGCTAATTTGGTTGCAACAGGTATAAGCAACGCTGACAAAAAAAGTGTCATCCAGAAAATTAACCCAAGTAATTCAATAGAGATATGATTCATAGATAATTTCAGCAAATAAAGAACTCTGCAAAAGGGAAACTAAGCGATTTGAACATCCACATGCTGCCTCTCTTGGACTGATTTACTTGAAATTCAATTTTTGCAATTCATGTATACAGTCTTATATCAGCAACATCTTCAAAGCATCTATGCATTTATCGAAGCGTTAAAACCACGTTCATTCCATCTGCACCCCGAATGATTCATCAAGCTCATGGTTCAATAATAATTCATAAAATCAGTAAATTGTTTTATCTTCGGTTGAAGCATGAATCTCAAAACTTTCTGGTAATACGTCATTTGCACGAAGGTCATACTGGAAAGAGCATCAACATGCTCATTTACGATAACCCACCTGAATTAAGGAAAATATTTTCGCCAGAAAAGAATTAGCAATCACATTTCCACTTAAAACAGAGATTCATTGATAAAACTAATTTCACTTTAATCATTCAAAGAAAAATTTTGATGTGAGATTACAAATAATTTCCAGGGAGTTTCGTTATTCTCTGTTCAGCAAGAAGACATTTCAACGCATTGAGCGTTATTCCAGTTCACAAGCTTGTCTGCAGTGTCGATATCGATGAATTGATTCTGGCCCAGCCACTGATCCAGTTTCTTATAAGCACCTTTCAAGCCAACATAGGACTTGAATTTCCGCATAAGCGGCAAATCGAGCACAGGCTGTTCAGAATCAAAATCGCGAGGATGAAAATAAGTCATTACATAATCAGTTCGTTCCGTCAAATTTTGAATGACGGAATAAGGCATAAGCCTGAAATATCCGCCTCCTGAGAAGACGAATGTTTTGCCTAGAATTTTTCCCAGATTGATTGGGAACTCCTTGATCTTGCCGGTTGAGCAACTTAACAGAGTTGGTTCAGCTCGTCCGAAATTATCGTAACCTCCATGTCCTCTTTCAGTTGGAAAAATGGAGCTATCCCTTTCGATGCCACATTCGAGAAGAGCTTCAACAGCCCACGCATTACCTCTGGTGAGTGAGAAACCAGGGGCGCGGTAGGTTTTGATTTTCTTTCCGATAATGTCCTCAAGGGTATAAATTGAACGTTTCAAATCTTCCAGAAACTGCTGAGGTGTTTGCTGATACACCAATTGATGCATGTGAGAGTGGGACGCCACCTCGAAACCCAATTCATCGATCTGACGGATAATCTCTGGATAACGTTGAGCTATCCATCCCAAACAAAAAAAGGTTGCTGGATGCTGATGCCGCATTGTCAATTCAAGCAAACGTTCAACATTGGCATGAATCCGAGGTTTAAAATTTCCCCACTGCGCTTCAGTCGCCGTTGAATCAATATCGAGCAAATGAAACCAATCCTCGATGTCATAAGTAAGAATATTCATAAATAAATAATAACCAAATATTCAATAAGATCATAAATCGATAAATTTATGAAGCTTATAGTTATATCGAAATCTGTCCAGAAAAACTTGTTGTAAAGGGATTAAGCGACCTAATTCAAAAAAAACTGTTTCAGAACCTTGATCAAATACTCATGATCTTGCACGCCAGCACTTTCACGGATACTGTGCATCGCCCACATCGGGCAACCGACATCTACGCTGCGCACTCCCAGATTTGCCGATGCTATAGGGCCAATGGTACTGCCACAGGGCAAATCACTCCTGTGGGTGTATCGCTGGTAAGGTACTTCCGCTTCTTCGCACCATCGCATGAAATGAGCGCTGGAAACGCTTTCCGAGCTATAACGGCGGTTAGCATTTGACTTAATGACTGGACCTTTATTGATAAATACACGATGATCAGCATCATACGCTGAAGGAAAATTAGGGTGATAGGCATGTGCCATATCAGTGCTGATCAGAAAACTTCGGGCCAGCGCCCGAGCAGTATCTTCTCGATCGAGCAACAATGCGATACTGATGCGCTGCAATACATCAGTCAGAAAACTGCCAGCAGCACCGATATGACTTTCACTGCCGATTTCTTCATGATCGAAAAAAGCACACACGAGCGTACTCTCCGCATGCTGCATGACATCCTCATCCAGCAAAGCTCTCAGTCCAGCATGGCAAGAAGCTAAATTGTCGATCTGACTATCTGCATAGAATTCGTTGTTTGCTCCCCAGAAGGCTCCTTTTTGAGTATCAAAAATGGCCAAGTCCCAGGATGCGAGCTGATTGAATTCCACTCCTGCCGCGTTCTCGAGCAACTCTCTCCAATAAGGCTGTGGCAACTGGCTTTCAGCTAATTGTCCCCACAGCAGCGGAAGTTCATTTTGTTTGTGGAATTTCAGGCCATCCTCATTGACGCCTCTATTCATGTGAATCGCCAGATTGGGCAATCTGAGCAATGGCTGATCGAAACGCACAAGCTTGTGCAAAATCTGCTCATTGCTGTTAAAGCTAATCCGGCCTGCCACGCTCAAATCACGATCTGCGAACGTCGCCAAGATGGGACCGCCATAAATCTCGACTCCAAGCCGGGCAAAACCATCGCTAGATGTTGCGCCGTTTGGTCGGATTCGTAAGCCCGGAGAATCGGTATGCGCTCCGACGATTTTAAAACCCGACTCTGTTGGCACTTTGTTTCCGAGCACGAACAGCACAATCGAGGAATCGTCACGAATGACGTAATACCGCCCGCCTGCATGCAACTGCCATTTTGCGGATTCGTCTAGTTGCACAAACTGAACGGCCTTGAGAACCGATTCGATCGAGGCTACAGCGTGCCATGGACTAGGACTGCCATCAATGAAATCGATAAGATGCTGCACACAATGTTGGGCTACCATGATTCACCTATTCGATTCAATGATTTTGTGAATATCATTATCAAGCTCGCGAGAAATATACGTAAACTTGAGCAGCTAGTCAAATGTCCCGGGGGTGAGATCAGCATATTTTTCAATCCTTTTGACAAACGACACAACAAGTTGAGAAATAGCCGGTAATTCGGGCTTTTAGGCACATACAGCAACATGAAGCATTGATGATAGAATCCGTCACTTTCCGAATGAAACCCGTTATAGCAAGGATCTGCGCCGTGACGAACTGTCAGTCCACATTGTTCATATCAATTTTTCAGTTGCTGGGCTGCCTGTATTTTCTGAGCTATCCTTCCCAGTCTCTTGCCGTAATTCTGGAACCGAAAGAGATCAAACAGCAGCTCTCTGCTTCATCCCTGATCATTAAAAAATCCAAATCTGCGGAACAGGATTTACAACGATTATATGCCGCGCGACACTATCAGCCGATCTGGTTGACGACCAAAGGGGGATCACCAGCCCTTGAAACCGCGTTGGACTTCATTGCAACGGCTGACGCTGAAGGCCTGGACAACCATGATTATCAACTGCAACAGTTACGCGATCTTCGGGAGCAATTACCCTATTCGCCATCGATTGCTGCCGAGTTAGAATTACGTACATCGCACGCCATCTTAACGTTGGCAAAGGATCTGTCGCGCGGACGCTTTTCTGCAACGGCTGCCGATCCTGATTGGTACATTGCTCAACCCGAATTTGATGCGGTAGCTTTTCTGCTCGAAGCGATCAAATCAGATACTTTGCAGCAATCATTGCAGAACGTATCACCACAAAATCCCAGCTATCAACGGCTAAAGCAGACATTGACACGCTATGGGCAACACATTGTCGATCACCCCGCGTGGGTTCATATTCCGCCAACTCCATCCATTCGTCCCTCTATGTCGGATAGCGTCATTCCGCTGATCCGTCAACGCATTACGCAGGCTTATTCCATCGATGGCATTGCCGAATTCCAGCTTTCGTCGCAAGTCAGTCAGCACTATGATGACGAATTAGTTACAGCAATCAAAGCGTTCCAAACGCAGCACGGCTTGAATGCCGATGGCATTATTGGCAAGAATACCCTTCGCGCGCTGAATATTCCATTGGCATGGAAAATTCGTCAACTTCGCATCGCCATGGAACGCCTGCGATGGCTTCCGAGAAATCTGGGAAAGCGCTATCTGATGGTGAATACCAGTGGATTCCGGCTCATGGCTGTGGAACAGAATGAACATGCGCTCAGTATGCGCATCATTGTTGGCCGGGATTACCGTTCAACCCCCAGTTTCAAGGGCACGCTCTCGCACGTGGTATTGAATCCACACTGGAATGTACCCAGTAGCATCGCGACCAAGGATCTACTACCGAAACAACAGAAGGATCCTTCTTTTTTTACCTCGGGTAATTACAAAATCTTTTCCAATCACAACCGCAACGAAACCATCGATCCGAGCACGATCAATTGGAACGCGATTAAAAAAGGATTCCCCTAT